>Ga0182030_10002976_pt1 | contig 36124 bp, 45 predicted proteins | sample 812S3MmetaG_FD_121299 | JGI IMG/M metagenome (GOLD analysis project Ga0182030, IMG submission 121299) | Permafrost microbial communities from Stordalen Mire, Sweden - 812S3M metaG (Illumina Assembly) | ecosystem: Environmental > Terrestrial > Soil > Wetlands > Permafrost | place: Sweden...
CGAAGATGGCAGGCTTTCAAAGTAAAGTCACCACTCCTTCCTTAGATCCGCGTATACTAATCAAAGTCTTAAGAGTCCCACTTCTACAACTGCGAGGTAAAGAGCTATAAGTTCTGTAAGCGGTCGAGGATGGATAAGAGGAGGGGCAGATACCAGTTGAAGGAGCTTATACAGAACGAGTTGAGACGTCAGATTTCTACTGAGACGATTTTAACTGAGCAAGATCATGCTAGCTCGGAGACGGATGGTTCCTTAGTAACGTTAGTGGCTAAACAGGCTTAGAAGGATTACTGGAGTTGTTACTATGTGCATTAGGGCATAGACAGGTTGATGGATATTTGGGGGTGTAATTAAGAAATAGGTTGGAGTACAGTTTATGTTGGGTCTGAATGCTGTAGCAATAGCTTAACAGACTCCACTCTCAGTGTAATGGAAATCAAAGATATCATACCACTCTTGCTATTTTTATTTCAACTGCCTCGCCAAGGCCCATGGTCCTAGGAAGTAAAGGGTAGCAACCCAAGGCGAGCTCGATTTGAATTTACTCGTGCATTTCATAGTCTTGAGAAGTATTTTTACTAAGGTCCCAAAGGCACCGCACCTATTGAAGTTGATCTTCATCCCACAACCTTGAGAAATGAACTCACGGACAAAACCCCCCAGGACCACCCAACTGTTTGAACCTCCTCCTACATTCGTATAGTCAAGTGAATTTAAGCACAAGGTATCAAACCACTCGCCGCTTTTCGTATAGTCAATCCCCACCACCACTTTGTTTACCTTTGCACCTAGACGCTAGTCTCGTTTGCCCTTCCTTTGCCAGTAAAGCGGCGATATCCCAGGAGGACTACGCGTGAATATCCATACATCTATTTCACAAGCGTCTGGTATAGATCTTGATATTTTCTTCAACGCTCCGTAGACTTTGCATTTCAATACTCTTTCTTTCAAAACTATCTTCGAGTTCGAGATTATAGCGTACAATGGAGGACCTACGAGTAGATCCATTAGTTATTGGAAAGAAGGATAAGAAAACATCGAAGAAAGTCATTACGAATCGGAGAGATAGTCTGAAGGCCCTGAAGCCAGGCTCCTCAGGTTATTTGATGGAAACTATGGAAGAAGAGCAGGAGGATAGAGATGACAAAGTAAAGATTCTCCTTCATTGTATTCGTCACGGCGAGGTAAGTGATCCTTAACTTCTCCTACAATCCAGCTTCCTTTTATACAACCAAATTTCTCATCTCCAACCGCTTTCCTCTTCTACCATTACATTCGGCAGTGACTAACATTTCCCCAAGGCCGAGCATAACCTCAAACTCCCTGGACGAGCCGACATCCTGAACCCCGTCCTCACACCTCACGGCCACGCCCAATGTCTTTCCGTCCTCCAAAACTTCCCCCACATGTCCACCGTAACGCAAATTCTCTGCTCGCCCATGCAACGCACCCTCCAAACCGCTTTAGAATACTTCTCCCCCCTCTACGATCGCGGCGTCAAAATCCTAGCCTGGGATCAACTCCGTGAGACAGGTAGACATTGGTGCAACACAGGTGATCCGTTACCGGTTGTGAGACGAAAGATGGAGGGTTTGCCGGTGGATTTAAAGTTAGTGCCTATAGGGTGGGAGGAGAATAAGGAGAAGGATAAGACGGGGAGGATTAGGGCTGCTACTGTAGGTGATTGTTTCAATGTCTCACAAGATTTGAGACATTCTAATAACAAATTATAGGTTACCTTTGAGCTGTATGATCTTAAAGATACCATTTTGGAAGGAGGAGTGTGGCGTGGTATCCGTTTCGAGAAACACAAGGGCCCAGGGAAGGTGGAGATCCTGATTGTATCACACGGCGACTTCCTTAGACGTTTGACTGGTCATTACCCTCAACCTCCTTGTCTAGTCTAAACTAACACATTCAGGTGACAAATACCGCAACTGCCAATTTAGATCCTATGAATTCTCTAGTAAAGATGATACATTCACGTTTAAGGAGACGAAGGAGAGCGCGGCCCGGGAGCATGTCCCACTGCCAGAGACCCCCGCCCCACCGGCACTTTTTACATTGCCTAATATAAATATAGAAATTGGGGCTCGGGGTGGCAAGGGGAAGGAGAACGAGAAGGAAGGTGCGATGGAGGGTAGCAGTAGATCACGTGCCGACTTTACTGGGGAAGGAATGAGGGAGATGAGCTTAGCAGAGGCAATTGCGGACGAGCTTCATGTGGAGGAGCGGGGGAGAGATGCCGGGGAGGCTTCTTAATTGTCTTGTTTTAAGTTACGCAATCAAAGTCAAGTTTAAGGGGTTGGGTTTCATCAAGTCTCATTGTACTGGATAGTTTCAAACAATGGTTGGTGATGAACAGGTAGTATTTCCTTGGCTATCTTGCTGACTGTCTCATCTTACACAATACTTGAGGGTAGTCTTACCTCCCCTACCATTCCCTGTTGATTATTTCATTTCCGGCTGTACATTTTCCTTGATGTCCCTAGCCTGTCTTACACTGCCTGTTCAAATTTCGAGCTTCTCGGAGTTTCCCTCGATGTTTTCTTCTTCGGGAATTGTCCAGGTGATTCCGGTGTCTCAACTTGCGGATCGAAATTCTCGATCTCCTTTTGGTTTAGTGATGGTAGATTCGATGGGATGGGCCTGCTTGGTGGAGGTTTCTCTGGGGACGACTATTCCGATGGGGATAACTGTCTCTGAATGAAAGCTGGGCCGTTGTACCCAGGGGTTAATTTATTGCTGGATGATTCTCCTGACTACCTTAAGCATTATCTCTTGATTGTGCCCCTTTCTCTCCTTAAAGATTATATCCAGCCTCTCTTTGAACTTCCTAGCTGATTTCCCCTGTTCTTCTAGCACATTGCCTTAATTTTTATATCATCTTTTGGTATGGCTCCAAGTATCGGAGCTATCTTGCCTTTTCATTTTTGATGCAAGTGTGGGTCCAGCAGAAAAGGGGTAATTGTCACGTGATCAAGCAAGGAAGAATGTCCATGTTTGGCACATTTTCTTTAACTACTTCGTATTCATTAATGGATCTATACTCTGAAAATAGCACCTGTACCAAGTGTCAGTAGTCTGTGAATAATATATCAATTGGTTCACGTCGACGTCGCATTTTAGTCCAGCTTAGCGAAAATACTGATGAACGCTCTACCAACACTTCAAAAGTTTGGACTCCCAACTGAAGCGACCGTGAAACGTGCTTTGCTAAAAGAAATAACTGCTCGTATAAAACTTGGCATCTCTAAAGTTTTCTACATTACTTCTTTCTCCAGCACAACTCCCAACACAGACACATCCACGTTGACACCACCAAATTGCTCGGAAAGACTCCAATCCCCAAGTTACAGCAAACATGTCGCAAATTAGCTCAAAGCTGTTATCAGGAGAGGGTATTACCACCGTTGTAGACCGAATTCTCTTTCGTCCCAGTGAAACAGACGAGTTGCGAGAGCACATTTGGTTACTTATGAAGAGACTTCCCCTCTTGGACGAGAAAAAGCGAGAACGAGTAGCCTATGATGAGATCATGCATTATTTGAACGATCTAAGAGGTTCACTTGGAATAGAGAAAGATAATGAGGTTATCCAGGCTATCTTATACAATGCGAAGCGCATTAGAGAACAGATGGACCAGGAACCGGCTGCTTGGATCAGGGTTTTGAAAGGGGTTGGGAAGTTTTTCAAGAGAGTACCTGTCGCTATTGATACTGCGAAGATGGAGCAAGGCAGGATTATTGTCTATTTTATTCGTCATGGTCATGTAAGTCTTCCCTCCTCCACATTACCTAAAACTGACTTTAAATAGGCACAAAACAACAGAGCCCTCGAACAGTATCCCGAAACTCCCTTCGTCCTCGACCCACACCTCACGCCCCTAGGTATCGAAGAATGTCACGAACTCCAACTCAGCAACATCCTCCCGGTTAACCCAACCCTCATCCTCTGCTCTCCCATGACGCGTACCCTTCAAACCGCAACCCTAGCACTCAAGCCTCACACCGATAAGGGACTTAAAATCATCGCTTGGCCTGAGCTCAGAGAGTGGAGTCTTCCGTACGGTCTTTGTGGAACCGGCTCCAAACTTGAGAAATTGGTTGATGAGTTTGGGGGTGAAAATGGCGTGGTCGATTTTACGTTGGTGGAAGAGGGATGGCAGTTCAATGGCGAAGGCAAGAACTGGAAATCAAGAATCGAGCGCGTCAAAAAGGGCCTCTGGGAACTAGGCAACATGGCATTGAGTCGCGAAGGCGGAACTTGGAAGGGTATGCAGATTGCCGGACGGGGTCAATCGGATGAAACTGGCCATAAGGTTGTTGAAATTGTAGTTGTTTCTCATGGGGGTTTCTTGTCCAGTTTGCACGGTTGGAAGAGTGAGTTTGGTTTTCTGTATGGCGGGAGTGATGCTAATCGTGATTTAGGACAGTCACTTTATAATTGCGATGTGGCCATCTCGGAGTTCCCGCCAGAGAAGAGTGTTAGGGAGGAGGGATTATTGCCTTGGGAACTTGGAGCGTGGGTTACGGAGGAGAAGGGAAAATTGGCGAAGGAGAACAAGAAGCTGAAGCAAAAGAAGAAGCGGAAGAAGAGAAGATTGAGACTGTGAAGGGATTCAGTTTACGATGAGAGGTAAATTTGTCCCTTCACCATGCGGCAGGTTTAGATGAGAAGCTGTGTTTGATTGAGATTGATGTCGGATTACTGTCAGGGATAATTTGTGAAAGTGTTTGGCATTTCACAGTGGAAGTTTCATGGATGTCTACTTCTAGTTTTCTGAAGTCCCTCATTCTATGAGTTCGATGGACTGAAAGGTGGGACTCAATAAGTTCATCAAGAAAACTTGCCGTAGGGAAGATGAAGGTGCTTGTTCCAGATAACTAGAACGAACCTAATAATCAAACAGAATATCAAGATGATCAGGCTCTCGCGGGATTGAAGATCAAAGTCGCTAGAAAACTGGGCTCGCCTAGTATGCAACCGCTTGAATGTTTTGGGCTCCTATGAATAGAGTCTTCAAGCGAAATTAATCAAATTTAAATAAATTCGGGAGATTTGTTCGTATCAATCATAAAAACAGTTCATATTGCTTTCAAGGACAGCGCACCACTCGAATCACACTTTTGCTTTGTTTGAAATCAAGTAGGTGAGTTAAAAGAGTGTGCATTCAGTGTAGTACCTATACTGTGGGAGTAGCTAGTAATATAGCTAATTTTAAAAGGCAAAAGGAATTTGAACATGCTGTGGTGTCTTGACTTCAGCGCCATATCCCCAAGGGTCGCTCCCTCCCAATACGACCGCAGTCATGGTAACTCCTGGCCCATAGCACTTATTGCCTTGACGGCGCCCAATTCTCCCAGAAAACCCTCACACTTGGACTTTGCCATTTTCCAAACCGTCGCACCTAAGGGAAGCCGAAGCGGGACGCGCTCGCCACGATTGGCAATATTGAAAAGAGTTTCCGCTACAGCAGAAGGTTCCATCATACCACCACCGGACTTGATACCCATATTGACGTAGAACTCGAGCTTTCGAGACGGCATATCAGCTGCGGTATAGGCCGGATGCGGCTTGGTGCGAGCTTTGCTATGACCCTCGAAGTCGGTCTTGACACCACTAGGTTCAACTATACAGAAATTGACTGTTGATGCGGGCAGAGAATTAGCCATGGCCGTTTGTTTGATGAAGTGAAAGGTAGAAACTTACTATTCCAGTCTGGGTGCATCTCCCTCGCTACAGATTCGGACCAGCCTTCAACGGCAAATTTACCGGCGTGATAGAAGGCGTGGCCTGGAAGCCCGACCAGCCCAGCGAGTGACGAGATATTAAAAACCAATCCGCCTCGATGGTCTTTGGCTTGACGCATGACCTCAATGGCACGAACTGTGACACGCGCAGTACCGAAGAACAGCGTCTCGATTTCCTGGTGCATCTCTTCCTCTGTTGCAGCCTCTGTGTCGCCCGAGAGGGAGTAGCCAGCGTTATTGACCACGACATCGAGATGGAAGTTCTCGCCAAAATGCTTCGCAGCGGCAGCGAAGGCGCCATCGACCGAACTGACCGAAGTTACATCCAAAGCAAGCTTGAGAATATTGGAGTTTCCATCAGGGAGGTAAGAGAGGCTGGAAGGGTCGCGAGCCGTAGCGATCAGACGCTGGTTTGGCTTGCTCGCAATCAAGGTGGCAATCTCGCGACCGATTCCAGAGGAGCAACCGGTAACTTTTCATAATAAAAGATTTAGTTATTTGCTTGAGAACACGAAGAGAAACTCACTCAACCAGGTGGCATTGGACGGTAATTTGTATGGTTTGGTATTGACTGGGTTCATTTTGACACAGAATTGCGCGTTTTAATGGCTGAAGGGCAAGTGCTTCATTGGGGACGAGCTGGGAGGTTTATATAATTTTGATATTGTTGATGCCGTTATAATTGAGATACACCTTCAGGAGTTTGAGGCGGCCTGAGTCATGCGGCGTGAAGCATGCTGCATGGGGTCGAGCGAAGTAAAGTGGCTTGTCGGTCCCTGTATAGTGTGCAGTTGGTCAAGGTTTGACGGACATAAAGGGTGTAGCAGTTCTGATTCCGAAACAAGAACATTTATTATTATTTGGATATAATGTTAGTATGATCAAGGTCTCATGATAGGTATTGAAAGTTAAATTTTGGGTCACATGATATTGTAAATTGTAAGTACACTACATCTCCAAATAAAATGCACCCATATTTTGATTCGAAGATCAAACAGGCTCAGAAGCCTACGCAAACAAAATGGGTTCCAATAGGCATCATCAAGGGACGCCAATATGCAGTAAATCCAGAGCCGATGAAGAGAAGAAGGTTTGAATCGAAGTTTTTCAAAGCGGTAGGAAAATGGACCCGGCCAGGATATACATGAATTCGAATGTGAAGAATAACTGGAACCAAGTAGCGTGTAGATAGCCAGTAGATATTGTTAGAGGTTGAAGATAGTGGAGGAGGTAAACCGAAAGGTCGGTTATAGTTGAGAGGGAACGGAGTCTATGGCGGAGGCGAGGGTGTGGGCATCTCTCTTGGCCTTTCCGCATGGCTCTCCAACCTTGCCACAGCGAGCATCCGCTTCGGCGAGAGCCTCAGCATTACGCTTGGCCTTGTCTTTGTATTCGGGGTCTGCGATCGCTTCTGCGATAGCTTCTGCAATAGCTTCTGCTGCACGACGAAGCTTTCCGCATGGCTCTCCAACTTTTCCACATCGTGCCTCAGCCTCTGGGTCAGCTTCGCGCTTGAACTTTCCACACGGCTCTCCTTTCTTCCCGCATCTTGCTTCTGCTTCACGAGCAATGATATCGGAAGCTACAGGATCGTTAATGATAGTTCTATAAAAGGGGTTGGGGTATGTTGGGAACTTACTTTCTTCGTCCTCAAGATCGAGGCTATCGTAATATGCCTTAGGGTCTCTAGTTGTCAATGCAATGAGGGAGGCAAGTTCTCGGGTCATGCGCTTAGCTTCGTAGCATACACCTCCGACGAGGTTGCATCTGGCGTTGAGACTTGCATCTTCAGGTTCGGCAAAGGATTCTGGAAGAGGAAGAGCCGATCGCCCACAAGGCTCTCCAACCTTGCCACACCGAGGCTCAGGAGCGGGAAGGGCGGCGGCACTAGCGGTAGCTGCCAGAATTATCATGCAAATAGCGTTTTTGAATTGCATGATGATCGTTGAGGGGCTTTTCTAGCTTGATAGCTGTATATGTGTGTTTAGGTATAGTGTTGTAGTAGATTGTGATTTTGTTTTTGTGGTGGAAAAGGAAAAGAGACAACATCGTGGCCAACGGGTTTTATTTTATGCTTTTACAATAGCTTGTTCAGAATAGAACGGCGAGGTTGTGAGATTGTCAATAGCTTCAAGAGCTCTCAATAAAGATTTTCGCTTCCTATTGGGAACCTGAATGGGCGAATTTGATGTTCACCGCCACAAAGGGGAGATTGACGATCGGAATCAATCAAGAAAGATCGAAGAAGCTTTGGAGAATCATATGATATCTAAAGTTTCCTGAATGAAATGGAAGGGGAGGTGGTGTAGCGTGTGCTCGGATCTGAGCCTATTGAGAAGACCAGATATGTAGCGGGGATCCTTCCGCACTTTCTAGATCTAGCAATCCCATGCATCTAATCCATATATTTTCAAATATAAAAGTGTCTATTCATAGCAATTGATGTTTAGGCGAATACTAACATATCTGAGTGCTCATTGGAGGAGGAACGAGTGTTCTGGAAGGCATATTTCCCGACTTCGGCGATAATTCCAGAGTACTTGAAAGAATTTATCGCATAAATCGATGGAATCAATAAAGCAACGCCAGATGAATGATATTTCGTTGTTGTGAAGAAGATAAATAGCGACCGGATCCTATTCAAACCCCTTTTCTATTCAAGTCGACTTGCGGCGAATTAAGCGAGATGATTTGAAGCTGGGGGAGATCAACTAACAGCACCACCAGAACACCGGACATTAATGAAGTAGATTGCAATGATGAAACCGCGGCGGCACCGTTCAAAAATCTGGGATATGAGGCGTGCGCGGAAATAGAAAGGAAAAGCTCAAATTCAGAGCCTAGACATATACTTGGTGTTGTTCCACTCGACTTGAGTCCTTGAGGGAGTTCAGATGAATGCAGAAATGTGTCAGCGTCTGGGCGTAGCATATTAATATGCAATTTCACTCAGTTGGAGAGAAATTTGCAGCTGGTGCAACGCAAAATCTTGTCCAATCACTAATTCCAATATCTTTTCCCCAACAAAAGCTCCACATGTAGTGAATGGGGTCTCAATCTTCGGCATTAGCGAGTATATGCCATCAATTCTTTGGAGACTGCGCCAGTCTAGCAATTTGGTCTACCGAGCTAGCATTGGAGGGTACTTGACTTAGGCGGTCTCTCCAAGGTTTAAATCTCCTTCAGATCCTTAATCAACGAAGGCAAATCCAGGAACACTATTCCCAGCAAGTCTTCTAAATCATCCACTTGGACCACAATCAGTAGAGCCCGGCTTCCCATAGCCACAATTTGATAGAATAAAGGCTCCGAGTTCCATACAGAAATGAACCATGCAGAAACGACCTCCATAAATCTAAGAGGATCTTGACACTTGCCACTCCACTTCATTCCAGGGTTTCCTACGACTTTGTCATCGTGCCGTGTGCGGCTCTCCACTGGTAGTCTCCACTTTCATCGTTGACCCGGCTTTCTATTCTACCATTAATTTAAGCATTTGATTGGGGAGGAGAGATCCATGCGTCAAAGCTCAGATTATGTTCACACTTCGAAGTTTTGAAGTTTGAACTGCTCCGGTGGCAGCCGAACTTTTTTCCGTGGCAGATTGAGCGATCCCCAAAACGGGAAGGCTCATCCGGATTGAAAAGACAACCCACCAATTTTCGAGCCTTGCTTCCTCTTCACCACCTCTTCCTCTTTTCCAAGCCCAAAATGTTAATGCGCAGCTCTGTCAGGTCGGCGCAGGTATGTTTCGCGTCTTGTTTCCCTTCAATGGCTTGCAAAAATAGCTAACTTGAGCTTATCAGAGTCTTCTGCGAACCGCCCAAGCTCCATCGCGATCCTTTGCTACTGTCCAATCCGTACGTCACCTCTGCGCGGGCAGCTACTTTCCTCCAAGATCATTGCAGAGGTTTCTGACTGATTGCGTTTCAGGATATTTTCAAACCAACAAAATATGGAGGAAAATATACGGTCACCCTAATACCAGGTGATGGCATTGGAGCCGAGGTCGCGGAATCTGTCAAGACAATCTTCAAGGCGGACAATACTCCAATCGAATGGGAGCAAGTCGATGTCTCTGGTGTTGAATCCGGTGACAAGCACTCTGAGGAACTGTTCCGAGAATCAATCGCATCTTTAAAGCGCAACAAGCTTGGACTGAAGGGTATTCTACACACACCTGTCGAACGATCCGGCCATCAATCTTTCAACGTTGCTTTACGACAAGAGCTCGATATCTACGCTTCTATTGTTCTTATCAAGAATATCCCTGGTTACAAGACACGCCACGACAATGTTGATTTATGCATTATCCGTGAGAACACTGAGGGAGAGTATTCTGGCCTCGAGCACCAATCTGTCCCTGGCGTCGTTGAATCCCTCAAGATCATTACCCGCGCAAAATCAGAGCGTATCGCCAAGTTCGCTTTCAGCTTCGCTCTTGCGAACAACCGCAAGAAGGTTACCTGTATCCACAAGGCGAACATCATGAAGCTTGCCGACGGTCTGTTCCGCAACACTTTCAATGCAGTAGCGAAGGAGTACCCCACCCTCGAGACAAACGATATGATTGTCGACAACGCCTCCATGCAATGTGTATCCCGACCCCAACAATTCGACGTCATGGTCATGCCCAACTTATACGGAGGAATCTTGTCAAACGTAGGCGCTGCACTTGTTGGTGGACCAGGTATCGTTCCAGGTTGCAACATGGGTCGTGAAGTTGCTGTTTTTGAGCCTGGATGCCGTCACGTTGGTTTGGATATTAAAGGCAAGGATCAGGCTAATCCAACTGCTATGATTCTTTCTGGATCTATGCTTTTGAGACATTTGGGCTTGGATGAGCATGCTAATCGCATTTCCAAGGCTGTCTACGATGTTATTGCTGAGGGGTAAGCCTTATCCGATTATGCAAAAGTATTCGAAACATTCAAATGCTAACAATTTTCCAGAGCTGTACGAACACGTGATATGGGCGGACAAAGCACAACCCACGAGTTCACCCGTGCAGTTCTAGACAAGATGGAGCTGGCGGGATAGAGCGAGGACCTTACTTGTATAGACAGATTGTACTTTAGTTTTGCATTAGCCGGTTCCTAAGCTCATCAATCGTACCATTTTTGCCAAGTTGCGTGACTAGTGCCAAGCTATTTCCTCCATGAGAGCAAAATTGCAAAGTATGCCAAATGCTCTGGCTCTACTTTCATTAATCACTGCTCCAGATTCATACCTGCCCTTAATCTCTGCTATCTGATAATGCCTTTGAAGCTTCACAGCTTTTGCCTTTTTGAAGGCAAAAACGCAAACCATTCACCTTCCTTCACTTCCTCCGCTGGGCGCTTTCCGTTTAAATCTACCCTGTATGCCTCCTCGGCCCGTTCCAAAAGTCTTGGACCTGTAGGAGCATTACTGGGCAGACCACGTTGGGAATTGCTTCTGTTGTGCCCGTTTATAGGAGTAAAGCGGGTTTCGGGGGAATCTTGCTGTCTAATTGCTACCACATAACCGGATTCTGGGTCTGCGGACAATTCATACATAGGGCTACCCGCGTTCGTCATCGATTTGTTCCTGGTTCGAGTGCCAATCGGGCCGTCCTTGTTCACAATCTCCTCCATTGCTTGAGTGATAACTGGGGGTAATCTATACGGCGCTCGGGCTGTAAGTGTAGGGACATCCTCTAGAGCTCCAGTTGCGGTCGGGCGAAATCCATTCATAGCCAGCTCGTCTGTCGCCACCTTAGGTTCTGCGCGAATATTAGAACGAATTACAGAATTGGAGAAGAGTACTCACTTGCGCCTGTTCCACCCAAATCACCTTGCAATTGTGCCTCGTTCATCTCAGACAATCGATCGTTTCTGCCACGATCCATTTTGAGCTCCTTCCTCTTCGCCTCGTTGGCAGCAAGGTCACTCTCAAGTTGATCCCATTCATCTCTCAGCTCCCTCTTCCCACCAATGTCCTCTGGCTGTAATTTCGCGACGAGGTCGCCTTGGATCTCTGGGAGTTGAGCATCAAAATTCTGCGACTTCGACATTAAGTTTCTGAACTCCATGAGCTTAGGGCCGGGCAATTCGACAGCATTTTTGCGAAGCCAATCTCGGCTTTCCAATTCGATTTCGAGCAACTTCTCCTGGTACTGGTCCCTCAACTCTTTCTTGTAAATTTTTAAGGCCTGTATCCCTTGTCATTAATGGTTGCATGAGCTGACGGTCGATAGAGGGTTTAAAGATTACTTACGTTTGTAGCAAGTCTGGTATATTCCTCCGCAATCTAGCGATTTGTTAGCTCTCCTAATTGCTTCGGATGTCGAACACCATGGCCTACCATCTTATTTCCACTCAGCAGTTTTACCGCCGATGAGCTTGTTAAGTAGTGAACATCATCCCCGTGGAAATCTATAGCTACGTTAAGCCTGGCTAATTTCTCCTTATATTTTCGAATCGCTCCAAATTCTTCTCCCTGTAAGCCTATAACATCGGGGAGTTAGTAATTGCTTCATTTGGGTAGATTTGAGAGTTGAGACATTGTCTCATGAGCAAACAGACAATTACTTAAGCACCTCGAAGTCTGGGGAGCAAGCATATTTCTCTATTAACCGTGGAACAGTCTGGAATAGGAGATTGTACTCCTGGGTGTTCCTTACTGCGACGGATACCTCTATTTCCCTTCATCTTCTGAATGTGCACCTTGTCATTCACCATTCTATCGAAGGCTTCTCCGGCTTCCTCATCAATTTCCAGGAGATGCATGAGTGCATCGATTCCGCTGAGATGTGTAGCTGGTTGTTCAATTTCGATGGACTGGTGGTTTGACGACCGCAGAGCGAGAGCTTGAGCTGCAGTAGTATGTCCATAGACAACATCTCCGGATATATTAGCAGTAGTAGCGAGTGCAGCGGTTTGCTGCTCGTGGAATACGTGCTCCATAGCTTCAATGTGCTTCTTGATACTCATGACCGACTTGCGCGTATTCAGATCAAAGTCAATGCAAAGCGTAGAAGTCAACTGACGATTTTGACGGTATTCGCAAAGGTCCTTGAAACCTGGCACACAAATACCTTCAGAATCGCCTAATTGTGGTTCTTGGAATTCGATACCAGGCCGTACCTCATAAAGACCGCCGGATTCTGACTATTCGGCCTTAAGGCAGAAAACGAGATTTGAAATAGAAAGAGGAGGCTAGGCAAAGACGTTTGTCTTGGCTTGGCGAGCACCCGAAAAGCTTTGATTGATATTCTTGCTTCGAAGTGTGTTTGCTTTAAGCGCGGAAAAACGTAGCGAGAAGAAAAATAAACTCAGCAATAGGTGAATATATACTTTTTTCTTCTATTTCGGCCTCCAAAAACATATCTAAAACTTTATCTAATCTAGGTAATTCAATCATATTCTCACTGTTTTCGCTACCTTACATTAGCTATTCAAACAACTTCAAATGGTCACGAATATCAGGACTCAGGCTCAACTCCTTCTACCTATTATTTCCTCTCCCATTTAGATACGATCTTTCTTCTCAAGAAGTCCTATTTACAGCCATTCTTTTTTTCGGACATTGGCCATCTCTTCACCTTAATAAAGGCGTATTAAAGGTGATTGGTGACTCGTGCCAACTTTCAGCCGACAACCTCAGCAAACCTCACACTTGTAAGCCTGTTACTTATCGTCCACATCTTAAGGTGCAAGGCCTGAATTTCCTAGATCTACGTGAACATCGCAGTTTCTCGACACCATGGCGCGCTCAATTGCGAGCCCTATCTAATTCTTCGCCGGGATCTCCCAAACCCTCTGAAGCCGTGAAGAAGAAAAAGAAAAGGCCAAATTTCAGTAAGCCGACTTTCAAATTCTTGTTCTGCTAACTGACATCGATAGAAAACCTATGGAGTTTGTCACCCTTGTTGCTGGGAAAGGCGAGAGTTCGGAGGAGTTTGGCGTCCACAAGGAGTTCGCCTGTCACTACTCTCCGGTGCTCAGGGCTGCCTTTAAGAGCTCTTTTGTTGTAGGCCGAACTCAAACATACCGATTTGAGGAGGTCGCTATCGATATTGTACGTCTTCTTGTTAATTGGATATACACTCAAGAGCTTCATACCGCTCATGACGCAGAATGGGGCGAAGAAGCGTGCCTAGAGGACGAGTATTTGGCTCAGTTGTGGGTGCTCGCGGACAAACTCTTGATTCCTAGCCTGCAAAACATGGTGAAAGACAAGATTCAACATCGTCGAAACAAATCCCGTTCAGTTGCAATTTGGACTCTTGATTATGTATGGGCCAATACCTCTGGAAATAGCCCGCTGCGTCGTCTTATGAGGGACCAATGCTTCCGTTTTGTGGGTGGAACTTGTGTTAAGAAAACCCCGCAGGCTTTCCCCCATGAACTTCTGGTAGACCTAGTAGTCATGCATGGTGATCCTGAGGAAGATGGGTTGGATGTGGACAATTACGAAGTTCCCGAGAACTAGTAGAGGAGTTACTAGGACTGGGGAAATCGACGAGTATTATCATTTCATCCCAATCACTACTATAAAGCCTTTCAATCTTCGTTCGAATCAATTTCGGCATTTCACAAGGATGGGCCGGTTATGGCAGAGGCCCGAGAACATGGAGGACGGGTAGCCCCCTTAGGGTGCGCTCCCTTGAGCTTCAAATTCGATTCGGCATCGGTGCTAAACCTGAACGAATCTTCATCACATAAATTTCAACACTCATATGTCGCAATATGAACCCACGTGAAAGATACTCAGAGCCTGCAGAAGGGGACTATATTCTCTCAGATAGGTCTTAACATTTTCAATTCCACCAAGCTTCAAAAGGTCCATCTACAAAACACCATACTGGAAAGTGATCCAGACAGTTGAATGCATGGATATCCAAGCTGAATCCCTTCCTAAACTACCCTACTCGTTGACAAGTATGACCGCCCATCATCCAAATCTTTCAAGGCCGCTTCAAGCTGCCTCCAAGCCTAATCCCCTGACAATAGCCTCCCCTCTTCCCCTGCCACCACCTTATCTCACAGGGCTCCATGCTTTCTCCTATCATAACACCCAAAATCCAAAATCATTTCCATTCCATGGAAAGTTGAGATATTTATACTGGCAAGATATCAAGCTGAGGAGAGAGAATTTGGGAATATTTTATTTGCCAAGACTGTATATGCAAACTTTGCTTGGAAACTGAAACCACAGAACAATAATGGGGCATAAAAGGATATGAAATGATCGGACCATGGGTGAGAGAGGACCTGGCATATAAAAAGTCTGGCTACTTGGCGGAAATCAAGCTTTCTCTTGTCTAGCATACCATTCGGAATATCGAAATAGCTGCACAAGTATGAAACACATCTTCCACTTCAGGCATGACGTACTCTACGCTTTGCCTTCCATCTTACCCATGGCTGAGAGAATATCCATAGATGCTCCCCGTCCCTCTCCTTCTTCGCACTCTGCTTTGGAATAGTTCTCTCCGCTTCAACCTCTCCATGACGAGATGATGGTGTGCGGGAGGAGATTTGATATTGCGCGAATTCTTTGAAATATTTGAATTGGTCTATTTATCTGTCTATGAAGGGGCCTTTATCATGAAGATCTAAAGAATATCAGTAGGAGTGCCATAAATGAAAGACTCAGAGAAAATCGACTTACCTGGTTTAACGACGCTACGTCCATACTTGCTAATCGCTTCTGCGCAATGTTCCGTGATCGTACAGCGTGTCTTCCTTGCATCATAGGCGTAGAGCGACCAGAATCTACTAATGGCGTTGAGGGTATTGAGGGGGTGTTTTCTTTGGTTGTGATTTGGGAACTGGATTTGGAGTTGTTTTCGGGGTTCTTCTTGCGCTTCTCTTTCTTTACTTTCTTCTTTCGCTGCTTTTCTGATTCTTCTTCAGATGCAGCTTTCAATGCTCGTTTTTGCTCTTTCCGCTCCCGTTTTGCCCTCTTCTCCTCTTTCCTTCTCTTCCTCTCCTGACTTGCTGCCGAATCCTCAACCTTACTCTCCATTTCTTCTTCGGAACTAGGATCGGACTTTCGCTTCTTCGACTTCTTGACCTTTACAGCGAAAACCTCAGGGATCTCCTCCTCAACTTCCAACTTCCGCTTCTTGGATTTCTTGGGCTTCTCTACTGGGGGAGGTACCTCTATGTCCGATTCCGATGAGCATGAATCATCCGAACTGTTTGAAGAGCTTCCAAGCTTCCGTATCCTCTCCGCCTCACCATCAATCAGATCCTGAATCTTATCTCCAATCAAGAACCCTCCCTGCACAAATCTAATGCTCCCCCACCGATCCTCCATGTAAATTGCCCTCTTTAATTCATCCCTCGACTTTTGTTCCTTTTCTAATTCAACCTCATCCTGGCTATTTAGTCTTCCCAACAAATTCTTAAACGCATCCAAGCCCGTACATTCCCCATGACCTACCCCACTTCCAACCTTCGCCCCCAGACCAAGATTGTCATCTTTGACCATGACTCGAATATGGGATGCATTGGCGGCGGTATAATGTTCGGCATGATTCGCATCTTTGGCACCGAGGTAATCACCTGGTTTCCAACCTTGGGAGGCCATCAGCTTGTGCCCGAAACTGGAGGTGTCGCTCGTCCATTTTGTGTTGTTTGGGTCATGGGCGATTTTGTTATTTCTGAAAAGGAAACCTGTGAGTAATTGCGAGAGCTGAGGGACTCATTGTCTTACTTTTTGGGTCCCGCGAGGCCCATCTTTGCGGTGAGAGACAATATCCAACACGCAGTGGTCTGGCGGGAAAAAAATATTGAAGTCGCAAAAGTTTCGGTGGAGCAATGCGATAAGATTGGCCATGCTTATGTAAGCCCGCTCTCCCCCTCCAAAGTTCATGCAACTTTGAATCTTCGAAAGACAGATCAAAGTTTCTGGCGGACTTCAAAATTATTCCTCTTCAAGGACTAATAATTACAGCCAAATACAAAAGCACCTATTAAGGGTTCTTAGTAATGGCGCCTCGTCAATCCAAGAAAGCCCAAATCCAAGTTCAAGAGTCCGAGTCTGAGGAAGAGCAGCAAAGCTCATATGATCAAGGAGGTGAAGACTTAGTGGCGAAAGCTCAGGCTTTGATGGAAGCGGTATCCATAATGTGACATGGCATCAAATGAATTTGGGTACTAATCTGCGAGCGTATAGGGCAAAGCACGTCGAGATGCCAAACGACAAGCCATGCAACAGGAGTACGGAAAGAAGAGCAAGGATATCGCTATTAGGATCAATAACTTGTTTGAGATGAGAAAGAACAGAGTGTGAGTTCTCCCACACCTTGAACTTCTCCTTGATTCTGCTACTGGACACGGTGACCTCAAATTTTGTCTCACTCTTCACATGGTTTTCTGCAACATTCTACATTTGGCGGGTTCAAAGCTGATTTAGCTTCTAGAACCAAGTCTCAAAAGGTTCAATGGGATCGACTCGATACCTTGAACAGGAGGCGAACTTCTCTCGAAGCACAGATCCTTGCCAGCATGCGCTCTATCGAGCACCATACAGCAAACATGACCAGCGAACTGTTGGCGATGTTGGAGGGACGAATGGAGGATGTTCAAGGCGAGGAGAAAGTCTGAGCAGGTTGTCATTCCAGAAGTCCTTGGAACTTATGCTGATTTGGAGCAGTTGAATCATCCCCTGGTGTGACTTTGATTGTCCCAACACTCTTGAAATATTGCTGCACACATTTGCTATACACTTACCCTTGATGAGATATTTACTGTACTAGGCGTTATGGAGGAAGATACCCCGGGAGCTTTATTGCGAATTAGCACATTTTACACTGAGATTTTCCTATCCCCAATTCCTGATGCAACATGAACGTACTTCATATATCATATATCTTCGCATGCTGATCCCAATTCCAGCCAACGCCACCCATGCCGATTCCTAATAATATACATCAAAACCCCCTATCCCTAGGTCTCCACCAACCCGCCACCTTCCCCAATTCCCCAATCGCATCCCTCACCGTATCAACCACCACCTTAACCATCCCCTGCCTCTTATTTTTCCCATTACCACCCACTCCACCAGGCTCCTCACTACCCATTGTAGGCAATACATTATCACTTGCTGAAAGAGACACAAATAGGGAGAAAGGAACCAGCCAGACACAGATCCCAAAGTAGGAGGCAATTTCGGTGAAAGTGGGAATGACGGGGTTGTCGTAGATGGATCTGGGAGGGGCGAGCGTGGTGCTAGAGAAGTGGGTGAACCAGACGTAGTGGTTTAGGAGGACGAGGACTGGTATGATCAGCTAATGTGCTATGAATGGGGGAGGGAGAGGCATACTACATGAAAGCAAGAACAAAGGATCCGTCAACTTGACCACAGGGAACCTCCTCATATTCCCAAGATACACGGCATGTGATAATATACTCAAAAGCGACAGTTTAAACGGAAAACCATCAACGAGTACAAGCAGTGTTTGTAGACCAATAACCAAATATATCATCCGCGTAAGTAGCCTTTTCGCAAACACGGTATGTTCCTCAACCAATTCGGAGAGGTAGTAGAGTCCCGAAGCTATTTATCCTATCAGTCCAATTTTCTCCAAGTTTTAAAAATGACGCGCATACCGATGGCGAGGGTAAGGAAACCAAACCCAAGGGCCATGCCCATATACCCTATAAGTGGGAGAATCCACATTTTGTTGAAAGAGAGCGTTATGAGAATTGCATGTTCGTGGGTGTTTGAAGTGAGGTATCGCGTGTTTAAAGGGGCAGTCCTTGAACGTGTTCTTCTCTTTCCCCAGATTTTCGGGAAAACTCCGGATGTGGGAAAATGTTCCCAAAATTTAAAAATCCAACGACGTAGGTTTGCGACATCTTGCAACAACCAAGCAGGAGGGTTTTTTTTTATCTTCGAATTCTCCTTCTGATATAAAATTGTACATGAGGTAATAAAATCTACCTGCTACGGCAGAACCCAACAGCCATCATGTCTCGCCCAGAAGACACACTGTATGTTTTCCCTCCCCCACCAAGCACCCTCCTAACAGCCCTCACAGCCCCCCAGACCTCCACTACAACGACACCGAAGCGCGCAAATACACCACTTCCTCTCGAATCCAAAACATCCAAGCATCCATGACCCACCGTGCCCTCGATCTCCTCGATCTTCCCTCCCCCTCCCTAATCCTTGACATAGGGTGCGGCTCCGGTCTTTCAGGCGAAATCCTCTCCTCGCTCTCCCCCTCCGAAGGGGGTCCTCACCTCTGGATCGGAATGGATATTTCCGCTTCCATGCTAGACGTCGCTTTGCAACGAGACGTAGAAGGCGACCTCATGCTTGCTGATATCGGGCAGGGCGTTCCTTTTCGCGCTGGTACTTTCGATGCCGCGATTTCAATAAGTGCTATTCAATGGTTGTGTAATGCGGAAAGCAGTGAGGTCTCAGCTGCCGGGAGGTTAAGCAGGTTTTTTAATGGACTGTATGCGAGTTTGAAGAGGGGGGGTAGGGCGGTGTGTCAGTTTTATCCGAAGAATGAGGTGCAGAGGACGATGATTAGCGGGGCTGCGATTAAAGCTGGATTTGGGGCGGGGATATTGGAGGATGATCCAGGGACGAAGAATAGTAAGGTTTATTTGGTGTTGACGGTGGGAGGGAGTGAGAGAGAGGGGGATGGGGGTGATATTACTGGGGTAGTGAGGGGGATGGAGGATGTGGACGTGCTGGATGCGAGAAGGAAGCATAGGGAGAAGGGGAGAAAGGAGGTGAAGAAGGGGAGTAAGGCGTGGATTTTAGGGAAGAAAGAACAGATGGAGAGGAAGGGGAAGGTTGTCAAGAGTAATTCAAAGTATACTGGGAGAAAGCGGCATATTACATTCTAGAACGGGGTGGAATTGCATTGCATGGCGTTTGGGGAATAAAGATATCACAATAGAGTATCACAGAAGATTTTTTTGTCTACCTTATTGGTCGAGCCGACCAGTGACTCTGGTCCTTTATGTCTCCGGGCATATTTCGAGACATGAACGGGTATAATAAGACTTCATCCCCCTCAGAATTTTCTGAGTTTTCTTCAGTATCTAAACACCTACCCTGCATCACACATCAGAGCCCAGAAAATCTTCAACAGCGCAAACCAATCTCCAGAATCCTCACATTTTTCCGATCAACCTCGATTATTAACCAAATATGAATCTATACTTCCTCCTCCCCATATTTTTCGCCGCGCCGGCCTTGGGTGGACCTCTCGCCTACGCTATCTGTCAAAAGGGTTGTTCTGCGGTCGTTATGGCGTGCTATACTGCGGGTGGAGCCACCTGGGGAGCCACTCTAGGAGCCACGGCCCCAGCTACGATTGTTGGATGTAACGCGGCCTATGGGGTTTGCTGTGCAGCTTGTGCTGCTGTTGCACTTGCACCGACACCATAGATTGGAGAATAGTGGCGAGGTGCGGGGGGAGGGATGTCTTTATAAGGTCGACAGTTGCTGGTGGGGTGGAAATGGTACCAGATGGACCTGAAAGTGGATTTCGATGTGTTGTGGGTGTTATGGCGATTGCGGGTATTACTTTCTACTAAGTGAAGGATGACTAGGTATGGAAAGGTCTCGGGAGCTTCTCTCATGCTGAAGTATTATTGTCTTGGATAGGAGAGTCTGGTGCTCTTATTAGTGTTGTCTTTCAATCTAATGTTTTAAATCGCCTGTATGTCGAGAATTGTATGCTGCACTTGCAGGGAATGTGTAAAATTAGGACTGTCTCCACAGCCATATTTGAACTGACTGAAGAAAGGGTGTGCACAACGTTCTGGGATCAGCAGTATTCAAATCTCATATGAAAGTGACCAATGACCATAACTTGATTGCTATTTTTGCTGAAACATCGCTCCTAAAAGACTTGTAAATAAACCCAAAAGCCCGCTTTCGATCCGTGTTCATGAATGCCGTTATCATAAATGGGGTATCTTATACCCCCTTTCCTCGATTGTTACTCTTCCTCAACCTTGTAGTCCATAAGATCCCTGTTTTTAGTCTTCTCCTTCTTGATATGATCTGGCAAGGTTCTAATCAAGTAGGCTGCTAGCTCCAACAACATTTCTTGAGGGAAATGTTCTGGTTTCCTGAGAGTCCATTGCTTAGTATTTTCAGTCAAAATTAGTAGAGTGTGACTGGCTTACCTTGAATACCACTCCGGGTCCACGTTAAAGGCACATTGTTGCACCAGTAACTTCCTCAGGGGACAACCCACTGGTGTGTTCTCATAGACGTAACGTAGTGATTTCGTACAGGTCGTTCTGAATCGTATTCTCAGGGCCTCGATCTCGATAATCACTTGATTCTGCAACTGCGGGATGAGCAGTTTATCCGCAAGAACCCATAACTCGACCAGCATCAGGTCTTCATTGGATTTGAGGTCTCGATTTCCGCGTTGTGCCGTTTCGACTGTTTGCGAATAAAACCATTTGATGAGGAGCCTCACGACTCCCACTCTAGCATCTTCAAGTTTGTAGATTTGCGATTCGCCTTCAACGAATCCGCTGTTGAAAGCTGCTTTCAGGACAGGGCTGTAATGGCATGCGAGGTCTTTGTGGGCGATGAGGGGCTCGGCATCTTTGCCTACGTGGAAGGTGACAACCTTTTGCAGATCCCTATGTAGAACGATCAGCGATTAAGTCCTGAGACTCGATCAGACTGATGATGATAAGAAGGACGTGATTAAACGAATGATATTCGGCGGTAGGTAATAAACATAGGGCACAACTTACCAATCACGAAGCGGATAGATATTATTTCTGACCGGCATATCGCTCCGATGGTGGCGCAGGTCTTGAGGTAGATCACATCTGGAAGTTGGAAACAATGGTTGGTTGATCGAAAGCCAGAGCCTTGCACGAGGTTGGGGCGAGGCTGCAGAACGGGCGCTAGCCTCGACTCAAATGTCCAATTTCTCAATCCCTCAACCTTCATTCTTCAACATTCGTCCCTTTCAATTTCTCAAAGACAATGAGACAATAAAGTAAGAAAGGTAAAAGACCGACATAGCAGACCAACATGCAAAACAACATGGCTTTGCCCGCTTCAAGGGCATCAGACTGCGGTTTAGGCCTTGTCTCAGCAGCCCCAGTCGCATATATTAGACATTACCTCTTCCTACCTTAACGCCGGTCATCAACAGGACCCTGAAAGCAAAACTGTTGGCTGCATTCAACTCTAATTAAATATTCTCCGATTGCAGCCAGTTATATACAACGGCGAAAGTCATAGCGGGGGAAAACCCCCCCATGCAAAGCAGATTAATCAGCAAGATGCATATTCATTTTATATGTCTCGTTCCCTCCCTCCTCGGCACTTCCGCTCCATAATCAAACACCTCACAAGTCAAAGGAGTCTCTGTCCTTCTTGAATCGTTTCAATATGTTGAGATTATACCCCAAGGCAACGGAGAATCGATTCAGCGGCCATGAGAAGTCTCTCCGGGGTCCTCGGCGGGCCTTCCTCAAGGCAGCTGCACTCAATTTTGCGATGCTTCAGGTCTTATTTCTTGGTTTATTTGCGTACATATTCGGCTCAATCTATGAAGAAGGTGGACATATTCATAACATGAATGTTCTGTATGTCGACTACGACGGCGGTGTGATTGGAGCATCAGTGCGAGATGCCTACAACTCATTGAAAGGAGACGAGTTTCCAACCTTGCAAGAACGGGCAACTGATGAATATCCTACTCCCGGGAAGATAGAATCAGCTGTTTGCGGTATAAGGTATTGGGGAGCGATTTATACTTCACCTGGCGCTACTTCTAGACTTTCCGCCGCACTGGGTGGGGGCTCGGCAGCTGCTACATATAACCGCTCTGATGTCTTGACATACGTCTGGAACGAAGCCCGATACGCCTCTGTTATAGATTCCACAATCTCATCCAACCTCAACGCCCTCTCTGCAGCTGCGCGCGTCGCCTATTTCGGTACCAATGGCACTGGAGCTCTTCAATCACTCTCAACCACGGACGCAACCGCCATATCCGTCTTCGGTAATCCCTGGGAGCTGATAGATATCAACATCCAACCAACGATTCAAGGTTCACGGTTGATCTATAATACCCTCGTCATCATTTTAATCTTGATCCAAGAATTCTTCTACTTAGGAACAATCAACGGGCTATACGTCCAATTCAAAATCTATTCTCGTCTTTACCCTCATCGCATCATCCTCTATCGTTACGCAATATCCCTCGCCTACACATTTGTCGGTTCTCTTTGCGTAACAGGTATGATCTGGGCATTCCGCAAAGACTGGTCCGTCAACGGCAACCAATTTGTCTTATGCTGGATCATACTCTGGCTCTTTGCCCACGCCAACTTCCTGTGCTTGGACGTCTTCACCGTCTGGCTTCCACTCCCATATGTTCCAATGGCACTGATTTCATGGATCGTATTTAACGTTACCTCGATTCTCATCCCATTCGAATTGTCAAACGGATTCTATCGCTGGGCTTATGCCATGTCTGCTCACGAGGTGTACAATACCCTCGTTGATATCTGGTCACGAGGATGTAACCCACAATTACACATCGCGCTCCCTGTCCTCTTTACCCTCGAAGTTCTTGGGCTCGTTTTCAGCGGTCTCGGAGTATATCGACGATGCCACTATGCTTCAATTGCAGAAGAGCAAGCAGCACATGCCTTTCAAGAACGACTCGATGCTGCGATGGCGTTCGAGAGGAAACGAGATGAGGAGCGCGAAGAGGAACGGCAGGAGCAGCAGGAAAAGGGCACCACACCAGAGAGTGTAGATCCTGAAGCAGCACGGATATCGGAAGCTATTGACAGAGAGGAGTTGGCCGATGTCATCCGAAATGAGGATGAGCAAATTCAAAGGGAGAAGACAAAGAACAGCAAGATTTGTGATTTTGGACCTTCGTTTGGTGTAGCGTACCGGGGTGAAGAGGCAGGGGTCGTCGATAGGACGTTTTTGGAATTGACGAAATCAAAAACTGGAGGAGCTTGAACGTCTTTTCTTTTATAAGAATGAACATTGTATCGCTATAGTCAGCATATACTTAATAACAAAAGCGACCCCATTTTGTGCCACGGGGTATTAATATCAACCACCCTCCTTCCGCCTCTTCTCCCCATTTTCCCCATCTCAACTCCACCTCCCAAACTGCAACAAAACCATACTCCCCAACCTCCCCACCATCCCCATCCCCACTCTATCCGCACCACTCGTAACCCCACTCTCAACTGTATCTCCCTTCTTCCCCTTCACTTGCGCCTTCACATTATCCAAAAAGAACTGATTGTTGTCCCCCTCCACATTGCCCGCAGGCCAATACTCACACACGACGTAAAACCCAGGCGTGTTATTAAGCTCATTACACGCTTTCCTCCCACACCCGACACTCGTCGTATTCCTCCACACAACCTGCGTGAAATGCCCCGTGGCTTCGCTGAACCCAGTTGGTTTCTGGAAATTATATTGTTCCCTCTCCAACCCCCATGCATCTACGGCCGCTGTTGCGTTTGCGTAGCCTGCTGCTAGATTTTCGCCTGTTGGGCCTCCCTATTTCCATTAGCTCATGCTATTTAATGCTCCCAACTGCCCTCAAACCCTCGTTCTAAGGTACATGAAATTTGAGAGGAATGTCACGTGCAAGGGCACCGGGAATGGGAAGGAGGGGAAGACGTACCGTGTGATGGAATTCACACCCATTTGCCCAATTCTGCGCATATGTCGCACTAGTAGCGTTCCATGCCAAGGCGGACGCATTATGTTCCGTACGGTAGAAGTTGTGTGCTGACAGCATCGCATTTTGGAATGCTTGGTCTGAAGAGTACGAGGTGGATGTTGGGGCGGGCGGCGCGGAGACCGTTATTGTTGATACTGTTGGGGAGGCGTGGGCGAGGGGAAGGAGGGTTAGGATGGCGATTGGGAGATTCATGATATGCATCATTTTGGCGGGGATGAGGTTTGTGGATGGGGTTTACAGGTGGGATTTGGGGTGGTGAGAGGTGGAATGGAGAGTTAGGCGCTGAAGAAGTCTCACTTCTCGTCGTGGACTTGAAGAATGTCGAGGTGGAAATTTTGCGTGAAGTGAGAACAAAGGAATGAGGATCAGATGAACTTAAACAATAGAAGAATGCAAGAGGCCTTGCTCATAAACGCATCATTGCCCGCCAGTATGCACCAACAGCAAAAACCCCCCCGGTCCCAAGAATCAGGGTCCTTCCAAACCAACCTGCCTGAAAATGTCTCACCTGATCCCCACACCAAGGAATAAACATCTTTCTTGTGGAGGCTGTGCGAATATCTCTTAACTTTAAGCTCCAATACGAAGCGTGGAGGGATTGTTTCTTGAGAAAGCAGGTTATGAGGTTCGGTTGGCTATCCGATGTCGAGGTTGACATCCTTATCATGACGTCGGGTGCAGGGATGTGACGGGATTGGCGGGGGCTAGAAAGTTGGTGGATGGAGCTTGGTAGCTGCCAGATTTAGGCCGAGCTGGTTGGGTGGAAAAGGTTAGGGCCTGTTCAGTCGCACTTGTTTTGACCTCTAATTACAATTAACTACAGCAATTACAATTAGAGTTTAGAAAAACGTGTTCCTTCGCAATTTGACTAGTTCTCTAATTGTATATTCCCAAATAGGCTTAGATTATTATAAACCTTAGAAATCAGGTGGACCACTAAATGGACCACTAAATAGACTACTAAATAGATTACTAAATACACTGCTTCAGGACATAGATTATTAAATAGACTACTGAATAGGCTACTTCAGAGTATAGATTACTATAAATACCTAGGAATATTCATTTTTTGTGCCTTAGGCAGCTCTAATTGCTTTAAAAGTTGGTCCCGACCAACTTTTGCAATTGGAGCTTTTTAGCGCAATTTCGGGGATTTTTCAATTAGAGCAATTGTAATTAGAGTTTTTTACAAATTGCAAATAAACGCGAAAACGCTAGTCAATTCAATTAGAGTTGGTCTAATTGCAATTGGAGGTCAGAAAAATTGCGACTGAACAGGCCCTTAGAGGATTGTTGCTTGGGGATTAATGAGATTTGGAGATATGGTGTTAGACTTGCTTAAATCACGATAAAAAGATGCGGAATAAAGGGCGTCAAGATTCACGAAGAGACTTCGGTCCCGTAGAAGAGAGCAGGGGTAGGAAAGAGGTATCAATTCATCCTAATCATCGCCCATACAAAGGATTCATTTCTCATTTCTCATCTCTCTTCTTGCTCTCATCTTGTCTTGTTGCTTGCGACCCATCATCTTGTGTACCATCTAACGATTGCTCGTGCTCCAACTCCCAAAAGCGCCATTGCTATGCTAGTAAATCAAATAAGGTGGATGCCAAGGGGCTAATACGTCTGAAAGAACCGGCTAACGAACGAGTGTTGTAGTATTTAAGAAAGCATGGCGAGTTTTTGAAGAACGGTGAGGACCCCTAATATTGTTAACAAGTTATATAAAACCGGGTAGATAGACCTACCAGTCACGCCCTGCGTGAGGGTACAGCCAGCTTCGGTATTTCGACTTCCTAAGCTGACGGTTGTGACACTTCCCACGGTACCATCCTTCTCGAGCTCATTTGCCCATCTGAAGATAACCTCATCGTCACGACCATCACCCGCGACCATCAACCAGTCAACTGGCGAAGTATGATCCAGATCAGGAGCCATGTTCTTCTTGAGACCTTCGAAGATTTTCATAGCTGCGGTGCCTTTGGACCAGTCGACTGGCTCAACTACGACGGCGCCTGGGAATTATTAGTAACTTCCAAATCAAGGGAGCGAATCTTTTACCTTCAGTAGGAATAGCTCTAACTCTCTGCTCCTCACATGCATCATTGATGTGGCTTGCACAATCACCCGCTTGACGACTCGCAGCTTCTTGATCCTCACAACTCTTATAATGAAATATAAGACTGCAATGCCTCGTCTCAATCCATGAGCCAGGCGTCCGCTCTTGATAATACTTCATGATTCCTTCAACTGATTCCTTCCAGGCTCGCATCTTCTCCGGATCTGCCATTTCGATCCATTTCGACGAATTGAAGTCTTTTAAAAAGCAGCCATTCTCAGCAATGAGTCCAAGGTTTGGAACACGCTTGAATAATCGGTCCAACTCTTCTGGTTGGCGACCCGACATGACATAAACTGTGTTGCGTTCATCTTGGAGAAGGTCATTCAAGACATCAAGAGTGCGTTGAGGGCTGGTCAAGATGATACTGTTTGGTGATCCCCAAGAAGCCAAAGTACCCTCATAATCCAGTATAAAGAGTCTTCTCGAGGACTTCTGGTAGCTGTGTCCAAGAGCATTGATCGACAGACGAGGAACAGAAGTGGTATCACGGCGATGCTGCTCATCATAGACTTTATCGAGCCTCGTAAGGAATGCCGTAAACCAATGCTCAGCCGTATGAAGCATCACCGCCGCATATAATTTGTCCCAGCGGGTCTTCTTTTCCTCATCACCCATCTCCAATGCTTGTTTGATTGCATCGGCGCATTGTCGATAATCCCATGGATTGACAGATAGCTCATTCCCACCAAAAACAGAAGCACTACCAGTGAATTCACTCAAGATGAGAGAACCATATTTGTTGTGACCTTTGAATTTGCCGTCTTGACAGAAGAGGTATTCGTGAGAAGTAAGGTTCATTCCTTCCCGTTGACTAGCGATCATCAATGCGTCGGCAACGGTGAGCAAAGCAAGATATTGCGGATAGCTGATATCTTGCTTCAGGTAAACAAGAGGTTGATAGGCCAAATTTGCCCAAGAAGAATTGACTCGGGTCACGATGTCCGAAACAGTGGCATCAAGCTCAGCCACTTCAGTTGTTGAAGTCGCAACCTGAATCATGACAACACGATCCCGCCATTCAGGATATTTGTTTAGAAACAACTCATAAGCGAGTAGCTTCTGTCGAACACCGCGCACATGATCCAGCTTGTCTCGCGCAACGATCAATTTCTTGCCACGATATCGTTCTTGCATAGTTTGCAACCACTCTGACACGTCAGGATCGGCGCGATTCATCTCCAATGCAACAGGGTCGATGCCAATGGCAAGATTGACAACGTCAACGAAACGGTCTTCAAGTTGAACACCATCGGTTGTTGCCTCGACGCAGAGGAGTCTGCTGCAAGTCTGGAGGAAGTGTCGTGCATACTCGTGGATCTGGAATCCGATGAGATTTGCTCCTAGCATACCCTCAAGTAGTTGTTTGCGGACGGCCAGACACCGGAAGACCTCTGAAGAGGGAAACGCAACATGAAGGAAGAATCCGATCTTGGCATCCGGGAGCTTCTTTCGTACCATTGCCGGAACGAGGAGTAAATGATAGTCGTGAATCCAGATAACATCTCCTCTCTTCCAGTTTTTAATAATCTTGTCAGCAAAAGCTTGATTGACCTTCTCGTAGAACACCCAAGAGTGATCTTCGTATGCTTTGCTTTTTGGGTTATCCGGGATTTGATAATGAAAGACCGGCCAGAGGATTTGCTTGCAATAATGAGTGTAATGTCCATCAAAGTCGCTGTCTTTGCAGAAAACGGTCAAGGAATCGTATTCATTGGCGAGACGATCCTCGATATCTTGCTTCTGCTGTGTGTCTTCCAAAGCGTCTGTAGGCATACCGAGGGTTCCAACCCAGATTTTGTCTTGAAGCTTGCCATTGCGCACAGCTGCTTGAACCGCATTTCGAAGCCCACCGTTGCCTTGATCTGCAGGTACCACTGTCCAGTCTGCATTTGCGAATACTCGATCATGGCTGTCACTCCGGGCTCCAAGCTGGGGTTGTCGAATTCCAGCTCTTCCAAGCGTAGCTGCCTTCTCAGCTAGCTTGTCCTTGTTATGTTTCAATATGTCTTTCGGAGGTGGAGAGCTGGCTCTTGATCGTGGTTGGTTGAATAGCTTCCCTGATCCCCATGCGGGAGAATGAGGGTCGCTGGGAGCGAGGACTGAACGTGGATCATTGAGCTTTGGAAAGTGGCCCCTCAGCTCAAGGTTTTCGTCTTGGGCGAAAAATTCATCATGATCGAGATCAGCCTCGGCGACTGGGGTTTGGGGAGGTGTAATTTCTCGCGAGGGAAAAAGACTTGGCTTGGTATCTAATCTTGTTGTGTTTCGTCTCGGCGGGGGTCTTCGTCGGCCGCCGCGGGAGGTAGAAGCAGGAAGAGTAAAGTTGATCGTATTGGGGAGAAAGCTATGAATTGTCAGTGATCATGTTACCCCGCGATGTGCCACCATTAAGATGATTGGCAATGTGCGACTTGACAGCGCATTGAGCATGGGTAAGAATGCCATTGAGATCCCTTGCAGAGCTTCCCAGAACGCATTTGGTCCTCGCAGATTAAGATTCTAGCTCCAGAAGATGTAGGAGAGCTGACTCACAGTGAAACTACAAAGACGGTCATGGTAAAAGCTTATGCGGTCTCTCGAGGCCTGGTTGTATGAAAGAAGGGAAAGGAGTGAAGATTGATACGGAGAATCCAAATTGCGCAATCATGAGCTTCGTAGGTCAATGAGAGTGGAGGAGTCGTACAAATGGAGGAATGTTGGATTCGTGGTGAAGAAAGGTGGACTGACTTTCGTTGTGTTTGGAGGGGGTCGGTTGTACGAAGAGGGTCTTGACAGTCGACATGAACAAGGGAGGGGAATGTTTCAACAATCGAAATCTCTGGGACTGCTTCGTGAATTTTGAAAGTATATTTATGGCTTGAAAGGATTGAACAGCAACCACTGATGATGGAGGGGATCCAGACGATAGAAATAGTGGAGTGTATCAATGGGTGCAATCAAGGGGATCGGAACACGTAGACACGAGTCTGGTCATCTGTGTTTCTCTGGGCTTGTCAGATATCCTGGGATGCAATAGAGTGAGGTAACAACAATTTATTTCACTCATGTCCCCGACTATTTCGCAAATACGTCAGGCACATGGAAGTATTTCTGCCAGGATTTATGCAAGTTTCCAAAGTTGGTTGTCGCATCTGGCAGAATACTAATCCATGTCAAAGCGATGGCACCAAGGGGGAGTTGATAGGTTTTCTGGATAACCGAACTCTAAAGAATTTAGTAGTGAGTGCCCTGCAGATGTCAAAAGACCTACCTTACCTAGGTAAAAGGTCTGCGGTCGGGCTAAAGGGAGGAGAACAACGAACGCCCGAACACAATCCGAGGTTCTCGAGTTTTCATTAAGATTACGTTTGAGAAATTTATATGTATGTATATGTATGTATATGTATAGGTATATATATATATATATATATCCGAGCTTTTGAGCCAAGGATTCGTGAAGATTCCATATAAATGATTTATTTGCTTGGATACTAGTACAAGTAAGCTTTCATCATCAGCCACACCTTCACCGCCTTCATCAGGACCTGAACTCCGGGACACTCAAGCAGGGAACGGGGAAAGAGACGGGCACATACGCCATGCCAGACCGGGCCACTCATATCAGGCCAACAGACGCGTGGTAAGCTTGACTGGGCCCAGCCGTTCCAAGATCTTGAAAGAAACTATATCATGCTAGGAAACTCATCATCCCTCAGCTTCGGAAAACATCATGCAATGAATGCTCATCTCCCGCATGTACTAGTATTTGAGGCATTTGAGCCGATTATTCCCGTTAGATTGATTGCTTTCGCTACCTGCATGTCTATCAATATCGAATCACCTTTCGCTGTCCTCCTCCCTACCAAACATAATCGCGACGACGTCAACAACGAAAAATTGGTAAGGAGTCACCTTCGCTCTCCCAGAGATCACATTGCCCTCTATCAGCCTTCGACGGGCCGGTCCAGAGCTGATGCCACCATGCTGGGCGCTGTCGTGGCTATGTTACTTTGCTCGTTGTCCCTGCCTTCGGGTTATCTTGATTGATATCGGCGTATCATGAAGGGAATGGGCCAGAGGAAGAGATATGTAATGCAGTGTAACGTGGTCCAAGAATCGTGCGAATACAGTTGCGTGATCTTGAAGACAAGGTCGTTTGATGCCCAATCTGATAAGGATGAACTGTTGTATTCCAATGGTATGTCCATGCCGAGATGATGCCAGTTGGAGCTTCTTAGCTTGATATCAGATACTCCGCATGTCCGGGCATGAACTGACTCCCTCGAGAAATTCCAAACGGCTATGGATTTCGGCAGACGTCCCGAATTTCCCAGCATGATGTTTCTATTTTTGGTTACATGTCTCTGAGCCATGAACATCCGAGCAACTCGATCATGTCAGTCACATACATTCTGGAGGTGCCTTATGTGCTGAATATTTTGAATTCGATATCAAAGCTTGGAAGTACAGCTACTCTGCTATCCGGGTATATGGCAAATCAATAGTACAGGCCGGAGACATCAGATATCCTCTTCCTTCCGTTCCTCTTCCCACTTCCTCTTTCGGCTCTTCACGGCATTATCCTTGACATTTCTCTTCATGAATCTAAATGCCATATCTAAATCACAGTCCTCATCTCCCAAGTATCGTAAGATAGATTGTTCGGGAAGTTGAGCAAGGGCACGACCGCTGATGTTAGACGAGTTCAGAAGCTCAACCTGCTCGAAAATCAGTGTTTGGAAAGCCATCTTCAAAGACTCAACCCACAATCCTCAATAATTTCCTGCCTGGAAGATCCTCTTCGATAAGTTCGATATTAGCGTCCCGGTCTTCCCGACACGTCAGCATCTCAATTTACAGTGTAAGATCGTCAAGAATTGACAAGAGCATGGGGCTACTCACACGATGGCAGCAGCGTATTTGATATAATCACCTGATCCTTAATCAGGTTCTGGATTTTGCCTCGAAGTATCTCATATTGGATCGAGGCAGGTGGTGGGTCCACAGCCATCTTGAGACCACACCTATCTAGAAATGCATCGTCTAAGCAGTCAATCATATTAGAGGTACACAAGAAGATGACATTTGAAAACCTCTTTGCCCGATCAAGTCCGGTGAGAAGTGCATTTGTCGCGCGTAGGGAATCCAATGCTTCACCATGCATACTTGACTCCCGAGTATTGGCAATGCTCTCAACTTCGTCAATCAGAACGCAAACAAATTGATCGGTATGTTCCTCGCATATCTTCTCGATAGAGGTAAATATCTCGTCAATTTGCTTAGCACTTTGACTGTAGTACTTTGAAAGGAGGGTCGCAGTCTTGATTTGTATCAGTTTGGTCTGCTTGTAGGTTGAGCTGAGTCGAATCGAGACCTTCTGTGCGAGACCCTGACAGAGCGATGTCTTTCCCGTTCCTGGTGGCCCATAAAGCAAGATCAAGGGATTCATATCTGGCCGTCGGCCTTTTGAAAATCGAACTTCAAATATCAGCGCGGAAATCAGGTGAGAGGTAGGTGCCTACGGATGTTGTTCATTGTTCGAATAAGATCTCCTTGCAAATCACGCTCGAACACAAGGCTGTGGGCATATTGTCAGTTTTTTGTACCAACATGGCCGAATACCCCTCTTCTACTTAAGCAGCAGCTTGCGAAACCCAAGAGGGATGATAATTTCGAAGAACTTACTTATCCCAATGTCCTTCAAAGCTGACATGCGGCATTAGTTTTACTCCAGCTTGTTGAAGGCCTTCCTTTTCCTCTCCAGTATCATACAACTTATAGACGTGTACTTTAACTCTAACGCTGTCTGAGGAATGACAGGTTTTCTCGCGATCTGGTCCGGCATATTCAGCTACCTTCAAACATTCTAAATTATCTCTGCACGTTGAGTGGAGATCGGTAGGCAATAGGGATGCAGCTGAGAGGAGATTAGTCTCTTCAAAATGACCAAGGACAAAAGACTACTTCGCTCGCCGTCAAATAGATCAGCTCCAACGTCAAAAACCTTATCCGGCTTTGAGAGTTCGGCCTCGAGAGCATCACGGATCTTTGAGGAAATATGCTATCAGTCATGGAGGATAATTTTACAGAGATCCATACCTTTGATGTATCTTCCAGCTCGATGTTATCCCTGACTCTGGCTTCAATTGTGATAATACCTGGCTTTGTTTGAGATAACACCTTTGAGACCACTACGTAGTCATTTATTGCTTCCACATTTCGTGGCTCCTCGGATTTCTCCATTCTCCTCCTGAAAATATATAATGGACCTCTTGAATGCGTGAATGTGTAACGAATAATGAGAGAAAGAGGTGTGGTTGCAAAGAAAATTGGCGTTCGTAGATAAATCTTCACAGGGGCTAATGCAAGGCGTTCGCTAAAATCGTCATCGCGATTGGGAGCAGAAGCTTGAACATTCAAACAACTAATTCATGACGACGTCGGACTCAGGCACGATGAGCGACTTCGCCATCAACAAGGAGTGCAAGCATGTGGATGTGACTGATCCTCACAATGGTGAGAAGGAGATATATGTCCAACTGGTCCTTGCTCTCGCTCTAGGCATATCAGCTTTCGTCGCTTTTTGCGTAAGTCGTCTCAAAATCGAAGCGCAGATGAGCGTTGATTAACTGTCATAGATCCTACGTCCGAAATGGAAGAGTCTCTATTCTGCGCGGAAGAAGCAGAAGGATCCTGCGGCAGCTTTGCCGGAGCTTCCCGATAGCTTCTTTGGATGGATTCCAGTATTATATCGAGTGACGGAGCAGGAGGTGCTTGCTTCGGCAGGCCTCGATGCTTTCGTGGTGAGCGTTGAGCAGTCAGACACCCACCTAGCATCATGCTTACCAGGCACAGTTTCTTTCCTTCTTCAAAATGGCCATTAAGTTATTTTCGATCATGTTTCTCCTCACATGCATAATACTGGCTCCGGTCAATAAGCACTTCGCAGGCCTACCAACTCCATGGAATAGCTCCGATCCCAACGTACCAGAGCTTATGTTTGGGCGGGACTATTATTTGCAGGAGGATTTCTGGCTCGCTGATACAGGAGATGACGAAGTTCACAAGCATGATATCAGCTACCTATGGGCTTATTTAGTCTTCACATATGTCTTCACAGGGCTCATAATATATTTCATGAGGAGGGAGACATTGCGGATCATTCGAATCCGGCAACACTACCTAGGGAGTCAATCTACAATAACGGATCGCACATTCAAACTTTCTGGAATTCCACGGGAATTAAGGTCTGAGGACAGTATCAAGCAATTCATAGAGAAGCTTGAAATTGGAAAGGTGGAGAGTGTGACAATTTGCCGGAATTGGAAGAAGCTTGACGAGTTGATGGATAAGCGGACATATGCCCTTCGAAAGCTAGAGGAAGCATGGACCGTTCACATTGGATGGCAGCAAAAGAGTATTAATGCTCCAGTTGAAACGACACACTCAGAAATTCAGGATGGTGATGAAGAGCGTGAGCAACACGAGGGAGACGGTCTGCTTGGGGAAAACCACATCACGGCCTACGAAAATCCTCGGCCTACTACACGACTATGGTATGGGCTCCTGAATTTGCAAAGCAGAAAGGTTGATGCTATAGACTACTACGAAGAAAAACTTCGGAAGCTGGATGAAAGTATCAAAGAAACTCGCAAAACTGAGTTTGAAACTACACCCCTAGCATTCGTCACTATGGATTCCATTCCCGCCTGTCAGATGGCTGTCCAAGCCATCCTGGACCCGTTGCCACGGGTCCTATTAGCAAAACTATCTCCAGCTCCGTCAGATATTGTCTGGCCGAATACGTATCTATCACGATCAAGCCGAATGGTCCGTTCTTGGACTATTACAATCCTCATCCTTATCCTCACAATTTTCTGGCTTATTCCGGTACTTGCACTGGCTGGACTGTTAGATCTTTGTACGATCCAGCAGGTCTGGCCACAACTTGCAAAGTTTTTAGAATCGCACGAGATTCTCAAAGCTTTGGTACAAACCGGTCTACCGACCTTGGTTGTGTCACTGCTGAATGTGGCCGTTCCTTTCTTATACGACTACCTAGCGAATATGCAGGGCATGATTTCCCAGGGCGATGTCGAGTTGTCTGTTATATCCAAGAACTTCTTCTTCACATTTTTCAATGTATTCCTCATCTTCACTGTCGGCGGATCGTTGAGCAGATTTTGGCCTATCTTACAAAAATCAGTGACAGACAATACGGTTATTGCATATGAGCTAGCTAGGTCCGTCAGAGGACTTGGCACGTTCTATATCAATTTCATCTTGCTCCAAAGTCTTGGGCTACTTCCATTCCGGCTATTGGAATTTGGCAGTATGTATCCTATTCCCTTATTCTCTAAATCTTGTGACAATAAGGTTCCCCTGACTAGTTCAGAGAGTCCTAAACCATGAGAATCGCATTTTGCTGACTTCATTCAGGCGTATCTCTATATCCCATAATGCTCATGGGCTCAAAAACTCCTAGAGATTATGCAGAGCTCGTCCAACCTCCAGTGTTCAAATACGGTTTCTACCTACCCTCCGCTATCCTTATATTCATTCTATGCATGGTATACAGCATTTTACCCGCGGGATATTTAGTGCTATTCTTCGGTATTATATACTTTGTCGTCGGGTTTTACACCTACAAATATCAGTTGCTATATGCAATGGATCATCCACAGCATGCTACGGGTGGCGCATGGTCCATGATTTGCTATCGCATTATGCTTGGGATGGGTGTTTTTCAAGTCGTGATGGCTGGGTTGATTGCTTTAGAGAAGGCTTTCTACCCCGCAGCTCTGGTTCTACCACTCCTTCCCTTCACCATATGTACGTATCTCTCTTGATTGCGCCACATCCGGTGAGACTGCTAACTTCCTTCAGGGTATAGCTACTATTTCAGCAGGACTTATGAGTCACTTACAAAGTTCATCGCTTTAAGAAGCATTCGACGAGAAAGCAATGCAGGTGTCAATATTGCTGACGAGGACCTCGGGATCAATCGACCCCCAGGAATTCTTCGTCGCCGAAGTACAACTATTGATGAAGAAAGAGAAAAGGGGCTCAAATTCATAAATCCAAGTCTGGTTGTTCCGTAAGTATCTACTTGATACTTGAAATAACCCTCGCTGATGATGTCTGCAGATTGGAGAAGGTATGGATTAACAAAGATCCGGAATCGGATACCAACGGTGGTCTACCACAGGCGAGCAGAGAGGAGAGCGTGAACAGCAACGTAAGCCTGGGGGATACGCATATATGGAGGGATGATGGTGATAGGAACGTATAATTGCGGCATACATAAGTAGCCATGACTCTTGAATTGATTCTGTCCTTGTTCATTTTATTTTGGGACATTGACTGGTCAATACGGCTCGGACTAAAATACCAAAAGAAAACGGATAACGATATGAATCAATTGATGAGATAGGGTCGGCGCCTGGGAGTGGTATTCTCATGATGGGTTACTCTTTCCTCCGTTATACATCTGCTTAAAAGTCTGTATTAGCACATATACCCCTGCTTCCTTCCTCCATTTATATAAAATCATTCAAAGCATCATCA
>Ga0182030_10002977_pt1 | contig 36123 bp, 29 predicted proteins | sample 812S3MmetaG_FD_121299 | JGI IMG/M metagenome (GOLD analysis project Ga0182030, IMG submission 121299) | Permafrost microbial communities from Stordalen Mire, Sweden - 812S3M metaG (Illumina Assembly) | ecosystem: Environmental > Terrestrial > Soil > Wetlands > Permafrost | place: Sweden...
CCCGCTCGAGCGACATGTCCCCGCCGAAGACGCGCAGCAACACCACCGAGACCGACAACCCCACGCCCCGCGCCACGGAGGTCGGCCGGGCGGACAGGAACGGATCGAACCGGCGCGCGCTGTCGGGTTCGGGGCAAGGGTCGACGACGCGGAGCACGACCTTGTCGTCCTGACGCACCGCCTCCACGCGAATGCGCCCCGTGCAATTCGCGGCGCGCATGGCCCGCGCGGCCGTGATGATCAACCCCATCACCACCTGCCGCAGCGAGCCCTGCTGCGTGCGGACGTACAGCTCCTCGGAGACATCGAGCGACAGCGCGATGCCGTCCCCCAGGTCCGCGTGGGCGTCGGCCGCCGCGCGGCGAACCGTCTCGGCCACGGACACAGCGGGCGAAGCGCTCCCGCGGATCGCGAGCTCGCCGGCCTCGCCCAGCTGCTGCACGATGCGTGCGATGCGGTCGACCGACTCGAGCGTCTCCTTGATGACCTCCGCGGCGTCCTCCAGGCCGGTCCCGTCGCTCTTCAGGACGTCCCTCATGTAGCCGAGGTTGGCGGCCACGGCGGCGGCGGGGTTGTTGATCTCGTGCGCCACGGCTCCGGAGAGGCGGCCGAGCACTGCGAACTTCTCGTAGTGCACGAGGCTCTCCTGGGCGCGGGCGAGCTCTCCGTTGCGCTGGGTGACCGTCGCGTCGAGCCGTGCCGACAGCGCCTCGAGCTCGCGCGAAGCGTCGACGAAGCGACGCGCCAGAGTCCAGCCCACGGCCACGACCGTGAAGATGAGGCCGAGGGGGGCGAGGCGCGGAAGCGCGCGTAGCCACGTACGGTCGAGCGCGTCGATGAAGACGGTCAGGATGAGCGCCCCGAGGGCCATCAGGTACGTGCCCGCTCCGGGCTCACCCGCCCGCCACCGCGCCAGGTAGCGCGAGAACGGAACCGTCGTGACCAGGAAGGCCACGGCGAACACGACCACGCCGGGGGTCGTCGGGATCACGTAGACCTTGTCGGTGTGAAACCAGCCCACCTGCCGAACGACTTCGGAGCCGTAGCAGGCGCCCGGAACGAAGGCCAAGGCGCCGACGGTCAGCATGACGGCTTCCAGAGCGCGTTCGGAGGCACCCAGTGGGTGCGCGGCCGAGTAGCGAAGCCAGGCGAAAGCGTTGATGGCCGCCAGGAATGTGCAGCCACGGGTCAGGATCACGACGGTCCCGTCGTCCTGCGTCGAGAGCGTGGCCGCGACGCAGGCGCAGAAGCACCCGGCGGTACCCGCGATCACGGCAAACCATCGAAGGTTCTGCCAGCCTGGAGCCCTGGCTGCCATGACACTCAGCAAGGCGAAGAAGCCGCCCAGGGTGGCCCCGCAGATCGCCAGAACGAAGGGGTAGCTCATGGATGTGGCTGCACATGAATACGGCCGGATGGGCCCCGAGGATAACGATGCCGGCCTCCGAGGGCCGGATGCAGCACGAAAGGGGACTCCAAGCCCCCGATAAGCCCGGTGTTTCTTGGGGCCCATGGGCGTGAGCCGTCCCGGCCTCCGCCCGCTACTCTCCTACGGTGAGTCCCCCGTCCTCCGCCCGGCTGCTCCGCATCGCCGGCCGTGCCCCCTCCGGGCACGACCATCGCGCGGCGCCCGAAGGACCGAGCGACGCCGATCTCGCCCGTCTCGCGCGCGACAAGGATCCGCGCGCGGCGACGCTCGTGTGGGACCGCTACTCGGGCGTCGTGCGCGCCGTTCTCTTTCGCTCCGTTGGGCCCAGCCACGACGTCGAGGATCTGGTGCAGGAGGTGTTCATCGGTTTCTTCAAGAACGTGGGCGCGCTGCGTGACCCTTCGTCGCTTCGCCCCTTTCTGGTCGGCATCGCCCTGCGCACGGCTCACTCGGCGCTGCGCAAGAAGCGCGTGCGCCGCTGGCTTCACCTGTCCGACGACGGGTCGGTCCCTGAGGTCCCCAGCCACGACAGCGATCCGCGTACGCGTGAGGCGCTGCGCCGCCTGTACGTCATCCTCGACGAGCTCCCGGACCGTGAGCGCCTCGCCTTCGTGCTGCGCCACGCCGAGGGCCACGAGCTCTCCGAGACCGCCTCGGCGCTCGACGTGTCGCTGGCCACAGTGAAGCGGATGCTGCAGCGCGCCGAGGCTCACGTGCAGAAGCGCGCGAAGGACGACGACCTCCTGAGCGACTGGACGGGAGGGGACGATGAGTGACACCCGGTCCGGAGCGGCTCGACGCCTGGAGAAGATGGGGGAGCTGATGAGAGATGCGACGCCGCCCGCGTCGCTCCAGCAGCACCTGGAGGGACGCGCGCGCCTCATCGCGTCCGTCGAGAAGATGCGCAAGCCCGCGCGCGTCAGGCCCGCCCTGGTGGCGTTTGCCTTCGCGGCCGCCGTGGCGGCGTCGGTGCTCGTGTTGACGCGCGTGCGCTCCGGCCGCGAGGGGACGCCCCTCGCGTGGCACGTGGAGAACGGCGCCGCGAGCACGCAGGGCTACGTGAGCATCCCGCCCACGGCGCCGAGCGCGCGCCTGGTGTTCGACGACGGGAGCGACGTTGCCCTCGCGCCGGGCTCACGGGGACGCGTCGCGGCGACGACCCCGGTGGGCGCAGAGGTGGTGCTCGAGCAGGGACGCGCGCGTGTGCATGTGCAGCACCGGGATCACACGCGATGGCTCGTCGACGCGGGACCCTTCGCCGTACGCGTGACGGGAACGGAGTTCCTCGTGGCGTGGGCCGCGGACGCCGAGACGCTCGACGTGTGGATGCGCTCGGGACGCGTGGAAGTGACCGGGCCGGTGCTCGGCGACGCCCTCTCGCTCTCGACGGGGCAGCACCTGCGAGCGCGCCTCCACGACGGCACGGTCCAGATCGACGGCGCGCCGGAGCCGCCCGAGGCCTCGCAGCCCACCGGCGCGATCAACCCGCCTCCCGCCCCGACCGACTCGACGCTGGTGGTCCCCGGTGTCGACCTCACCGGTCCGACCGCGCCAGGTCTCACCGGACCGACGTGGTCGAAGCTCGTCTCGTCGGGAGACTTCGCCCGCGTCGTTCGCGAGGCGGACGCCGAAGGTGTGGGCCACGCGCTCGCCTCGCGCCCGCTAGGTGATCTCCGGGCCCTGGGAGATGCCGCTCGCTACTCGGGCAACGTGACGCTCGCAAAGCGCGCCTACTCCGCCGTCCGCACGCGCTTCGCATCGAGCGGCGACGCGCGCACCGCCGCCTTCCTCCTCGGACGGATCGCCGAGGAACAAGAACACTCCAACGCCGACGCAGCACGCTGGTACGATACGTACCTGGCGGAGGCGCCCGGCGGCGCGTTCGCGGGTGACGCCCTGGGACGAAAGATGGTGCTCGTGTCCAAGTCGCAGGGACGTGACGCAGCGCGACCGCTCGCTACGCGTTATCTCCAGCGGTTCCCCGGCGGACCCTACGCAGCCGCCGCGCGCGACCTCGCACCATGAGGCGGGCCGTCGGCGTCGCGGGCCTCGCGACGCTGGCCTCCCTGGCCTGGCTGACGTGCGGCTCGAGCGCGCGGGCGGAGGGCTCGCGTGTCGTCATCGTGCGCGACAGAAGCGCGGACGCCGTGGTCGACCGCGCCGAGGTACGCCTCGCTGCGGAGCTGCGCGCCGCGGGCTTCCAGGTCGAGGAGCGCGTCGTCGAGGGGGACGACGACGCGCGCAAGGCGGTCGAGGAGCCGGCCGAAGGAGGCCCCTTCGCGACGGTCCTCTTGCGGCGCTCGGGGACGCGGGCCGCGACGGACGTGTGGGTGGCCGACCACGTCACGCACAAGACGGTCGTGCGACGCATGGGCTCCCGCAGCGCGGGCGACGCGGCCGATCGCGCCCTCGCGCTGCGTGTCGTCGAACTGATGCGCGCGAGCCTCGTCGAGGGGCTCGTCCTCCCCGCCTCCGACGACGACGTCCTTCCCAGTCCCTCCCTCACGCCGGCGCCTACCCCTGCGCGCGTCCTGCCTCCCGACGTCACCGCCTGGACCCGCGACGCCCTGCACGAGCCGCCCCCGCGTCGTTCACCCCACGTCGGGCTCGCGCTCGGTGTCGCGGGCGCCTTCGCAGGACCCGACGTCGGGATGGCCATCGCCCCCGAGCTCCGCTTGGCCTGGTACGCGACGACGGCGTGGAGCGTCGGCGTGGTCGCCGTCGGCCCAGGCTTCGGCGCGCGCGTCACGGCCACGGAGGGAACGGCGAACGTGCGCCAGGAGCTCGCGCTGGGCGAGGTGGCGTTCGAGTCCGCACCCGCCGGGGTCGCGTCCGCCTTCGTCTCGCTCGGGGCCGGTGCGTACCACCTCTACGCGAGCGGGGACGCGAGCCCGCCCTACACCAGCGGACACGACGACGCGTGGTCCGCCCTGTTCGCCGCAGGCGCCGGCCTGCGTGTCCGCATCACGGGCGCCGCATCGGTCGTGGTCGATGCGCGCGAGGTGCTCGCGCTGCCGCGGCCCGTCGTCGTCTTCGCGTCCGAGCGCGTCGCGGCGGCGATGCACCCGGGCACCCTCGCCGCCCTCTCGCTGGCGGTGGACCTGTGAGACCCATCTGGAGCATCGCCCTCGCGCTGGGGCTCGCCGCTTGCGGCGACGTGGCGGCCCAGCCCATCGGCACGGCAACGGGCGACGGGGGCGCGAGCGAAGGCTCCGCCGACGGCAGCCCGCACCTCGACGGTCCCTCGGGGGAAGGTTCCCCTCCCCCCGGCGACGCCTCGGACTTCTGCACCGGGCATGGGCCCATCCCGTTCCCCGGCACCGATGAATGCACGGGAGACCTCGCTCACATCTTCCGCTTCGCCGCCTGCGCCTGCGACTCGCTCGCCGTCAGCGGCGCGCTGGTCACCGAGTCGTTCGATTCCTCGACCGACGGCGGCTCGTCCCTCAGCGCCGGGGCGTCCATCGCCGCCAACGGCCAGGTGGCGACCAATGCCCAGAGCACCGTGGGCGGCTCCGTCTGGGCCGGCGGTGCGGGTCTCGCGAACGGCACGCCCGCCGTCTCGCTCATGTCGCCTGCGGGCGTGACGAGCAGCATCGCCCTCGACGTCGAGTCCGGGGGCGACGTCGTCGTGAACGGAACCTTCCTGGTCGGCCACGACGTCTACGCCGACGGCAACGTGACGCTCCAGTCCGGCAACCTCTCGGTGGTGGGCGCCGTGCACATCCCGGCCGGCGACTCGGCGAGCGGCGTCACGTCCGGCGGCGGCGTGATGAGTGGCCCGGTGCAAGTGGCGCCGCCTTGCGATTGCTCGAGCCCCATCGACATCGCCTCCGTCATCGCCGCCCACCAGACGTCCAACGACGACGCGGCCATCGGCCTCTCCACGACCGGGCTCGACGCCCCCCCCTTCCCCGTCGCCCTGCCGTGCGGGCAGTACTACGTCGATGGCATCCATGGCGGCGCCGTCGAGCTCGACGTCAACGGCCGCGTCGCGCTCTTCGTCGACGGGGATCTCAACGTCGATGCCGGGCTGACGATCGTCCTCGCCCCGGGTACCGAGCTCGATCTCTTCGTCGCGGGCAACGTCGAGCTTCAGGGGACGACGGCCCTCGGTGACGTCAACGCGCCGGCTCGGGTGCGCCTCTACGTCGGGGGAAACACCGTGACGCTTTCAGCCAACGCCACGGTCGGGGCCAACGTCTACGCCCCCGGCGCGGACGTGCAGCTCGCCAGCAGCTTCGAGATGTGGGGAGCGCTCTTCGCGCAGTCGCTCCAGTTCTCCGGCGACTTCACGATCCACTACGACACATCGGTCCTCCAGGAGCCCGGGTGCATCTCGCAGGGCACCCCGTGCAAGACCTGCGATGACTGCGCCGGGACGACGCCCGCGTGCAAGGGTGGAACGTGCGCCGCCTGCGTGTCCAACGGCGACTGCTGCGCCCCGCTCGAGTGCGACACGGCGACGGGGCGGTGCGACCTTCCGATCGAGTAGCGCTGCCGCCGCCGCGAGTGACGCGGCAGACGTTCGCGGCGTAGCGGGAGGTTCGGGATGGGAACGGTGCGGCGCCGGAAGTCGGCGCCCTGCCGTTTTTTCTGTCGGGCACGTCGTTCGGACAGTCGCGTGACGTTTTTCGAGCATCGGAGCCGCTTCCGGGACCATCCGGCGGTCGTTCCGGAGTGGCCCGACGACGTTCGAGACCATCGGACCATCGAATTTAAGTGTCGCTCCAGGAAATGAGTGTCTCCGTCCAGGTCGCAGGCCAGAAGCTCCACTCTCTCCGCCAGAAGCTTCAGGTCCGGCGCCAGGAGCTCCATTCTCCCGACATGGAGCTCCAGGAAGAATGAGGGGAGCGACAGGACCAATTCCTGCGCGTCCACTCTCGACTTACTGACGGGCCACTCTCTTTTCCACGAGGTCCATTCTCGAAGCCAGAAGCGACAGGAGATTTTGCTGTCCCTTCACTCTCCAGAGCAGAAGCGATGCTCTCTTGACCGGAACAGGGGCGAGCCTTGCAGCCGCTGCTCAATCGGGTCGCCGCACCGGATCAATGCCGAGGTCCGGCCACGATGCGTCCCTCGCGCTCGTCGCATGCGAGGCGCCCGAGACCGTGACGGGCCTCGAGAAAGCAGTCGCACGTCGGCGTCTCCTCGCAGCGGGCCGGGATGAGGCCGCACATCGGCGCCGTCGGCCCGTCGCTCCAGCAATACTCCTCCCGGGAGCACTCCCCGCAGGCGCCCACGGCGCGCGGCTCGAGGACCGTGAACGCGCCGAGCTCCTCGCGGCACGCGTCGATGGGGCGTCCGAGGCAGCCGCAAGTCGGCGTACTCGCGCACGACGCGGGAAATGGAAGGCACTCGACGGTGGTCGCCGGAGTGCCCGGCCCTCTGGCGGACGGGGAGGAGGCGGGCCGCACGTGGCAGTACTGACTCGGCGAGCACCGGCAGCCGTCCGCGACTTGCAACGGATGAAACGAGGAATGGCAGCTCGCAACGGCCGCCGAGATGGCGACCAGCAGGGCGACGGCGTGGAGTCTCCTCGGGGCCAGCATGGGCGGTTGGACCCGAAGGCCGCACGAAGCTTGGGCAGGACCCTCGAGACGCGCGGCTCACTCCACGCAGACCAGCGCGTCCCCCATCCTCGCCAGGATGAAATCGGGAGCGGGACACGACGCGCGGCACCGCGCCCCCGTGCACGCCGGATCACTCACGCGCGGCACCTCGTAGGTGCAGCCGCCCGGACCACACGACCAGGTGGCGCCGCTGCCCGGGTCCTTGCCGTTCGCGGTCGGCGCCGCCAGGACGCACGCGCCCGTCAAGTTCACGAAGCCGGCCGGACACTGCCCCGCGACGGGACAGACGCCGTCGTGGCGCGGGCTGTGGTCTGGGCACGCCGGCGCGCACGTGGCGCGGATGCTGTCTGGGACCAAGCTCCCCGCGCAGGTCGTCGCGGCGCGCCTCGGTCGCGGACGGCTGCCCGGCTCGCGCTCGAACGGCTCGGCATCCACGGCGACGACCGAGCGCACCCACCGGCGCAGCGTCGTCTCGTGGATCCACGCGTAGCCGCCGTCGCCCCAGCCCGGACCCCAGCTGTTGTGAAGGAGGAAGTACGTGCCGTGCGGCAGGTGCGCGTACCCGGCGAGGACCATGGCGTGCCCCGCGTCGGGGCCCGCCGACTTCGTGTAGTTCGGGACGTAGCGGGCCCCCGCAGCTCCTCTCGGAACGAAAGCCGAGGGAAGCTCCATGGTGACCATGACGTCCTGCCCGGCCGCGAGCTTCGCCTGGAGCATCCCGGTGTCCGCCGACGTTCCCAGGTACTCGACCTCCGTGAACTCGCCCACCGGGCTCGCGAGCACCGCACGAGCGTGCGCCCCGTCGACCGGGTTGCCGCAGCCCGATCGCGGTGGCCTGGCGAAGTCGCTGCACGGGACCCACGTGGTGGCCTCGGTGGCGCGGAAGGGCCACTGCTGCTCGGGGCCGAGGGGTTGCCCGACGTTAGACGACAGAGAGGTCTCCACCTCGGGCGAGTGGTAGCGCGACCAGATCTCCATCACGCTGACGGCGGGGTTGCCGCCGCCCCAGCGCGCGAGAGCGTGGTCGAGCGCCGCCGCGGTGGCGAAGGCCGTGCACGCCGGGGCGCTGCTCTGGTTGCGAACGGGCCCCTCGGTCCCGTCGAGCCGATGATCCACGATGGCGGGCAGTCCCGAGGGATCGTGCGACAGCAGCTTGCGCGACACGAGCGGGACCGCGCCCCCTCCCTGGTCGACGCCGAACAGCAACGAGCGCGCGCAGGCCAGAGGGGCCGCCTCCGAGCCAGTCCACACCGCGTGACACGGGCTGTCGCCGAGATCGGTGCCGGGCGACGTTGTGGCCGACCCGTGAGGCGCGAGCGCCGGCAAGTCGGGCAGTGCCGGGGTGGGGGGATGGGGAGCGCGAAGAGGAGGGGGCTTCTTCGCCGGGGTCAGATCGACGGACGCGACGGCGGCGCCACTGGCGTCGGCGGTCGAGCCCGAGCGATCGTTGCAAGCGCAGGCCCCGGCGGCGACGAGGAGAACCACGGCACGAAAGCGCAAGGGACCGGTGATCATCGTACACCGGGCGCTACTGCGTCGGCGCGCCGGCCTCGATCCAGTCGTGGAAGCGGCGCGCCAGCACCGGGTCGGGCGTCGTGTCGAACGGCATGCAGCCGCCCGCGATACCGCCCTCGCAGGCGAGCTTCAAGTACACGTAGCTGTGCTCTGGATCTCCGGGCGCGACGCGCATCATCGGGGGCTTCTCCAAGGAGACGACGTCGATCATCGTGCCGAACTCGTGGCCGGGCGACAGACCCATCCCGCCCGCGCCGGAGCCGTGGCAGTTGTCCGAGTCGGAACAGACCCGGTCGATCTCGCCCTTCACCGCCACCCAGTCCGGTAGGTCCTCGGTCACGTCGTTGCAGAAGAGACAGCCGACGCCCACGTCCGTCGTCGCGTCCGAGGTGGCGTCCGGCAGGCCGGCAGGGGTGCCGTCAGGAGACGAGCAGCCGAGGAGCGAGAGGCTCGCGAGCAGCGCAGCGACGACCCGCACGGGGCAGAGTGTAGTCGATTGGACCGGGTCGGCCCGGTCGGCGGCTTGTCATTGCGCGCGCATCGTCCTAGGGACGGAGGGCATGACCGACGAACGCCGCTACGAGGGCAGCTGTCTCTGCGGTGGGATCCGCTACGAGGTCAGCGGGGAGCTCGGCGACTTCGGGTACTGCCACTGCACGAGCTGCCGGAAGGCCAGCGGCAGCGGGCACGGAGCGAATGCCCCGATCGACCGGGCGCGTCTCCGGGTGCTCTCGGGCGCGGAGCTGCTGCGCGAATACGAGTCCTCGCCGGGAAAGCTCCGCGCCTTCTGCTCGAACTGCGGCTCGCCGATGTACGCGTACCTCACGGCGAGCCCGGGCATCCTCCGGCTACGCCTCGGAAGCCTCGATACACCGTTCACGAAGCAGCCGCGCGCACACACGTGGGTCTCCGACAAGGCGCCGTGGGAGCCGCTCGACGATCGCGTGCCGCAGTTCCCTCGGTGGGCTCCGAGATCGGTGCTGATCCAGAGCGGGTCGAAGCAGCCTGCGGAGTGACGGGGATCGTCAGGCTACCGCGCCGTTGCGCTGCTGAACTCGGACGTGCGCCCACAGCTCCCGGCTCCGTAGACGGCGGAGTGTGCGTCCTCAGGGCCGAGCACGGAACCAAGCCGCTTTTCGGCATCCTTGGCGACTCCGGTCAACACGAGAAATGCAGCCGCCTCCTCCGCGGTCGCGACGGCGCCGGTAGCTCTTCGCGAGGCCGAGTCGGACGCCCCATTCGACAGGCGAATCGAGCCATAGGCCACGGCAGCCCCGCGCGCGGCGACACGAGCGACCGTTTCGCGGTGATGTTCGAGAAGAGCATCGGGATTCAACCCTGACGACCTTCGTCGGCGACGACGCGCGGTTGCACGACTGTGCAGCGCGCTGCACACGGGGACCTCGCAAGCCCGCATAACGCGGGCGGCACGTCGGGTGCTCTGGGGGGCGTCATGCTCCGCAAGCTCCAGCTCCTCGCCGCCTCCGTCGTCCTCCTCGCTTCGCACGCCGCGTTCGCCGATTCGCCCGGTGAAGAGGCCGCGCCGGCGTCACCTCCCGCCAGTGGTGCCGACCCGCTGTTCCCGCACGCGGGTCACTTCGCCGGGACCGTCGCGAGCGGCGTGCCCTTCGTCGGCGTGGGCGAGGCAGCCTACGGCTTCACGGACCGATTCGCGCTCGGCGCGATGGTCGGAGCGACGCCCAACGTGGGGGGCATCGAAGGCACGCTCGGCGTTGGCCTGAGGCCGCGTGGAGTCGTCTTCACGTCGGGGGCGTGGCGGTCCTCGCTGGTCGCGCCCGTCCTCTACTATCCCCAGGTGTCCGGCTTCGGCGGCAAGATGGAGCCCTGGATGCTCGTCCAGCCGACGCTCACGCTCGAGCACTCGCTCGGGCCCGACGCGAGCGTGCACGGCGGCGTGGGTCTCATCGCGGCAGCCTGCATGGACAGCATCCTCACGCTCGGCAAGGAGCACGACATGCAGGGCGGCGTCTGGAACACGGCGACCCTCGGAGCGTCGACGCGGCTGTCGGCACACACGACCCTCTTCGCCGAAGCGGGGATCGTCCTTCAAGGCGTCGTCCCCGCCACCGACTGGATCGGCGGTCCGGCGATCGCCTTCGTCGGCGTCACCCGTGAGCTGTGACACCGGACGTGCCACCATCGACCCACGCATGAACGCCACCCAGGCCGTGAGCGTCGCCGTATGCGTGGGTCAGCTCGCCCTCGCGCTCGTCGGGATCGCCCGCGCGACCCGCAGCCCGCTCGCGTTGCCCCTGGCGCTGCTCTGCCTGGACATCTTCGGCTGGACGGGCGCGTCCCTCGCGCACGACGTCTCGCACGTGGCGGCGTGGCACTGGCTCGACCACGCGCTCACGCCATGGACGGCGCCCCTGGGGCTCCACTTCGTGCTGGTCTTCGTCGGACGGCGTCGCGCGCTTCGCAAATGGGTCTATGCTGCGTCGCTCGCCGGTGGCGTGCTCGGACTCGTGGGTCTGCTCGCGCTCGCCGTGCCGGCTGCGCAGGACTTCATCCGGTCGCCCTGGTGGTCGAGGTCGCTCCTGTCGGCGGCCATCCCGACCATGGTGTTCGCGCTCTGGGCGCTCGTGCGGCACCTGCGCGAGTCGCTCGACGCGACGGAGCGGGCCCGGACGCGCCTCTTGCTGGCGGCGTTCGCCATCGGAACGGCTCTGGGAGCGACCGAGGAGCTGACGCCCGATCTTCTTTTCGGCAGCGTCGGCTTGCTACTGGGCACCGGGCTGCTGGCGGTCGTGGCGCTCCGGTTCAGCCTCTTCGAGCGCAACGTGTCCCTGCGGGTCGCTGCGTACGTCCTCGCCCTGACGGGGGTCGGCGTGGTCGGGACGCTCCTCGTCTTCCGCTACCTCGGCGAGAACGTGGCCATCGTCGTGCTCGGCTCGAGCACGGTCTCTCTCGCGATCGTCGCGGGGAGTCGCCGCTGGCTCGCGAGAGACGCCGATCGGCGAGCGCGCCAGGCGCAGCTCACGACGCTGGGGCGGTTCTCCGCGCAGATGGCACACGACCTCAAGAACCCCCTCGCCGCCCTCAAGGGAGCCGCCCAGCTGCTCCGCGAGGATCTAGCGCGCCCCACGGGTGTCGATCGCATCGTCTTCGCCGACCTGATGCTCGACCAGATCGACCGCCTCGACCGCTTGGTGGACGTCTATGGGCGCCTCGCCCGCGTGGAGCCCGCGCGGGAGCCGCTCGACCTCGACGAGATGGTCCGCGCCGTCCTCGCGCTGCAGTCGCTCGCGAGCGAGCAGCTCACCGTGAGCGTCGCGCTGGAGGAGGGGTTGCCACGTTGCCGCGCCGACCGCGAGATGCTCTCGCGTGTGCTCGAGAACCTCGTGCGCAACGCCATGGAGGCGATGCCGGACGGTGGGACCGTCACCGTGCGCACGGCACGCTCCGGCGCCGAGAGCGTGCTCCTCTCGGTCGCGGACACGGGGTGCGGCATGGACGCGCGGACACGCGAGCGCGCGTTCGACGACTTCTTCACCACGAAGGCGCTCGGCAGCGGACTCGGTCTCGCGTTCGTGCGCCGGGTCGTCGAGGCGCACGGAGGGCGCGTGTCGCTCGAATCAGAGCAGGGGCGTGGTACCCTCGTGAGCGTGCGGCTGCCCGTGGGCTGAGAGGGAGTGGAGCGTGGCCGAGCCGACCGGGTCCGTGCTGGTGGTCGACGACGACGTGGCGGTCGGGACGGTGCTCGTCGCGCTGCTCGCGCAGGCCGGGATGAGCGCGACGCACGTCGCGAACGGGGAGGCGGCGCTCCGTGCGCTCGCCAGCAAGCCGGCCGACGTGGTCGTGACCGATCTGCGCATGCCGGGCATGGACGGGATGCAGCTTCTGTCGCAGATCGTCGCGCGCTCGCCGGAGCTGCCGGTCGTCGTGCTGACCGCGCACGGGACGGTCCCGCTGGCGGTCCAGGCCATGCGCGCGGGCGCGGCAGACTTCGTGCTCAAGCCGTTCGACCGGGAGCAGATCGTCTTCGTGGTGCGCAAGGCGATGCACGCGGCGCGGCACGCCGAGGGCCGGGCGGCTGGAGCACCCATGGCCCAGGGGCCGTTCGCAAGCGCGTCCCCGGCCATGCGCGAGGTGCTCGAGCTCCTCGCGCGCGCGGCCCCGAGCACCGCGACCGTCCTCATTCGCGGCGAGAGCGGGACGGGCAAGGAGCTCGCCGCCCGCGCCATCCACGACCAGTCCCCGCGTCGGAGCGGGCCGTTCGTCGTCATCCACTGTGCCGCGCTGCCGGAGGCGCTTCTCGAGAGCGAGCTATTCGGACACGAGAAGGGAGCCTTCACCGGGGCCGCGTGCCGGAAGCCCGGGCGCATCGAGCTGGCGGACGGCGGCACGCTCTTCCTCGACGAGATCGGGGACGTGCCGCTGGCGATGCAGGTCAAGCTGCTGCGCGTGCTGCAGGAGCGCACGTTCGAGCGGCTGGGCGGGACGGAGAGCGTCAAGGTGGACGTGCGCTTCGTGGCCGCGACGCACCAGGACCTCGACGCGATGGTCCGCGCGAAGACCTTCCGCGAGGATCTCTATTATCGCCTCGCGGTCGTGCCGATCGTGATGCCACCATTGCGGGCGCGTCCCGAGGACATCGCGGCGCTCGTGTCGCGCTTCGCGGCGACGTTCGGAGCGGCCAACGGAAAGGGAGCGATCGCGATCGAACCGGGTGCCCTCGAGCGCCTCCAGAGCGAGGGCTGGCCTGGCAACATCCGCGAGCTCCAGAACTTCGTCGAGCGGCTCGTCGTGCTCGCGGACGGCACGACGATCGGCCGGGCCGACGTCGAGCGAGAGCTGGCCCGGAGCGTCGCGATGTCGCCACCCGCCGCATCCCCGTCTCCGGGAGCGTCGACCTCGACGCTCGATGATCGCCGTCGTACGACCGAGCGAGAAGCGCTCCTCGAGGCGCTCGGCCGCGTGCACGGCAACCGCACCCTCGCGGCGAGGATCCTCGGCGTCAGCCGGAGGACGCTCTACAACAAGCTCGCGGAGCACGACATCGGTTAGGTCCTCCTCCGTCAGAACTGGTGCCCGAAGTCCATGTAGAGCCCGGACCCCTCGGTGCTGAAGCCGTAGTCGAGGACGATGATCGTGGCTCTGTTCCACGCGATGCGCAGCCCTCCCCCCTCGCCGCGCTTCCAGCTCGCAAACGAGAAGTCCTCCACGCGATCGAACACGCGCCCCAGGTCCAGGAATGGGGCGACCGAGAGGGCGAAGCTCTGGCTCCCAGCGTCGAAGTCGACGAACGTCCACCGGACCTCGACGTTCGCCAGCGCGGAGACGGGACCGACGAAGCGGTCCTGGTTGTAGCCGCGTATCGTCCACAGGCCGCCGAGGCCCTGGCGATCGGTATCCGTGAACGCCAGCGTGTTCATGGCGAAGAAGGGCACCCCATCCGTCTGGACGGAGTAGACACCACGCGCGGCGATGACCAGATCGGTCAGCTTCGGGAAGGGGCTGACGAAGGCGCGCGGTGAGAAGGTCACGCGGGCGTAATCGTAGGCCGAGCCGAGGACGCGGCTCGACATCTCCGCGGTCAGGTCCACGAAGAAACCGGAGCGTGGATCGGGCTCGAAGTCGCGTGTGTCGAACGCGACCCCTAGCTTCAGCGTGTCGTGCACCCCGCCGCTGCAGCCGACGATGCGCGCCGCGTCGCAGTCCTCCTTCAGACGGGTGGTGCCCATCGTCGCGGGGATGCCGGTCGCTCCGCTCGCTGCATCGTCGCCGACAGTCGCCGTCCCCGTGTAGTCGCGCACGCGTACATACGAGGCGCCGAGCCCCGCCTGGACGCGAACGACGCCACCGAAAAAGTCACGCTCGACGGTCGTCACCACCCCCGGATCCTCGAGGTCGTACTTGTTGTAGAGGGTGTCGGCGATGCCGCTCGGTCCGATCTGTCGCAGCGCGCTCGTGTAGCCGCCAAACGTCCCGAACGTGCGTCCTGCGCCGGTGTACGACAGGTCACCGAGCGTGGCGGCGCCGCGACCGAAGTAGTTCGCGGCCGTGTTCCTCTCGTAGGAGACGGTGGCGCGGAGACGGAACGGGCTGCCGCCGAGGTAGGGCGCGTCGTAGTCGAGGGTGTGCTGCTGGTATCCGTTCGTAGTCACGAACACCTGGCCGTAGACCCGATGGCGGTACGGCGTGTAGCCGAAGAGCGGGTCCGCGCGGTCTCCGTCCCAGTAGGCGTACGCGCGGGCGCCGAAACCGAAGCCGGTGTCCGGATCGCTGTCCACCAGCGGCAGGCCGGTGATGTACATGCCCGGCTTCTTCTTCTCGAGCTCGCGTGGGTCCATCGTCGGCTTGTCCGCCAGGAACGACGGGAGGGCCGGCGGCGGGGTGAGGTCGTCTCCGCGCGCGCCGGGCGCGAGCGTCAGGGCCGCCCCTGCCACGAGCGCTGCCTGCACCTGGCGGAGCGTCGGAGAAGGGCGCATGCACCACTCTGGATGCAACCAGAGCACCATCGGAAAGGCCAGCGCGCGGCGCCCGCGACGAAGGCCGACGCGTGCAGTTCCTTGCACAGGCGTGTGCAGCCCTCTGCTCACGAGAAGCACCGAACATGCCCCGAGGCGCGCCCGCGCGACTGGCACGCGGTGTGCTCCGTGGCGGCCATGAGCACACTCCGCTCTCGCTCCTTCCCGCCCGGCGCCGCGTCGTCCGTCCTCGTCGCGACCGTGGCCAGCTTCATCGGCTTGATCAGTGCCGCCATGATCGCCTACCCGGGCGGCACGGCGTGGGACGCCACAACGCGCGGAAACAGCTTCTGGCTGAACTACCTCTGCGATCTCGAGCGACGCGTGGCGCTCGACGGACGGCCCAACGCGACCGGGTCCCTGCTGGCGCAAGCGGCGCTGCTGATCCTCGCGCTCGGGCTGGTGCTGTTCTGGTGGCGCCTGCCGCACATGTTCCCCGCGCGCGTACGCCTGGGGCGTGCGGTGCGTGCGCTCGGCTCGTTGGCTCTGGGAGGCACCGCCGCGGTCGCCTTGCTGCCGTCGGACCGCTTCCCGTCGATCCATCCGCTCGCGCTCATCGTCGCGGGCGTTCCAAGCCTGGTGGCGGCGTCATTGGCCGTGGTCGGCATGCCGCGCGAGGAGCGCGCCGCGAGGACGGTCGGCGCTGCCGCGCTGCTCGTGTCCGGTGCGGACTTCGCCCTCTACGTCTGGGAGGTCGGGGGACACGGGCCGGCGCTCAGGGCGGAGGCCGCGCTCGAGCGGGTGTCGCTCCTCCTCGTGCTGGCGTGGATGTGCACCGTCGCGCACCGGCTCGGATGGCTGTCTTCTAAGGAGCGTCCGCCCCCTGCCCCGTCGCCAGTACCGGCGTCGGCGCGACCGTCGGCGTCACGAAGGCCTGCGTGAACGAGAGGAGAAACGAGTACGGCGGGATCGGCACCCCCGTCGACGGGTCGATCGGCCGGTAGAGCGGAAACCCGATGTCTGCGCGGAACACCGTCCTGTCCAGCCACGGAAAGACGGCCCGCAGCCCGACGCCGACCGACTGGTACGGCTGGAACTGCGATGACGCGATGTACGCGTCGCCCGCGTCGTAGAAGGCGACCCCCGCCAGCTCGCACGACAGGATCTCGACGGGTCGCGAGCGCGCCTCGACGTTGTACGAGAGCACGTTGGAGCCGACGAAGAAGTTCGTCGGGAATCCGCGCAGCCTGTCGTCGCCGCCGAGGATGTTGGTCTGGTTCAGGTAGTTCCGCCACCGGTAGAGAAACGTCCCGTCCACGACGATTCGCCCGAGGCCCGCGATGGTCGGCGTCACGAGATGCGCCGTCGGCTGGAGCGACGCGTCGGAGGTGCACGCGCCCGATCCGCACCACGTCGGACGGCTCGTCTGCGAGAGCTGCTCCTCCGTCGTCGACTGGAACGCGACGCGGAAAAGGCCATCTCGCACGGCCCACGAGTACTGCGCGGCCCCGTAGAACCCGAGGACGTCGCGCGTCGCCCCGAGCCCGCGAAAGCTCGGGTACACGCGGGCGACGATGTCGTGCCCGAGGCGGTAGTCCTCCTGCAGCGCGAGCGTGTCGAAGTCGATCACGCGGACGAAGCGCCGCTGGTAGGTGTGATACTGGAGCGACGGTCCGACTCGCGTGTCGCTGACGGGCACGTCCTGCGACACGAAGTCCGCGACGGTCTGCGCGTCCGTCGTCGCAGGCGCGTTGATCTCGTAGACCGCCCGATTGAGCGTCGCGGCGAGCGTGAAGTCGTGCTTGAGATCCCAGCCGAACGACCGCGTGACCTCGTAGCTCGTCGTGTAGATGCGGGAGCGGAACTGAAAGGGCAGCACGCACCTCGCCGGGGGCGGCCCGGACGTGCCTGCGCACCTGGGGCTCGTGTCGACGTAGTCGCTCAGCGACCCGTTCACGTACCGGCGGAGGACCGCGTCCTGCCACGCCACCGTGGCGTCCCACGACCACTCGGTGCGTCCCGAGAAGAGCGGTTGCCCGGCGACGAGCTGGCCGTAGGTGCCCTCCGGGGAGTTCGTGCCCCGGTTCACCATCACGTCGGCGTTGGCGGCGAGGGTGACGCGCGAATCGCCGAGCCGCGGAACGAAGTAGCCGAGGCCCAGCGTGTAGGCGCTGGGCTCGAGGATGAACGTCCCGGCGAGGATCTGGTGCGTGCCGAGGAAGTTCGTCTCCGACGGCTGGAACGCGAGCTGGTCGAGGCCTCCCGAATCGGCCACGAGGTTCCAGTTGAGCCGCAGGCTCCACACGTCCTTCGTGATGACGAGGAGGACGATGCGGTCCGGCGTGCTCCCCATGGCGGCGATGACCAGCACGGCCGAGAGCTGCGGCACGCCCGGCAGGCGCCGCAGGTTGCGGATGGTGTCGTCGACCCGGTCTTGCTCGTAGCGGCCGCCTTCGTGGAGGAGCACCTCGTTGCGGATGACGGACTCGCGCGTCGTGACGTGAAAGACGTTGAGCCACCGCGGGAGGATGTCGCGCTGCTCGAAGGGGCGGAGAGCGACGATTTCGATGCGCTCGATGATCTTGCCCTCGGGGAAAGCGTCGCGAAGGAGATGCTGGTCGCGCATCGCGTCCTCGATCGTCTGCTGCTCGTAGGGCGAGTACACCCCCAGTCGCTCGGCGGGCGGCGGGGCCTGCGCGTGAGCGACCGACGGCGCGGCGAGGAGGGCGGCGATGAGCGAGGGCGTCGTCCAGCGGAGCGTGCGCACCGCCAGAGAGAGTCGCAGGATCGTCCGCGCTCGGAAAGAAGGCGTTCACCGCCCGGCCGACCACGCCTCATCGGCGGCGTCCAGCACGTCCCCCATGAAGTGGACCAGCGCGAGCTCATCTCCCAGGCTCGGCTTGCCCTCGAGCTCGACGTGCTCGATCGCCGGACTGATGAGCGCGGCGCGCAGCATGGCCCGCGGCGTGTCGTGCGCGAGCCACTCCGTCTCGCTGGACGGGATGACGCGGTCACCCGCGCCGTGCAGGAGGAACACGGGAACGCGGATGGCGGCCAGGTGCGCGCCGGGAGAGACCGCGGCGAGCTGAGGAGAGAGGCGGCCGACTTCGGCGTCGAGCTCCGGAGCGAGCGCCACCGAGTCGTGGGAAAAGACCTGTTTCATCTTGATGGCCGCCTCGGGAGACAGAGCCTGGGCACGCGAGCGGGCGGCGTCGAAGTCCTCGTGGAGCCAGGAGCGAAGGGCGTCTCTGGCTGCAGGGAGATCGGCGGCGGGAAAGAAGTCTTCGGCGTGGGAGTACACGAGCACGACGGCGCCGTAGTCGTGGGCCTGGAGACGGAGTGTCGTCCCGTCGGGGCGGGGCGACTCGTTCGACGTGAAGAAGCGGAGCACGCGGCCGAGGTCGTCGTGTGCGCCCACGGCGACGACGAAGGCGAACGACGGGGCGTAGCGCGCGTCGGTGGCGGCCACGAGAGACAGCCCCCCCGCAAACGAGAGCCCCATGACCCCGACGGGCCTGCCCCCAAGGCGCGCAGAGAGCGCCTGCGCAGAGGCGCCGATGGTGTCGATCGAGGCAGCGTCGATCCGGTAGTCGCAGAGCTCGCGGATCTCGGGGGTGAGGACCGCGACGCCGCTCGCCGCGATGGTCGTGGCGAATCGCTGGAGGCGGGGCTCGTCGATGCCCTTCCAGTGCACGCCATGCACGATCACCACCCCTGGCACGTCCGCGGCACCGTGGTCGAGGTCGGAGGGCAGATAGAGACGCGCTCTCGTGCCGGCTTCCGGCAGCGGGAAGTCGGACGCCACGACCGGGTGCCGCACGGCGTCCGCCAGCACCCCGTGCGCGTCCGGATCGGTGAATCGGGCCAGGAGCGACACGGCCCGCACGTGCGCGGACGCCGGTCGCCAGAGGACGACGAGGGCCGCGAGCAAGACGAACGCCGCCACCCGTCCCCGGGGGAGGCGTCTCGGAGCGGCCGGCGCAGGCGGGGACATCCGAGGCATCCGGAAGGATAGCGCACGAGGGGGCGCCGCCCGTCCCTCGCGCGCGAATGCGACGGCTCGCCCTCCCGGTGGTACCCTTGAAATCGTGGGGCGACCCGACGGACCTACCCCCTTTTCGCCGCTGACTCCCGGCTACCGCCTCGACCGCTACGAGCTGCTCGGTCCGCTGGCCGAGGGAGGCATGGCCAGCGTCTGGATCGCGCGGCAACGGGGCAAGCACGGCTTCGAGAAGCTCGTCGCCCTGAAGACCATCCTCCCGCAATACGCGTCGGACCTGCGCTTCCAGCAGATGTTCCTCGACGAGGCGCGCATCGCTTCCCGGATCGAGCACTTCAACGTAGCGCGCATCCTCGACCTCGGCGAGGAGCACGACGTCCTCTATCTCGCGATGGAGTACGTCGACGGCGACTCGCTCTCGAAGCTGCGGCGCGCCTGGCAGAAGAAGCACATTCCCGCGCCGACCGGCGTCATCCTGCGCATCCTCGCGGACGTGTGCTCGGGTCTGCACGAGGCGCACGAGATGCGCGGCGAGGACGGCAGTCTCCTCGAGATCGTGCATCGCGACGTCAGCCCGCACAACATCCTCGTCAGCGTCAAAGGCGTGGCCAAGCTCATCGACTTCGGCATCGCCAAGGCGCGGGATCGGCTGGCGGGGGAGACCAACGCCGGGGTTCTCAAGGGGAAGATCCAGTACATGGCCCCGGAGCAGGCGCTCGGACGCAAGGTCGATCGGCGTGCGGACCTCTGGGCAGTCGGCGCGACGCTCTACCACGTGCTCACCGGCAAGCCGCCCTTCGACGCCGACAACACGCTGGGGACGCTGCACCTTCTCACCTCGGGACGGCCACCGCTCCCCCTCCCTCCGACCGTGCACCCTGCGGTGTCAGCCCTGGCGCGCAAGGCGCTGACGACGCCGCCCGAGCACCGGTTCTCCAGCGCGGCGGAGATGCGGGACGCAATCGAAGCGGCGATGCTCGACGCGAAGGTCGCGACGACCGCGGCGGACGTCGCAGCGTTCGTGGTCGAGCACCTGGCGGACCGCACCGCCAAGAGGCGCCAGACCATCGACATCGCGCTCGCCGCGGCGGCGGAGCGCGAGCGCATCGAGGAGCTCCTCAAGCCTGCGGTCGAGCGGACGGATTCCGGCATGACCTCCGCTCCCGGCAGGACGCTGGCGGCCGCCCCGACGTCGCTGCGCGTTGTGACGACACAGAACACTCCGCCCGGCCTTTCCTCGGAGGTGGACTCCTCGCCGTTGCCGGGGATGCGTGCGACCAATCCTGGGCGAACCATGCTCGTCGCAGGGCTCGTGGGCGGGGCAATCGCTCTCGCGGGGGTCGGGACGCTGGCGGCGCTGCGCTCGCCGTCCGGTCAGGCGACCCGACCCGCCGTGGTGACTTCCACGACGTCGGCCGCTCTTCTGCCTGCGCCTCCGCCGCTCTCTGCAAGCGCGGTCAGCCCGCTCCCTTCGACCAGCGCTTCCTCCGACACGACCATCCCGGTCTTCGCAGCCGATTCGCTTCCGAAGGCGGGAGCCGTTCAGCAGCCCACGGCGGCGCAGCCCGGACCCACGCGGGTCGTCCCCGTCGGGAAGCCGACCCCGAAGAGGAAGAAGACCGTGGACGACGGTTTCTGAGCGGTATCCTCCGTCCATGTGCCGGAACATCCGCGTCCTCTACAACTTCCAGCCACCCACGACGAAGGACGAGATCCGCGCGGCAGCCCTGCAGTACGTCCGCAAGGTGAGCGGCCTGCAGAAGCCCTCGAGCGCCGACGAAGCGACCTTCGAGCATGCCGTGGACGAGGTGGCGGCCGCGACCGAGCGCGTCCTGGCTTCCCTCCAGGCGCGAGCCCCCGCCCGCACCCGGGATGGCGAGCGTGAGAAGGCGCGGGCGCGCTGGAAGCTACGGGAGGCGCGCGTACGACCGCTGGCGCGCTAGACTCGGGTCACGTCATGAGCGACGACGAACCCAGGAAGCGAAGAGTCGACCCGAACGCCACGATCCAGATCGACCTGGCTCAGGTGCAGCTCTTCGACCCCAACACGACGCCCGAGCCAGGCGGGTCGGAGCCAGGTGGTCGCAAGGCGCCCCCACCGCTACCGCCGCCGCTGCCTTTCCCCGGCGCAGCTCAGGCGCCCCCGCGCAGCGCGGCGAAGACCATCGCGTACCTGGCGATGTTCGTGGTCCTGCTGGGGCTCGCCATCGTGGGAGGGCTGATGGTCGGTACGCGTGCACGCGGGACGGCGAACGACGTGGCGCCGGCTCCGTCGGCGGCAACGGCGGTCGGAGTCGCGACGCCTTCCGCCGTGCCTTCCGCCTCGGCCCCCACGCGCACGCTCACGATGCCCACCATCGAGATGCACTGAGCAGAGCTGGTCCACGCTGGACCAGCTGGTCCATTCCGGCGCACCACGCTGGACCACCCCGGATTGCGGGGTCTCGTTTTCCCGGCCGAAAGCCGCGGCACGCCGCCTGCTCTACCTCGAAGCATGTCGCTGTCGATTCGTTTCTGGGGAGTCCGTGGGAGCTGCCCGACGCCGGGGCCGGAGACCGCCCTCGTCGGAGGAAACACGTCGTGTATCGAGGTCGTCGCCGGGTCCACGCGCATCGCCCTGGACGCCGGGACCGGGCTGCGGAAGCTCGGCGCGCATCTTCTCGCGCACCGGCGGGGGCCCGTCGAGCTGACGGTGCTCCTCTCGCACGTTCACTGGGATCACATCCAGGGTCTCCCCTTCTTCGCGCCGATCTACGTCCCGGGTACGCGCCTCGTGGTAGCTGGCGGCGTAACGGGAACCCCGCTCGGCGACACGCTGCGGCGACAGATGAGCGCGCCGACGTTCCCCGTCGACTGGAAGGACGTCCCGGCGACGCGCGAATACGTCGAGATGCGAGACGGCATCCCGGCCCGGCTCGGCGACGCCGAGGTACGCACCGCGCGCGCGAACCATCCCGACGCGGTCTTCGCCTACCGGGTGGAGCACGGGGGACACTCCGTCGTGTACGCGACCGACACCGAGCACTACGCGTGCGTCGACCCGCGCCTCGTCACGCTCGCCCGCGACGCCGACGTCCTCGTCTACGACGCGCAGTACCTGCCGGAGGAGTACGCGGGGAAGGTCGGCTGGGGACACTCGACCTACGAGGCGGGGGCTGCGCTGGCCAGGGCGGCGGGGGTTCGCAAGCTCGTCCTGTTCCACCACGATCCCTCGCGCACCGACGAGGACGTGGAGGCCATCGAGAAGCGGGCGCGCGACGTCTTCGACGACGTGGTCGCGGCGCGGGAAGGGCTGACCATCGAGCTCGGCGAGTCGGGCTCGATCGCCGCGTGATATCGTCTCTTCGTTTGGTCGAGCGCGATCACAAGCTGTCCCTCCTCCTCGACGTGGGGGCGATGCTTGCGCGCGAAGTCGAGCTCGACGCCCTGCTCGAGATGCTCGGTCACCGGATCGCGAGCGCCCTTCGCGCCGAGCGCGCGACCATCTACGTGGTCGACGCGGCGACCGGCGAGCTGAGGTCGCGCGTCGCCGATCTGCCGGAGATGCCCGAGATCCGCTTGCCCATCGGCAAGGGGATCGCCGGTTACGTGGCCGACAAGGGCGAGCTCGTCAACGTGCGCGATGTGGCGCACGACGGGCGGCACTTCGCCGGGATCGACCAGGCCACGGGGTACCTGACGCGCAACGTCCTGGCGGCGCCCATCACCGACAAGCGCAAGGCGATCCGCGGCGTCGTGCAGGTGCTCAACAAGAAGGACGGCCCCTTCACCTCGGAGGACGAGGCGTTCCTCGGCATCCTGGCGTCGCAGGTGGCGCAGGCCTTCGAGAGCACCACGCTGCGCCCGTCACCCGACGCCGTTCGCGGCGTGCCGCTGCGAGGCCCGTTCAACCACATCGTCGGAGCGTCGCCCGCGATGCGCCGCGTCTACGAACAGATCCTCCGCGCCGCGATGACCGACGCCACGGTGCTCCTCCGCGGCGAGACCGGTGTCGGCAAGGGCCTCTTCGCGCGCGCCATCCACGTCAACTCGAAGCGCAAGGAGCATCCGCTCGCCGTCCTCGACTGCACCACGCTACCGAGCGCTCTCGCCGAGAGTGAGCTCTTCGGCCACGAGCGCGGCGCCTTCACGGGGGCCGACCGGCGCGTCCGCGGCAAGGTGGAGCAGGCCGAAGGCGGCACGCTGCTCCTCGACGAGATCGGCGATCTACCGATGCCGGCGCAGTCCAAGCTGCTTCGCTTCCTCCAGGAGCGCGCCTTCGAGCGCGTGGGCGGCCGCGAGACGCTGGTGGCCGACGTGCGCATCCTGGCCGCCACCCATCGCGACCTCGACGCCCTCGTGGCGCGCGACGAGTTCCGGCAGGATCTCTTTTACCGCGTGCGCGTCGTCGAGATCATGCTCCCGCCCCTCCGTGACCGGGGCCGCGACGAGATCCTCGCACTGTCACGTCACTTCGCCGAGGTCTACGGCCGCCGTCACGGGCGCGGCGCGATGCGCATCCCGCCCGCCAGCGAGAACGCCCTCGCGCGGTACCCGTGGCCCGGGAACGTGCGGGAGCTGGAGCACGCCATCGAGCGCGCCGTGGTGATGGCGCCGGGCGAGATGATCGAGCCGGAGCTCCTGGCGCTGACGCCCGTGGCCGAACCGGGGCGCACGGTCGCCGACGGGAGCGTGGTCATGCCGCTGGGGCTGCCGCTGGGTGAGGTGGAGCGGCTCTACGTGGAGGCGACGCTCGCAGCGGCGAAGGGGAACCGCACGCGCGCCGCGCAGACGCTGGGCGTCGGCCGGAACACCCTGAAGCGCAAGACGAAGCGCTAGCGTCCGAAGAGCTTGAAGAGCTTGCCGAGGACCTTGCCGATGCGGGACTCGGGCAGCTTCCAGGTCTCGACCTCCGGTCCGACGTACTTGCCGAGCTCGCGGAGGATGTCCTCCACCGACCGCGAGCGATCGAGCTTGATGGGGAGCGCGCGGCCGGTGCGGGCCTCGCGCGCGTCGACCGACATCACGCAGTGCTCGTCGAAGGAGAGGCGGAGGATGACGCGGCCTCCGTCCCGGAGAGACGGGTCCTCGACGGTGGCCGTGGACAGGTACTCGTTCCGGCTCACGTCCTGAAGCTCGCCCTGGAAGAGATGCAGCGTCACCGATCCGAGAAGATCGGCCGCGAGCCTCACCTCCCTCTGGGCGGGCAGCCGCGTGTAGCGGCTCACGATGGGCACGAAGCGCAGACCCGCGACTCCGTGACCGACGCTCATCGGGAGAATGTCGAGCAACGTAGCCGCCTCCGACGACCCGATCTCGTCGGCGAGCAGCGCCGCCCCGTGCGCCACCGCCTCGTCGGGGTTGATCCGCTTGCTCGGACGCCGCCCGAAGAGCTCCCCCACGGCCCGCTGCACGGCGGGGATGCGCGTCGTCCCGCCGACGAGGAGCACGTCGTCGACGTCCTTGGCCGACAGGGCGACCGAGCCCATGACCTCGGTCGCGATGGCGATCGTGCGGTCGACCAGGGACCGGGTGAGCGCTTCGAACTGATCGCGCGTCACTTCGACGCGGAGGTTTCGCCTGGGCTCCCGCGCGATCTCCGGGAGCTCGACCACGCACTCGGTCTGGGCCGAGAGAGCGCGCTTGGCGACCTCCGCCGCCTCGCGGAGCCGCGCGATCTGCTGGGGATCGGGGTCGAAGTCGATCCCTTCGGCGCGCTGGAACTCGGTCAGCACGTGCGACGCCAGCAGGTCGTCGAAGTCCGAGCCGCCGACGAAGTTGTCGCCCCCCGTCGCCAGCACTTCGAGCTGACCGTCGGTCACGTCGACGATGGAGAAGTCGAACGTGCCGCCGCCGAAGTCCCACACCGCGACGCGCGCCCGGTGCTGGCCCTGCTTGTGTCCGTAGGCCACCGCCGCCGCCGTCGGCTCGTTGACGATGCGATGGACGACGAGCTTCGCCTCGTGGGCGGCCCTCCGTACCGCTTCGCGCTGCACCTCGCTGAAGTACGCCGGGACCGTGATCACCGCCGCCTCGACCTTCGTCTTCAGATGCTCCTCGGCGGTGCTGCGGACCTCCTCGAGCACCCGGGCGGCGATGAAGTCCATGCTGACGACGCGATCGTCGATGCGCGCGCCGAAGCGCTGACCTTCGGCCTCGGCGAGCGGATACGCGAAGTGCCTCTGGAGCTCCGCCGCGAGCTCGGGCCGGTAGGTGCGTCCGAGCAGTCGCTTGGACCCGTACACGGTGCGCAGCGGGTAGAGGATCTGCCGGTCCGCCGCCCGCTGTCCGACGTGCGAGGTGCCGTCGGGATCGAAGGTGATCATCGAGGGGATGGTGCTCGTGCCGGTCCGCCCCGGGATGATGATGGGGCGCCCGTCGACGACGTAGGCCGCACAGGTGTTCGTCGTGCCGAGGTCGATGCCGATGATGATCCCCGTGCGGCGGACGGAGAGCGGCTCGACCTGCGGGGCGACCTCGTCGGCCTCGCCCGGAGCATCCGAGGGCTGCCGCGCGATGGTCTCGGCGGGCAGAGGTGGGGGCACCGGGAGCGGCGGGGGACGCTGACGGACCCGCGGGACCTTCTCGGCCGGCGGATTCGAGAGTGTCGCGACCAGCTCGGCATCCACTCCGATCGCCACGAAGGCGATGCCCATTCCCCGGGCCGGGTCGACCCAGCTGATGCGCGCGAGGCCCGAGGCGAACTTCTCGCCGTCGTCGTCGAGGAGGTCGAAGCGGATCTCGTCGCCGACCTTGGTGACGGACTCCGTGGCGACGAGGGCGCCGCCGGGGGCGACGTCGCGGAGCCGGTCGACCTGGATGTCGTGCGTGCCGACGACGGACCAGAGGATGCGAGCCGTGGACTCGAGGCGTGGATGCTTGCGGCGATCGGAGGGAGAGGTCAAGTCGTCTTCGAGAGTATCCGACTTCAGCCAGCCTGGGCCTCAGCTCCCCTGCCCCCAGGTGGTCGGGGTCGGGCCCATCTGGAAGACCAGCGTCCCGCCGGGTCTGAGGTCGGCCTGGTGGATGAGCGGCGTCGTCAGCGGAGCGCCGTTGAGCGTCACGCCGACCACGTACACGTTGTCGGGGGACGCGTCCGGCGCGGTCATCGTGAACGTCCCGCCCGGGACGGAGATGGCCGCCTGGGTGAACGCGGGCGCGCCGATGACGTACTGATCGGTCCCCGGCACCGGGTAGAAGCCGACCATGCTGAAGACGAGCCAGGCCGACATCGTCCCCCCGTCGTCGTTGCCAGGGAGACCGTCCGCGCCCGCGCTGAAGACCTCTCCTTCGATCCACGGCAGCCACTTCTGCGTGAGCTCGGGGTGGCCGGCCAGGGCGAAGAGGTATGGCGAGTGGATGTCCGGCTCGTTGCCTCCCCAGTACCACTTGCGCGTCACGCCCACCGAGAGCGGCTCGGTCCAGTTGATGGTGTCGTAGTCGGCCTTGCCCTGCTCGAAGAAGCTCTCCAGCGTCGAGACGAGCGTGTCCTTGCCCCCGAGGACCGTCGCGAGACCGTCGACGTCGTACCAGTCGCCCCAGAGGCTCTGCGCCGCGTTGGCCTCGACGAAGTCGCCGGTCTGGATCGTGGGGTCGCCGTGCGTGGTCGCCCACGAGCCGTCGGCGTTCTTCGACCAGAGGTAGCCGGTGGCAGGGTCGAAGAGCTTCTGCCAGCTGTGCGAGCGCGTCTGGAGCGTCGCGGCGTCCGCGGCGTGACCGAGGCCGGCGGCGAGCTGCGACAGCGCCCAGTCGTCCTGCCCGTACTCGATGGTCCACGACGCCGAGCCGCCCACCGTCGCCGGCACGTAGCCGAGCTGCATGTACGGGACGACGTTGTTCCTGCCCCCGCGCCCGCCCGTCGGCTCGGTGGCGCCGAGCGCGGCGGCGGCGAGGATCTCGTACGCCGCCTCGGCGTCGAAGCCCGGCACCCCCTTGACGTACGCATCGGCGACCACGACCTCGGCGCTCGCGCCGATCATCGTCCCGGACTCGCCGTCGCCGATGGGCCACTTGGGGAAGGCGCCGGAGGCCTGCGCCATCGCGAGGAGCGACTGCACCGTGTCGGTCGCGCGCTCCTGGGCCATGAGGTCGTAGAGAGGCTGGAGCGTGCGGTACGTGTCCCAGAGGGACAGGTCGGACACGTAGTGCCAGCCGGTGGCCTGGGCGACCTTGCCGTCGAGCCCCACGTAGCTCCCGTCGACGTCGCTCTGCACCGTGGGCATGAGAAAGAGGTGGTAGAGCGCCCCCTGCATCATCGCTTGCTGCACGGCCGTGCCGCCCTGCACGGTCACCACCGACGTCGCCTTCTGCCAGGCCGCCGCCGTCGCCGCGGCCTCCGTGTCGAACGCGAACGCAGGCATCTCGGAGGCCAGGTTCGCCGCGGCCTCGTCGGTCGAGGTGAGCGAGAGGCCGACCTGGAGCTCGACGGGAGCGGGATTCGCGGTCAGGTCGAAGTCGAGATCGAGCCCGACGCCCGTCCCCTGCGCCGTCGTCCCCGCGGCAGGCGCCGCGCCGGCGCTCCACACGACGGCGTTCGACCACGCGCGCTGCGGCTTCGCCACGAAGTAGATCATCGTCCCGCCGAAGCCGCCGGAGAGACCGCCGATGCTCCGGAGCGAGCCCGTCACGGTGTAGGCGACCGGATCGAGGACCACGGTCTCGGTGGAGACGGTCCCGCTGGCGATGTGGTGGTCGAGGTCGAGGACGACGTGCGCCGTCGTGCTGCCGCTCGGGTACGTGAAGCGGTGGTGCGCGGCGTGGGTCGTCGCCGTCGACTCGACCTTGATCGCGCCGTTCGTGAGCGTGACGGAGTAGAGGCCCGGCCCCGCGGACTCGGTCGACTTGTCGAACTTCGACTGGTACCCGGTCATCGTCGTCTGAGCCGCGCCGAACGTGGGCACCGGCATGAACCCGAGCACCCCGTAATCGGGGACCCCGGTGCCGTGCACGTGCATGTGCGAGAAGCCCTGGATGGTGTCGTCGCCGTACCAGTAGCCGGAGCAGTGGAGGAAGTTGATCGTGCCCCACGAGCCCGAGGTATCGGGCCCCACCTTGGCGAGCCCCTGCACCGCCGCCGCGCCGGGAAAGGCGCTCCCGACGGCGAACCCGAAGCCGCCACTGCCGATGAGCGCCGGCGCGAGGGGAGCCTCCGCCGGGCGCGTCGGGGCCATGCTGGTGCTGCCGTCGCCGCCATCGTCCCCCCCGTCGGGCGACTCGGCCGACGAGGACGCGGAGCGAGAGCAGCCCGCGAGGGGCCATGCCAGCGCCAGGAGGAATAATGCGCGGGGGCGCATGTCCGCATGAATGTGCTCCTCGGGTCGGTTCGTCACGTCTCACTCGTACGTCTCAGTCACGATCCAGGTTTCGCCAGCGATGAGTGGGGGATGCGCCTCGTCGCCCCTTTCCTCGCGGTCCTGGCCTGCGCTTGTTCTGCGCCCGTTCCCGCTCCGGCGCCCGTCCCGACGGCGGTCTCGGCCGTCGCCGAGCAGGCTCCTCCCTCCACTCCGGAGCCCGTCGCCCGGGCCATCGGCCCCTTCGAGGTGCCCTTCGACGCGAAACGCACCGTCTACTTCGCCATCCCCCCTTCCGCGCACGGCCCTCACCGCGTCATCGCCAACCTCCACGGCCTCTGCAATCCGCCCGGGTACGCGTGCGGCTACTGGACCTCGGCCGGGAGCGAGCAGGGCTTCCTCGTGTGCCCCAGCGGCAACTCCACGTGTGGTCCGGGCTCCTTCAACGCCCCCACATGGACCGAGGGGGACGACGCCATCGATCGCGACCTCGAGCACGCGATCGCCACCGTCGACTCCCAGTACCCCGCCGAGATGACACGGGAAGGCGGCGTCCTCACCGGCTTCTCGCGCGGCGCCTACGCGGCGGCCCACATCGCCACCCTGCATCCCGGGCGCTGGCCCTACCTGCTGCTCACCGAGGCCGACGTACCGCTCGATGCCCGCGCCCTTCGCGCCGCCGGGGTCAGGGCGGTCGCGCTGGTCGCCGGGGAGATCGGCTCGCAGATCGTCGGCGAGCGACGCACGTACGAGAAGCTTCGGAGCCAGGGGTTCCCGGCTCGCCTGTGGATCATGCCCGGGGCCGGTCACTACTACTCCGGGAACATCGACGACATCATGCGGGAAGCACTGGCCTGGCTGGTGCGTTCCGACGAGGCGCCCGATGCAGCCGACGCGCACTGAGTCCCCCACCCGAGGTCCCGTGCCGATGGCGTCTCCGCCGGCGCCGCCGACGCCGCGAGCTCAGTTCGCGCGGGTCGTCGTGGCGGCGGGGGCCGCGGTCCTGCTCGGGGCCGGACCCGCCATCGCGTGGGACCTCTCGACACAGCCGCCTCGCGCCGAGGCGCGGTCGGCGTGGCCGCGCCCGTCCCCGTGGCTCTCGGCGGGCAAGCAGATGAAGGCCGCCGCCGGGGGCATCGCGCGCATCTACCTGCCGCGAGACGTGCCCGCGCCGCCGGACTCCGCCGATCCGGCCGGCGCCGCCGTGTCCCCGCCGCCGGTCGCGCCGACCGCGACGCCGGTGCCCGTGGTCATCTCGATCCCGCACGGGTATCCCCCCCCGTACCGGCTTCCTCGACGGTAGTCGGTCTCAGTGGACCTTGAGCCAGGCGCAGCCATCGCGGTTGCCGAGATCGCACGCGCGCGACATCGCCTTCAAGCTCCTCGCCTCGTCGCGCGCATAGCCGTCGGGTCCGTCCTCGAAGAGGACCCCCACGAAGGCGCACGCCCGGGCGTCGCGCGCGTCGCAGGCGCGCTGCCAGTGCTCGACCGACCGCGGCGGATCCCGGGGCGCGCCGGCCTCCTCGGCGACGAGGAGCGCCGCGTGGAGGCAACCGTAGACGTCGCCGGCGGCGCAGGCGTCGCGAAAGAGGACGCGCGCTCGGGCGACGTCGCGCGTCACTCCCTCGCCGTGCTTCAAGAGGTGCCCGAGATTCGAGCAGCCGAGCGCCTGGCCGAGGCGGCACGCGCGCTCGTAGAGGGTCGCCGCGCGCGACAGGTCGCGGGGGACTCCGTTGCCGTACTCGTAAGCGTCGCCCAGGTTGCTGCACGCCAGCCCGTTGCCGAGATCGCACCCGCGCTGGTACTCGACCCCGGAGCGCACGAGGTCCTTCGGGTAAAGCCCTCTGCCCACGCTGAATTCCTGCCCGAGCTCCATGCAGTGCTCGGCCGAGCCGGTCAGGCACGAGTGCTCGTCCTCGAGGCGCTTGTGAAAGGCCGGCCCGTCCTTCACCGACTGCTCGCGCCGGTCCTCGGCGAGCCAGCGAAGGCCCGCGATGCACGCGAGCGCCACGCCCCCCTCGCACGCGCGGAGAACCATCCCGAGCCCGCGCTCGACGTCCGGCGCGAGACCCCGACCGTCGAGCCACATCCGACCCGCGTACCCGCACGCCGGCGCGTCGCCCAGCGAGCACGCCTCGGTGAGCATCAGCCCGACGCACGCGACCTCGCGATCGTCCTGCGCGTCTCCCCAGGCCGCCATCGCGCGCGCCGCGCACTCCCCTCCGGAGCCTCCCGCACACGGCGCCTGGCCGACGCTCGGGCACACGTCGGGCGCGTGCTCCGACGCGATCCGGGCGGCTCGCACGCCGTCGCACCCTTCGAGAGGACACGTGGGGGCGAGCGGGGCGAAGGGAGCGATGGTGACCGGCCCGCGGTCACACGCCGCGAGCGTCGCCAGGAGGGCAGAGGCGAGGACGAGGAGGCGAAGCACCAGCGCCCCGAGGATACGTCAGCCGGTCAGCCCCCGCGCGAGACTCGCCTCCGGCGACCTCTCCGCGCAACGCCATCCCGCTTCGCGCGAGTACGCGTACCCGAGCCGCCTGAGGATCGCCCGCACGCTGGACATGCTGTACGCGACTCCGTGAGCCCGCTCGATGAGCCCGCGCACGTGCGGCGTCGTCAGCGACTTCACCTCGACGCGGCCTCTCTCGATCGCCTGGGCGACCTCCCCCAGCGGGACCCGGCCACGCTTCCGGCGGGGACGCGACGCGAGCGCCGTCGGTCCTCCTCCCTGGTACGCGTGAACCCACTGACGCACGGCCTCGCGCGAGACGGACAGCTGGCGGGCGACCTCGGCCTGCGAGGCTCCCTGGGCGACCATTCCGATCCCCCTGAGCCTCCGCGCCTCGAGGTGCGCGGGCCCGGGGCGTGACTGCGACCCTCCCATGTTGGAACATCAGAACACGCCTTCGACGCGTGCGCATCAGGCGCGTGCCCGGTATGGTGCGAGCGGTTTCCCGATGCCCCGCGCCGCCCCCGATACAGAGGTCGCCATCCTCGGCTACGGGCGCTTCGGGCGTGCCCTCGGGCAGCTCCTCGCCGAGGCGGGCGTCGGCCACCGCGCCTACGATCCGCTCGCCGCGGCCGAAGTCCCTCAGGAATTCCGCGCAGATTCGCTGCCCGACCTCGCGTCCGGGGCGAAGCTCGTGGTCGTCGCCGTCCCCGTCCCGCGCATCCGGTCGGCGCTCGTCGACCTCCGGCCGCACCTCGGGCCGGGTGCCATCGTGCTCGACGTGGGGAGCGTGAAGGTCGGCCCGGCGGCGGCGCTCGCGGAGATCCTCGGCGACGCGATCCCCTGGGTGGCGACCCACCCGCTCTTCGGTCCCCTCAGCCTCGCCCTCGCCGAGCGCCCTCTCCGCGTCGTCCTCTGCCCGGCGGCGGCGCACCCGGAGGCGGCCGCCCGGGTCCGCGAGCTCTACGAGCGCATCGGCTGCGAGGTGGTCGAGCAGACGCCGGAGGGGCACGACCGCGTGATGGCTCACACGCACGCGCTCACGTTCTTCGTGGCCAAGGGGATGATCGACGCCGGGGCCGGGATGGAAGTGCCGTTCGCGCCCCCGAGCTTCCAGGCCATCGCCCGCACGATCGAGACCGTGCGCTCCGACGCCGGGCACCTCTTCTCGGCCATCGCGCGCGACAATCCGTTCGCCGCCGAGGCGCGCAAGCAGCTCGTCGCGGCGCTGTCGTCGATCGATCTCGCCCTCGACGCGCAGCTGGCCGAGGGCGCGCCCGCCGCGGAGGGCGTCGACGGAGCGTCCCCGGAAGGGTCGGGCAAGTTCGCGATCCCCGATCTGGGCGAGCGCTCTCCGGAGCTGAAGCAGACGCGCGAGCACATCGACGCCGTCGACCGCGAGATCGTGCGCCTCCTCGCGCAGCGGGCGCAGCTCGCGCAGCGGGCCGCGAAGGCGAAGGCGAAGCTCGGCGCGCCGGTCCTCGACTCGACGCGCGAGGCCGAGGTCATGGGCGCGCGTCGCGCGTGGGCCGATGAGCTGAAGGTCGACGCCGACGCCGTGGCCGACGTCTTCCGCGCCATCATGACGATGTCGCGGCGGGCGCAGCGCACCTGAGCGGTGCTACCGTCCCCGCCGATGACCCCGAGGATCCTGCTGGCGCTGGGCGGCGTGGTGGTGCTCGCGTGCGGCGGCAAGACCGTCGGCTCCGGCGCCGAGACGGACGGCGGCACCTCGAGCCACGACAGCGGCGGAAGCGCCGACGCGCCGTCGGGCCAGGACGCGCCCTCGGTGACCGTCGACGCAGGCCCGCCTCCGACCGAGTGCGACACGGTCAGCACCGTCGGCGGCAGCTCCAGCGGGGGATGCCGGATCCAGGCCTCGAAGAGCTGCAGCGACGGGACGATGTACCTCGCCGACTGCTCCTGCGGGACCCAGACCTGCACGTGCGCAGAGATGCTCGGCACGGGCGGCGGGTCGAGCGGCGGCAACATCTCCTTCGCGGGATGCCCGACGTGCGAGCCGGGGCCGGCCCTGGCCGCCTGCGGCTTCGGGCCGTAACCTCCCCCGAACGCTCAGTCGCCGAACCGCACGCCCTGCGCCAGGGGCAGGTCGGCGCCGTGGTTGATGGTCACCGTCTGCCGGCGCATGTACGCCTTCCACGCGTCGGACCCGCTCTCGCGCCCGCCGCCGGTGTCCTTCTCGCCCCCGAAGGCCCCGCCGATCTCCGCGCCGCTCGTGCCGAGGTTCACGTTGGCGATGCCGCAGTCGGAGCCCGTCGCCGCGAGGAAGGCCTCGGCGGCGCGCAGATCGCGCGTGAAGACCGCCGACGAGAGCCCCTGCCTCACGTCGTTCTGCACGGCGATGGCCTCCGCGAGCGACTCCACCTGGATGACGTAGAGGATCGGCGCGAACGTCTCCTCCTTCACGATGGGCATCGCGGCCTGGGCGCGGACGATGGCCGGAGTCACGAAGAAGCCGGGGCGATCGACGCGCGTGCCGCCCGTGAGCACCTCGCCGCCCTGACGTCGGGCCGCGTCGAGCGCCGCCATCATGCCCTCGACCGCGCGCGCGTGGATGAGAGGACCCATCAGCGTCTCTCGCGAGAGCGGATCCCCGACGACGACCTTGCCGTACGCGGCGACCAGGCGAGCCGTCAGCTCCGCCGCGACGCCGCGCTGCACGAGGAGGCGGCGCGTGCTCGTGCAGCGCTGTCCCGCGGTGCCGACCGCGCCGAAGAGCACCGCGCGGACCGCGAGATCGAGGTCGGCGTCGTCGAGGACGATGACGGCGTTGTTGCCGCCGAGCTCCAGCAGCGACCGCCCCATCCGGCGCGCCACGGCCTCGCCCACCGCGCGTCCCATCCGGCAGCTGCCCGTCGCCGACACGAGCGGCAGGCGCGCGTCGTTCGCCATGCGCGCGCCGAGGTCCGCCCCGCCGACGGCCAGCGAGAACAGCGGCGGGTGCCCGGCCCGGCGACACACGTCGTTGGCGAGCCTCGTCACGGCGACCGCCGTGAGGGGCGTCTCCTCCGACGGCTTCCACACGACGGTGTCGCCGCAGACCGCCGCGATGAGCGCGTTCCACGCCCAGACGGCGACCGGGAAGTTGAACGCGCTGATGACGCCGACCGGGCCGAGCGGGTGCCACTGCTCGAACATGCGGTGGTCCGGCCGCTCCGAGTGCATCGCGTTCCCGTAGAGCTGGCGCGACAGGCCGACGGCGAAGTCGGCGACGTCGATCATCTCCTGCACCTCCCCCTCCCCCTCGGCCAGAATCTTCCCTGTCTCCAGGCTGACCAGCTTCCCGAGCGCCGCCTTGTCCCGGCGGAGCGCGTCGGCGATGGCCCGCACGAGCTCTCCCCGTCGCGGCGCGGGGACGACGCGCCACCGCTCGAACGCGCGCACGGCGGCGTCGACGGCCGCGTCGTAGTCGGCGTCGCTCGCCGCGAGGACCCGCCCGAGGGGCAGCCCGGTCGACGGCTGGACCGAGACGATCTCCCCGCCGCCCGGCGCGTCGAGCCACTCGCCGGCGAAGACGCCGGAGCTCACGTCCGCCAGGCCCAGTGCAGCGAGGGTGTCTTTCATGTCCGTCGGGGGCGGAGCATAGCCGCCCCATGACGCGTCGTGCGCCGGCGGCGCAGTCCGCCGTGAAGGGATGCACGCAAGGCCGGCGGAACCCTGCGGGGACGCGGTGTTCTGCCCCGGCCCCGGGATTGCACACGCTCGTGCTGCCATGCCGCCCACCTCCCCCGCCACCCAGGCCGCGCGCGCCCGACTGGGCAGCCTGGTCGACGGCCGGTGGCGGCTCGACGCGCTGGTCGCCGTCGGAGGGTGCTCGGCCATCTACGCCGCCACCCACCCCAACGGGCACCGCGTGGCGATGAAGATCTTCGACATCGAGCTGACCGAAAACCCCACGGCGGTCGCGCACTTCCTCCGCGAGGGGCGGGCGGCCAACCGCATCGGACACCCGGGGGTCGTCGCCGTCGTCGACGAGGGCACGACCGCCGACGGCGCGCCCTTCCTCATCATGCCGCTCCTCGAGGGGGAGACCGCGCAGCACCGCCTGGCCCGCTCGCCCGACGGCCTACCCGCGGTCGAGGCCCTCGCCATCGTCGAGGCGGTCCTCGATGTCCTGGTGGCCGCCCACGGGCGGGGCATCGTGCACCGTGACCTGAAGCCGGACAATATCTTCCTCGAGACGGCGGGCGACGTGCGGGTCCTCGACTTCGGCATCGCCCGGGTCGCGGACAGCCTCGACGCCACGGCGTACGGCATGGTGATGGGGACGCCCGGCTTCATGGCCCCCGAGCAGGCGCGGGGTCGGACCGACGACGTGGGACCCCGCACGGACGTGTGGGCCGCCGGCGCCCTCCTCTACACGCTCATCACCGGGCGCCTCCTCCACGACGCCCCGAACCCCATCGCGTCGGTCATCCGCGCGCAGAACGAGGCGGTCCCCCCGGCGCACGAGCTCGTGCCGGGCGTGTCCGACGCCATCGCGCACGTGCTCGACGGGGCGCTCGCGTTCGAAGCGTCGCAGCGCTGGATGGACGCGACGGCGATGCGCTGGGCCGTCCGCGCCGCGCTCGACGAGCTCCGCGTGAAGAGGGGAACGACGGGCTCGTGCGCCGGCGTGGCCGTCGACGCCCTCGGGGGACGGACCGCAGCGAGCGACGCGCCCGTCGCGATGGAGACCTCCGCCTGGACGGGCTGGACGTGGCCGCCGATGCCGTGGGTCGCCGCGGCGTGCGTGTCGGCGATGGTGGCGCTCTTCTTCGTCGCGACGCACTCGTTCTCGCCCGTGAAGGCGCCGGTCGTCGCCGTCGCTCCGCACGCCGCCGAGGAGCTACCGGCGAGGACGACCGACGCGAACGCGACGGACCTGCCTCCCCCCCCGCCGCCGCCGGCCGTCGACGTGGACTCGCTTCCCCGCGCCGCGCCCGTCGCCGTGGTCCATCGCCCCGCGCATCCGGCTGCGAAGTCCCAGGAGATCGTGCGGACGGTCGACTTTTGAGCGACAAGTAGTCCGGCGGAGGTGACGATGGCTCGCTCGAGTCGGCGTGGAGAGCTGGGAATCGTGCTCGCGGTGCTCGTGGCCGCCGGAGCCTGCGGCGGTTCGGTGACTCCGGCGCCCGGGCCGGACTGCGCGCCCTAGGCGCTGGCGTAGATGAGCGTCGACGGACCCTGCGTCGGCTCGAACGTGACCGTCTTGAAGCCGGCCTCGGCGAGCCACGCGCGGTAGTCGGCCTCGCGCCAGGACGCGCCCTCCTTCGAGGCGACGAGCATCTGCGTGTGGAAGAGCAGCGCGTGCGGCGGTGCGCTGCGGTCGTCCTTCACGACGAAGTCGCTCACCACGAGCGTGCCCCCGACGTTCAGCGCTGCGCGGAACTTGCGGAAGGCCTCGATGTTCTGCGCGGGCGACTCCTGGTGCGCGATGTTCGAGTAGATGGC
>Ga0182030_10002978_pt1 | contig 36120 bp, 47 predicted proteins | sample 812S3MmetaG_FD_121299 | JGI IMG/M metagenome (GOLD analysis project Ga0182030, IMG submission 121299) | Permafrost microbial communities from Stordalen Mire, Sweden - 812S3M metaG (Illumina Assembly) | ecosystem: Environmental > Terrestrial > Soil > Wetlands > Permafrost | place: Sweden...
ACCTTACTCCTTCCGGTATCGCCACGATGCTGAAGTTCGATTCCGTGCGATGGGTTGACACCGCCGCATGGGGACATTTCGGGAGGGAGTTCAGCTGGGGATAATGCTATAAAAAAGCCCCGCTGGATGCGGGGCTTTGGGTTTTGAACGGATAACGATGTTTCTAGAAGTCGGCCGGGCAGATAGGCGGCAATATTTTGCAGGCGTTGTTGAAGATGAGGCGGATGGCTTCGGCGGGGAATTTGTATATATCATCGGTTCCCGGCCGGGAGACGGCTACCTCAAGTTGATAAATTGCTTGCTCCAGAAGCCATAGTTTTTCCGCGAGCTTTCTTTCTTGATCACTGTCCATAAGCGATCCTCCACGGGCACTATAGGGGGAAAATGCCGGCAAGTCAAAAATATTCTCTCGCGGTGACTGGTATACTGAGTGGATGAAGACAATGGAGATCAAGCGCGCGGGTGAGGTGTTATCTCGTGGAGGCACGGTAGTTTTTCCGACGGAGACGCTATACGGCTTGGCGGTGATGGCTACGAACAAGAAAGCGGTCGAAAAGGTGTATGCCATAAAGTGCCGTCCGCGAGAAAAATTATTGCCGGTGATCGTAGGGAGTTTTGCGCAAGCGCAAAAGTATTTTATTTTTTCCCGCGTGGAGCTTGCGCTTGCCCGGCGGTTCTGGCCGGGGCCGCTTACGTTAGTGTTGAAGACGCGGTCCAAAAAACTCGCGGTGGCCGTGGGAGGGAATTATGTTGCGGTGCGCTGGTCGGCGAATACCATTGCCGCCCGCTTGGCCATCTGCGCCGGAGCGCCCATCACTTCCACTTCAGCCAACATATCTGGCAAGCCGGGATGCTTTACGATCGCTTCGGTCAAGCGGCAGCTTGGCGCGCGGGTTGACCCTGATTTGTTTTTAAACGACGGCACGCTCAAGCGTTCTCTCCCATCCACGATCGTCCGCGTGCGGCGGGGGCGTATTAGCGTGCTTCGGGAAGGGAAGATAAGCACAAAGGAATTGAAGTCCGTTTGATATACTTTATCTATATATGCACCTCTCCTATATTCTCATCCCGCTTGTTACGATCCTTGTCGCCTATAGCGGCGGCCAACTTACGATGCGTTCAGTGAAGACGTGGTATCGAACGATCCGCAAACCGTCGTGGACGCCGCCGGGCGCCGTGATCGGTGCGGTGTGGACGGTACTTTATATCCTCGCCGCGTTATCGGCGCTTATCGTTTGGAATCTTCCGGGCGGAGCTTCGGTGCCGGCGACGGTTGCCGCGCTCTTTATATTGAACGCAGCAGTAAACGTTCTGTGGAGCTATGTGTTCTTTTATCTCCACAAGATGGGGCCGGCGATTTGGGTGTGTCTATTCCTGGATCTTACAATTGTTCTGCTCGTCCAATTCATCGCGCCGGCGTCCGCGCTCGCCGCATGGCTGCTTGTGCCGTACGCCGCGTGGGTCACCTTTGCGTCGTATCTGAACTATCGAGTGTGGGAGATGAATCGGTAGGCATTTGTGATGTGTTAAGGAAGAAAAGCGCCGCAATATCCATTTTACCTATCTAATTGCGGGGTGGGGACGATCAGGGTCTTCAATGGCAGTGATTTTTATCCCCAGTTTTTGCCACTTTTTCCACACCTTATTAACTTTGTTGGGCTTTTAAGGCATTTTTTGGCGTTTTTAGGGCTTGACGACATTTTTACACGGCGTATATTTGTAAACAGTAGATTGAAATTGTTGGATGCGACCAAAAGATATTCCGAAAGGAATAACGGTGGGGTTCTTACCAAAAGAACTAACCGTGCCCGGATCGAAAACAAGGAACAAACTGATGCGTTCAACCGTCTGACGGATGAGCGCAAAAGAATGATCCATAGGATCGATTGGGATCTATTGGTCGGACAAAAAACAGGAAAGCGTGTAGTTCGCTAAAGGCTTCGGCTCAAAGCTGACGAAACGCATTGCATGCGGATAGTTCGGGTAACCGGACAAGGAAAGTCGAGTCCCAAGGGTCAAACCCCATGAGACAAATCAATCCGCGGAAGATCTTTCCGTTCATCGCGCTCTGGCCTACGGCTAAGCGCACCGAGCGAAAAGGACTTCTCCTTTCCACCTTCTGCCTTTGGGGTAGCTGAGTAACCCAAAATTTGATGGCGCTTGCGTCATTCGATTCAGGACGAAAGTTCTGTGCGTAGGAGATTCTTGTTTTTCCAACTTAAACCCAGAAGTACTTTGGGTGGTAGAGGCTCTGCTTCACTTGATTATTGCCATTGACGTTTGCGCAAGCAAACCGAGAAGGCGACCGATCGAGAGGCAGATGCTTCTCCACTCAACGTATGACACCCGGCCGGAGAGCGCATTCATGCTCTCCGGCCTCTCCTTTTTTTATGGGGATTTGACACGGCCGCCGGTTTCCCATACAATTGCTTGGTAAATCCCTGAAGAAAAAAACGGAAGTCACTTAGGTCGATTGGCTATAGATTTTCACAGCTCTTGCAGCTGTTTTTCTTCGGAAAGGGATGCGCTGGCGCAGTATAAAAAAATAAACATTAATTTTTTAAAATAAAATGGCAGAAAAAGAAAAATTCGATCGTTCCAAACCGCACCTTAACGTAGGTACGATTGGCCATGTCGATCATGGCAAGACCACGTTGACCGCAGCGATCACCCACGTGTTGTTCATGAAGGGGTTGGCAAAGAAAGAAGAGAAAGTCGATCAGATCGACAACGCTCCGGAAGAGAAAGCGCGTGGTATCACCATCGCGTTGCATCACTCGGAATATAATTCGGAGAAGCGCCACTACGCGCACGTGGATGCTCCGGGACATGCCGACTATATCAAGAACATGATCACCGGTGCCGCCCAGATGGACGGTGCAGTGCTCGTCGTTGCCGCGACCGACGGCCCGATGCCGCAGACGCGTGAGCACATCTTGCTCGCTCACCAGGTCGGTGTGCCGAACATCATTGTGTTCCTCAATAAAGTTGATATGGTGGATGATCCGGAATTGATCGATCTCGTGGAATCCGAAGTACGTGAGCTTCTCACAAAGAACGGATTTGATGGCGAGCATGCGCCGGTCATCCGTGGTTCCGCATTGAAGGCGTTGAGCGCAACATCTGCAGATTCTCCGGAAGCCAAACCGATCATCGACCTCGTGAAGGCGATGGATGATTACTTCCCGGATCCGGTCCGCGAATTGGACAAGCCGTTCCTTATGCCGATCGAAGACATCTTCTCCATTGAAGGCCGCGGTACGGTCGTCACGGGACGCATCGAGCGCGGGCGCGTCAAGGTGAACGAGGAAGTCGAGGTCGTCGGTTTGAAGCCGACCGCCAAGACCGTTGTCACCGGTATCGAAATGTTCAACAAGAGTTTGGACGAGGGCCAGGCAGGCGATAACGCCGGTTTGCTCCTTCGCGGCCTTAAGAAAGAGGACGTGGAGCGCGGACAGGTGCTCGCAAAGCCGGGCAGCGTGACCCCGCACGCGGAGTTCGAAGGCGAGATCTATGTGCTCTCGAAAGAAGAGGGCGGCCGCCACTCTCCGTTCTTCAAGGGCTACAAGCCGCAGTTCTACATCCGCACCACGGACGTCACGGGCGAAGTCACCCTTCCGGAAGGAATGGAAATGGTCATGCCGGGTGATACCGTCAAGATCATCGTCAAGCTCATCACTCCGGTTGCAATGGAAGACAAGATGCGTTTCGCCATCCGCGAGGGAGGCAAGACCGTCGGCGCCGGCGTCGTGACGAAGATTATCAAGTAGCAACATAAAACCGCCTTACGGGGACGGGTCGCGGCCTGCTAGCCGCGCCCTAACGCTCGGCACCTCCGTGCCTCCGCGATTCCCCTTAAAGGCGGTTTTTATGTTGCTTACATTTTTAAATTTTGGTCACGACACCAGGCACCTCTTGGGGCGGGTATTATATGACTACCGTGATATCCTGTTGTGGAAGTTCGAATCCAATACCATGCACGAAAGGATATAATCATAAATAGCGTTACGTCAGGGCAGATCAAAAGTTGTGGATAGCCCGATTTGACGATTTTTGCGAATATGATAGATTTAAGACATGGAAGAGATGGAAAAACAGCAAAATATATCCGAAGCGGAAAATGTTTCCGCCGAGAATTTGGAAGGATTGAGGGCGGAATTATTGGAAAAGAAAAAAATTTTCAATAATGAATTTCCCCCGGGCCACAAAAAAAGTATTGTTGCTCTCGTATATGATAAGAAAACCAAGCAACTTATCAATGATCAATTAAAAGATCATGTTTACTTTGATGACATCCGTCCTATCTTTGGGGAAGATATAACCAAATTCATCCAAATGTTCGCACAGTATGGACCCGAAAGTGGTTTACGGGCAAAACTTACCGCAGAGGACTCCACTCACGTTTCGATAGAACGTATAGATTCTGCAGTCGAATTCCTAATTAATTCACCCGAGGTTTTAAGAAAGTTTCTGGCGGCTGATAATAAATATGGTTTTGTTCAGGATCTAGAAGGGAATAAGGAAGTTGATGCCGTCATAGGAGAACAAACCCAGTAAGGAACCCTTTAGAAGTCTGACCACCAATCATCAAAGAGCCTGACGCATTATCCGCCGGGCTCTTTGGTTTTATCTATGATTATCAGGAAATATCAAAATTTCCCTTGAGAACAGTTCCAATAACATCCTCTTTCGCGCACACAGCTAAGTTGATTTTTACCAAGGTTCGAAACCCGTCCAGGCTAGTGCGCAAACAAAAAACCCGTTGCCGGGTTTTTTGTGGATCCAAACATAACGCTGGATGATCTAGACTGACATCTTGATCATAATAACAATTCAAAAAGATCTGTCAAAAAGCTTTTAATCTTTATTTAATCTATGTTTTTGCCTCTTAAATATCTCTATGGCGGGGGTGCGAGGGCTCGCACCTCGTGGACCTCAGATGTCAATCTAGATCCAGTACTATGCCACCCCCGGAGAGAGACTAGCAAATCACCGATTAAAACTATCTAAAGTCACTTTTAGTTCCACTTGTTGACACTTGTGCTGGATTTGCTATACTCTCTTGGTACTCAAATGGCAAAGACCGATATTCCACAAAAGTTGCGCCTCCGCATAAAGTCTTATGATCACAAACTGATCGACAATTCGGCACGCCAGATCATCGAGGCCGCCGAGCGGAATGACGCGAAGATCGTGGGTCCTATCCCGCTTCCCACGGAAGTAAAACATTACACCGTCAACCGTTCGACCTTTGTCCACAAGGACGCCCGCGAGCAGTTCGAGCTTCGCATCCATAAACGCCTCGTCGAAATATTGAATCCCAACCAGAAAATTATCGAATCACTTTCGAATTTGAATCTTCCCGCTGGCGTGGATATCGAAATAAAGATGGTTTAAGTGCGGTTGCAAAAATCCCCGCGCAAGCGGGGATTTTTGTTTGCTACGAGCGAACAAAAAAGAGAAAAAGTTTAGATTCTTTTAACGCCCCGTGTGGTATGGTGCGGGAATGATATATGAATATGTTGCTAGATTGCTGGATTGGTGCAAAATAAATATTCTTCTGGTCGATCGTCCAAGCCAGATTTATTTTAAAGAATGCCAAATTTGGTGGTGTAGTATTGGACTAAACATCGGCGAAGAAGAATTTGGTAAGGGACCAACGTTCCAACGCCCCGTGCTTATTTTTAAAAAATTAACAACGAATTCTTTTCTTGGGTTGCCGCTCACGAGTTCTCAAAAAAAAGGAAATTGGTACGTGCCCAGCGAAGCGATGGGGAGAAAAGGATCTATTTTGCTTAATCAAGCGCGGGTGTTCGATAGGAAAAGATTAAAAAGGCTTGTCGGCGAAATGAGCTCAACTGATTTCGAAATAGTGCAAAAAAAGTTCAAAGAATTATATTGCCCCTTAAAATTTATCACCCCGCCACTCGATGGAGAGGCGGGGATCGATGGGAAATCCCAAATTGTTCCTTAATTGTATCGCGCCAGCAAAATAAGTCAAAAAGTTTTTAATGATTTTTTAATCTTTTAAAAATGGTATAGTGAGGAAAATGAAAGAGTACACTCAACATCCGGGGAAGGCGGTAGAGACGGGCGAAAAGTTTGAGTATGTGATGGCAATTTCACTCGATCCGCGCGTTGGCTACAAAGAGGGCGTCATCCGATGCATCACCAATCGGTCCGGCGATGTGGCGACCTCCGGGTATATCGATCGCAGCGTGTTGCATAAAGTGCACGGAGATTCTCTTAATCATTTTTCTATCGGTGAGCGGTTGGTCATTAAAAATCAGGATGAGATTGTTTCGCAACTAAGCGGAGGGAAGCTGGATTTTCTCGGGTTGGAAGATCCGGATATTTTTATTGATGAGAAGACCGGCCTGATGCATCTCTACTTTACGATGCCTTTCCATAATAAAGGGGGACATGGAATGTTGATTCATCTTGGCCACGCGGTCGGCAAAGATTTGGATTCTTTGGAGATGACGATGCCGGTGTTGATGGACGAGGGCGCGGGCGGCGCAAAGGAGGTTTCCATCGCGCCGGCGAATAAGCGTGGCGTTCACTATAATCTTGTGGAATCGTCGGCGTCGGACGACGAGTTCACGTATTCCACGGTGCGAACCGCGATCGCGGAAGATATGGGGAAGTCGTGGAAATTCGGCGAGACCGTTTTTCATCCGAAAGAGCACGATATTCCGTGGATTGGTGGCCATGCGTCGCCCGGTCCGCTCTTTCCGAAGAACTTTATTGATGTAGGCGAGGGGAAGTTGCTTGGTGTTATCAACGGCCGCGAAGCGAACCAGCGGGTGGGCGGCGAGATAAAGTATGGCATGTTCTCGGTCGGATTGTTCGTCTACGACTACGAGAACGGCAAAATCGACTGGGTTTCGCACGAGCCGTTCATTCAGGATAGCGAAGCGCGAACGATCACCTTCGCAAGCCAGTTTGTGGAACAGGGAAAGGGAAGCGGCATCCTCTACGCGCACGTGGACGACTCGTTCGTGCGGGCGTATACGCTGAACGCGGATGAGATAAAAGAGCTGCTGCCGTAGCGAGGTGAGTATTAAAAATTCATTAAAAAGTTTTTGACTTCTCTTTGCGTGCTTCTAAAATTAGGAAATGATCAAAAAAGAAAAGAAAGAAATTCCTTTGAAAGGGGCGGATAAAAACAAGGATTTATTTAAGGAGTCAGTAGATAGGATTTGTTGTCGATTAGATAGGATTGAAGACGAAATAGATCTCCTTATCACGGTCTTGGCTCGGAGGGAAAAAAGGAAAGAATAGTTTTTTTAGATTCTTTTAATGGGCGGGGTGGTATGGTATTCGAATGATATACGAATATTTCATCCGGCTACTTGAGTGGTGCAAGGTCAATGTTTTGCTTATAGAAAATAAACGAAGCACCTATTTCAAAGAAGGGGAAGTGTGGTGGTGTAGCGTCGGGTTGAATATTGGGGAGGAAGAATTTGGCAAGGGGCCGACGTTCAGGCGACCTGCCCTTATATTTAAGAAATTCTCAAAAAATTCTTTTCTTGGGTTACCGCTTACTGGACGCGAGAAAAAGGGCAGTTGGTATGTCCCATGTGTGGTTGGAGGGAAAATAGGCTCGGTGATGCTCAATCAAGCAAGGATTTTTGATGGAAAAAGACTTGAGAGCCGGATCGTAGAAATGAAAAACGATGATTTTGAAATTATAAAGGTAAGGTTCAGAGAATTATACTGCCCTATAAAATTTGTCACCCCGCCACTCGAGGGAGAGGCGGGGATCAGTGGGAAATCCCAAATTGTTCCTTAATTGTATCGCTTTAGCACAGTAAGTCAAAATGTTTTTAATGATTTTTTAATCTTTGAAACGGAAGGTTGGGCTGTGTTATAATGGTGCTATGGATGAAGAAAATAAACAGGAGTCGCAAGGCAGTAGCAGCGAAGCCAAGGCGGAAACCGGGCATGGCGGCTCGCGCCCGCACGTGCAGGTTTTTGGCATGGATGTGAACACGTCGGGCGAGCATGGCAAAGAAAAATGGCGCACGCGTAAGGATGAATGGAAACAGCAGCATCACGAACAGCGTGATCAGCAACGGGCAGAGCGCCGAGCGCAGCGTGCGGAGTGGCATCACGACCATCATCACGAAGGAGGTCTTTTCTTTGGTATGATCGTGCTTTTTGCGGGCGTTGTGGCCTTGCTCTACACGATGGGCTTTGTTTCGCACGCGTTCTGGTACGCGATCGCCCCGTTCTGGCCGATCCTGCTTATCCTGTGGGGCGCGAGCATCATCCTCGGCCGCCACTGGTTTGCGCGGTTCATTGTGTTCCTTCTTGCGCTCGCGTTCCTTATCGTTGTGATCTTCTATGGCCTCGTCAAAACCGATTCGCCGGTCGTGAGCTTGCTTTCGCCCACTGTCGTGGCGGCGATTCAAAGCGCACACACGCAATACTAATAAAATAAAAATATGGGAGGGATAATCGTCGGCATCATCTTGATACTTATCGGCATTAGCGCTCTCACCGGTATTCCGTTTTTTGGTTTCCTCTTCGCCATCGTTCTTATCGCAATCGGCGTCCGCATGATCGCGCGGCGTTCGGTGCATAGCGGATGGCGCTGGGACGATTATGACCACGATCATGACCATAACCATACGCACAAAACCGCGTCGGGAGAACGGAGCATCGATGAAGTTGCCATCTTCAGCCCGCTCAACAAGTCCTACACCGCCGAGCATTTTAAAGGAGGGAAGATCGTCATGGTCTTCTCCGGCGGAGAAGTGAATCTTACCCAGATCAAAACCGACGAGACCGAGATCGATCTCGAAATCTCATCCATCTTCAGCGGCATAGAGATCGTCGTTCCCAGGGACTGGAAAGTAGTATCTACTGCCAACGTCTTCCTCGGCAACGTAGACACGAGCGCCGCCCAAGCCGGCGATGGCAACATCACCCTGATCATCCATGGCGAAGCCGTGTTTGGGGAGATCGAGGTGCGGAAGTAGAATTCTTTCATCGCACTATAATAAAAAGATGAAAAATAGATTTGAGTTTCATCAATACGATGAAAAGAAAGCCCTCGAAGAGGCGGTCGAGATAAAGGAAATGGTCGGCAAGTCGGGGTCTAGTGCTGATTACGACGAAGCAAGCGAATTGGTCGATGAAAGAAATAGAGAAAAACAAGCGGAATATTTAAGGGAGCGAATTGGCGAGATTACCAACTCGTATAGGAAAATTTTTGAGAATTTAAATCAAAAAGAGATTGGTAATATATATATGCAAACCCACGAGAGGAGCGATGTAGCGCTTCACTATAGCGACGATCGTGAAGATGGTGAGATCCCTCGAGTTCGATTGTCCTTTAACCTCGGTTCTTCGTGGGAGGATGTATACGAAAAAGAACCGGGCGATTGGATTTTTTACGACCGTGATGGAGACAGCTATTTCGCCGGGGAAACAACTTATGAGAAAGAGGCGAGGATCAAAAATTTTTACGATAAACTTACCAGTCTAAAAAGGATCGAACTATCCAATGGAAGCGTGTGGAATGGTACGTTACAGAAAGGGGCCATGGATGTTGATGATCCGGGTATTGATAGATTCATTGAGGAATATAAAGAGGTATTGAATAATATTGAGAATGTTAAAAAAAGACAGATCGGACACGATCGGCAGATGGTATTAATCCAGAATCTCGAAAATAAAAGGAAGCAATTACATGATGACGAAGCTGCTCGGCTCCAGAAGAGAATGAAGAAGGATGGCTTCCCTTTGGGAATGGAGAATGCGCGGATGCTGTTAGCACTTGCGTTTGAAATGAGGAAAAACTTAATTGAGGATAACGAGTTTGACGTTACTTGGATGGAAGAAGAGAAAATAGAAGCCATTCAAAGAAAAATTAAAGAGAAATTTGACCTTGACTCGGAAGCGGTAGAAAAGGTTTTGCCAGGAGACATGCACGTGTTGGACATGGATAACTATGACGAAGAATTTGCATTGGAGATCGTACTGAATCAGACACGCCATTCAATCATTGTCGATATTCCCGAGGGCAGCACAATTTCCAGAAATCAGCTGGAAAACTTTATTGAGTCTTTAAAGTAATTTTTTATGGCGGGTTTATCTGCCAAACGGCAATGTGGCCCTTCCTCCTTTCTTATGCTTTTTGAGGGACTATCGGAGGCCGCGAAGGCGGCCGAGATGGAGCGCCCGCGCAGCAGCGCGGGACGCGTGCCCGAAAAAAGCATAAAAAAGGAGGAAGGGCCCGAGCCCATTTGACATTAGGCCCCGCTTTGCTATAATCGTCATCAAGGTTTGCTCGGACAGTTTTTATGCAAATATTCACCCCTTCAGCCTCGGTCTACGAACGCGAAATGCATTCGCGATCAGGCGCAGAAAAACGGTCGCCGTTTTCTCTGAATCCCGTATAAAAGCGGGGTAGGTAGGTTGGTTTTGTAAAAAAACTCCGGTCCCAAGCCGGAGTTAATCAATTTTTACTGGATTCCGAGACTGCGGATTCAAAGCCGCGACCCTCCGGACGATCAAGAAAATGTCATACATATTAGGAAAAAAAGTTAAAATGACGCAGATCTGGAAAGACGGAAAAGTCGTTCCGGTTACGGTCGTCCATGCGGAACCTAACAAGGTTTCCATTTTGCGTACTGCAGAGCGCGATGGCTATGAGGCCGTCCAGCTGACGCTCGGCAAGAAAAAGCGCGAGTTCAAGAACCGCCCGAACCAGAAGGTGGATGTTGCTGCGCTTAAGCTTGATGACGCGATTGGGGTTGATTCGTTTGCCGAAGGCGACAAAGTGCGCGTCAGCGGCATCACTAAGGGAAAAGGTTTTGCGGGCGTCGTCAAGCGTTATGACTTCCGCGGCGGCCCGAAGACACACGGCCAGAAGAATCGCCATCGCCATCCGGGCTCCATCGGCTCGACCGCTTTTCAGCGCGTCGTTCCGGGCCGCCGCATGGCCGGACACATGGGCGTGGAGCGCGTCACCATCAAGAACCTCGTCATCGCGGCTATCGATAAAGAGAACAATTTGTTGTTTTTGCGTGGCGCAGTGCCGGGCAATCGCGGCGGTCTCATTGAAATCTCAACCTCCAAATAATAACTATCATTTTCTTGGCATGAAAGCTGACGTCTATAATTTAAAGAATGAAGTGGTGGGAACGGTGGAGTTGCCGTCGGCGGTTTTTGGCACCAAGTGGAATGCTGAGCTCGTGACTCAGGTTTTGGAAGCCCAGCTCGCGAATGCGCGATCTCCGTGGGCGCACGTGAAGGATCGCAGCGAAGTGCGTGGCGGCGGCAAGAAGCCGTGGCGTCAAAAGGGAACCGGCCGCGCGCGGCACGGCTCCACCCGCTCTCCGATCTGGGTGGGCGGCGGAAAAGCGCATGGTCCTCGCAACGACAAGGATTATTCTCAGAAGGTGAATAAAAAGATGAAGCGGGTCGCGCTCTTTTCCGTGCTTTCAAAGAAAGCGAAGGACGGCGAGGTGAAAGTATTTGATAGTTTGATGATAGAGGCGCCGAAGACGAAGAACGTCGCAACGGCGTTGAGGATGGTCTTGTCACCGAAGAAAGGCGATAAGCGCTTTGACGTCTTACTCGTCTCGGACAACGCCAACAAGAATCTTTTCCTCGCAACGAGTAATCTCCAGAAGACGAAGACGATCGAGGCGGGTTCGCTCAACGTCTACGATCTTATGAACCACAAGAATCTTTTTATTGATAAGAGCGTCGTCGAAACGATCGAAAAGCACTATAAGATCTAAATATGGACCACCTTCTCATCAAAAAACCCTGGATCACGGAAAAAGCGACGGCGCTGACCGCTTCCAATCAATACGTTTTTATGGTAAAATCCACGGCGACGAAGCCGGAGGTCAAGAAAGCTATCCATGCGCTCTATAAAGTGGACGCGCTTGCGGTGAATATTTTGAACCGCGCGGGCAAAATCAAGAAGTCCGGCCGCGGCATCAAAGGAAAGACCGATGGCTACCGCAAGGCGATCGTCACTATTAAAGAGGGACAAAAAATAGATCTGAACTAATGCCAAAGTAATGAAAAGCTATAAGCCTACCAGCGCTTCGCGGCGCCAAATGACATCTTCGGATTACAGCACCCTCACCAAGGGCGCGCGTCCTTATAAGCCGCTCGTGATCCGTTTGAAGTCCAATGCCGGCCGCAACTCTGCGGGCCGCATCACCGTGCGCCATCAGGGCGGCGGCAACAAGAAGCTTTATCGCGTCATCGACTTCAAGCAGAACCGTTTGGATTCAAAAGCAATCGTCGAAACGATCGAATACGATCCGTATCGCACGGCGTTCATCGCGCTCGTAAAATATGACGACGGCGCGCATACTTATATTTTGGCTCCGGAAAAAATGAAGGTAGGGGATGAGGTGATCACGGCGGTTGTGGCGCCGATCAAGAGTGGCAATCGCATGCAACTGAAAAATATTCCGGTGGGCCAGCAAGTTTATAATATTGAAATGGCGCCGGGACGTGGGGGGCAGCTTGCTCGCTCCGCCGGCGCATACGCCGAATTGCTCGCCAATGCCGATGGTTATACCGACCTCAAGCTAAAGTCCGGCGAAGTGCGTCGCGTGCTCTGGACATGTCTCGCATCGCTCGGTCAGGTTTCAAACTCCGAGTGGAGCTTGGTGAATTTTGGAAAAGCAGGCCGTTCGCGCTGGTTGGGAATTCGTCCGACGGTTCGCGGCAGCGCTATGAACCCGGTTGATCACCCATACGGAGGCGGTGAAGGCGCACAGCCGCGTGGCACCCGCAAGCCGAAGACCATGTGGGGCAAGGTTACCGGCGGTCACAAGACGCGCAATAAGAAAAAGCAGTCGAGCAAACTTATCGTCAAGCGTCGCGTTGGCGTTCGCAATCGCAACAATAAATAGTTTTTAACTTACTACTATGTCACGCTCACTCAAAAAAGGCCCGTTCGTCGATCCGAAACTTATGAAGAAGGTTTTGAATACCAAATCCGGCAGCGGCATCGTCATCAAGACGTGGTCGCGCGCATCGGAGATCGCTCCGGAATTTGTGGGGCAGGTGTTCGGCGTACATAACGGCCGCACGCATGTTGAAGTGCGTGTCACCGAGGAAATGGTAGGCCATCGCTTGGGTGAGTTTTCGCCGACGCGTAAGTTCATCCGTCACGGTGGAAAGATGCAAAAAGAATTGGAGACCAAGGCTGCCGACACGGCAAAAACCCAGGCTTCCGCTGCAAAAGCGGCGCCTGCGGCTAAGAAGAAATAAAAACCATGCCCACGCAATACACCGCAAAACTTAGTTTTCTCCGACAGGCGCCACGCAAAGTGCGCAGCGTTGGCGACCTCATCAAAGGATTGCCGGTGAACGAAGCGGAGGCACAATTGCTCGCACAGACCCGGCGCCCTTCGAAGGCGCTCCTGAAACTCTTGCGCTCGGCGGTGGCGAATGCTAAAAACAACAAGGTTCATGATGTCCAACATCTTTTTGTATCAAGCGTCCGGGTGGATGGCGGTCCGATGTTGAAGCGCATGCTTCCGCGCGCGCGCGGCAGTGCGTCGCCGATCCAGAAAAAGATGAGCCATGTGACGCTCGTGCTTGGCGTCAACGAGAACTTGAAGTCGCGCTTTACGATCGTCCCGCCAAAGAAGACAAAGCTTCCGCCGGGACAGGATAAGCGGACGAAGAACAAAAAGCCGCAGGCGACCGACAAGCCGGTCACGGAATCAAAGCAAAACCCGGGTTTCTGGCGGAGGAATTTTGGCCGCAAGAGCGGCGATAAATAATCACTATGGGACAAAAGATCAATCCAAATTCATATCGGTTGGGCATCTCGAAAGGCTGGCCAGTGCGCTGGTTCCTTAAGGAAGGCTACGCGAAATTCTTGGAAGAGGACGAAGCGATCCGTAATACGATCAACAAGAAGATCGCGCTCGCCGGCGTTGCCGCGATCGAGATCGAGCGCACGCAGGGAAACCTTCGCGTGTTCATTCGCGCCGCTCGCCCGGGACTTATCATTGGCCGCGGCGGCAAAGGTATGGAAGATCTCAACAAAGCGATCGTTGATGCGCTCATGAAGGTGCGTAAGACGCGCTCCAAAGTTGCGCTCAGCTTGAACGTGGAAGAACTCAAGCGCTCCGATGTTTCCTCCCGCTATCTTGCCCAGCAGATGGCATGGGATCTGGAGAAGCGCATCCGCTTCCGTCGCACCATGAAGAAATATTTGGAGCAGATCATGCAAAACCGCGACGTCAAAGGTGCCAAGATCCTCATGAAGGGCCGTTTGGACGGCAACGAGATCGCGCGCAACGAGCACCTTTCCAAGGGTTCGCTTCCGTTACAGACGCTCCGCGCCGATATTGATTACGGTACCGCTACCGCGTTCACCACGTACGGCACGATCGGCATCCGCGTGTGGATATATAAAGGAGAGGTTTTCAAGAAAACCGCCAAACAAGAGGAGGAAGAATCCAATCGCGCACGGTCTTCGAGCCGCCGCGGCGAACCAACGCCCCCGCCTTCCAACTATTAATATTTTCTATCATGCTTCTTCCTAAAAAAGTAAAACATCGCAAGTGGCAAAAGGGACGCTCCCGCAAGCGTTTGGTTGAAACGCGCGGACTTACATTAAGCTACGGTTCCTTTGGCCTCAAGTCCACGGAAGCGGCATGGGTGAACTCCCGCCAGATCGAAGCCGCGCGCAAAACGATCACCAATTATCTTAAGCGCGACGGCCGTCTTTGGATCCGTATCTTTCCCGACAAACCGATCACCCAACAGGCTCCGGAGAAGACGCTCGGCGGCGGAAAGGGTTCGGTTGACCACTATGTATTTCCGGTAAAGCCCGGTCGTGTTCTTTTTGAGATCGATGGGGTGACCATGGTACGCGCCAAAGAAGCGCTTCGTCTTGCGTCATTCAAGCTCCCGGTAAAGACCCGCATCATGGTCAAATAATTTTCATTACAAAGATATGAAGAAAAAAGAAATTCAGGAATTGAAGAATAAGTCGCTTGGCGAGCTCGAACATATTGTGCTTGAGAGCGGCGAGAAGCTCCGCGCCCTGCGATTTGACCTGGCGGCCGGAAAAGTGAAGAATGTGAACGAGCTTCACCACACGCGCAAGAGGATCGCGCGGGCAAAAACATTTATCAATCAACATGGAAACGAAAAATAAGAAAATAAGGAAGATCATCGGCACCGTCGTGTCGGACAAGATGGTGAAGACCCGCGTGGTTGCGGTGGCAAGCTTGAAGAAGCATCCGAAGTACCTCAAGTACTATAAGGTGACGACCAAATTCAAGGCGCACGACGAGAATAACGAGTACAAGACGGGGGATAAGGTGACCATCGAGGAATGCCGCCCGCTCTCGCGCGAAAAGCGCTGGAGGATCATAAACAAAATCGCATAGTATAATTTTTTATCCATGATACAAGAACGATCAGTCATAAAAGTTGCGGATAACAGCGGCGCCAAGGTGGTGCGGTGTTTCCGCATCCTCGGGGGAACCCATCACCGCTACGCGGGCGTGGGCGACGTCATCGTCGCTTCCGTGCAGAGCGCGGAGCCGCGCAAGGCGGTCAAGAAGAAGGATGTGGTGAAAGTGCTCGTGGTTCGCACCAAGAACGCGTTGCGTCGCAAGGACGGTTCGTACGTCCGCTTTGACGAGAACGCGGTCGTGCTCATTGACGCCAAAAAGGAACCGACGGCAACCCGTATCTTCGGTCCGCTTCCGCGCGAGCTCAAAGAGAAGGGCTTCGAAAAATTAATGACCATGGCCGAAGAAATCGTTTAACTCTATTTTCATGAAACTCAAGAAAGGCGACAATGTAAAAGTGCTGGCAGGGAAGGATCGCGGCAGGACCGGGGTGGTCTTAAAGGCGTTCCCCGAAGATGACCGCATCCAGATCGACGGATTGAACGTCTTCAAAAAACGTTCCAAACCGCGCAAGCAGGGAGAGAAGGGTCAGGTGGTCGCCGTCTCGCGTCCGCTCGCCGCTTCCAAGGTGATGATCATTTGTCCGAACTGCAAGTCGCCGACCCGGATCGGCGGCCGCATAGAAGGCAGCCGCAAGGTTCGCTACTGCAAAAAATGCAAAGCAACACTCTCATAACTACCGCCATGGCTGAAACAAAAAAAACACATTCGGATAGAAAAGCAATGCGCGCCTTCATTGAGAAGGTCGTCATTGACGCGGGCGTTGGCCGTTTGAGCCAGCAGCCGAGTTTTGAGGAAAAGATCCTGCCCCAGGTCTTGCGCGATATCGCCGCGGTCACCGGACAACAGCCGCAATTACGCAAAGCAAAGGAGTCCATCGCCGGATTCAAACTGCGCGAAGGAACTATCGTTGGCCTCCGGGTCACGCTTCGCCGCGAGAAAGCGGTTGATTTTTTTGAGCGTTTGATTACAATAGTATTACCTCGCGTTCGAGATTTTGGTGGCTTGGAGCATTCCGCGATCGACCAGGGCGGCACCCTTAATGTGGGCGTCCGCGACCATTTGGTATTTCCGGAGATCGCGCCGGAGAAGTCGCCGGTATCATTCTCGATCGGTGTGAGCGTGGTGCCCAAAGTGCGCAATCGCGTAAAGTCCGTGGAGAAATTCGCGGCGTTCGGTGTGCCAATGAAGAAGGACGCGCCGGTGGCAAAGGGTAAGAAAAAGAAAAAATAGTATGGCAAAAGAATCCGTCATCGCGCGAAGCAAAAAGCGACCAAAGTATTCGTCCCGCATCGTGCGACGCTGTTTCCGTTGCGGCCGCAAGCGTGGCTTCATGCGCGACTTCGGGCTCTGCCGCATCTGCTTCCGCGAAATGGCGACCGCCCAACAGATTCCGGGGATAAAAAAGGCCAGCTGGTAATCATATGCACTACAACATCCTTTCCGAACTTAAAAATGCCACGAGGGTAAAGAAGGACAAGATCGTCTTCCCGTTCACGAAGATGGATTTTGCGATCCTCACAAAACTCGCTGAGAACGATTACGTAAAGAGCGCGGAAAAGGAGGCGGTCGGCAAAAAAAATATCATCACGGTGCGTCTCGCGTACAAGAACAAAGAGGCCGCGGTGAATGATTTTAAGATCATGAGCAAGCCGAGCCGACATACGTACACCGACTACCAGAGCCTTCCGACGGTCAAGCAGGGCCACGGCCTTGCGATGCTTTCCACCTCAAAAGGGATCATGACCGGCCGCGAGGCGAAAAAGCAGAAGGTCGGCGGGGAATATCTTTTTGAAATTTGGTAATTATTTGATCCCATGAGCCGACTTATTAAAAAACCTATTGCCATCACGGGCGGCGCGACCCTTATACAGAGCGGCGATGTTTTGACGATCAAGGGTCCAAAGGGAGAGTTGACGATCGCACTTCCCTCCGGAGTTGAAGTAAAGACCGAGGGCACGAACTTTTGGGTCAGCACGACTCCGGAAGTAAAGACGACGGCATTGCAGGGCACCGTCTGGGCGCTTGCCAAGAACGCGGTTGAAGGAGTGACGATCGGATTCACCAAAGTGCTGGAGATCGAGGGTGTCGGCTATCGCGCGGTGCTTGAAGGAAAGGAATTGGTCCTTTTCCTCGGTTATGCGTTACCGGTGCGCGTGCCCGTGCCGGAGAACGTTGCCATTGCTGTTGATAAGAACACCATTACGGTAACGGGCATTGATAAAGATGCCGTCGGGCAGGCCGCCGCGGAAATTCGCGCGCTCAAAAAGCCGGAGCCGTACAAAGGCAAGGGCATTCACTATCGAGGCGAGGTGATCCGCAGAAAGGTTGGTAAGAAAGCGGGAACAACCACTGCGTAATATATATTTTCATGAAAGCTATAAAGAAACTCAACCAAAAAAGGATCCGTCGTGTCGCGCGCACTCGCGCGACGATTTCCGGCACCGCCGTGCGTCCGCGCCTGACCGTGCGCCGCACCAATCGCTATTTCTACGCCCAACTGGTTGACGACGTGAAGGGAAATACGATCCTTTCCGCGTCAAGCTTCACTATTGCGAAGGCGGCAAAGGCTGCAAAAGAGAACAAGACCGCGAACGCATTTTCCGTGGGCGAACTCATCGGAAAAAAGGCGATCGAAAAGGGGATCAAGTCCGCGGTGTTCGATCGCCGCTCATACAAGTTCCACGGCCGGGTAAAGAGCTTTGTCGACGGAGCAAAGAAAGGCGGCCTCACTATATAAAACCATGGCAGAACAAACATCATCACCAAGAACATTCAACCGGCGGCCGGATCGCGTGCGCCCCGTGGTGCACGAGGAGTTCAAAGAGCGCGTGCTCGATAACCGCCGCGTGACCCGTGTCGTCGCCGGAGGCAAGCGCTTCCGTTTCCGCGTCACGATCGTGATCGGCGACGAGCGCGGCCGCGTAGGCATCGGCGTAGCGAAGGGTCTCGATGTTCAGCAGGCGGTGGCAAAGGCAAAGGCGGACGCAAAGAAGAACATCATGACCGTCAGCCTGAAGGATGGGCGCACGATCGCACACGAGGTAACCGCAAAGTACAGCGCCGCCAAGGTGATGATCAAACCGGCCAGCAAGGGGCATGGTCTCCGCGCGGGAGGTTCGGTGCGGTTCGTGCTTGCGTTCGCGGGCATTAAGGATGCGACGGCAAAGGTGCTCGGCCGCACGCCGAACAAGCTGACGAACGCGATGGCCACCATCGAAGCGTTAAAGAAATTAAAGGCGTAAACTCTGCGAACATTATTACTACCATGAAACTTCACACACGAACTCCATTACGCGACAAACTTCTTCAACGCATCGGTCGCAGCGGCAAGCGTGGCAGCTATTCCGGCCGTGGCGTCAAAGGACAGCGCTCCCGTTCGGGACACCGCATCCGTCCGGCGGAACGCGATATCATCCTAAAGATCCCAAAGATGCGCGGTTTTCGGAACAAGGCCAAGGCTGACATCCCGGTCGTGTTCAACCTCAGTACGCTGTCCGGCAAGCTTAAGACGCATGCCAAGGCGGGTGCCCCGCTTGAGGTCAGCTATGCATTTTTAAAGACCGTAAAGTTGTTAAAGAAAGATTATAAACGACCCGTAAAGATCCTCGGGACGGGGGAGATTGCGTTCCCGATCGCGATCAAGGGGTTTGAAGTTTCTGCAAGTGCGAAGGCAAAGATTGAAAAAGCCGGTGGCACGGTAAAATAAACAAGCGCGATATTCATGGAGCGATTTCTACAGATATTCAAAGTAAAGGAGCTCCGGAACAAAATTCTTATTGTTCTCGGGCTTTTGGTTGCGTATCGCGTGCTTGCAGCGATCCCGATCCCGGGCGTGAATGCGACGGCATTGCAGAATTATTTCAATTCCAACCAGCTGCTTGGGTTCCTTAACTTCTTCTCCGGCGGCGGCCTCGCGAACCTTTCGGTCGTGATGCTTGGCGTCGGTCCGTACATTACCTCCACCATCGTCATGCAGCTTATGACGATCATCTTCCCGAAGATGAAAGAGATGTATTACGAGGAGGGCGCGCGCGGCCAGGCGAAGTTCAACCAGTACTCGCGCTTGCTCACCGTGCCGTTCGCATTCGTGCAGTCGTACGGATTCCTGAGCCTGCTTATGTCGCAGGGAGTGATCCCGCATCCGGACGCGTTCGACCTGATCCGTAACGTGATCGTGATCACGTGCGGTTCCATGCTCGCGCTGTGGCTCGGCGAGTTGATCACCGAAGAGAAGGTGGGTAACGGCATTTCGCTCATCATCTTGGCCGGTATCGTGGCGCGTATCCCGCAGAGCGTCGGGACCGCGTTCGCGTCCTATACCGCCCAGCTTTTGACCTCATACCTCGGGTTCCTCGTCGTGGGGCTGTTGCTCATCGCCGGCGTCGTATATCTGAACGAGGGCGTGCGGAAAATACCTGTTGCGTACGCAAGGCGTGTTCGCGGTACTAAAATGTACGGCGGAGCGCAGAGTTATCTTCCGCTTAAGGTGAACCAGGCGGGTATGATCCCGCTCATTTTTGCGATTTCCGTCCTGCTCTTCCCGCAATTTCTGGCGACGATCATCGCGCTCTTTTCGGCATCGTGGGGGCTGAAGGTAAGTGCCTTTGCGCAGGCCTTTGTGGCAAATCAGCTGTGGTATGGCATCTTCTATTTCCTGCTCGTGTTTGTCTTTACGTATTTCTATACCGCGATTACCTTCAATCCGGAAGAGGTTGCTAAGAATCTCCAGCAGAGCGGGGGATTTGTGCCGGGCATTCGGCCGGGCGAGAACACTGAGAAGTTTTTCCACGGCGTCGTAAATCGCATCACATTCTTCGGCGCGGCGTTCCTTGGCCTTATCGCGATCCTGCCGATTATCGTGCAAGCGATCACGGGGGTCTCGGTGCTTACAATCAGTGGCACCGCATTATTGATTGTCGTGGCCGTTGCACTTGAGACCATGCGTATGGTGGATTCACAGCTGACGGTGAGGGAATATGAGGGCATAGAATAAAACACCCCTCCTTTGAAAGGACGGCGTTCCGGTCTGCTGACCGGCCGCCTTGGCTCTCGCCGCCTTCGCGGCTCCGAGACACCTTTCGAAGGAAGGGTGTTTTATTCTATGCCTAGTGACTAGAGAAAGAAGTATTGATAAACGATTGACGGATTTTCTAATGAAAGATATAATACCGCCAGGCTTCAAATAGGTTCTAGGAGGAAAGATCATGGGTAGTGCGACGTGTGATGCGGGTAAGATAGCCACATTGGTTGGAGCATGTCAGGTCATGCTAGCAACGGTCCTGAGGGAGTTTGCCACTTTCAAAGAGTGGGAAGGTAAAAAGGGAGGTTATTTCTGCGTGGCAGACGGCCTTTCCGGAACTCCTCTACTGGTTGCGCTTGTCGGCGAAGTTCCGCTCGAGAAAGTGGAAAAGTATCTGGAATTCAGCCAGGAAAAGTCTCGGCGCCTCGCGTTTCAGATAGGGCACTTGAGCAGTTGGGAAAGTCGAGACCCCAGTCACAACCAGTGGGGCGGCGCCATCCGCATCGAGGATATGATTTTTTCATTCTCGGGTTTGCCTGAGCTGGGAGACGAGGTTTTAATGTTGCTTGTCGGGCAAATGTATGGTCGAAGGGATAATATCTTGTTGGACGACCATCTTTGGGAAATCGTGAAACGCAGCAACAATCCCTACTGGGATGAGCGATTGGTCTAAAAACTCTTTTTTCTTTGTGCATGGCTATGGCTTCGGTCATAGCCATTTTTTTGCGAAATTTAAATTTACTTGTTATCATATAGGTACCAATGAACTACAACATAATTTTTGTTGCCGGACCGCAGGGATCGGGCAAGGGGACGCAGGGGAAAAAACTGGCGGAAAAGCTGGGTTTTTTGTTTTGGGAGATGGGCGGGACGTTGCGTGCGATCCTCGCGAAGGGTGGGCCGCTGGCGGAGAAGATCAAGGCGATCGACCACGGGACCTTGCTTTCCGATGAGCTTATCATAGAGGTATTAAGGGACCAGCTGCCGTTGATTCCACACGAACAGGGGATAATCTTCGACGGCGTGCCGCGCCGTTTGGGGCAGGGACAGTTTTTGGTGGAATATTTAAAGGAGCGCGGGATGGACAAAATGGCGACGATTTTCATCGACGTGCCGCGCGATGAATGCATCAAACGATTGTTGTTACGCGCCCGGCATGAGTCGCGGGTGGATGACACGCCGGATGCGATCGCGCACCGCTTCCGCGATTACGACGATGCGATAAAACCCGCGATGGATTATCTCAAAGAACATACGACCTTCATCACGATCGACGGCACTCCGGCGCCGGATGTGATCGCGGAGAGCATCATGATGGCGCTTACTATGGCATAAATAAAGACGATGAATCCTGCGCCGAAGAATAAAAAGCCGTTCAATCTGATCCTCCTTGGCGATCCTGCGTCCGGGAAAGGAACTCAGGCGGTGCGCCTCGTCAAAAAATATCACTTTTATAATCTTGACATGGGGCGCGAGGTACGGAAGCCTGCCGCGCTCGCGCAGTATGATTATGCAAAAACGACGGGGATCGGGCATCTGACGCCCACCGCGGTCGTGCGAAATATCTTCAAGCGGGTGATCGCAGCGACACCCACAAGAAAGGGGATTCTTTTTAATGGCACTCCAAAGATGATCAACGAGGCGAAGCTCGTTGTGCGGGAGCTTGTGCGCGCGAAGCGCAGCGATCCGCTCGTTATTTATTTGAACATTCCGCAACGCGAGATGTTCAAACGCGCGGAACTCCGTAACCGTGATGACGACACCGCGCGTGCGTTGCGCAACCGCCAGAAATATTACAAAGCGCAGATCGCACTGGTGGTTGCATTTTTTGGCGAGCGGTATACCGTTAAGAAGATTTCCGGGATGGGAACCGAGGCCGCAGTGGAAAAAAAGATCAAAGCGGCCATCCGGAAGTATCACTATGGAACTACGAACTCCGCAAGAGATTGATATCATGGCGGAAGGCGGCCGTCGCCTTGGCGCTGTGCTGCAGAAACTGAGGGCGATGGTGGGGTCCGGCGTGACCACGCTCGCGTTGGATCACGCGGCGCGCGCGCTGATAGAGGCCGGCGGCGATGTGCCGGCATTTTTGAACTATCGCCCTGCGGGCGCGCGCCGCGCGTATCCCTACACGCTCTGCGCCTCAGTGAACAATGTTGTGGTGCATGGCCAACCGTCGGCGATGTGCGTTTTAAAAGAGGGCGATATCATTAAGCTCGACCTCGGGCTGGTCCATAAAAAATTCTATCTCGATGCCGCAATCACCGTCGGTGTCGGGCGTATAAGCGCCGAGGCGAAGAAACTTATGGCCGTCACGGAAGAGTCGCTTTACGCGGGAATAAAAGAAGCAAAGCCAGGCCGTACGCTCGGCGATATTGGCTACGCCATCGAGCGCGTGGTGCGCAAAAATAAATTTTCCGTCGCCGAGGGGTTGACCGGACACGGCATCGGTCGCGCACTTCACGAGGATCCGACCGTGTTCAATTTTGGCGATCGTGGAACCGGTATAAAGCTCGTTCCGGGTATGGTGATCGCGATCGAGCCGATGGTCGCCGCCCACGGTGGCGAGATCGTCCAGCTGCGCGATGAAGGCTACGGCACCGCTGACCACTCCCTCGCAGCGCACTTTGAGCACACGGTGGCGATCACGGAAAAAGGGCCGAGAATATTGACGAAAGTGTAGTGCCTGCCGTACCCGTGTGGCGCGTGATATAATTATTCCAATGGCTCAGCCTTATCTCTCCATCATCATCCCCGCGTACAACGAGGCCGAGCGTATTCCGCAGACGCTCGTTGATATGGACAAGCGCTTGAGTGGTGTTGACTACTCGTACGAAATTCTAGTGGTGAATGACGGCTCGAAAGACAATACCGCGGCGGTGGTAAAGAACATGGCGAAGATGGTGAAGAATCTCAAGCTGGTCGACCTCAAGGAAAACGTCGGCAAGGGCGGTGCGGTCAAGCAGGGGATGTTGCTCGCCGCCGGGAAAGTGCGGCTCTTTACCGATGCGGACAATTCCACATCCATCGACCAGTTCGAGAAAATGATCCCGCTCTTTAAGGATGGTTATGGGGTGGTCATCGGCTCGCGCGCGCTCAAGGGCGCGCAGCTCGATCCGCCGGAACCGTTCTATCGGCAGGTCATCGGAAAGACGCTCAACTTTCTCGTTCAGCTGTTTTTGCTGCCCGGCATCTGGGATACGCAGTGCGGTTTTAAGGCATATACCGACGAGGCGGCGGAAAAGATATTCACCATTTCAAAGACCGTTGGTTGGGGATTCGACGTGGAAACGCTGGCGCTCGCCAAGCGATTGGGCTTCCGGATCAAGGAAATACCGGTGCATTGGGTCAATGACACCCGGTCACGCGTCAAGTTCTCCGGGGGGTTGCAATTTTTGGCGGAAACGTGTACAATTCGCTGGAGGTTGTGGAGGGATGGATACCATCTCAAGCGGTAAACCTTATAATATAACAAGCCAATTAACGTTATTTAGGCCGCTTTTACAGCGGTCATTATTAATCTATTATTCACTGATCAATGAGCAAGCAGTACGTAACAAAAGATCGGTTGGAGGAGTTTAAAGCGGAGCTTGAGGATCTTAAGAACAAGCGCCGCAACGAGGTTGCCCAGCGTCTTCGGCAGGCAAAGGAGTATGGTGACCTTTCGGAAAATTCCGAGTATGCGGAAGCGCGCGAAGAACAGGCAAACGTCGAGACGCGCATTTTCGAGCTGGAAGATCTTTTAAAGGATGCAGTGGTGATCGAAAAGACGGAGGATAACGGCGTGATACAGATCGGATCGGTGGTCACTATAAAGAAGGATGAAAAAACGTCGGCTTACACGATCGTCGGCAAACATGAGGCAAAGCCGGAGGAAGGCAAAATATCCGACGAATCGCCGCTCGGCAAGGCGTTTTTGAAGCATAAGGTGGGGGATAAGATCAACGTCACGACGCCGGCGGGGGTGATGACGTATGAGATATTAAAAATAAATTAAAAGAGATTTGACAGTTGTGGCGGCTAGCCTACAATAGAACTATGCTCGCGGGGTGAAAGCCCCTGGCCGGACTAGCGCTGGCACGGGCACATAAAGGATTCCTCTCAATGAGGAATTTTTTATTTCTTATCACTAAAGATGCTGAAAAAATGTTTTTGTCCGTTTCCACCTTCCGCACAATAATAGTCATGGTTAAAACTATCTAAAAAACAGGAGATTTTCCCTGCGGGTTCTCAAAGAAGCGATTTCGCGCTATTATTAAATAATGCTGGAAGACATCATTGCGGAGCGGCGGAAGAAGCTGGACGCCATCAAGGCGGCCGGCATTGACCCATATCCGGCGCGGGTGAAGCGCTCATTCGCGATCGCGCACGCGCTTGAAAAGTTTGAAGATCTCGCCGCGTCTGGCGAGAAGATTTCACTTACGGGCCGTTTGCGCAGTCTGCGCGATCAAGGCAAGATCATCTTTGCGGACATCGAAGACGAATCGGGGACAATCCAGGTGGTATTAAAAGAAGACGCGTTGAGCGAGATCGCTTTTTGGCGCTCGGTGCTCGATATGGGCGACTTTATCTCCGTCACGGGGATCTTGTTTACCACCAAGCGCGGCGAAAAGAGTTTAGAGGTGCACGAGCTCCAGCTCGCGTCAAAGAGCCTCTTGCCCCTGCCGGATAAGTGGGAGGGCTTGCAGGACGACGACATTCGCTTCCGCAAACGCTATCTCGACCTTATCGCGGGAGAAAATCTCCGCGAGTTGTTCCGCAAAAAAACCATTTTTTGGGAAACGTTCCGCAACGCACTCAAGCGCGAAGGATTTTTAGAAGTGGAAACGCCGGTGCTCGAGAATCTTCCCGGTGGCGCGGAGGCGGCACCGTTCAAAACGCATCACAACGCGCTCGACACGGAATTTTATCTGCGCATCTCTTTGGAATTACCGCTCAAGCGTTTGCTCGTCGGCGGCTATGACAAAGTGTTTGAGATTGGCCGGATTTTTCGCAACGAAGGCATCGATCGCGAGCACCTTCAGGATTACACCCAGTTGGAATTTTATTGGGCGTACAGCGACTATCACGATGTGATGCGGCTGACGGAAAAAATATATAAAGAGGTCATTGAAAAGACGTGCGGCGGGCTCGTCACCGAGTTTGGCGGCAAGAAGATCGACTGGTCAAAAAAATGGCCGAGCGTGGACTACGTGGAGGCGTTTAAAAAAGCGAACGACGGCCTCGATCCGATCAGCGCCAGCCATACCGAGCTTGCGGCAAAGACAAGGGAATTGAAGTTGGAAGTGGATAAGAACGCGGGGAAGGGCCGCCTCATCGATTTGATATTCAAAAAGACCGTGCGACCGACGCTCATCGAGCCGTGCTTCTTGATCAACCCGCCCGTGGAGATCGAGCCGCTCGCCAAGCGGCATCCGGAAAATCCGGCGGTGGTGGAGCGGTTCCAAGTCGTCGCATGCGGCACGGAGCTTGGCAAAGGATTTTCGGAGCTCAACGATCCGGACGATCAGCGCGTGCGCTTTGAGGAGCAGATGAAGCTCCGCGCGGCGGGGGACGCCGAGGCGCAATATCTTGATGAAGATTTCTTGGAGGCGTTGCAATACGGCATGCCCCCGGCCGGCGGGTTCGGTGTGAGCGAGCGGCTATTCGCGGTACTGATGGATATGCCGATTCGGGAGACGGTATTCTTTCCGCTGATGCGGGCGAAGAAATAATTGATATCAAATATGGATAAAAAAAGTCCAGAGGCGATGAATGCAGATATGGAGGGTGGTGTCGACGCGGCGAGCCAATCCGCAGAACAGCCGGAAGCGGGCTTGGAAGCCCAAAAGGAATCGATTGAAAATCCTTCGGAAAAATCTCCCGAAACAGAAATAAACGAGACTGTGGGCGAAATAGACCATGTCGATCAGGAAATTTTTACTGCCCAAAAATCCATTGCTGATACAGAAGCGAAGTTAGCCGAATTGAGAGAGGGTATGGGTATGCCGCCTGGTGGCGAGAGCTCTCCAGCCGCAGGGTTTCAAAATGAGAAAATTAAGCAGCTCGAAAAGCGTAAGGAAGAATTGGGGCAGCAAAAAGAAAATTGGATAAAACAACACGGGCGCGAAAACCTCCCGAATGGCGTGGCGCTCGACGATGAGGAGGGCGGCCGAGAAGCGAAGGGCGGTTCGCTCGAAAAGGAGGAGGATCAGGAACAGGATGACAAGGAGAAAAAAGAAGATCTTGAACTCCGTAAGAAATGGATCAAGAAATGGGAAGAAGATTCAGTGAAAAATTTTGAGGATGCGATGCGGGAGGATTGGCGAACGAAGGACGCGATGAACCTCGATCTCACAATCGAACTCATGAAGCTCCGCGTGCCGAAGGCGATGGATAAGGAGGCGGAAGGGTTTATCAATGGCACCGTCGATGAACCGCCGTTTTCCACCGTCTGGATAAAATGGCAGACCTCATCGCCGCTGGACAAAATCCTTAATAAGCCAAATTGGATCGGCAAGCTGGAGATCACCTTCGACGATGAAGTTCAGAAAATCGCCGAGGAGAGCGAGTTGAAGAAAGAAGAAAAAGAAGACGTAGAAAACAAGAAAACGGAACAGGATACTACGCAAGAGGTTCACTAAAAGAGCAATCGAATTCTATTCCAGCTTCTTCGCATTCTCACACAGCATCTTCGTCTCCCCGTCGCGGTGCGAGACGCGGCCGTCCACGATGACGCACGCGTTCTCCGTCCACGCGGCCGAGGTTTTTTCGAGCACGCTGTTGAACACCACGACTTCGATGGATTGGCCGCCGCTCCCATCCTCGATGGTGGCGAAGATCATCGGCTGGCCGCTTTTTGTGAATATTTTTTTTACTTTTGAGACGAGGCCGGCAGTGCGATATATTTTTTTCTCGTCGGTGATCGTGAGGATCTCGCTGATCGGTTTGCACTTGAAATGCTCAAGCGCCGCCGCATGATTGGCCATCGGGTGTGCTGAAATAAAGAATCCGATCAGTTCTTTTTCCCAGATGAGCTTTTCGCCGCTCGTCGCGGGTGTGGCCGGCTTGAGTTTCAGCGTGATCGTCGGCGCGGTAGCGCCAAAGAGCGAGTTCGCCTGATCCAGGCCGCCGCGCTTCAAGGCGTTTACAAAGCGCAAGATCTCATCCATGTTTTCTAAGATCTGTTTTCGCTCGACGCCGAGCGAATCGAACGCGCCGCTCTTTGCGAGCGATTCGATGGATTTCTTGTTGAGGTCCTTGTGCTGGATGCGGCTCAAAAAATTCTCAAAATTCTCGTACGGGCCGCCGCGGGCGCGTTCCTCTATTATTGCCCGCGCGATCTCCGATCCCACGTTCTTGATGGCGAGCAGGCCGAAACGGATCCTCGGGCCTTCCGGCGTGAAGTTGATGAAGCTGCGGTTGACGTCCGGCGGCAAGATCTCCACACCCGCGGTTTTTGCCTCCTGGATGAGAAAAGAAATCCGCTCGATGTCGTTCATTTCCGAATTGAGCACTGCGGCGGTGAATTCTTCCGGGTAATTTGCTTTAAGGTACGCCGTTTGGTATCCGATCATCGCGTAACACGCAGCGTGGGATTTATTAAACCCATAGCGCGCGAAGGCCGGGAAGAGTTCCCATATCTCGTTCGCGATCTTTGCCGGGATGCCATTTTTGACCATGCCGCTCGTCAATTTTGCTTTTTGCTCGTCGAGCAGCGATTTTATTTTTTTTCCGATGGCTTTGCGGAGCGTGTCGGCTTCCGGCAACGTGTAGCCCGCAAGGTCGCGGGCGATCTGCATCATCTGTTCCTGATAGACGCCGATGCCGTACGTGGTGCCGAGAATCGGCTCAAGTTTGGGATGAAGATAGGTGATGCGTTCCTGGCCGTGCTTGCGCTTGATGAACGACGGGATGTTCTCCATCGGTCCCGGGCGGAACAGCGCCACGAGCGCGATGAGGTCTTCCAGCTGCGTCGGTTTGATCTCTTTCATATAGCGCCGCATGCCGCTCGATTCGAACTGGAATACGCCGGTGGTGTCGCCTTTTTGCAAAAGCTCGTACGTCTTCGGGTCGTCCAGCGGAATTTTGGAAATATCGATCGTCACATCGCGCAATTCTTTTATCAACCGCAGCGCGTCTTCGATGATGGTCAAGTTTTTCAATCCGAGGAAATCGATCTTGAGCAAGCCGAGATCTTCGACGACGTGCATATCGAATTGTGTGATGATGATATCTTCCTCGCCCGGCGCGAATTGCAACGGTGCCCGCTCCATGAGAGGATCCTTCGCGATCACGGTGCCGCATGCGTGCACCGACGCGTGCCGCGCAACGCCTTCCAGATGCCGTGCGGTGTCGATCAATTTTTTCGCCTCGGGATTGGTATCGTAGATCTGTTTTAACTCCTGGACTTTCTTGAGACACTCATCGAGCCAGCCTTCTTTCATGCCCTGCGTGGGATTGAAGGGAATCAGTTTCGCGATCTGGTCGCAGAAGGCGTAGGAATATCCCATCGCGCGGCCGGCGTCGCGGATTGCGGCGCGGGCCGCCATCGTTCCGAAGGTGATGATGCGCGCCACATGATCCTCGCCATATTTTTCGCGTGCGTACGCGAGCACTTCTTCGCGGCGGCTGTCCGCGAAGTCGATGTCGATATCCGGCATGGAGATGCGCTCGGGGTTCAGGAAGCGTTCAAAGAGTAATCCGTACGCGAGGGGATCGATGTCGGTGATGTCGAGCACATACGAGACGATGCTGCCCGCAGCCGAGCCTCTGCCCGGGCCGACGGCGATGCCATGCACTTTTGCCCAGTGGATGAGGTCTTGCACGATAAGGAAGTAATCAGCGAAGCCGGTTTTTTCGATCACGCCGATCTCGTATTCGAGGCGGTCGCGCATCTCTTTGGTTTGTGCGGCGGCCGGATATTTATTGGAGAGGCGTTCCTCGATAAGCTCGCGCATATAGGCGTTTGCAGTTTTGTCATCCGGTTTGGGAAATTCCGGCAAGAGATAGGTGCCATGCCCGTACGGCGGGATGAGCTCAAGCTCTACATTGCATCGCTCAGCGATTTCGTGCGTGCGCGCGATGGCCTCGGCACCGCCGTGGATGGGTGAGAATTTTGCGAGCATCGCTTCCGGCGAGAGGATGGAAAAATCATCGGACTTCATCGTCATCCGGTCGTCGTCGGTCAATTGATTTCCCGTTTGCACGGCAAGGAGCACATCGTGATACTCAGCATCTTCGGAGTGCGTGTAGTGGCTGTCCTGCGTGGCAACGAGCGGGACGCCGGTCTCTTCCGAAAGCTTCACGAGCATCGGCTCGATCTTTTCCGATTCCGGAATGCCGGGATGCTTTTGTATTTCCAAAAAATAATTTCCCTTGCCGAAAATTTCCTGATATTCGAGCGCGATATGTTTTGCCTCCTCATAACGATCCGCGGTGAGCGCCCGCGCCACCTCGCCGCCAAGGCATGCGGAAAGTGCGATAAGCCCTTCGCGATATTCGCGCAGAAGATCCTTGTCCATGCGTGGTTTATAATAGAATCCCTCAAGATGGGCTTTTGAAACGAGCTTGATAAGATTTTTCCAGCCGACCTCGTTCTCGCAGAGCAATATCAAATGGTTGTACCGTTCGCCGTTTTCTTTGGAGAACCGGTCGCGCGGCGCAATGTATGCCTCGACGCCGAGGATCGGCTTGATGCCGTGCTTTCGTGCGAGTTTATAAAATTCTACGGCGCCATAGAGGACGCCGTGATCGGTGAGTGCGATGGAATCCATGCCGGTCTCCTTGGCGCGCGCCACCATCTCGTTGACCTTCGTGAGGCCGTCGAGCAGAGAATAGTGCGAGTGCGTATGTAAGTGGGTGAATTTGATGGGTTCCATTGTTCGTATGTTAGCCCCCGCAAGCGAGGATGCAGAACATTAAATTAACCCCTCCATTATAGTTAAAAAAAGATGAAAAATACAGCGCCCTATTACCCATACCTTTGAGGGACGGGTTCCGCGCTGCCGCGCGGCCCCTTACGCTCGCCGCCTACGCGGCTCCGCGATACCCTCAAGGACATGTGCGGAAGGGGGCGCCATCGTTTACAGAATCATTTTTTATCTATAATATAGGGGAGTCTTAATATAGTGATAAAAGCCACCTTAGCTCAGTTGGTAGAGCAACGCTTTTGTAAAGCGAAGGTCCCCGGTCCGAATCCGGGAGGTGGCTCAAAATAATGGTATAATTCTCCTATGGATGAACTGGTAAGTTTAATCAATCTTCTCGAGATTACTCGCAAGCAACCGCAGTATGGTTATGCAACTTTCGGTGGAGATGCGCGACTTGGGAATCTTGCGGAACATCATTACCTCGTCACAATGATCGGCTGGCAAATTTCAGACCTTCTTAATGAAAAAGGTGCTCATATTGACGCTCATAAAGTGATGCAATTCTGCTTAGTGCATGACATTGGCGAACTCTTCGGTGGCGATATTGGTATGTATTACGCAAAAGCTAATCCGAAAGCGCGAGAATATGCTAAGCGATTTGAAGAGGAAAACCAGAGATTCCTTTCTAGGTTTTTTAGCAATAAAGAAGAAGCACGAGCACTTACCCAGGAAATACTCGATTCACAATCCGACGAGGCACATATCGCAAAGATCGCCGACTATCTTGAAGTGACTCATTATAAATTTTTTGCGGATCCGCTGAATAAGAAAAAAGATTTGGAATTGATTGTCCCAAAGGTAAAAGAAAAAATAGAAAAAGTGAAGGATCTTATTGCTAAAAAAGAACTACTTGTATTTATGGATGTATGGGAGAAAAAAATGAAGCAATTTGATACTTTTCTTGACGCAACCACCGATGCGCTCGGTGTTTAAGACTTATCTCTTATGATCCTCCAGGTCGGCGTTAAGATTTTTCTTAGGAATCAGGATGGCAAATATCTTTTAATGCGGCGTTCGCCCGAGAAATATCCGGGCGTGAAAGGGGAATGGGATATTCCCGGTGGCAGGATCAATCCAGGGTCGTTGCTGATCGAGAATCTACGGCGCGAGGTCATGGAAGAGACCCAGCTTGAAATAATTTCTGAGCCAAAATTGATCTATGCCCAAGATATTATTCCTAGTGGCGAAAAGCATGTTGTGCGGCTTTCGTACGTTGGGGAGACAAAGGGTAAGCCGGTTCTTGATACTTCCGAAAACGTGGAGTATAAATGGCTTTCCTTAGGAGACCTAAAAAAATATGAAAATGTGGATATATATGCCAAATCGATTATCGATGGTGGCTTATTGGATATGAGATGAGGGCTTCGAACTATTTAACAGCGCATCGCGCCTTTTAAGTAATTCTGATAAAATAAGTGGATGATTAAGTATCTGAGTAAAACGAGCCCGAAAGCGCTCGCAGGGACGGCATTGTTGCGCTTGGATTTTAATACAGAAGATGATTGGCGCATGCGCGCGGTCACCCCGACCATTAAATTGTTATTAAAGACCAGCGAACGGATTGTGATTGTCAGCCATCGCGGTCGGCCGGAAGGGTTTGATAAGAAGCTCAGCTTGCGCGGTGATGCGGCAAAACTTTCCAAATTGCTCGGCGGCAAAAAGGTGACATTTATCAGCCACTTCCGCTTTGCGGAAATAAAAAAGCAGGTGGCCGCTGCGCCGCGCGGTTCGATATTTTTGCTCGACAATTTGCGCTTTCTTCCCGACGAGGAAAAGAACGACGCGAAGCTGGCAAAGGCGCTTGCCTCGCTCGCGGATTTTTATGTGAACGATGCTTTCGCGGTCTCGCATCGCGCGAATGCGTCGGTGGTCGCCATTACGAAATTCTTGCCGAGCTATGCGGGTATTGAAATGGAAAACGAGATCAAGTCGCTTGGCAAAGCGATCATAAGGCCGAAGCGTCCGGTGGTGCTCGTGCTCGGCGGCGCGAAGGCATCGGATAAGCTCGGGGTCATCGCGCATTTTAAAAATAAGGCGGACTGGTTTTTGCTTGGCGGCGGATGCGCGAACACGATCCTTTGGCTGAAAGGAATGGATGTCAAGAATTCCATCAAAGATAGCGACCCGAAGGAGCTCGCGGCGCTCAAGAAAATCGCGGCATTTAAAAACGTGATCTTACCCACAGATTTTGTTTGGGGCAATGGCGATGGTGGTACAAAGAGCGCCATTTTCGACATCGGACCGAAGACCGTGAATGCCTTCGATAAAAAGATCGCGGCCGCGTGGACGATCATCTGGAGCGGCCCGCTTGGGCTCATCGAGAAAAAACAGTATGCGAAGGGGAGTATCGCCGTTGCGCGCGCGATCGCTAAAAATAGCCGCGCGTTTTCCGTTTCCGGCGGGGGAGAGACGGTGATGTGTCTCAAGCAGTACAAACTCGATAAGAGATTCAGTTTCATCTCGACCGGGGGCGGCGCGATGCTAGATTTTCTTGCGGGAAAGAAATTACCGGGCATTGAAGCGCTGAAGTAATCATTAAAATAATATGAAAAAATCACCGATAAAAATTCCAAAACAAAAGATCGTAGTCATCTATCACGGTAATTGCCCCGACGGGTTCGGCGGCGCGTGGGCAGCGTGGAAGAAGTTTGGCGCAAAGGCGGCGTATCTGCCCGCGCGCGACCGCAACACGCCGCCGGTGCCGCTCAAGAATAAGATCATCTATATCATTGATTACACGTACGACGCCCCGATCATTAAAAAATTGTTAAAAGACAATATTCGCGTGACAGCGATCGACCATCACGTGAGTCAGGCGGATGCCACGAGGCTCACCGAGAACTATGTATACGATGTGAAGCACTCCGGTGCCGTGCTCGCGTGGCAATACTTTCATCCCGGCAAAAAAATGCCGATCTTGTTGCGTTATGTGGAGGACCGCGATATTTGGAAGTGGACGGTGCCGCACGCGCGGGAGATGCTGATGCTCGTCGATCTCGCGCCGTTCGAGTTCAAGGCGTGGAGCCAGCTCGCAAAAGATATCGATGACCCGCGCATCCACGCGACGTATATTAAAAAAGGAGCCCTGCTCGAGCTGCACTACCGTTCGCTTTACGAGAAACTTTTGCCGAGTGCGGAACTGGTGAGGTTTGCCGGGCATAAAGTATACGCGCTCAACTGTCCGTATTATTTTGCGGATGATCTTGGCCATGTGTTGGCACTGAAAACAAAATCATTTTCGCTCTTATGGAATGAATCCGGCGGCCGGATCCGTTGCTCGCTTCGCTCGGCGGGAAAGATAGACGTGGCGAAGATCGCAAAGAAATACGGCGGTGGCGGGCACAAAGCGTCGTCCGGTTTTTCATTTCTGGTTGGCAAGAAAACGCCATGGAAATTATTACCGGAAGCGTTCAGTAAAGAACGGATCTCATAACGTCCAAGCAATATTTATTTATGCCCGCAAAAAAGAAAAAATATTACGCGTATTTTGTGCCGGGTGGCGTGTCGAAACACGGCGTGACCGACAGCTGGACGGTATGTGAAAAATTCGTGTCGGGAAAGACCCGCGCGCGTTTCAAGGCGTTCGATAACCGGGGCGATGCGGAAGCGTGGCTTAAAAACGGCGCGAGGTATGAGGCAAAGCGGGCGTTGCCGCGGCCGAAGCTCGAGCCGGGCATTTACTTTGACGCCGGCACCGGCCGCGGCGATGGTGTAGAGATAAGCGTCACTGACGAGAAGGGAAAAAATCTTCTCCACAAGACACTCGCACCGTCAGCGCTCAATAAGTTCGGCAAGCACTTAGTGGGCAACGCCGACGCCACCAATAATTACGGCGAACTACTCGCGCTTCGCTATGCGCTCGAGATCGCGCGCGCGACACGCGTGAAAAAAGTATTCGGTGACAGCAAGCTTGTCATCGAGTTCTGGTCGCAGTGGCGGATAAAGCGAAAGGACCTGCCGGAAGAGACGGTCGCGCTCGCGGACGACGTATCGCGCGCGCGTGAGGTATTCGAGAAGGCGGACGGCAGCGTTGGGCGCATCTCCGGCGACTTCAATCCCGCGGATCTGGGATTCCATCGCTAGCGATTGTCTGGTAAAAATAAAAAAATCGGCGGGGCATCGTGAAAGATGCGACCGCCGGATGAGCAAGGGAGAAACAAAAACGAGGACGTTAGTCTGTGTATGGATCCTCGAGGGAGGGCCGTGCGCCCTTCCGGAAGATCATCTCGAGCGTGGTATCCCCGTTGATGACAATCGGCTGTTCAATGCCTTCCTGTTCGACCATGAATGCGCGGCCAAGCACATGGGCGATTGCGCGGAGATGCCGTACGGTAAGTTTCATGACCCGTTGAGAGCCAAGTTCGAGGTCGGAGATGTCTCGCGCGGTAAGTTTTGCCTGCGGGGCTGTTCCGGGGAGAAGCTTTTGAGCTTTTTTGGCCAGAAGCTTCTGTGTCATCCTCGGGATGCTCCGTCGCCATTGCTCGATATTTCGGCCGAGTAGTGAGCGAGCAGTTTTTTGCCGCGATGGTTGATGGATCAGGGTTGGCTTTTCAATCGGCAAGGCGTCGAGCTCATACGTCAGTGTCGCCATTTCGTCTGTGTTCCTCCTGAAAAATAAATGATGCTGTTTCAAATGATAAATCATCTACGCTCGTTGTCAATATTCGCGGCGTGTGTTAAGGTGAGGTTGCTGGTCATCCAGACGGTCGCTGTAGCGGTGCGAGCCCTTTAAACGGCATCGCCCGCGCAGAGGAAAATCCGGACACTCTCTTTCTGCGCCGCGCGCAAGCGTTGTGCGCGGGAAGATAAAAAGGTAGCGGCTAACGGCCGCCGTTCGTAAGAATAGAGGTGCGAGCAGTGACGTCCATGCCGGAAACGGCGTGGAGGACCCCATCCCGAGCTCGATGGTCCAATTCCGCCATAGGGACAACAAAGCGGAAGTGAAACGGCAAAATCCTTACTGAGTGCAAGGCCGTGCTCTGCGGGGGTCGCGCAAGCGATCGTCGCAGAGAGTGCCGCAATAGGCGTTGCGTGAGCAACGACACGAGCCCGCGAGCAATCAAGGGCACAGATAAATGACCGTCCATCGGTGTTGCGTTTGTAAAAGCGCGCACCGGTCGACAGAATCCGGTTTACGGATCGCCAGCCTGAAACGTCCCAGCAATGGGGCGTTTTTGATTTTCAGTCCGTAGACGGATTTGCTTTCTTTTTAAAATATGGTATCATATATTCAGTGTTATCGCGTAGAAATTTGATAACGGTTAAGCTCTGACGTGGAGTTGGGAGGGTACATGTATAACATTTTGCAGTGTTGGTGGTGGAATCGTCACCCCATGCTCGGCACGGTAATTCTCCTTGTTGTGTTCCTAGCCGCAGTCTTCATCATGGCGCACTGCGGCGGAGGTGGTAGTCCTTTCCATAATTAACAATGCGAGCGCCGAAGTACAAAGGTGTCAGGGCTTAACGGTAGGATGCTGAGTCCGTGAAGCCGTCGTTTTTACCTTTTCCGGCGAGTGGAGGCGAACGCGTCATCCGTTAAGTTGCTCCAGGCCAGTGGATTTCCGCTGGCCTTTTTTTATGTCTTGCGGATTACTGCCGCTTCACGCACTTCTCATAAAGATTCTTTAGTTTCTTTTGTGGATCATATTTTTGCTTGAGCGTATCGTAGGTATTTTTGTCATAGATCTCCCAAAATTCATCTTCGGTGTAGTAGGAATCGGAGTACAACCCTTTCTTGCCATGGAGTTCCGAAACTTTTGCC
>Ga0182030_10002979_pt1 | contig 36117 bp, 34 predicted proteins | sample 812S3MmetaG_FD_121299 | JGI IMG/M metagenome (GOLD analysis project Ga0182030, IMG submission 121299) | Permafrost microbial communities from Stordalen Mire, Sweden - 812S3M metaG (Illumina Assembly) | ecosystem: Environmental > Terrestrial > Soil > Wetlands > Permafrost | place: Sweden...
AGACTAATCAATTATTCCAATTCGATTTTCGTCGTTGAATTTCTTCACTCAACCTTCCAACTCTGCGACGCACGTCTCAAGATGATGTCCTCACTGAAGCGAGGATTGAGTATCCGCCGACTATCAAGGGGCCCAGGAAAGCCGCAATATGTGGATGTAGCTGTTCAAACCGAGGAATACGTTGACTATGAGGAGAACTCGATTTATGCAGCGGAATTTGCACATGATAGGACACCAGTATTGATGATGGCGGCGCCCTTGGATTTTGAGTAAGTTAATTTTTTGTGTGATGGTATCTTTTTTTCTCGGCGCTGACATTAAATAGGACGCTGGGAGAAGGCATCGTCACGCTTTTAGTTGGTCCAGAAGAGACATGTTTCGTGGTACGAAATTTTGCATTGCTCCCTTTGGCTTCTCAACAATCTGTGAAACTAACCTGAACAATCAGGTCCATAAGACACTCCTCTGCAATCGCGTCCCGGGTTTCTTTGAACATGCTTTCAATGGTACTATTATTGATTGCAAAGAACAAATTATGCGCCTTCCGAATGACGATGTCGAAGCTTTCGCTATCTTGATCGACTTCGTGTACCGGTGTGTTGTCCCTAGAACTCCACGCAAACCATCATCTTCCGAAGACATATTGGATTGGACCAAGAACATGATCGCAGCATATGTGTTGGGCAGTTCCCTGGGTTTGAACCATTTTATGAATCGGGTATGTTTCCAGCAAACATTCATTTTACTCTGCAGAATGATTTTCTGCATTTCAAATTAGACAATGCTAACCAGTAACCGATAGTTGATCGATGAAATGCTATTCTGCCAGTTCTACCATGGAACTATGACCGTGGGAAAATTAGTACATGAAGTCTGTGAACAAACTCGAGAGACTAAGCTTCGACTTATTCTTGCTCTAGAGGTTGCATGTGTCTTGACTGGACGATCTGAAAACGAGGAACAGGAAGATAGGTACATTGACGCCATAAAGCAGGAGTCAGATCTTTGTGGGGACATTATGCGACTACAAATGAGACATTTGGAGACCTGCAAACAATACTTGCACTCTTTTCCAATCACAGGTTTGCCAAAGTGCTATTTCCACATCCATGAAGGGGACGAGCTCTGCCATTGGGATATGACAGAAGAGCAAGAGGAGCAATTGAAAGACATGTTCAGATTTGAGCTTGCAATGCGCGACATCACACTATAGATGATGATGGCAACAAGGACAGCTGAGGCTATCGACATAAAAGAAGTCAATTTCGTTATCGATTGCTTCAATGTAGATAGACAGGAGACACATTCAGACAGAGATGTCTATTAGAATCATTGTCTCTCAGTTCTGGATTTTTTAGGTTTTCTCCTGTTCATTCGTCTTCGACTCCCACTCCTCAGCCCTTCTCTTAACCCACCTAAACTTCGTCCACCCCTCACACATCTCTTTCCAACCACCATACCCCGCCCCAAACCCCGTCTTAGTTAATAAGCTCAACAAGAAGCTATGTTCTGGTATCCCTCTAGCAGCTGCAACCGCAGTTAACAGTACCCAAAGAAATATGCCTGGGTATTGGTACCATGCCTCATCGTTTGCCGGTGATTCAAGATTGCGGCAGAGCTCTTCCATCAAAGATCTGTTTAGGTGCGAGGCGAAAGGGATAGGTGGTGTAGAGAGGGTGCGAGAATATATTGCTGACGTTAACCGGATGATATGGAGGACGGCGGGGTGTGCTGGGTGGCGAATAAGTGGTGGAATTGCTTCCGAAGACGATGAGCGTGATTGATGCGGCGACGAGACTGCCGTAATCGGACCCAGCGGAATATGAGAGTCTGTTTGAATTTTGAGACCCGCTGATACAAAGAGGGTGAGGTCTCGCATGCGCTGAAGAAGTTTTATGCTCTCTTCACAGAACTTCGACCGGGCGAGTATGTTGCCAAAAGCTGCTCGACCAGAAAGAGGAGAGTCGTAGATTTGTTCGATACTGTTGCTCGGTAGAGGTCCAGGAGGATATGGTAATAGCAGGAAAGGGAAACGGCCTGGTGTATTGCCCATCATTGAGACTATCAGGTCAAGTCTGTGCACTGGGTTAATTTTGAGATTATGTCAGTGTACGGGGAACTCACATGAAGATTTTAATTTGAATATTTCTCCCAATTTTATCAATCCCTCCCCGAAGCTCGATAATTCTCTCCAAACCACCCATGTGCTTGCGGCATTCAATGACGTTCCCGCGGCCAGCCTGCTTGAAATCAGCTCCAATTTTCCATCTAGAATTTTCAACCTTATGAATGGGCCGGAAAGCTCGAAAATGAATCGTCCTACCTCAAACATTACAAGAAGCATAATACTTCCCATAGTGGTATCGTTCAAGGCAGCGGTCTCGCTCTCTATTCTGTGATTGATCCATCTAATGGTTGCAATCTTAAAAGCGAAGTATTCAGGGCAGCTCTCAATATATGCCAGTACTCGAGCGGATTTGTGCAAGCAGGGCCTACCAACTTTCGGATTTGGCGGACCGATGGAAACTTCGGGCATCCATTGCGAAACTTTAGGGTAAAGTCCCCCAAGCGGTTGTGGAAACGGCCATGTCTCGGCCTCGAGGCAGAGTGCTGGAGCGCCATCAGTTTGTAACAGTGTGTACGGGGAAGCTGGTAAGAGATGCGGTTAGAAGAAGCTTTATGAAATGTGAGAGGTGTCGGAAGGGAATTCAGGTACCGACTGGTATTAAAAAGCCACTGATCGAAACGAGCGAGGAAGTCCGTGGGGGCAGCAGAGCTTATAGCGTATTTGGAGACTGTTTCGTCGGGGGGGGCTTCGCGAGGGGTGTAGGCCGTAAGATCAGGGTCTTCATCCGGGAGTATGGGATTTGGTGTACCAGGCTGCGTAACAGCTGTCTTTGCCAGAAGAGGTCTCAGGGGAAAGTCACGAGGAGTCTTATGATCTACTGCTCCTGATTGTTGTGCTTCAGATATCCATTTTCTCTTACTTATTTTTCGATTCCTCTCAGGAAGTCCACTTTTCAAATTCCTCTGACGAGAATGGTAGTTTCGCATCACGTGAGTACGGACAGCTTGTCGATGGGTTTTGTCCGGAGGTAGGAAGGGTTCATTGATGAGTAAGAATTGGAATGCCCCTGATTGTCCACCATTCTTCCTATCGACGGGTATATTGTGGCCGTACTTAATTCCTTTGCCCTGCTGAGTAGACCGGGCAGCGGACCCCTCTTTTTCCAGATCTGATGATAAGGGTGTAGGAGAGTCAGTAGGCATAGCCGGCAATCTATTCCTTCTCATTCCAGCAACAAGGCCTCCAGATTGAGTTCTTACCATTCAGTACTAGATTGGGACGGGCAGATGCGCTTTAGCCAAGTTGTGTTTGTTGAATCTCAATCATGTGAGTCTAATGCCCGAAAAGGAATATGTAAAAGATCTAACGGCGGACTAACATACCTGGTCAAATGCAGTCACTAGCTACACTACAGCATCCCACATATAGAGTTGACGGGAAGTATTCGATATTCTGGTCTCCAGACTGATCTTTAAATACTCGACGAAAATCTCTTTTCAACTCGAGACTTTTAAACACGATGCAAAAATACTTTCCCACAGTAGACTGGAACCTTCCAAATCCGTACTCAACCAGCTTGCTAACTATTGCTAACGCAGTCTAGAACATATCTCCTCGTCGATCATATTACTATACCAAATGCGATCTCATCAGCCCTCGTATAGATCTTTTCTCTAGAAAAAGTACCATGGTCATCAAAGGCGATATCCAATTTGCCCCGCTCATGTCAGCCACGCCAAGCAATGCGGATCATTTATAAGCAGCCACAGTGGATCCACTTCCACTTCACATACCGCCTGGCCAGACTATCCACGCCACCTAAAGTATTACATGCTCTCTAAAGCAAAGTCAACAGAGAGAGCAAAGGTGGCGGTGAGATTAACGGGAGGAGAATCTGTCTTTCCAAAATAGAAAGTGATGGAGCTAATCACCAACCTAGGAGCTCGAATATACCTTTCCCTGATATACCGGCAGAAAGTGGAGTATGAGAAATATTGGCATGGCATGCGTGGTACTTTTGTGTATGCGAGTCGAGATTGAAGAGAGATGTACTTTTAGAGAGAGCACATGCGAGTCGAAAACGAGTTCCCAAAAGGTTGATTTCGACGAACTACTGTTTTCCTCTCCACTCTGAGTATATTTTTCAACAGCGAATTTTGAGCCATCATTTCAGCATCGATCAAATCGAGGTGGGAGTCAGGTCGTTCTCTGATGCCAAAGTCGATGATGCTTTACACTTCCTTCGAAGCGAGGATACATCCCATGCAGTCCGTCTCTCCGAAGTTGAAGGGAAAGCACTGGCCAGGAAGATCGACTGGATGCTAATGCTGTTGGTGGCTTTGGTATACAATCTTCAATATCTGGACAAGACAATACGTAAGCACTTATCAGGTTTATTGTCCCAAGCCATCCTGAAATTTGAACTAAATTCTCCGTGGTTACCTATGCTGCCGTGATGGGTCTTGGTAGGGATACCCATACCAATGCCAGCCAGTTCTCGTATTTAGCTATGGTTTTTTATATTAACTATCTTTGCTGCGAGATCCCTCATAGCTCTTTGATTCAGAAGCTGCCTATTGGTAAGTAACTCGGTGCTTGTGGTATGTTTGTCCGAACCGCTCCGGCCGGGATGGGAAGCTGGCTTTGAAAGTTGTTCTTTGGGGACTCGTCGTGACATTAAACTACGTCAGTACGAATCATGCCTCGCTGGTGGCCTTGAGAGTGCTTCTAAGAGGCTTCGAAGCTGTCGTATCTCCTAGGTTTGCCACAAAATTCCTCCCCACCAATTCAATCTGAGCTGACTTATGATCTAGCCTGGTCCTAATAACTTCTATGTGAGTGAGCTTTCCTTCGCAAAATATAGGAATGTGTAGCATGGACTAACTCGTTAATTTATTAGGTGGTATATGAAAAGCGACAAGATCCTCCTTTCTCCCCTCACTCACCCACCGAACCCAACGCAGAACAACCAATACGAGTAGGAATCTGGTTCGGTACTGGCGGTCTTGCCATAATATAGGTAGTTGGAACTCTCTCCTCCTACGTCTTCTAATTCTATTACGGAAAACTCTTCAAATCCTGGCAGATCATGTTCCTAGTCTGTGGTCTACCACGATTTCCGGTGGCATCTTAGTTAGCATTTTTCTTCCCGACAATCCTATGAAGTCTAGACTTTCAATCAACAAGAAACTTCACGCCATTGAACATATTCGCTCAAATCAGGCAGGAGTAAAGAATAAACGATTTAATCGTGCTTAGATGATCGAAGCATTCCAAGACCCGAATGTTTGGATGACTGTCTTGTTGATGATAACTTTGAGTGAGACTAATGGTGCTCCGATTAATTATCAGACGAGCATTATTGAATCTTTTGGCTTCACTTCTAAGCAAAGCGCGCTACTATTCGTTCCTTCTGGTGTCCTTTCCATAAATGTTTGTTTTACCGGCGCTTGGATTGCCGGGAAAAGCAACTAGCGCCTTCTGACGCTGGTGCGATTCTTTCCATTAAGAATCATAGGGATGACACTCATGGCTTTCTTGCCAGAGAAGGATCGGGGCTTAATGGCTGCTTGGCGGAGAATAGAAGAAGAAATCTATGCAGGAATCTCTGAAGAGGGGCGTGGAAGCACCCGTCAGAAGTTGTACTGAACAGTGTTTCATTCGTAACAGCTTTAAAGCATCAGTGTTACAAGCAAAGACAATTTCCATTCTCCTCATTCCGAAAACTCGCACTCAACCTTTCAACAATCAATTTCGCATCCCCCACGCTTCAACCATAAGAGCAACGACCCCCAGCCGCGATAATCGCCAAGCAAGCCTCTAGTCTTGCAATGAACGCCTGTTCATTCGCCAGAACATCAGGCGGCGGGATCCAGACCGCTTCTGGTAGACTGCAGATGGTTTTACCACCAGAAACAGTAGCGGTGCTGGTACCGGATGGGAATGTTTGATTTAAGCCGGCCGGATAGAGAGATGGCGGTTCTCTGATGAATTCAATTAGTGGGAATTAGGAGAGTACCAGGAGAATGGGATGTATGGGGTGATAGAGAAGACTTACGGTACACACCACGAGGTATCGGTTGTGAATGCTGTGATGTGGATATTAGACCAGGTGATGGTCCCGAAATCCCAGAAGGCGGTGTTGAAGATTGCTTGGAGGTAGATCTAGAGTTCTCCTTAGATTGATATATTTGATGGAATGAAGAATACTCACGATGTTGAAGCTTGCAGTGGAGGCTACACGGTTGTTAATAATCATAATTTGGGGTTTGCATTGAGAGGAGTAGATGAAGGAAGGCATTTTTATCATACGGAATGTAAACGCATAACTCCCAGAAGAAGCGGTCGCCCCAGCAGCTTTTCCTGTAGTTCCACGTACCACGCTCCAGGTCTGAGTCCAAGTCGAGCCGCTGAGAGAATATGCGATACTAATACTATCGCTTGGATAAACTATTGCCCATCAGTGTTCCATCTCTTCTTGGTTGGATTAGTCCTCTTCACGCAACCGAACGTACTTTGAACGTTGGCCAAAGACCTCTTCTGGCTTCTTATATCCCTTTTCTTTTGAGCGGAGACAATAGGTTCTTTATCCAGAACATAATAGGGTGGAACATCGCTCGTCACAGTGAGATTGGTGTAGTCGATGGAATCAAAATAGTACCATGCCGAGTCATCACCATTCAGTAATAATAGCTGCAGGATGGCCTCCGAAAATTAAGTCGTCCATGGAAGGGTAGGGGGAATGAGCAGAGTGAAGGATAACTTCGAATTTGTGATTAGCAAGTTTCAGGGCGTGAGACGTGGTTAACAATGGGGAAAAGGAAGACGAACAGTAGTAAACTCTCCAGAGCTAAGGGACTACTAAATCTCTAAGGTAGGATCAAAATTTTGTTGATATATAATATATTAAATAAAGAATAATAGACTAAGAAAAGAAACAATAAATATAAAACGCTTTATTATTATAGTATTGTTTTTGGTATTTCTAACTTAAGTATTCTAAAGTTAATCTATTATAATTCTAATATTTCTTTCTTATATATTCTATAAGTAGGATCTTTTTTAATTTGATTATAAAGGAGCAATCCGGTCTAGTTTTGCAAATAAAATATAATATATATAGTAATTATAGTAGAATACTAATACTTAACTATGATTTAGCTTTTCTAATGATGTAAAGCACTAAAAGTCTGGAGAAATGAAGTCACGATTCTGAATCTGATAGCGGGCTTAAGTCTATCCATGATTCAAATGCTGTCTAGTTTAGATTCATCAAATCAGGAAGGGCTGACCAAGCATCGATTAGGCCGTTCTGAAGGGTCAAGGATAAGAAGGCGCAAACCATCCCTTGTGCAGCGATACACGTATCAAATTTGCACCCTTCACCGCGTTTTAGATGAAGTACATCAGGGAGAAAACTTTATTTGGAATTGCAAAACAAAATTGAGCAAAAAGGATCGTTTGACAGGGGGTTAGATTCGTTCGAAAGTTGCTTTGCTGTCGAAAGAAATTCCAGCCTGGAAATACGAGAACCCTTTGACCAGGCTACTTGAAGCCGAATCGAGAAGTCTTGAATGCAAGCCACACACTCGACTAGAAGATGCCTAAAAAGGTCGGCTGGAATTCCTGTCATGATAAAAATAGATCTACGCCACAACGGCTGCTAGTGGGTAGCGGAATAGGGGCCTACGCTATACTGGCTATCCTGCAGATATGGTGTTTCAATCATAAAGGTCATTGAATCAAGGATGAATGGAGAGCTCAAGTGACCCCAATCAGGTAACTTAGTCATAAACAATTCAGCTTTTGTGTGACTGTGATGATAGAAGGCTTAGACCTTGTGAAAGCTATTGGGGGAAAGAAAGGTTGATAACACTTGTAGCCATGGTTAGAATACAGATAAGTGTCTGTCCCCTTCATTTAATCCCTTGGTTGATCTGCCACAATCGAATCAGGAAAGAAAGCGCGCTAGCTCAGGTAAGGCCCATCTTAACCTACTCCTGGATCCAGCAGGGCCTTACTAGCATATGAGAGAAAGTGCGGATTTCACTTCGAATCCAGGGAATCAACGTCTACTTCAAAACAATTCCCTTGTTTTCGATACCCTTAATCGGGAAACAAAAGAAAGAAGAAGAAGCAGAGTCCGGGGAATGAATCTCAGCTCCGCTTTCCTAAACCAAGACGAGAGCTGAGGGGTAGACATAAAGTCCTTTGGTTGCGCCAGAAGTTCAAAGAGAGGACTAGCATAATTCCCTATCATCGACCACTCTTCGCTGTTTCCAGTATATATTATTCATTTTCTGCCTCAGCGTTCTGATTCGCCGGAAATTCTTTGGCAAACTGCTTGGACGAGCGACAGGGCTTTTCTTTGGTCGTATAGCGTGTCTAGTCCCGTAATAACTTCATGGTCCGTAATGGTTCAGCCAAACGATGGCTCTGATCAAATTGGCGAACTTGTTGCTTCAGTGTGTCGTTGAAAGGCTCCAGGTAGCTTCGTACGCTACAACCTTACCTAAGCCATGCTAACGAGCCCATCCCGCCCACTAACCCCGCGAAGCTGATGGTTTAATTGTGTGTTGTTGAAGCAGCGACCGTGGATCGCACATTCACTTCGAATCTGTCCTCACGGACTCGTAGAAAGAGAGTTGATCATTACGAGTGAGACGATAGATTATCTACAGTTCTATCAGGTGCCGGGGGGTTTCAGCCCACCTTTAAGGTCATCAAGAGAGAAAAATCCATCTGAACTGTCGCTCAAACTCGCATCAACCGTTCCTTCCCATCCCACTTCATCTAGTATCATACCTGAATGCCCTTCAGTTGTGATGAGCGTCTTAATGACACCGTGTTGGTCTCTTCCCCGGAGCAGGACAAACAGTGCTTTCAAATGTCCTTCTAAGACGGAGTCGTCACTGAAATCCAGCACGTCCATTCCATCAATTATGAATAGTTGTCGATTGATATTGACAGCGAGCAGGTCGCGGATCAATTCTAAAGCCTTTGACAACGATCTTGTTGTTCCATCAAGAGTGGAGAATTGAGGGGCATTCATGTCGATTGGAACTGAGGCGTGGGGGCTGAAGCATTTGCAGAGTTGATAGATCATAGAGTATACCATGTCTATGAAGATTTCCATCTGATTGAGTGCCTGGCCGTCCGCATCAACTCGTTGACAAAAGTATGTTACGAGAGGGAGATCTGATTCACTCGATAGTGCAATCATCTCGGAAGCAAGGGATGTTTGCCCCGAGTCTTGTGGGCTCTGAACCCAGAGAATCTCTGAGCTCGCCGCCATCCACCATTCTTGGAGCTTCATTGTGATCTCGGAGTCAGCAGTGATCCCTACGCTCGGGTATATGCAAGCCTCTATCAAGTTATTTTGGTATCTCCCTGCCAAATGTGATACGTGGTCCATCAAAATATTAGATGTCATTCCCGAAGCAAGTCGGCCGGTAGTTGGCTCCGATGGGACTGTTGAGGTACGAATAAATACACTTTGAGATCCGAAGTAGTTCTCAAAAAGTTCCTCGAGGAGCTTTCGGAGCTCTTCGTTCCTGTTTGTTTGCGCCGAATCTTCGCGTTGCGCTAGGGCTGCTAACAGAGTGGTTTGGAATGCGGGTAAATGAACTTGGAGATTCTCTTCTAAGCTTTTCCCAATCCTTCCGTGAGGGTCTGTTTGAAGTGTGTGAATCATGTCTCTGTTCGACACAGTCAATTACGGGAGATGAGTGGCCGAGGACGGACTTACACTGTCAAACGTTGCATCAAGGTGTCGATGATCCTCAAATGCATGTCCACCTCTCTCTGTAATGCCAGTGCCTTTTTTGACGTGGAAAAATGCCATTTCAATTTACTCGGGATATTTTGAAGATGTCGAAATCGTCCCTCCTTAACCACTCCAAGGCTTTTCTCCAGGTCCTTGACATCACAGATGAATTTCTCAACAGGGGCCTTGATTGCCTTAACTTCGCGTTCGATGTCAGCCTTATATTCCGGTCTAGTATCTAGGATCATGAAGGCTTCGAGTGGCCTTAGTGCCGCATTCAAACTTTTGAGGAATGCACTTGAATCTCGGAATTCTTTCGCTGCGCCATCAACCTCGTCCAGAGCGCTGGCGACCGTGATGATGAACTCCGCTGCTGCTACAATGTCGCCTACAGACCATCCGAATGACATAATATCTACTCACAGTCACAGAGCCAGCTCATATATGGTTGAAATATCGATGGACATACAATTCTATTCTGGGCCTGCAATATCGTTCGTACGTCAATTCTCTTGACTGCGCCTCCTCGCACGGCAGCGCTCGCCAAGCCTTATGCAGCCTAGGACAAGCGCCATCTAAAAGGCCAATAGAGAGTGTTCGACCCCGCCGAAGTCCTGCATTTCACTCTTGTTTTGATTCGTTGTGATCCTTGTCGACTAAAAACTGCGCCCCACTAGGATCGTGAACGACCTTCATGCGCTGGCTGTCTTTAATGTCTGCATCAGACAAATACTCGCTTCCCGTATAGCGAGGATCCTTAATTATGAGCGCAGACCTCTCTACAAGGAAAGCGCATGAGTCTACAATGCAAGAGACAGAGAGTGAGAAGGATCGACAGCCTGGGCACTCCCACTTTTCAGCTGCCTCGGAGGAGACGAAGGACAGGAAGGACGCCAATAGAGGTGCTCCCCGAAGCTCGAAGAAAACGAGGGGAAAAGTCGATAAATCTAAAGCACCTACGGAGCCCAGTGTTCATCCTGAGGTCCTTTACTCCATTTCTTGTCGTGATCCAAAAGCGAAGCGTCGAAAACAATATGTCTTATCTGAGAATCCTTTCGAGGAAGTCAGCCCCAATGAGCAAGAGGTTGCCCAGTCACCTATGGTGATTAAAGTTTTTCTGAAGGTCTATGGTATGGGCTCGTCATCAGACTGGGATATGGACCTTCCAACAGGTGGAATGGCTCCACGTGTTGTTCGCCGACGGGACCCGGTTCCAGTCTACGATGAGTATGATTATTCTCCTGTTCGTAGGACGGCTTCGCCTGATAGCGAAGGTGAAGATTCGTATAGCGATGGCAGCATAAATACTGGAAGCACATCTTCAAGCGATGCTGAGAATGACAACGCCCGAGGGAGGTTCCGCCTCAACCGAAAAGCTACATTCCATCTGGACTCAGTGTCCGACCTGGGCGAATTTCGAGCAACTGGAGTCGTTGTCAAGTCGATCCACATTCATTCAAAAAATCTGATCACTCTGTTCCATGATTATATTCGAGAGTATCCAACACAATCCTTCAAAGGAGAGAAAGTAGTCGTTGAGAGGCCTTTTCGAATCTTGGCTCATTACTACAAAGATTTGCTCGCCTTGAGGGAATTAGAATCAAGTGGACAATCAGATTCTACTCAGGAGACAACCAAGCATGCGGACTCCGCCCAAGTGAAGAAGTATCTGGACGCACCTACGAGATGCGATCTGAGCGTCCTGCTGAAATATTTTCAACGACACTACGTCAAAGACTTTGAGCCGGAGGAGGCTAAATATGACACAGGCGTCTGCTCATATGGGTTTTTATGGTTTCTTTTCAAACCTGGGTGCTTGGTCTATGCTAGACTCGGTGGAAAGCTTGCGGGTTATGTATTCGAGCGAGGCGAAGAAACTAGCGGTGGGAGGGGGCGGCGTTATGAATGGCTGGTCCACTGTTGGAATCTTACATTTAACGGTCGGCGATTAGTGAGGACGTTCTCGACCTTCAAAATCCGGAAATTCCATGGCGTGAAATCAATCACCGCAATGCCTGTCTTCCCTGCTAAATACTTGGATTCCGTCGATGGTGGCAAGACTGCTGCTAAGTTGCAAGAACTTGGCCAGAAATTTCACAAAATCTTAAGAACGTCACCTGCACACATGTATTACACTGGACTAGCCTGGAACCTGGACGATGGTGGCCGTGGTGACGATGGCGATCCAGGTTATTTGAGACTGAAGCCCAATATAGTAAGCACTTGATCAGTTATAAGGAATGAGGTAGTCTAATCTTACAATAGGATTATACTGGTGAGATAATCCTGGACTTTCGTCGTGACAATTCTTTTCTGGACAGACGAGGGAGAGGACCTCCCCGTCCTCCTCCCATACGCATCCGAGAAGACTCTATTGCGTCCGATGAAGAAGAATCAGACGAAGACGATGAAGAGCCTCGTGAGCTCGTCCCACTTGATACTAGGTCTCCGAGAAAATCTTTCCATCCCATCAACCCAAAAGACCAAGAAAACTTGACCCCTCTACTTTACTTCCTACTTCCAAGAAGAATGTATGGATTTGCGGTAGCATCGAAACAAAGTTGTAAGTAGTTGATAAATGGCCGTCTTGAACAGTGCTTACCGTGATATTAGTGGCATTTGATGTGGAAAATATTAAACCGATCCATTGGCCTCCACCAGAAGCAGATCCAATGAGTACATTGATTCTGGGGGACTCTGATAAAGACGTGATCAAAGCATTAGCACGGAAGTATACGAAGCACCAAGGCAGTTGGGGTGCAGATTTCATCGCAGGGAAGGGCGAAGGGCAGATCTTCCTCCTTCATGGTGACTCTACGCATATTGATCATAATCAGATCTTTCAATTGACAAGCTCTCTTAGGACCTCCTGGTACCGGGAAGACATATACCGTTGGTGAGTAGCTATGATAATATTTCATGGACTCACTAATATGTTGCAGAATGTGTCGCCAAATACACCCGTCGACCTTTGTTGCGGCTTACAGTCGCCGATATTGGGACGAATGAACGAGAAATGGAAGACATTCTGGGCGAATGGTTCAGGAGAGGGGCAGACTGGGGTGCTATAATCTTAATCGATGAAGCCGACGTCTTTCTAGAGAAGCGTCAAGTCAAGGACCTTCAGCGCAACAGCTTGGTATCTGGTACGCAATCTTTTGCTGCTCCCAGTAGCCACCCTACTTACCATTTCAGTTTTCTTGAGCTCCATGGAATACTATACTGGGATGCTCTTCCTGGTGGGTTAAATTAAGGATTTACCCCACTCTTCATCTAACTAGCTCCACACAGACGACGAATCGCATCGGGCAAATTGACGACGCTTTCCTATCACGAACATCTGTTGCTCTTACATACGAAACACTAACTATTGGCAAACAACGACGCATCTGGGAAGGCTTCCTTAAGAAGCTCGGCGACGAACGTAAAGACATCTCTCTCACCGACCGCGCTAAGAAATTCCTCGAAGGCCTCGATAAAGACGAAACCACGAAGAACGTTCCTTGGAATGGAAGAGAGATTCGAAACGGTACTGCCTCTTTCCCTTCCCACTTCCCCTACCCCGCTCTACATCCTATCTATTTGACACGAGACTGATGCAAAAATTAGCCTTACAAACCGCAATAGCACTCGCAACGCACGACGCAGAGAAGGAGGCCGAGGAACTGGGTGTGAGAGCTACGAAGATTATAGTGCGAGATGAGCATTTCCAGGCTGTGGTTGATAGAAGGAAGGATTTTATTACGTATAGGAAGAGTATCAAGAATCAGGATGAGGATGCGAGGGCGTTTGTGGCGGGGGATAGGCCGTTGCCGCAGAAGAGGTGAGTAGTGTCTATACGTAGGTGAGTATTGATGGACGGTTAGAGGCTATATCTATATGATCATTTCTGGGAGTCTGAGATGGCCGGACTTGTTTATATGGATGCTTGGTTTAACTACATCTAATGAAACAATACATGCAGAAGGTAATTGGACGTCCCTTACCCTGAAAGACGAATCATTCCAACGCCTAACTAGGAAGTCGAAGATTATAGAAGTAAAATGAATTGAGGGAGCGGAAATAGCCGATCAGGCGAACTTTAAGATTAAGATAACAAGGAGGACCATAATGGGGTAGTAGCTAATGCGCACGTGACAAAGTTGTCCAAACCGCGACTTCCCAAAAGCCCCGCCTTCATTCAATTGTACACTATTTTCCGTCCGAGAACCGACTTAGGAGATTAAACTTGATAAGGATCTCTGATTACTTTCAGTGAGTTGAGCAACCTGCTTCAGCAGTACTGCATGATGCCACGTCTCACATCCAAGATGTTGAAAGCCGAACCGCGAGGCGCATTCCTGCGTCTTCCGTTTGAATCAAGTGAGACTGAGACGAGTGACTTCAAAGATTTCTAGGACTTCTCCGATGCATGTCTCGGGAGCATGGAATATGATGTTCTTCTAGAAAAGGCCTGTCGAACCCAGAAGGTGATCTAATATCAAACGCATTGACAAAGAACTGGATTACCACCAGATGGATTTCCCAATTCTTCTTAAGAGCATGACAATGCGCCCATGCTTTCTTGATCTTACAGATCATTCATCCATTTTGACATCATCATCAATTCACACCTCTGCAAAATGTCGAATAATCCTTCGCCAAACACCCTCATCCACGCGAACGGCGAATCATCCTCGCGTTTGCCAGCACCTCAGCAAGCTGAAAAGTCTTCTAAACATTTGACTCTACATCACCAAATTTGCGCCGGTACTGCTGCCAGACATACGTACGAAGGAAACCACGAGGAGTTCGTAAACGCGTGCTACGATGACTTGGTCGCGATCAGCAAGGATCTCACGAATCTAGAGGAGAAATATGCAGATATCGAGAAGCTCCTCGTTGTCCTTCAAGCTGATCGACGCAATCTCAAAGAGAAATCAGTCGAAATCTTGACGAAATGCAAATCAATCGAAGTTTCATTGCCCTCAAGCACATGTCTTCTGATCGGAATCGAAGAAAACTTGAAGCAGCTCAGAAGCCTCTTTCTCACCATCGAAGATTTCCGACGTTGGCCTTCTTCTGCACTCTTTACCTCCTGTAGTAAAACGGTTGAGGACGCAAAATGGAGAATCGAGAAACTTGAGGGACTCATCGTCACAGTCAGACAAGATATCAACACAATCATCGAGGCCGTCCTATACCCGATGATGGAAAAAATTTCACTATTCAATCTATTGGTTGAAAGAAATGGGGGTGCTATTGAATGGGCCCTCTCAGCTCATGAGGACGATGACCTAGGAATTGGTGCTGAGGACGTCGAGGAGCTGCCGATACATGTCGTTGCTTCACTGATCGGCGACTTGGAGACGGAGAGGAGACTTTCGGTTCTCGAGGACAGAAGCCTGGTTGCCGAGCAGTCCCATCGAAAGACGCTCAACTCACTCGACATGCTCCATGAAAAACTGGACACTATCAAGGAGTACAACAACGAACACAGTATCCGTACCACCCAGGCAATCGCTAACACCGCCTCCGCTGAGGGGATCGCTGCTATCGAAGAGTTTCAGCAGGGCTTGATCGGCACCCTAGCTTCCTTGGACACGAAGCTGGACCAGCACGAGATGGAAGAGAAGTTTTACAGGCAGTCAATTCATAAATCCGTGTCGGCACAGGGAAAGACCATCGAGTCCTTCCAGAAATTTGAGGCAGATAAGCTGGCGTCATTGGAAACGAAAATGGACTTGATGAGCCAGAAAAAGGACGACGAAAGAGCTAAACTTACGAACGCTATCACCGAGCTTCAACACAGGAGCAAAGTCACGGAGCAACTTCAATGTCTTGATGTCGAGAATTCAGGTTTGTTGGCCACAAAGTTGACCGAACTCGAAGACAAGATCACAGCACAGCAGCAACAGATTTTAGAATCCCACGCTCGAATCGAAGGTGTCCTTACTGCAGTTGTTTTCTCTAATTTAATGTCAGAGAAAGAGGGAGAGGAAGAGCCACCAAAAGCCGGCCTAGATGTCACCGAAGACCAGCTTATAACTCCAAAACCATTGTCCAAAGTCCGCCAAGTTCTCTCCGCGTTCTGTCAATTGATCGGGTTCATCGTGATCATGCTTTTCTCAATCTCCGCCATCTCGCACGTCTTATTGCACGTACTGATTTTGATACTGGAGAGAGGAATCAAAGGACACGAAGAGTAATTTGATTGCTCAGGACATGGTTTCATGACTCAGGGGAAATGCTCATGATTGGGGCGCATATGGCATTCACGCTACGTTCTTGGCCTGTAGCCTTATTTTACCTACTTTAGCAATATCAAAACCAGCCACTTACATCAATGATCTCGGGATGGGTATTTATCGCATGACTTGAGTGAAAACCTCCCGATTTCTGGGGTCAAAAGTGGGAGGCTCTCGGCAGCGGCTCTCGCTTTACCACATCAAGTCATCCGAGCCTCCATAACCTGCAGATCTTGTCCCACTTCAGTTTCCCGCCATAACTGGGCAAGTTTGCCGACCCTACTGCCAGAAATTTTCTAGCATATTGTGGGGTCTAGGGTTCGGGGAGTACTTTCACCCATACCTTGTTCGAGCATGAATCGTGAGCCAGGATCGACGGAAGTATAAATGTGTGATGGCCCCATAATGTTTGTCTTGAATAAGTACAACTGCGTTCCATCTTTTGCTGGTCCATTGTTCTCTACAGTGCTTTCTGGAGGAGTAGCCTCTTTCATAAACATTGGCGCTTCTTCCTCTCCATCTCCCTCTTCTTTCTTCCCCCATCTTAGTCCTCCTCGTAACTTTGAGGGAAACCCCTCCATCCCACCCCCACAATGAACCAAATAACCCGCCCCAACATCTCCCACCGCCTCTCTAAATCTCGCCTCCTAACAGCCATAAACTGCGTCGCCGGCCTCTCCATCTTCTTTTTCGGCTATGACCAAGGAATGATGGGCGGCGTCAACAACGCAGCTGATTACATCCACCTGATGGGTTTCGGACATGTGGAAACAATTGATGGGAGTCCTAATACGCCGGTTATTACGAATTCTTTGCTGCAGGGGGGCATTGTGAGTGTGTATTATTTGGGGACGCTTGTGGGTGCACTGGCTGGAGGATGGGTGGGTGAGAGGGTCGGGAGGATTAGGACGATTGCTTTGGGTGCGGCGTGGGGGGTGCTAGGAGCGTCGTTGCAGTGTTCGGCGCAGGGGCATATGTGGATGATTTTTGGTGGGTTGCTGTGTTCTTCCCTTCGTGTAGGGATATTGGAACTGACAGCGATAGCACGTCTAATCAACGGCTTCGGAACCGGAATCTTGAACGCAATCGTTCCTGTCTGGGCAACAGAAAGTGCACAGCACACGAGTCGTGGCCAATTCATCGCCATTGAGTTCACATTAAACATTGTCGGTGTCGTAGTCGCGTACTGGCTTGAATTGTAAGTTCTCTCCCACCTGACAAATGAAAAGTACCAGCTAATAAATCTCCAGCGGGCTCTCCTACATAGATGCGGGCGCCTCCCCAATCCGTTGGCGCTTCCCCATCGCCTTCCAAATCATCCCCCTGCTCCTCCTCTTCACCATCGTCTGGTGGTTCCCGGAATCACCTCGCTGGCTGGTGAAAGTCGGCCGCGAAGAAGAAGCGCGCTACGTGCTTGGCCGCCTTCGCGGCGAGGAAGGCGAAGATGCTATTGCAGCAGAAGCAGAATTTCAGGATATAAGGAATGTGTCGAAACTGGAGGTTGAGGCGGCGGGGAGGACGAGTTATTGGAGTATGTTTACCGGGAGGGGGAGCGGCGATTTGCATATTGGGAGACGGGTGCAGTTGGTGATTTGGTTGCAGATTATGCAGGAGTGGGTGGGGATTGCGGGGGTCACGATTTGTGAGTTGAATGCCTTATAGACAGACTGCTTCTGTGACCTGTGTGCAGGGAACTGACGGAAATAGATGCTCCGACTATTTTCCGTATTGCTGGATTTGATACCCAGAAGAGCCAGTGGATTAGCGGTCTCAACAACATATTCTACGCAGTGAGTCCCAAAACCCATCAACAATCCTCAAGAACATTGGATTGTGATTGACAAGTCACAGTTCTCAACCCTAATATGCGTCTTCACACTCGACCGCATCGGCCGCCGCTGGACCCTCTACTGGGGCGCCGTCGGTCAGGGCATCGCCATGTTCCTCGCAGGCGGTATGTCCCGACTCGGCATCAATGCCTCAGATGCAGGTGAAGCCGCAAAAGCATCACAGTACGGTGCAGCAGCTGCATCCATGATCTTCATCTTCACATCAGTATTCGGCGCCACTTGGCTCACGGTTCCATGGTTATACCCCGCGGAGATTTTTCCTTTGGAAGTGCGAGCAAAGGGAAATGCGTGGGGAGTTGTAGGATGGAGTATTGGGAACGGGTGGTTGGTATGTATCTCTCTATGCTATTGATGAGTGTGCTGATTTGGAATAGACGCTCCTCTGCCCAGTAATGTTTTCCAAAATCGGGGAGAAAACCCTCTATATCTTCGCTATTAGCAATGTAATTACAATCCCGATGGTTTGGGCACTATATCCTGAATCCAATCAACGAACGCTGGAGGAAATGGATTTATTGTTTGCGGCTAAGACGCCCTGGGTTTGGGATGCGGAGAAGAAGTTCAAGGAGTTGAGGGAGGAGCACCCCGAGATTGCACATGCTGCGCATAGGGGAAAGGTGGTGCATGATCCGGAAACTGGGGTAATTAGAGGCAAAGATTCGGAGAATGAGGTTTCGGTTTCTGCTGAGAGTAGGGAGGAGATTGTAGGTGAGAAGGAATGAGATACCAGGTGAAAAGACGCTAGATTCGAATGAGCGGAGAGATGAGCTGGCGAGAAAACGAAAAAAAGAGAAAGAGTGGACAGAAAACCCAAGAAATGCGCTCATTCTACTACCACACTTTAGCTAGCATCACCAGTACCCTCCTAATAGCTCATGTCCTACAACCCTATCAATCCCACCTTAAATATACCCCGCATTGTTCAACGCCTTGAATGCCCGATCATTAACCTTATCCCAACACAAATCAACATATCGAAGCACCTTCCGCATACAATCTGCCCCAATCTCCACTCCCGCATCCAAAAGCCCATCCTTTTGAGCCCCAACCTCCTCGGCCAAGTCCAAGTAATACTCCCTGTTCGGCACCCAATTCTGGAACAAGACACCGGTTACCAAGAGGAGGAAGGCGGTCCAGAAGAATGCTGTGAAGGCGAGGAATTCAAACTCGCTGCCTTCGAGGAGGTTTTCCTCTGTTGCTTGGTCGGGGGAGATGAGTTGGATTTCTTCCTTAGGGACGAGAGGATCGGCATCGAGATCTGTGGAGGGGAAGCTTTGCAGTGTGTCTGTAGAAGCTGAAGATGGGGAGAGAGACGGTGTGTTGTCGAGGAGTGGTTCTGTAACGACTAAGGGAGTATCGCCTGTGATCGCCATTTCGGTATCAAGTTGGATCTTGGTTGGGATCAGCGGAGGGGAAGAAGAAAAGGGATTCTCGATTGGTGTGTAGGTATCAGGTTGGGCATTGTGTTGGACTGATAGCTCGGGAGAGGGAGAATTGCTATCATTAGAAGTTAGGCTAGCAGGCTTAACCTTGAAAGACTCTGGTGTGGGGGGAAGGGCAACTGGTGGCGATCGGAATGTGAGTGGGTGATCCTCAGGTACTTCGATATTGCGTCGCACGATCTGTTCCGAAAGACTCTTGTGCATCTCCAGAATCTTCTCCTCCGTCAGGTTTGGGAGTTGTAGCACCATCGTAATCCCAGTAACATCTCTGAAAGTAAACTGTGTCGTGGTATCTATTTTGGTGGCTGCGGTTGCAGAGCGTATTCCTGCAGCAGGTTCATCCTGCTTGACCGCATGAATATTCTCGCGTTCAGAATAGACTCCACGTTCCAAGGTTCGATCATCATTATTGAGGCTCTCCCGAATGCGATCCGCGATAGTATTGTCCTTCCTCCCTCCTTTCTTCTCACCAAACTCTCTAAGCCATGACATTTCCTGGAGCAGCTGCTTTCGAAGTTGCTCATTTTCTTCACACGTGAGGGTCGGGAGGGGTTGACTTTTTCTGAGCTTGCCTCTGATGATATCGCCGACTAAGAAGGAAACTCTGAACGTATCTGGATGGTGCTCCATATTGGGAACTGAGGACGTGGTAAAAGAAATGAAAGTTGAAGGTTGGAACTTTCATAAATAGCTATTAAATAACAGAGGATCTAAGACACTTGTTTCCATTGGTCTCACAACCACTCGAGCGCGCCGAATTCCAAAGAACTTTCGAGAGAATAATGCAATTTTGAAAGAAGAATTTACACAAATTTTGGCGGGTTCAAAAATATCGACATATTCATTGAGTTTGAAGTGCTCGCGCATTTTCCAGTTGATATTGTGCATCTCCTCGACTTCTCCTCCGAGTTGAATCGACTTCGCTGATTGGCGTTTGCTTGCATTGAGGGAAAATTTTGCGTGCATATAGTGACGCCGGTAGTTTAAAGGGAGAGACCCCGGCTCAGTGCCTTGCAGCAGGGAGGCGTCACATGTTCAAGATGAAATGAATACTGGCAAGAGAGAACATCTGCAGCTATTATAGACTTTTCCTTAACGACTTGTGCAGCGAAACTATAATGCTCGTAGGATCAGAGAATGCCTTCCATACCGACAAAAGAAATTTTCCATCGAAGTCAAAAGATTCAATATGAGTCTTACATGATCTAACATGCGAGTACAATTCTTGGATAAACTTACTTCATTAATTCTAGGCAAAGCACGGACCAAGCTCTTGAATTGAGACTCCAACATTTTACTTTGACTATTCATTACAGAATAGAAGTGTTTTGGTGATCTCTAGCATAAGAAAGAAGGCCTATACTATACCGGATAGCTAAATTCGGCTTATTTTCTTCGCGTTAGAGCGACCACAGTTTTGCCCCATCCCACTAGATTGCTCCTTCTTTATGTTCTCTCCTCGTCAACATGATATTGGAGGTCGCATCCTACGCCTCACGTCTTTCACAGTAATTAACACTACCATAAGCAAGCCCTGAAAAATCTTGGGATGGAAAGGGTGGGCGGAGGAATCTCAAAAGGTAGCTAGCATCCCCTCCGTCTATCCCAAATCCGTAGCCCAGTTCGAATGACGAGCTATAGTAGAACTTCAACGAGTGAATGAATTGATCTTCAAGTAGCTGAGCGGGCTCCTTCGGCGCGTAGGTAACATAAGATTCTTCTTCTTCTTCTTCTCTGGAAAGCAACACGGCCATCTCATTCAAATTGCGCAAGGAAGTCTGAACAGTTCTCATGAACGGAGTAGCAATCGAGCAGTCGGTGGCTTTCGAGTTTGGCTTGACTAGGCCGCTGTGACACCGAAATTGCCGATGTGGAGGATCGCGCATTGCATGATAAGACTGTGTACTAAAGGAGCGAGTTTTGGTTCTAAAGAGCGAAAAAATCAAAGTGAGATTCACATTGCGTCCTCGTTAGACCAGTCGACTTCCTTTGCTAGAGTCCCAGGAATTCGCTCTGTCGATAATTTCCGAAATATGATTGGGGGTATTCTTCCCTTCGAAAAGTAGGGGCTAAGGGTATAGGCATCTCTCGTGCGGGCTCGAGAGACAAAGGCATGGACTTCTGCTTTGATTTCTTGGTTCACGAGGAGTAACGAGGTGGCTATGAAATTATATGTTTGAATCTGAGATGTTGTAATTACTTTGATTGGCGACTTGTCAGTACTGTGTTTCCATTACCTGAGTTAATACGACTTGGGGAACGCGCCTGAAATGAAGCCAGACGCCATATCAGGTGACTGCACTACTACTACTAGTAGTCTTAGCGGAACCCTGCCTTAGATTTGGAAGAGACTGCCTTAGATTCGCAGCTGTAGGAGAGCATAAGAATGTTCGCAGAAATTTCAACCTGACAGTGATCGGAGGAGTCAAGAACCCTCCTGCCTAGGCCTAGCATCCCATTTCGTCCGAATTCGGCGGAATCGGAAAATTTCTATTTGTCAGCTTAAAATAGAGGTTAAATTGGTATAATAAAATCGAGAACTTGCTTCCTTAGGAATGACCATCAAACTTGAAGCACTCCCTGGAAAAGCTCAATATTTACAACCTCGGAACCTCGAGACTGCTTCTCGAAATAGCTTAGAACATGTCTAAGATCCTTGCCGTCTTTGGCGCTACCGGTCAACAAGGCGGTTCAGTCATCAGATATGTGCTGAATGACACCGAGCTCTCCCGAAATTACAAGATCCGTGCAATCACCCGTGATGTCAACTCGGATAAGGCTAAGCAGCTCAAGGAGAAGGTCGAAGTTGTCCAGGGTGACGTGCTCAGCCGGGCATCCCTCGAAAGAGCCTTGACCGGCGCTCACACCGTCTTTGCCATGACAACACCTTCCTTCGGCCCTGACGGCTTCGAGATCGAGTACAACAGTGGCAAGACTATTGCTGACGTCGCCGTCGAGAAAGGTGTCGAGTACATCATCTTCAGCACTCTGCCGTCAATCTCAAAAATCTCTGGCGGCAAGTACACCAAGATCACCCCTTTTGATTCCAAGGCAAAGGTTGAGCAGCACATTCGAGGCCTTCGCATTAAGAGCGCCTTCTACGCGCCAGGGTATTTCATGGAGAACCTCCAGTCCCAACCCTTCCTGGCTCCACAAAAGGCTCCAGACGGCACCTGGGTCATTGCTCGCCATGTCTCTCCCAAGACCCAATCTCCGTATATTGACGCTGTCGGGGACACAGGCAAGTTCATTGGCGCGATCCTTGCTGAGCCCGATCAGTACGAAGGCAAAACGTTCTGCGCCGCCGTGGCCATATACAGCTTTGAGGAAATAGCCGCTATCATCTCCAAGGTCACAGGCAAGACCGTCGCTTACAAGCAGATTTCGTCTGAGGACTTCAAGAAAAGCCTACCATTTGATGGGGCGTTGGATGATATCTTCGTTGAAGGGCTCAGCGCCCAAGAGGAGTTCGGCTACTTCGGGCCAGATTCGAAGAGGTTGGTTGCTTGGGCTGCTGAGAACGCCCGAGGCAGACTCTCCACTCTTGAAGAGTACTTGGAGACACACCCTCTTCAGCTCGCATAAAAGGGTAGTATCAACCTACGTAGGCAGGGAGATGAAGAGATGTATCGTGACTAAATTTGGTCCTCCCAGATGGGCTAGCATAGGCAATAAGCCAAGCTAGGAATATTTATACCTCTGAATTGAGAGATATTTTACTCACGTTCCACTGGCTATGTGCTAGCGCTGTGCGATTGAATTGTCAAAAATTATGTGCTGTGATATGTCAACGCTGTTGCTTACCTGCTCATCTTATCCCTCTATCCGCAGGCGCTTGCAACCATATCTGCAAAGCTCAGCATACACAAACCACCTCTGAGGATGCACGGCATCCATTTTGCAATGGGTTATATCAAACTGCTCCATCCAGCGCGCCTTGTAGAAGATCTTTGGGCAAAGCTCTATGAAGGGGAAGTAGCCAGGTTGCCTGCAATAACTCGTGCCTGCCCTGCCAAGAATTCTTCGGCTATCCGATGATCGAGATGAATCCATTAAGGTACCAGAGAGAGCCATGTCAAGTTATATAGTTGGAGCTAAAGTAGAGTAGTACCTTAGTCATACCTTACCACGTGGCACTAAGGTAGGTACCTTACCTTAGGTAATATCAAATCGAATAAGCGCCGCTGCCCTTGCATCACCGCGCCTCAATCCTTTAGCTCAGCCTCACTTATGACATCACATCTCCACGAATCAGAACTGTTCACCGAAAGGTGTCTAAAAGGATCCAAAACTTGTCTCTCTCTTGGAGGTTTAGACGATCAGTTCTTCACTTTCTTTTCCTTCAATATCTACTTGACGTTGTGCTTGTCCCTGATCAGGGCTCGCTTCGCTGGGAATCACGCTTGCGACATCTGTTGATTCATTGAGCGGCGATTACCTCCATTCAATCTTTGTCGTACGATCAGAGTCAAAGGATATTATTTGGCAAATGTCTTCACGCATTCCCTGGAGGTCAATTTTATCGAGAGGCTCTCCTCGAAGCCCTGCTACCAACACTGCGTCTACCACAACTCTCACTCCTACGACTCCCACAACTGACGAGTCCGATACTCTCATGGCCGAAGGGCACACCACCGATGCAGTCTCCGAACCGGCCTCCTCGGTTGTCGAGGAGCATCGCAAGCCACCCAACAACCCAAGAATCCAGAAGAAAAAGCAGAAGCCAAAGTTCACGTAACCAATTCCCGTCTTGAAACTGTTTGTGACATAATTGATACATATCAGGGGCACCTTGATTAAATTCTTAGTCGGACCCGAAGAGAACACTACCGAATTTGAAGTGCATAAGGAATTCGTATGCTATTACTCTCCCGTACTGGACGCTGCCTTCAATGGAGGCTTCCAAGAAGAAGAAACCAAGACCTATCGATTAGAAGACACGACCGCGGGCGCCTTTCGTTACTTCCTCCATTGGATTTACGGTCAGAATTTAGAACCTGACGAGAAGTCCTCAATATCGACCAAAGCACATCATCTAGTGAGACTCTGGGTACTGGCAGATTTTTTGGTTATTCCTCGGTTACAAAATGCGGTGATTTCGAAAATACACGAAATGTCGGAGAAGGAGAACGTGGTGTTCGTGAGAGTGCTGGATTACGTATATGAGAATACATCCGACGATACGTGTCCGCTGCGGAGGTACTTCGTCAATGAGCTGGCATTCAATTATAGTGGTGGATTCAAAGAACCAGAACTGTTCCCCTTTGAATTACTGCTTGAATTGGCCAGGGTTACGACAAGAGTGTCTCCAGCGGATTTGAAGCCACTTTCATCCTTCCTTATTCCGGTGGAGGAGGATTAAGTCAGACTAGTGCAAAATTTTATATGGGATTTGGATGACTGATAACCCGAGCTCCCTCATATTCTACGAAGCGACGACCTTACAGCAACACAAATCTTTTTATGTACTGCAATATGAAATATGGGTTCCAGGAAGGGCGTTCGAGGAAGGTTAAAGAACACAGGAACTGTGCTTGATGGAGTTGGTGGTCGAAGATACTAGCCGGAATTTACAAAGCCGAGTTTGTAACAAACATACCCTAAATGAAGTAGCTTTCTGAGCAGCAAACAGATCTTACGAGGAAGCTTCCCGCGGGTGAAAAGTCCTCAAGAACATAGAAACACTCCTGTTTTCACTTCTATGAATATCACTCTCTTGCGAAAACGGCTTAGACTTTCACCCCTTACCGTTACAATTCAGAACGCGATCTCGCAACTTCTACTTCAATCTTGAAGTCTTCAATTCCGCCAACCTTTCCTCTTGTTGACTTTTCCGTCTTTACCTTCAACCCAATATCCCAATTTGAAATCGCTCACGGCGATCACTTATTAAGCAATATCGCCTTCAAGTGTTCTCTCCAACTCGAGCCTTGATCAAGCGGGCTACCACATTTACATATATCTCTTTCCACCTCTGCGGCGTCCGGCTCCACGGACGCTACGGCGCGTTAGGGACAAGTGAATTGTCCCCCTCATAACAAGCAAGAGGCGATTGGCGGAGGTATTGAATGAAAATGGTTTAGCTGGGTTTCCGACCCTAAATGCCAGAAAGAAACAAAAGAAGGTCCCTCCAAGCTTTTCGGAAGTCCATGAACCTCAGTACATATCAAATGCTCACCTCCCTTCCCTTCCAATGATCCTGGAACGGTTGCAACGTTTCTGATTAGGAAAGGCGACAAGCCAAAGAAGTTTCTCGTCCTTAAGGAGTTCGCATGCGATCATTCCCCGGTACTCAGCGCAGCGTTCAACGGTTAGTTTATCGAAGGGCAAACCCAAATATATCGTCTCAATGATATAATAGTTGAAACATTCCGGTTCCTTGTACAATGGATCTATAGCCAAAAAAAAAATCCATCATTGATTGCCTTATTGAGGAAGAGGAAACTAGAATCCCAACTGATGAGGTTGGAGAAGAGGATAGGGCTTCGACCGCCTCCGCTCCCAACGAAGCTGATCATGGTTTTGAAGAAGCCATAGTAGTTGGTAACGAAAATATTTACCTTGCAGACCTTTGAATACTTGTCGATAAGCTGTGAATTCCAAGCTTGCAAAATTATATACTAGATACTATTACCATCTCGCACAAGAAGACCAACAACAGATAAACCGCGCGCCTGAAGTACGTTTACAACCACACCAGCGCGCAAAGTTCTCTTCGAAAGTTCTTTGTTGATCAAGTTGCCAGTGCGTTCACGGGAAGGGTCTATCGTGAAAGCCTGTCACCGGTTTCCGCAACCTTTCCTTATCGATGTGGTTGTATTGTTGTTGGCACATTCGCGAGAGGCATTGCCGCCGAAGCAGCCTGTGAATAAATTTTACGTGCCTTTAGAGGACGACTGAATGGGACTGCCTAGCGCACCAGGTAGTCAAGGTGTCCGGGAATAGGTTGAACATTCGCCGGGTACAAAATGACTAATCTCTCCTAATCAACTCCAGAAGATCTAGCATCTGTGAGGATGGACGACTTTCTGTCTCATAGGTAGAAAATATTTATTAAGGAAGGATCAAAGCGCAACCATGTTCCCCCGTTGTCCTTAAGCCCCTAAGGAGAGAAGAAGAATACGGAATATAGGACTTAGTATCGTGGTCTTCAACTCAAAATGAAACTTAAGTCATTCATATTAATACGAACATCTTGCTCCATTTACATTCAGACCCACCTTATATTCTACCTTTCGCCATGCAGTTGAACCAAAACCAGTTCGTTCACTCGCCCTTGATGTTCCGCGGTGTACTCCTCTTCTCCGCTCCCTGCAGACCATTAACCCCCCCATAAAGCCACTGCAAAAGAGCCGTACTGCCAGTCATCAACAGCGCCGCAAACGTAAACAGCACAACCCTCTGTATCGTATCTAGATGTCCAAAAAGGGGATACGGATAACTATAAATAAACACATTAGCAAGATCCCCACCACCTTCCCGCTGAACTCACAATCCATTATGTTTAAAACACTGCTCTACCCACGCCCAATAACTCACCGCCAACACCGAGCTCAGTCCCATCGTAGGCAGAGCATGGATCGTCCATGGTGGACTCAAGAACAGCAAATCAACAGTTAACAAAATCGACGGCATAGCATGGAATCCGACGTCTGCCCATGGACTAATGTGAATCTCGGGTGGAACAAGCAGTTTTTTGTCAATGGCACTGATTCCCCAGTACAAGATTGAGATGAGGACTTCGAGCGGGGCGCTGCATAGTGAGAGGGAGTTCTTGATGAGGAAGAGTTTCGGAGAGAGGGTTATGTCGGCGAGGAAACCGCAGATGAATGTTAGGTAGGCGATTGTGAGGCCGATTATAGTGAGGTATTGGTAGTGCCAGCCGTAGGATTCGTTTATCTATTGGAGAATCAGTATGGCTTTTGGTAGAGGTTTGAGAGCTCAATGCTTAAGGTGTTTAGAGATGTTCTATTGGAATAGCTCTTAACACATGTTCTAAGAGCTCGGCTTATAAATTTTCTTGAAATAAAGGGCAAAAAAGAACGTACCATGGTAGGGTAGTCGAAGAGGTATTTGTAGGAGAGCGTGAAGGAGATGATCCCGAGGAGGTGCACAAGAGCCGAGATTCCACGGGAGGGAGAGGGGAGGCGTTGGAGGGGATGGTAGGCCTGCAGAGGGTCTGATTTGGAAGACATGTTATATATTTAATCAAATGTTCATATATCTAAAGAAACCTATTGAATCCAAAAGGTCCGGGAGAGAAAGGTAGCCTGAGATGTACTTGGGAATTCGGCAATGTTTCGACGTAGCCGTGCGCTAAATCCGTGGGCTGATTGGCGAAAATATTGCTGGGAATAAATAATCTTCTTTCAGCCTTATTACATATTCGTCAACAACATCGACTCACGCTACAAGATGGCTGAAGATGGCAAGCCAAATAAGAGGGCGAGATCTGAGGATGAAGGTACGCTCCACCCCAGTATCCATTCTCGGAATACTCTAACTCCTTACCAGATTCCTCGTCCGACGATGATATGGGACCACAGCTTCCATCCGCAGAAGCTCCTAAGAAGAAACGCCGCAAACTTCCTTACGAGAAGCTCTACATATCCGCGCTCCCCACTTCAGCTCGATATTCCAAATCTCTTATGCACAAGGAGCAACTGTCTTTCCTGACCATGACACCCCTAACCGACTTCCTCATAACAAGCTCCGTGGATGGCGTTGTGAAGTTCTGGAAGAAGGGAGCAGAAGGAATTGAGTTTGTAAAGGAATTCAGGGCGCATACTGGGGAAATTAAAAGTGTGTCTGTGAGCGCGGATGGGCGTAGCTTTGCGACTGCTGGAGCGGATAAGACGATCAAAATTTTCGATGTTATGACTTTCGATCTGCTCTCCATGTTGACCTTGGAGTTTACGCCGAAGTGCATATGCTGGGTTCATAGACGGGGCGCATCTTTACCCTTGCTTGCGGTCTCAGATGAGGTCAATCATAATATACGGATCTATGATGGGAGAGGAGAGAACCAGGAGCCGATACATACCATTTCCGGCTTGCACAGAAGTGTCGTATCATTGATGGCTTTCAATGATGCTTACGATTGCGTTGTTTCGGCGGATGAAAATGGCATGCTGGAATACTGGCGACCGAGAACTTACGAAAAGCCTGACAATGTTTTCGAGTACAAGAGCTCCACGAATCTCTTCGATTTCAAGAAAGCAAAATCTGTTCCGTCCTCACTTACAATATCACCATCTGGTGCACAGTTTGCTACATTTTCGTTCCCGGATCGAAGAGTCCGCATCTTTGATTTTCCAACTGGGAAGCTGTATCGAACCTACGATGAATCTTTACAGATTATTGAAGAAATGCAGCAAGCTGGAACGGCATTGCAAAAACTCGAAGATGTCGAATTTGGTCGCCGTCTCGCTACAGAGCGAGAGATTGAAAGTCCAACATTACGGAATAAGGTCAATGTGATTTTCGATGAGACAGGACATTTCATCATTTATGGGTCAATGTTGGGTACTAAAGTCTTGAACACGTACACAAACCGAGTTGTCAAAGTGTACGGTAAGGACGAAAATTACAGGCCCCTCAGCATTGCTATGTACCAAGGACAACCGCAGAAGAAGGGTATCACTACCGTTGCAATGGCAGCATCCAACAATCCTCTTCTACAAGAATCAGAAGTCTGGGACCCTATTCTTTTCACCACTGGAGTCGGCAAAGTTCGATTTTACATGTTCACGAATGACGAGGAAATCTCGAAGTCTGAGCGAGATGTTCAAAACGAGAAACCAACGAATCCGAATGCCAGGAAGGCTGTTGAAGCAAAAGCTGCAGAGACGGGAACTGCTGCAATTATGCACACAAATTATGGAGATATCCATCTCCGACTTTTTCCGGATGCTGCGCCTAAGGCTGTTGAAAACTTTGTTACACATTCAAAACAAGGTTATTACAACAATACCATCTTCCACAGAGTTATCCGGAAGTTCATGATCCAGTGTGGTGATCCATTGGGCGATGGGACGGGAGGAGAAAGCATTTGGGGTAGAGAATTCGAGGATGAATTCAGTACTTTGAGGCATGACAAGCCTTATACTGTTAGTATGGCGAATGCAGGACCGAATACTAATGGTAGTCAATTTTTCATTACCACGGAAAAGACAGTAAGTCTCTTCATCCTCAACTTTAGTTCATACTGACCCGTGCTCAGCCGTGGCTTGACAACAAGCATACTATATTTGGAAGAGCGATTCAAGGCTTGGATGTCATTCACAAAATCGAAAATGCGAGGGTCTACAAGGAGAAGCCCGAGGAAGATATCAAAATCCTCAACATAGAAATCATGTAAAGAAAATCAAAACCAATGATACCCCTTCACAGTCCGAGTTTTCAGGCAATAAGGCATTCCTTATCGATTAGCGCAATCAAAGCGGCTGAAGGTTTTATCTTCGAATCAACGTCGTCTAGAGCTTCCCCAACCAACAGCGACTTCTTAAGGCCCTAATCCTTATATCCACGGATTTTGTATCGTGGATTTCCTTGGTTCTCTGAGCGATATGTCAATGGAGATTGAGCATCTGATCGCCAGGTCAACGAAACATAAGAGCCTCACCGCGCGGCTCCCTCGTGTCACCCCCACGCTTTGATCTTACCTCGAGCATTTCTCTGCAGAAGCTAGGAATAACAGCAAACTGGAGTTCTCTATGTCACAATGCCACGCCCTAAGAAAGCTGGCGGTCCTGAGCCTAAGAAAAGGAGTCGCAATGGGTGCTGGTGAGTCATTTCTATGTCAGACCGTCTAGATCCTGACCAGTTATTCAAATGCTAACCTTGGCTTAGGCCATGTAAAAATAGGAAAGTAAAGTGCGACGAGACGAGACCTACATGCCAAAACTGTCAAAGACAGGGCGAAATATGTGACTATAGCATACGGTTGAACTGGGAAGGTAGAGGAAAGAAGAAACAGGATGGAGCGGCGGATCAAATCAACTTCTCGTCGGGGATGATAAGTTTTGAGCCGAGTCGACCGAGCACGGGGCATTCAAGTGCCGCTTCAACACCTTCACGAATGGACTTCCAAGTGATGACAAGTTTTGGGCGGCAACAACCAACATTTCAAACAGGATCGGGAATAACATTTGCGAACCAATCGCCTTACTCACAAGATATAACGGAGGATTCTCCGTCTGGATCTACGGATACGTCGATGATAGACCCCGCCTTGACAGGTCCTGCCCAATCTCCGACATATCAGGATAGCATGTACAATAGCGGCAGGCCGGAACCATACGCGCAGAGCTATGAACGGTACCAATCTCTGACACCTGGAACCAGTGCAAAACCACAAGCGCTAACCAGGATTCGTCAATCTCGGATGGTCGAGGACGGAATTGCGTCACTAACTGAATCGACAGTACTTAGCTCCAATGTTAGCTCGTTTTCGAACAGAATCGCACCTGTTAATACAGATAGTCCCACTTCCACACCATCTTTCTTTACAAATGTAAAAGATGGAGATGTACCTTTACCCGACATCACTTCTGAGCGCCCGCTCAAGCGCGTGCGATATGTATCATCTCAGGATGCTGCTAGCCCATCTTATGATGCATCCATGCCGCCTCCTACTATAGCATCATATACATCCTACAATGTTGACTCGCAAGCATCGAGCGTCGTCATGGCAGGTCATAGCTCTGTCGGCACTCCTTTGACTCCAGCTTCAAGTCATAGCGATGAGGCCTACAAAGCGTACCCAGCTAAATTATCACCACATCCCACACAGGATTCCCCAGACTTGCGCCGTCTTTCAGTGAGCTCTCTCCTTTCTGGTCCACCTGGCATACCCTATCAAAACGATCGTTACGCTGGCGCAAATAACAGGGTCCAAGACTGGTCGCTTCAAACACATGATGTCTATCAGGACACTATTACCTACGGAGTTGACCGGGGTTTCAAAGATCTCGATATTGGGAAGAACGATGATTTGAATGCGATCTCTGGTGCATCCCCACTTGCCTTAAGGGATCATCTTGAATTGGTGCTGGACAAGGAAGGTGATTTGATGCCTATTGAGTTTGGCTTCGGTATGGAAATTGCCAATACCGCCTTTGAAAATGGTGCATATTATGACAAGCCGGTCCCCATCTCTATTCCACGGATCCTCGAACCTTTGCCTAGCAAGCTACATGATAATCCCATGAATTTATTGGTAGGTCACAGACAGTTTCTCACGATAATCTTTTGCTAACAGTAAAATAGTACTTCGTAAGAAACCTAATCAAGAAGCGTCCATCATCTCTAATCTCATCTAGCATCATTTTCTCAACCACACTGCAGGTTGTTTGATACCCCATAACTGCTCTTCCAATCCTTTTAAGAGGATTTTACCTCAAATGGCAGTCCGGGACGACAATCTTTTGAATCTCTTACTTGCTTATTCTGCCTCCCACCGAGCTCGACTTTTAAGACAACCTGAGCCGGCGACTCGCATCGCGCTATGGGTCCAAGATATATTTCCCAACCTGCGACATGCTTTGGACGATCCAAGCGAGATTATCTCTGACGCAAATCTGGCCACGGCAATTATGCTTGCATCTCTCGAAATCATATCTCCAAAAGCTTTCGGTGTTGAGGTACCGTGGCAAAATCATCTCGACACTGCTCGCCAAATGATTGCAGCGAGAGGAGGTCCTCAAAGAATGGGAACCGCATCCCGCGATGACAAAGTTTCATCTTTCCTCTGGAGTTGGTTTGCCTATCTTGATGTCCTTGGGAGTTTGAGTGGAGGAAAAGCAAATTCCTCTTCCGCCTGGATTTTAGACTACGAGATGGACATCGAAAACGAATATCAAATTGATTGTATCCTAGGCTTTACTAGTCGATGCGTCAATCTCCTTGCGAAGATCGCAGAGCTCTCTCGGATTTGTGACGGCCAACGCATTGGGCCAAATCAAACCATTCGAGATGATTGGAAACCGTCCGAGGATGTGGTGACTCGTGCAGAAAAGCTAGAGTCTGATCTGGCGGCATCTCGTTTACATCCTGCCAAACCCTGCACTCATATGCAGTCAACAGGGGAAGCTGCATATCAATGGGATAGCCTTGAAATGGTTGCTACTAACGAAGCATTTCATTGGGCCGGGTTGGTTCATCTTCATCGACGAATCCTCGGCAAACCTTCAACCCACAACGATGTTCAGACTGCGGTTAAAGAGATCTTTGGAGCACTGTATAAAGTAAGAGGAGGCAGTAGCGCAGAAGCTTGCTTATTGTTTCCGATGTTCACAGCCGGCTGCGATACACAAGATGAGAAACAGAGGGCCGATATCCTGGAAAGGATAAAAGGTGTTGAGCGTTTTGGCATGACTCAAGTTCACCAGGCACGTACTTTGATGGAAAGGGTTTGGGAAACGGGAAAACCGTGGGAGACTCTTGTTGTTGGGGAATTCTTCGGTTGAATAGTCGCACACGTCCTGGAGCTCCATAATCCACAATAGCCCTCAAAGGCATCGCCATCGCAAATTTTCGAAGCTGCTACTGCTTTTGCCGACCCATATTATCTTAGAATAAGGGGCGACGATTGGGTTGATATAATCACACTCGTCCTAGGCACGACATTAAAAGGCCTCCATGTCCAGATTGACCCCTGCGCATTGTGGGGGGGTATAAGAAGGTGTGCAAGGTCTGTCCACAGATCTTGTATACCGTGTCACAGCGCTGGTAGGATCCTCTGTGCGGTAACGTGCGCGGTAACGTTGCAAGATTCTCCAGCTGCTGGAACCGGCTATGCGGGGTCTTTTCTGAAGGAGATAAGCGTGATAGTAAGCATGATCCACGTGGCGTGATTGCTTTGCTCCGGAGCCAGCATCCAGGACTCGGCCTGGGAAGATCCAGTTTGTTTGGGCTTGCCCAAACTCAAAAACGCATACCACGGAACGCGTATGGCGGTGAGTATGGGATGGTCACGCCTCCCTAGACGGTGTGTGAAGCCTGAAAACTCGCGCCCCTCCGTTTGCGTAGGGTGTTAGTAGTGAGCTCTTGTTCAGGCTTGTTTAATTTTTACCGAGGATCAATTGAATTCCCTGAATAAAATTATCGAATAGCTCGCTACAATTATTCTCTCTGGATGTGGAATGGGGCGAGGATGTGGTGTTTAACATTCGCCATACCTTGTTCAAGTCGGGGGCTGTAGTTTTATCGTGGAGATGAGACTTGCAACATCAGTGGCGGTAGAGTTAGACCGCCCTGAACAGTCCACGACGGACGGAACCTGCCAAAGACATATTCGTCATCTCCCACCCCCGATCCGTCATTTTGGACGTGGAGATTGTCCGAGGTGCACCGAGGTTCTGTCTTTTGTGCTTTTTGTTTTCCTTTACGGTCCTCGTGCCAAGATACCTAATTAGTTGTTGTTTGCTTTTATGATGACATGATGTGGATACGTTTGCCCAAAGGTGCTGGGTCATGAATTTTGTCGGCTTTTAGGAAAACTACTGCAATGCGTACGCAAGAAGACGCGGGGCATTAGAGATCGCCCGCTTGGGCTTGAAGGAGAGAAAAAATTCCTCCGGAATATGGCGACGTTGCGGAACTCGATATCCGAAAGTTATCATGGAATAGTACATCTGCCTTCGATGATGTGTTTTTCTCTATATTATCTCATTATTCACGACCGTTTCTAAACGGGGATATTCGAACCGAAACCATGGAGTGTACATCTGCCTTGAGAGGATATACCCATAGCCAAGATATCGCAAACAGAAGATGGTGGATTCTGTTTGCGAGTCAAATACCACCCAGTCAGAAATACAATAGTGGGCCGTCGATATCCCGCAGCCGTCGGCCTATTGTATCTCCCATAGTTCAAAACGACAACGAGGAGCTCCGGATCTCTGGTTCTGGGATTTCGTCTTAGCGTCCTCAGTAGATAGATTTTAGAATGGAGATTCGGCTTTGCTTCTCACTTTTGCTGCCTGCTGATTAAGATGTGTGACTTGGTGATACACCATGTCTAGGTGAGTCAACTTCGCCGCCTGCCGCTGTGGAGATCAGTACACAAATAGCGAGATTGCCCCTCCTCCCACCCCTCACTCCAAGGCCCGTGACAGTGCTACGTTAACCACCTCAACTGCCCCTCCATGCCCAAACCCTGTGTCACTCCTCTCACCTTGATCATTTAATGTATACCCCTCAAATACGTCTCATACTCTCCCAAGTCTCCTCCATCAATCTGGATTCCCCGGCCAGATTTTAGCCCAACACAGTTTCTTTTCAGATTTCTGGTTTTGAGTTTTTCCCTTCTTGGGGAGAAATGGGCGCATGACATGCAGCAAAAAACAAAATAATAATAACACTCATCAACACCTCATCACTACCCTACAAATCAGCAATCCGCCCTTCAAAACAAAAACAAAAAACATCCCCCGCTCTCCCTGAACCAATACATACTATATCCTTCTTCAACGTAACCAAACCCAAGAAAAACGGAACAAAGACACACCTTACGTCTCGAAGTTCTGCGTTTACGAGGCGGAGCGTTTCGATTTTTAAGTAAATCGTTATACGTAACTACTCGTTCCCTTCCCTCGTGTTTCCCCATTGAAACTGGAAGGGCGGGAAACACGCTCCATATGCACAGCAGCTGCTAACAGCGTCGCGTACGGAAGCGGGATGGTACACGGCGTAGGGGAGCCAGCATATCCGTGATGTTGTGTTTGGGGAGAGGTTGTGGGATATCCAGGGGGAGATTGAGGGGGTGACTGTGGGGTTGTGTGTGGTTAGGGAGGGTGGAAGTGGGAGGGGGTTCGCGGGTTGGGTATGGTGGAGATAGGGAAAGGGAGACGCACAGTGGGGGAGTAATTGAGATTTTGGGAGCCAGAAGAGTATGAATGGGAGGGGTGCGAAGGGGTTTGGTCGCCTGTTAAAGTGTATCAGCTCAAGGAAAGGGTTATAATTTGGGGTGGTGAGGAATGAAGGGAAGAAACGCATATATATACGCTCCTAAACCTTTATAAAAGAGTGTGGCTTTTACTTGGGGCGGAGGTTCATTTCTTGCCCTGAAGTGGAACAAGAATCACGTGGACATTCAGGCACTTCTCAAAACTGGAACTACTTTGCTGAAAGCGAGAGCGACGAGTTCTCATGGACGAAGGTCAGAAACCACCCTAGTATTAGAACGCAAATATCACGGCCAAACCTAGTACCAGCAATCCAACACTGACATCACTGCTCCCGCTTCCTGAAACAGTAGCTACTGATGGTGAAGCGGTTGCACTCGTCGTTGAACTACTCATTGAGGCCGTCGAGCTTGAGCCACTCGTTCCCGTCCCATTTCCCGAACCTCCTGAACCACTCGACGTACCATTCCCACTCGTCGTCCCATTTTGTACAAGTACACTTGCAGGGACCGGGTAATCCGGTCCACAAAACCCATCATAAGCACTACTCAGGGCCAAATTATCACCGGTCTGATTATTAAAGCCTAGTCTGATCAACGTATCCTGACCAGGCACGTAAGTTGGCCAGCCGGTGCCATTTCCTCCACTGTAGGTTTTGAGGCCGTTGTACGGGTCTTTGGCGAAAGTCGCCCATGCACCACGGAGGTAGGAGCCTACAGCTAGTTCTTCGGGAGTAGAGGCCGGGATGTTGGCGCCGGAGGGGTAGATGTTGAAGAGTGAGGGAAGCTCGGATGCATGCTGAATTTGGAGTTAGCTGTTTCTATACAAGAAAGTAAATTGGAAAGGGGGGGGGGGGG
>Ga0182030_10002980_pt1 | contig 36116 bp, 31 predicted proteins | sample 812S3MmetaG_FD_121299 | JGI IMG/M metagenome (GOLD analysis project Ga0182030, IMG submission 121299) | Permafrost microbial communities from Stordalen Mire, Sweden - 812S3M metaG (Illumina Assembly) | ecosystem: Environmental > Terrestrial > Soil > Wetlands > Permafrost | place: Sweden...
AGGATCGCAGATTCTCTCGCGCCCGACGCCGGCGTTGCGGGCCGCCGGCGCGCCGCAGCCCGACCTCGCCGACATCAAGGGCCAGGAAAGCGCCAAGCGCGCGCTCGAGGTCGCGGCCGCCGGTGGCCACAATCTCCTGATGTGCGGCGCGCCGGGCGCCGGCAAGTCGATGCTGGCGCAGCGGCTGCCGTCGATCCTGCCGCCGCTGAGCCCGCGCGAGCTGCTTGAAGTGTCGATGGTCCACTCGGTCGCCGGCATCCTCGCCGGCGGCGCCTTGACCGATCGCCGGCCGTTCCGCGCGCCGCACCATTCGGCCTCGATGGCGGCGCTGGTCGGCGGCGGCGTCCACGCCAAGCCGGGAGAGATTTCGCTCGCCCATCATGGCGTGCTGTTTCTCGACGAATTGCCGGAGTTCAACCCGCAGGCGCTCGACAGCCTGCGCCAGCCGCTCGAAGCCGGCGAGGTGGCGATCGCCCGCGCCAACCATCGGGTGGTCTATCCCGCGCGCTTCCAGCTCGTCGCGGCGATGAACCCCTGCCGCTGCGGCCATGCCGACGAGCCCGGCTATGCCTGCTCGCGCGGCCCCAACGCGCGCTGCGTCGCCCAATATCAGGCGCGCCTCTCAGGGCCGCTGCTCGACCGCTTCGATCTGACGATCGACGTTCCGGCGGTCGCCGCCGCCGACCTTCTGCAGCCGCCGCCGCGCGAAGGCTCGGCCGAGGTCGCCGAACGCGTCGCGGCGGCGCGCGCGATCCAGATCGAGCGCTATCGCGCGCTCGGCCTCGACGGCGTCGCCTGCAACGCCGCCGCGCCCGCCAATGTCGTCGAGCGGATCGCCGCGCCCGATGCACCGGCGCTGTCGCTGTTGCGCGACGCGGCCGAACGGATGCGGCTTTCGGCGCGCGGCTATCACCGCGTGCTCAAGCTTGCGCGCACACTCGCCGATCTCGACCGCGCCGACACGGTCGGCCGCGCCCATCTCGCCGAGGCGCTGAGCTATCGCGGCCCCCAGGAACGCGCGGCGGTCGCGGCGGCGTAACGTCCGCGCCGGCGCGGTTCGCCGCTTGGCGGCGGAGCGGTTCTCCCGCCGGTCGGCTGAGCAGGGGGGCTCGGGCGATCGACGGCGCCGTCCGCCGGCGCGCTTTCAAGCCCTGGCTCCAAGCTGTGATCGTGCGTCCTCAGGCCTCGTTCGCTCGACTTTCGACGGTCGGGGCAAGGTTTTCTCAACTGCGCCCTGTCATCGTCCGTTTGGCCGAATCCTGAAGGATCGGCGGCCGGGACATCCAATGTTCGACGCTCTCGCCAACGCCGCGCAGTTCGATTTGCGCGTGCTCGCCATCGAGGCCGGTCCGCTGCTGGCGCTGACGATCGCGCTCGCCGCGGCGATCGCGGGCGCGCGCCGGCGCGCCGAATCGCGCGGCGCGCAGGCGGAGGCGGAGACCGAGCGCCTGCGCGACGAGGTCTGGCGGCTGAAGGAGTCGGCGACCGCGCGCGAGCGCGCCGAAGCGGCGAGCGAAGCCAAATCGCGGTTCCTGGCGACGATGAGCCACGAGATCCGCACCCCGCTCGCCGGCATCCTCGGCATGGCCGACCTGCTGCGCGACGCTGGGCTCGATCCCGAGCACGCGAGCTACGTCGAGGCGATCCGCGGCTCGGGCAGCGCGCTCGCCGGCCTGATCGACGAGATCCTCGATTTCTCCAAGATCGAAGCGGGTCGGCTCGAGCTCGTCAGTGAGACCTTCGACTTGAAGAAACTGGTCGAAAGCGTCGTCGAGCTGCTGGCGCCGCAGGCCCAGGGCAAGGGGCTGGAGATTTCCGCCTCGATCGTCGCCGGCGCGCCGCGGCTCGTCGTCGGCGACGGCCTGCGGCTGCGCCAGGCGCTGACCAACCTCGCCGGCAATGCGGTCAAGTTCACCGAGCGAGGCGGGGTCGGCGTCGAACTGTCGCTCGCCGACGACGGGCGGGTGCGGTTCCAGGTCAAGGACACCGGCCCCGGAGTGCCGCTCGATCGCCGCGCCGCGATCTTCGAGGATTTCGAACAGGGCGACGGCTCCAACGCGCGCCACTACGAGGGCACCGGGCTCGGCCTCGCCATCGCCAAGCGCATCGTCGCTTTGATGGGCGGCGAACTGACGCTCGCCGACAATCCCGGCGGCGGCTCCATCTTCGCCTTCGCGGTCGCGTTGCCGGCGGGCGCAAACGCGCCCGACGAATCGGCGCCGAAGGCGCTCGCCGGCCGCCGCGCGCTGATCGTCGCCAATTCGCCGTTCGAGGCGCCGGCCATCGCCGCCCGGCTGGTCGAAGCGGGCCTCGCCGTCACCCGCGCCGAAGGCCTCGACGACGGCCTGACCGCTTTGGCGAGCGGCGACCGGCCGGATCTCGTCATCGTCGATTGCGCGCTCGGCGTCGAATCGACCAACCGCCTCGCGCGCGCTGCGCGCGCCATCGGCGCCCCCAAGGCCTTGGTGCTGTTCTCGCCGTTCGAGCGGCGCGCCTTCGGCCCGGTGTCGCTCAGCGGCTTCGACGGCTGGCTGGTCAAGCCGGTGCGCGCTCGCTCGCTCTATGAGCGGCTCGCTGACGAATTCGCATCCGCCGCGCCGCCGGCGCCGGCTCCCGCGCGCGCCCTCCGCCGCCCCCGCGGAATGCGGGCGCTGCTCGCCGAGGACAACGACATCAACGCCCTTGTCGCCCAGAAGGCGCTGCGTCGGCTCGGCTTCGACGTCGAGCGGGCGCGCGACGGCGAAGAGGCCTCGCGTCTCGCGCTCGCCGCGGCGCCGCGGTTCGAAGTCGTGCTGATGGACATCAAGATGCCGGGCGTCGACGGGTTCGAAGCGGCCCGCCGCATCCGCCGCGCCGAGGCCGAGGCGGGCGCGCCGCGCGCGGCGATCGTCGCGCTGACCGCGAGCGCCGCCGCCGAGGACGCCGAGGCCGCGCTGGCGGCGGGTTTCGACGAATTCCTCGCCAAGCCGGTCGAAGTCGGCCGGCTCGCCGCGACGATCGAGCGCCTGCTCGCGACGCAAGCGCCTCGCCCGGCCCGCGTCCATCTGTCATAAATTCGTGCGACAAGAATGATCTGACGACGATTCGCGGGGGCGAATCGGAGGGTTGGGGATGAGCTTGGCGAGCTTGGCGGGCGCGGCGGCCGGACGGCCGGGGCTCCGCCGTCAAGTGCGCGACCTCATGGGGCTGACGAAGACGCTGGCGGCGATCGGCGAACTCGACGTCCGCCTGGCGACGACGAAGGCGGAAATCCGTCGCGCCCAGAAGTTGCGCTACCGCGTGTTCTTCGAGGACGGCGGCGCCAAGGCCGACCCGACCGCGCGACTGATCCGCCGCGACGTCTGTCGCTTCGACCGGGTCTGCGACCACCTCATCATCGTCGATAATGCGATCGTCCGCATCGACGGCAAGCCGACGGTGATCGGCGCCTGCCGGCTGTTGCGCGACGAGGTCGCGGCGGCGAGCTTCGGCTTCTACAGCGCCGGCGAATTCGACGTCGTCTCGCTGATCGCGCGCCATCCCGGCAAACGGCTGCTCGAGCTTGGCCGCTCCTGCGTCGCGCCCGCCTATCGCTCCAACAAGCGAGCGATCGAACTGATGTGGCGCGGCATCTGGGCCTATGCGCGCCACCATCGCGTCGATGCGATCTTCGGCTGCGCGAGCTTCCCCGGCGCCGACGCCAAGGCGCATGCGGCCGCGCTGAGGTTCCTGCGCGCCGCGGGCGGCGAGGATCCGCAATGGGACGTCGGCGCGGTCGCCGGCCGCGCCGCCGATCTCGGGCCGGCGCCGGTTGCGCCGCTCGACGCGCGCAGCGCCTTGCGGGCGCTGCCGCCCTTGATCAAGGGCTATTGGCGGCTGGGCGCGAAGTTCGGTTCCGAGGCGGTGGTCGACGCCGATTTCGATTCGACCGATGTGCTGGCGGTGATGCCGGTCGCCGAGATCGAGCCGCGCTATCTCGAATATTTCGCCCCCGACCGCGCCGCGCCGCTCGCCGCGTGAGCGGGCGCGACCGGCCATTTCCAAGCCGGAGAAAATCGTCTAATCAGGGGCGGCGCTTCGCCGCGACTGCACCCGTAGCTCAGCTGGATAGAGCGCTGCCCTCCGAAGGCAGAGGCCACAGGTTCGAATCCTGTCGGGTGCGCCAATCAGGACAAAACTGCGAACACCTATGTGATTGAAATACCAATATGATTCTTAAGACCTTGTCTGATCGCTTCGCGCTTATGAGCGACAAGTCGTCGACACGCTGCTAACCGGCGCCATGCGACCCGAAGCGATAGCTCTGTCGACCGCGCCTGTGTGAGGCGGCGCGGGGATCGTGGCTAAGGCGGCCGGCGCTCCCGCGGGATCGTGTGGCTTGTTTTTCCTGCCGTACCTGACCGGTGAACGATTCGGCGTTTCTCGGAATGCCCGCGCTCAGTTCTTCGGGTTAGGAGCTGGCCACGCACTCTCCCATCTGCATCGCTCTGTGTTGGAGGGCGTGGCAATGGCGACGACTCGCCACATCAGGATCCTGGAAAGAATAGCGCATCGGCGTTTGGAGCGGGTCGTGGCATCCGGCGGCCGGGCCAAAACGCACCTGTGGCTAAAGATCAAGGCCAGTTGCTACGGCATTCCGATTCTGGTTCCTTCCGAACCGGAATGCGGCGTTATTGGTTGTGCGGCAATGGTCGCAGCGGCTTCCGGCCGCTTTCGAACTGCCCAGGATGCCGCGGCAACTTTCGTGCGCTACAGGGCGGAGGTGATCCCCGATCCGCGCTGGTCCGAGACGTATTTCAACATGCAGCCGGTATTCGAGAGGCTCTACTGGAATAGCCAGCCGATCTACGCGGATATCGACGCTCTGTAATCTTAGGAGCCGAGCGGCGCTTGGTCGACGCTGATGCTTGGAGGGCGCAGTCTGATCAGGTTCCACATGCTGACCCCATTCAAGCCGATATCGCCAGAGGGCTTGCTCGCCGATCGGCGCTCGGACCCCACGCCTGTTTACATCACGGGCTCGGATCCCGGAGCTGAATTACCGGATGAACGGTGGAGGCTATATTGGCGTGTGAACTTTCGGGACGAGGTCTGAAGCGGCGAGGACCTTGACTTCCGTAAACGGTTCGCACTTTCATCCTACGCTGCGACCTTAGAGCGATCGGGCATACCGTCGCCGGGGTTGCCGATTTTGGTTCAGGATTTCCAATCGCGTCGCGGCGACATTCCACGGCGCACAGCGATTGCGGGCGCCGTTGGTCAGCAAGCCGGATCAACTGAGTTCTGACATGACCATCGGGAATGAGGCGTGACCGAAACTCTCAATACGCGACGCAGGGTTGGCGCCACGGACCTCTTCCTTCCGCCCTTTGGCCTGGGAACCGGCCCCCTGGGAAATCTCTACTCGGTCATTCCGGACTCGCTGGCGTCAGCGACGCTGGAATCCGCTTGGCGTTCCGGGGTGCGATTCTACGATACCGCCGCCTGGTACGGCCGGGGACTTTCGGAACTCCGGCTCGGAGCCTTTCTGCGTTCGAAGGACAGGCGCGAATATGTGCTCATCACCAAAGTCGGTCGAACGCTGCGACGCCCCAGGGACCCGGGCTCTTTCGACAGGTCTCCCTGGGCAGGCGGATTGGGTTTCGAAGCGGTCTTCGATTACAGCTACGACGGCGTGATGCGCTCGTACGAACAGGCGCTGCAGCGGCTGGGCATTCCCGATGTCGACGGACTGACGATCCACGACCTCGACCATGACTTTCACGGAGCCGCTTTCGAGTCCCATAGAACAACGCTGTTGAAGGGCGGCATGAGGGCCGTTGGCGAACTCAAGCGCGCCGGTGAAATCAAGGCGGTTGGCTGCGGATTCAATACGACGGACGCCATGGAGAGCCTGCTGGACGAAATTGACATCGATTACGCCTTGGTGGCGCATCCATACACGCTGCTCGAACAGTCTGCGCTTAGGGCTGGCATGCCCCAATGTCTTGCCCGCAACGTCTCGGTGATCGTCGGGGCGCCGTTTGCTTCCGGAATTCTTGCGACGGGTTCTGGCGCCTCGGCAACTTACGCGTATCGTACGGCGCCGCCTGTGATCCAGGATCGCGTTCGGAGGATCGAAGCGGTCTGCGCGACGCATCGCGTCAGCTTGCCCTCGGTCGCCCTTCAATTTCCGCTGGCGCATCCGGCAGTGGTTTCGGTGTTGGCTGGCGCGGTCAAGGCGAATGAGGTGGAGGCCAACGCCGGCCATATGGGCGCAAAAATTCCCGTATCGCTGTGGAGCGACCTCAAGGCTGAAGGTCTTATCGACGCGGATGCGCCCGTTCCGCAGTCCTGATTCTCCCTACGCCAAAGTCAATGCGTTAGTCGTCAAAACATGGCCAGCCCGACCGGGGGACTACGTTTCCATTCGGCGCGGCGTCTGGTCTCTCATCTGCGCGTCCGGCCCCGGCGCCGGCGGCCTGGGAACTTGGCCCGGTCGCCCAGCTTTTCCAATACATTCGCTCCTTGGGGCCCGCGGGACCGGTCTACCCGCCTAGGCTTTCCATGCAGGCTCGGCCGGTCCCGAGGGCAAATGGGATCGGTTGGACTCGCGAACGGACGGCGCTGCGGTCGAAGAACTCTCTCGCACCACCAACTTGGTGTCCAGAACGGTCCTCCAGACCTTCGGCTCGGTTTCGTTGTTCAACTGCTGGAGCAGCTGGTGGAAGGCGCGCCGGGCCATGGTCGTGCGAGAGGTGCCCACGCTGGTGAGGGGGAATGGGAAGAAGAACTTGGATTGGATGTTGTCGAAGCCGACGATGGCGTAGTCCCTCGGGTTTTCAAGGCCCCGCTTCTGCAGGGCGTACATCGCCTCCCAGGCGATCAGGTCGGAGAAGGCGATGATCGCGGTGAAATCCACCCCTTCGTCCAGCACCCGGTAGATGACGTGCCGGCAGTCGCCGGCGACGATGGGGATTTCCCATTCCAGACGGGGGTCGCAGGGTACGCCGGCCTGGGTCAGTGCGGCCCGATAGCCGGCCACCCGCTCGATGGCGCTGGAGATATGGGAGGGTCCGTTCAGGAACAGGATCCGGCGGTGATGGCGGGCGAGCAGGTGCTCCGCAGCCAGCTTGCCGCCCTTGAAGTCGTCGCACACCACCGACTCCACCTCCGCTCCCGGGAAGTGCCGGCCGATGAGGACGAAGGGCACCTGCTGGCGGCGCAGGAACTCCAGATTGTCCCGGTTCGATTGGGTGGGGCAGATGATAATGCCGTCCACCTTGCGGCTCAAAGCCGAGTGCAGCGCCTCGGATTCGATCTCTGCGTCCTCATCCGAATTGAGGATGATGGTGCTGTAGTGGTGTTTGCGCGCGCTTAGTTCGATCTCCCGGGCGATGATGGCGAAGTGGGGATTGGAGATGTCTCCAAGCACGACGGCGATGGTGCTGGTCTGCCCGGTGCGCAGCGAAGCGGCTACGGAATCGGAGATGTAGCCCATCTCTCGGGCGATCTTCTGGATCGACTTGCGCGTCTCCGCCCCAATATCCTCCTTGTCCTTCAGGGCGCGGGAGACGGTGTTGGCGGTGTAGCCGGCGCGTGTGGCGATGTCCTTCAACGTCACCCTCATCACCCCGCGTCGTCGCCGCATGGCATTCCCCTCCGCATGCTGTTTCCAGTCCAGGATACGCTATGCCGCCGACCTGAGCCTTTGGCTCGCCATTATGAGTGAAAATGTTCGCCGCGGGGGCAAACTTAATCGAGCGTCGTAACGGGCGAAGGTGCGGAGGCTGATTTTCGTCGCGTGTTCGCTGCGAAGTGACGCCAGGGCGCTTTGACTTGTGGGTCGCGCCGCTTTGCGCGCTGGCGGCTCGTTGAAGTCGCGACCGCCACCCGCCGCCGGCCACCCGCCGCTCGCTGAAGCTTCGCGCGACCATCCGTCGCACGCCGCGATCACGCGATGCGGCGGGCAGATGCTCGCTCCTCGCAGTGCGCAGATGGCCTTCGTGTCGCGATGGCGCGATCGAGCTTGCTCGGGGAGATGCGCCTTTTTAGATCAGTGAGTTCGTGCGCAACGACGGCCGGAGGCGCGGCGGCGTCGGGCGCCCGAAACAGCGCCCTTCCTCGACTGCGGCCGCTGGTTCGACGCCAAGTCCTCGTTCGAGTCCCGCCTTCGATGTCGTGTGGGGCATTCTTGCGAATGAACCTCTTGTCTGATATATCTGTTTTAAATGATGACGGCATCATGGGAATGCCGGTTCGCGCGCGGAGGAAATTCCAAAGTGAATGCGGCTGTTTCCGCCCGCAGCGTCGCTTCGCCAGTCTCGCAACTGTCTCGCATCGCCAGGAATTCGGGGCCATCCGCGCGCTCTCGGACACCGATCTCTCGATCAATGCGGGCGACCTCGGCGGGCTGACGGGCAACCCAAAAGGCGTCAAAGTTTTTGACGAACAATAACGATAATGTTAACGACAGCGCTAGGCCTGAGCCGACCATGGCCTGCTCGAGGCAACCCGGCCTTCAGGGCCCCGCTCTCGGAGCCGGGGCAGAGTGGAGTTGGGCTCGGGGAGGGGGGAAAGGGATGTCAGCGTCTGTGACCGGGGTTGTCTTCGACATTCGCGAGTTGACGATCCACGATGGCCCTGGGCTGCGCACCACTGTGTTCCTCAAGGGCTGCCCGCTTCGCTGCGCTTGGTGCCACAACCCGGAGGGCTGGTCCTACGAGCCCCAGGTTCTGCGTGGGCCCAACGGCGATCGGGTCGCCGGCCACAGCTACCGGGCCGACGAGCTAGCCTCCATCCTGAACCGGCAGGCGCCGCTGCTGGCCGACGGCGGGGTGAGTTTTTCTGGCGGCGAACCGCTCAGGCAGGCGATGTTCCTGGAGGCGGTGCTGGAGCGGCTGGAGGGACTGCACGTAGTCCTGGGCACGACCGGATTCGCCCCGGCGGAGGATTTCCTCCGCGTGGTCCGGCGCTGCGACTTGGTGCTGTTCGATCTCAAGCTCATGGACCCGGAGGCGCACCGGCGCTGGACCGGAGTCGACAACCGGCTGATCCTCGACAACTTGGAACGGCTGGCGGATTCGGGCTTGGCTTACCGGATCCGGACGCCATTGGTCCCCGGGGTGACCGACACGGACGCCAATTTGCGCGCCATCGCCCGACATGTCCGGGAGCAGCCCGGGCGCCCCCGTGTGGAACTGCTGCCTTACAACCAGGCGGCAGGCGGCAAGTACGCGGCCTGCGGCCTGGAATGGCGTCCGGATTATGACGAGACGGTCCCGTGCCGGACGGATCTCACGCCCTTCCAAGAACTTCAAGTCGATGCGAGGGTCTTATGAGCGCCATCCTGGAACAGCGACAATCGGCCCTGTCGGAACTGTCGCCGCGGCTCGCGGAGATGAAAAGGCGCATCCGGGCCGGCGAGCATCACCGCTTCCGGATAACCGACTCGGTGGACATCCTGGCCGAGTGCGAGCTCGAGGGGCTGGACTGGACCCAGCGGTCGGCCCGGTTGACCCGGCGCCTGTGCGAGGCCCAGACCGTGGTGATCGAGCCGGATGAGCGGATCGCGTTCACCCGGACGGTGAAGCGAATTCCGGCCCTGTACCGTCCCGAGCAGTTCGGCGAGCTCCTGGCTGGGCGTACTTTCCACGAGCTCGGGCCCATCAACAACATCTGCGCCGATTGGGGCATGGTCCTGGGCCAGGGCCTGCTCGCTCGGCGCGCGGCCGCCCAGACCGCCCGCACCCGGTTGGCCGGCGATCGGGAAGCGGAGATCTTCCTGGACGCCGCGGTGGAGACCATCGACGCGGTGCTGGAACTGGCCGGCCGCTATGCCGCAGTGGCCCGGGCCGCGGGCCGCGACGACTTGGCCGAGGCGCTACAACGGGCGCCGGCTTATCCCGCCGCCAGCTTCCACCAGGCGCTCCAGGCCCTGCGCCTGTGCCACGCCGTTCTCTGGCTCAGCGGGCACTACCATTGTGGGCTGGGTCGGCTGGATCAGTATCTGTGGCCGTATCTGGAGGCGGACCTGGCCGAAGGGCGGCTGGTTCTGGCCGAAGCCCAGGAACTCCTGGAGGAGTTCTTCATCAGCCTGAACAAGGACAGCGACCTTTATCCCGGGATCCAGCAAGGCGACAACGGCCAATCGTTGATGTTGGGCGGGGTGCGTCGGGACGGCCGCAACGGGGTGAACCCGCTGACGGCGATGGCGCTGGAGGCCGGCCGCAAGGTGGCGCTGATCGATCCCAAGATCAACCTGCGCCTGACCCGGGACACCGACTTGGCGCTGCTGGCCAATGGCGTCCAGTTGACCCGCATCGGCCTGGGCTTTCCCCAGTGGTGCAACGACGAGGCGGTCATCCCCGGATTGGTGGCCGCCGGCTACGACCTGGAGGACGCCCGGGACTATACCGTGGCCGCCTGCTGGGAGTTCATCGTCCCCGGCAAAGGCATGGAGGTGGTGAACATCGGCGCGGTGTCCATGCCGGCTGCGGCGGACCGGGCGATCCGCGCCGGGCTGCAGGCCGGGGAGGGGTTCGACCGTATCCTGCAGCGCGCCGGCGCCGATCTGGCCGAGCAGGTGCGCGCTCTGGCCGACACCAGCCGAAAGCTGCTGCTGCCGCCGGCGCCGTGGTACTCGGTGCTGATGGACGGTTGCCTGGAGCGCGGCCGGGACCTCAGCCACGGCCTGAAATACAACAACTTCGGCATCCATGGCGCCGGATCGGCCAACGCCGCTGACGCCTTGGCGGCGGTGCGCGCCCTTGTCTACAACCAGCGACGAATAGAGCCGGCCCGGCTGATCCAGGCCCTGGACGCGGATTTCCAGGGGGAGGAGGCGCTCCGGAGCGAACTTCGCGAGGACGCGCCCAAGGTCGGCAACAACGACGATGGCGCCGACGAACTGCTGGTGTATTTGTTCGACCGCTTCGCCGACGCGTGTGTCGCCGCCGGCGACAACGGCCGCGGCGGCCGTTACCGCCCGGGCACCGGCTCGGCCATGTACTACGTCTGGCTGGCCCGCGGCCACGAGGGCATGAGCGAGCCCACTGTTGGGGCTACCGCCGACGGTCGGCGCAAGGGGGTATTCTTCAGCTCATCCTTGGCGCCCTCGCCAGACGTGCAGGTGCGGGGTCCCCTGAGTGTGCTGCAGAGCTTCGGCAAGCTCGACTACCGCCGCATCTGCAACGGCGGGCCGCTGACCATGGAGCTGGCGGACAGCTTGTTCCGGGGGACGGAAGCCGTCGACAAGGTCGCCTTGTTTATTCGCGCTTTCGCCCGCTCCGGCTGCCAGCAGATGCAGCTCAACACCTTGAACGTGGATACCCTTCGGGACGCCCAGCAGCACCCGGAGCGGCACCGCAACCTGGTGGTCAGGGTCTGGGGCTGGAGCGGCTATTTCTGCGAACTGGACGAGACCTATCAGAACCAAATCATCGGCCGGCACATCTACGGCGACTGAGCGCGGTGCTGGCGCCGGGGACGGCCCACCCGGACACGCCCAGCATTGGCGACAATTGCGTCTGTAACGACAAACAACCTGATCCCGCGAAAATTCGCGAGAACATTATCGTTAATTCCAACGGTAATGACGTCTAGGGAGGCATTCCATGAAACGGCTGCTCACATTAGCCCTCGGCTTGACTCTTTGCTCGGCCGCGGCCTTCGCCGGCTCGCCCTACACCATCGCCTTCAGTCTGAAGACGGTGACCAATGACGACTTCCAAAAGGCGATCGCCACCTCCATCCAGCAGGCGGTGGAGAAGTCCGGCAACAAATTTCTCCTGGTCACCGCCGGGGACGAGACGGGCGTCTCCATCCAGGTGAACCAGTTGGAGGACCTTATCGCCAAGAAGGTCGACGCCATTATCCTCAACCCGATGGACGGCAAGGCGGTGGTGCCGGTGCTGAAGAAGGCCCAGGCCGCCAAAATCCCCGTCATGATCGTCGACTCCTCAGTAGAGAAGGGCAACGAGGCCCTGTACCTCTCCTACGTGGGCACCGACAACTTCAACGCCGGCAAGGTGGCCGGCCAGCGCATGGTCAAGGAGCTGGGCGGTCAAGGCGACGTGCTGATCGTGCGCGGCGCCAACGGCAGTTCAGCCGGCGACCAGCGGGTCGACGGCTTCAAGGCGGGCATCGCGGGCAGCGGCCTGAAGGTGGTGGGCGAACAGCCTGGCAACTGGACCAATTCGGTGGCCATGCAGGTGACCGAGAATATGCTTCAGGCCAACAAGAAAGTGGATGGCCTGTTCAGCGCCTCGGACGTGATGCTGGACGGCGCCTTGCAGGCCATCGACGACGCCGGCCGCACCGGCATCAAGATCCTGTCGGTGGACGGCTCCAAGAAGGCGGTGGATCTGGTGGAGCAGGGCGCCATCGTCGGCACCATGGCGCAGTTCCCGTCCAAAATGGGGACCATCGCGGTGGACAACCTGCTGGCGGTGCTCGACGGCAAAAAAGGGGCCGACAGCATCCCCAAGGTGATCGATTCCGGCACCATGGTCTATGACAAGAGCAACCTGGCGGAAGCCCGCAAATGGGCGTTCTGATATCGTGAATATTGTTTCCGCGGCGCGGCGGGGATTGGCGATACTGATCCCCGTCGCGGCCTTCCTCGCTCTGGGCTCCCGGGTCCCGCACTTCTTGGACCTGTCGAACCTGCTCAACGTCGTCAGGCAATCGTCCATCACCGGCATCTGCGCGGTGGGGATGACCTTTGTCATCGTCATCAAGGGGATCGACCTGTCCCTGGCCGGTCTGCTGGCGTTCTGCCCGATGATTAGCGGCGTGCTCATGCTCGCCGGGGTCGACCCCCCGGCGAGCATGGCGGCCGGCATGCTGGCGGGGATCGCCATGGGCCTTTTCAACGGCCTGATGGTCTCCAGGCTCACCGTGCCGGCCTTCATCACCACCCTGGTGGTGGGCCAGATCAGTCAGGGCTTGGCCTTGACCATCAACGGCGGCAGCTCCATCGGCGCCTTCCCTGACAGCTTTGTATTCATAGGCAACGGCGCGATAGGCGGCATTCCCCTGTCCGACCTGTTGCTGCTGGCGTTCCTGGCGCTCGGTTTCTTCATCGAGCGCCTCACGCCGCTGGGCAACCACATCTACGCTCTGGGGGGCAACGAGACCGTGCTGCGCCAGGAGGGACTCAGCGCAGCCCGGCTGCAGTTCTTCGTCTTCGGCTTTTCCGGCTTTTGCGCCGCGGTATCCGGCCTGCTGCTATCGGCCCAGTTGGACACCGTCCAGCCTACTCAGGGCGACGCCTACCAACTGGACGCCATCGCCGCCTGCATCATCGGCGGGGTGGACCTGGCCGGCGGCCGGGGCTCGGTGCCGATGGCCGTGATCGGCGCGCTGATCATCGGCTGCCTGCGCAACGTGCTCGACCTGCTCGGGATCCATCCGTTCATGCAAAACGTCTTCATCGGCTCCATCATCATCGTCATCGTTTATCTGAGCGGAGTGATCCGCAGACACGGCGAGCTTGCCACCCGGGGGACGTTATGAGCGCTCCCGTGACCGAGGTCGTCCGGGCCGGCGCGGCGCCCGGCGAGGGCGGGGCGCCCCCAACCCGGGCGCCGGCCGCCGGAAAGGGACGGGTGTGGATCGCTGCCGGCGGCCTCCTCAAACTGGTGGGCCGCAACGTCGCCCTGTTCATCTTCCTGACCCTGGTCATCCTGGCCAGCCTGTTCGTGGAGAACTTCGCCGCCCTGGACAACGCGGAAGTGATTCTGAAGCAGTCCGCGATCCCGGCCATCGCCGTGATCGGCATGACCCTGGTGCTCATGACCGGCGGCATCGACCTGTCCCTCGGTTACGTGGTCGGGCTGGCCTCTATCGTCTCCGGCATCATGGCCAACACCTGGCTCTGGCCGGCGCCCGCGGTGCTGGCGGCGATCCTCGTCCTGGGCCTCGCGGTGGGCCTCTGCAATGGGCTGATCACCCAGTTCATGCGGGTCCCGGCCTTCATCGCCACCCTGGGCGCCGGCTACGTGCTCTACGGCCTGGCCCAGATCGTCAGTCAGGGATCGATCATCAACCGGCTGCCCAAGGGCTTCCTGGCCATCGGGCGCACGCCGATGTTCGGGCTGCCCTCGGCCGTGTTCCTGGCCCTGGCGGTGGCGGTGGTGTTCCACGTGCTGATCAGCCGGACCATCTTTGGCCGGCAGCTCAAAGCATTCGGCTTCGGCGCCCGGGCCGCTGTGCTGAGCGGCGTGCCCGGCGCCCGGATCAACGTCTCGGTCTATGCCCTCTGCTCCACCCTGGCGGCGCTCTGCGGCCTGCTGTTCACCGTCCGGGTGAACGCCGCCCAGCCCAACATGGGCGGGGGAGTGTTCACTTTCGAGGTGGTGACCGCGGCCATTGTGGGCGGCACCAGCCTATTCGGCGGCGTCGGGTCGGTCGGGAACAGCATCCTAGGCGTGCTTTCGATCAAGATCATCGAGAATTGCATCAACCTGCTGGGGGTCTCCTACCATCTGTATCTTGCCGTCCAGGGCGCGATCATCCTGTTGGCGATCATCTTAGGCAACCTGACCAACCGGCGGGCTTGAGGAGGCAATGTTGGAACCGTTGGTCTCCATGCGCGGCATCACCAAGTACATTTACGGGGGTGACGGCCGGCCGCTCCGCAACACCGACGTGAAGATTCTGGAAGGCGTGGATTTCGACCTCTTTCCCGGCGAAGTGCATGTGCTGGTGGGCGAGAACGGCGCCGGCAAGAGCACGCTGATGAGGATCCTGGGCGGCGTCATCCCGCCAGACCGGGGCGAGCTGAAAATCGCCGGCGCGCGGGTCAACTTGGCCGACGCGCGGGACGCCCGGGAGAAGGGCGTGGCCTTCATCCACCAAGAGCTCAACCTGTGCGCAAACCTGGACGTGGCGCACAACATCTTTCTCGGCCGGGAACCGCGCCGGCGCGGGCTGAAGGACGCGGGCGAGATGTATCGGCGCAGCGCCGAGCTGCTTAAGGCGCTGTCCACCGATCTGGATCCGCGCCTGTCCGTGGCCCGGCTGTCGACCGCCCAGCAGCAGCTGGTGGAGATCGCGAAGGCCATGTCCTTCCGATCCCGGGTGGTGATCATGGACGAGCCCACCGCCAGCCTCACCAAGCGGGAGATCGATGTGTTGTTCGATCTGATCCGGCGGATGCGCTCGGAGGGCATAGGCATCGTCTATATCTCGCACCGTTTCGAAGAGATTCTGGCGATCGGCGACCGCTTCACGGTCCTGCGGGACGGTCGCCTGGTGGGGACTCAGCCAATCCAGTCGTTCGAGCCGAATTCGGTGATTTGGATGATGGCCGGGCGATCGATCGACGAGATGTACCCGCGCACCCACGCGGTGGAGCCGGAGCCGGTCCTGGAACTGCGCGGCCTCCGCCTCGCCACGCACACCCCGCCTATCGACCTCGTGGTGCGCCGGGGCGAGGTGGTGGGGCTGGGCGGCCTGGTGGGCAGCGGCCGCACGGAACTGGCCAAGTCTGTGTTCGGGGCGCGGCGGTTCCACAGCGGGGACGTGCGCTACTTGGGCCGGAAAACCAATGGCTGGAGTCCCGCCCGGCTGATTCGGGCGGGCATGGCCTACCTTTCTGAGGATCGCAAGACCGAGGGCTTGATCCCGCCCATGTCGATCCGGGAGAACCTGAGTTTGGCCTCCCTGCGGTCGGTGGCCAAACTTGGCTTCTTGTCTCGACCCAGGGAAGAGCGTCAGGCGGGCAGGCTCATTCGGCAACTGAATATCGTCGCCCGCTCCAGCGAGCAGCTGGTGTCCACCCTGAGTGGCGGCAATCAGCAGAAGTGCGTTCTCGGCAAGTGGCTATGCACCGCGCCGCGGCTGCTGATGCTCGACGAGCCCACCCGCGGCATCGATGTTGGCGCCAAGGCCCAGATCCACAGTCTGATCGACCAGATCGCCGGCGCCGGCGTTGCGATCCTCATGATCAGCAGCGAGCTACCCGAACTCATCGGCATCAGCGACCGGGTCTATGTCATGCGGGAGGGCGGTGTGGTGGCGGAGCTGGAGGCGGGACCAGAGCTGACCCAGGAGCGGGTCGTGGCCTGCATGGTCTGATTGCGTGGGAGCGCGGCATAGACTCCCCGTCGCTCACACCCGCAGGCTGGGCAAATCCAGCCCCCTCTCCCTGGCGCATTCGATCGCTCCCTCATACCCTGCGTCGGCGTGGCGCATGACGCCGCTCGCCGGGTCGTTCCGCAGCACACGGGCGATGCGGCGCGCCGCCTCTTTTGCGCCATCGCACACCACCACCATGCCGGACCGTCATCGCCCCCTCGAAACGCGCGCGTGGAGCGGGTTGAAGTCCAGCCGATAAACGAGCTCGGCGGGGCGCTCGACGCTCCAGACCGCCAAGTCGGCGCGCGGCGAAATCGCGCGCGCGCTGGCCATCGCGGAAGGAACGGCGTGCCTGATCGTCGGTCGGCGCACCTGGAGCTGCGGCGCGCCGGTGATCCAGGTTCGCATGACCTATCCGGGCGAGGCGCACGAACCGGTGGCGCGCTTCACGCCTAGCCAGAGCTGAGCGCCGTCCGCGGCGACGGCGCGTCGTCAGGCGCGCTCGCTTGAGCCTTCGAGGACCGCTTTCACGCCGATCCCGGCGAGTTCGACGTCCTCGTCCTCCGAGAGACCGCTGACCGCGACCGCTCCCACGCAGACGCCGCCGAGCAGGACCGGAAGTCCGCCGCCCCAGCCGGTGAACCGGGGGTCGCCGAAATAAGCCATCTCGAACCCGTCGGTCGGGTCTTTCGACGCCCGGCCGACTTCGCGCGACGGCTTGCGCTCGCGCGCCGCCGTGTAGGCCTTGTTCGCGGCGATCTGGACCGAGGCGAGCGGAGCGCCGGCCAGGCGAAGCAACCCGATCAGCTCGCCGTGACTGTCGGCGACGGCGAACACCGCCTTGAGCCTCTTAGACGCGCATTGCGACGCCATCGCGTCGAGCGCGCGCTTCGCGTCCTCGTGCGTGAGCGTGGTTTCGCTTTGCATAGGTCGTTCCTCTCTTCGGCGCCCGCGATGGCGTCTGTATAGACCTATTTGTCGGCTTGGCGCGCGCCGGCGATTGCCGCGGGCTTCAGGCGCGCTCCCGCCAGCGCGCATAATAAGCGGCGAGGCCGGGAAGCGCCCAGGGCTCGACTTTGCCGACGTCGCGCGGAAACACCGATGTCTTGCCGAGCGCGCGGAAGGCGAGCGCCGCCGCGCCCATCGCGGTGCCTTCGGCGTCGGTGTTGCGATAAAGCGTCTGTTCCGGACGGAGCGCGGCGAGCGTCGCGCACAGCGCGGCGTTCAGCGCCAGGCCGCCGTCGAAGATGACGTCGCCCGACGAGTTGACGAGGTCGAGGCTTTTGGCGGTCATCATCGCGACGTAAAGCGTGGCGATCGCCGCGCGTTCAGCGGCCGTTTCCGGCGCCGGTCCGACCAGGCGACCGGCGCGCCCGGGAAACGGCCCGCCGGCGGCGAAGGACGGCAGCGCCATCTGGTCGCGCGCGATCGCCGCCCGCAGCGCGTCCTCGCTCACCACCTGCCGCGCCTGGCCGGAGATCACGTCATATTCGCGCCCGCCCATGAATCGGATGGTGGCGACCGGCTGACCGTCGACCGTGACGTTGGCGAGCATGTCGCGCTTCGGGTCGAGGCGATCGAGCGGGCAATCGGGATTGAAGATGATCATCCAGGTGCCGCTGGAGATCAGCGTGAACCCGGAGAAGCCGAGGCTCTTGTAATAATAGAAGGCGGCGTTGCTGTCGTGGACGCCGTTGTGGACGCCGAGCCCGTCGCGCTCGCCGACCAGCGCCCCGGCGGGCGTCAGCGGCGGGAACTTCGCCGCCCAGCCGCGATCGACGGCGAGCGCGCTGAACCGCCCGGTCAGCGGATTCCACATGTGCGAGTGGCAGCCGAGGAAGCTGACCTCGGAAGCGAGCGCGCCAGAGAGCCGCCAGGTCCAATATTGCGGGTAGGTGAGGATGTGGCGGCTGCGGCGTGCGAGCGTCGGGTCGGCCCATTCCTGGAAGAAGATCGTGCGGGCGAAATTGAGCCCGCCGGGCAGGTCGGGCGTGTAGGTTTCGGCGTACGACGGCGCGACGCGCGCGAATTCGGCGTTCGCCGCGGCGGGAATCTCCTGCTCGTAATCGAGAATGGGCGCGGCGAGAGTCTCGTCGTCGGCGAGCAGCGCGCAGGCGCAGCCGTGGGTCGAGATCATCAGCCCTTCGAGCGCGTGACGGCCGCGAAGCTCGCCGAGCGCCAGTTCGAGCCAGGCGTATATGCCCTCGACGTCGAGCACGCGCAGGCCGTTTTCGGTGACGACCCGTTGCGGGTGGCGAGACTGGTCGAGGATTGTTCCGTCGCCGGCGAACGCGATCAGTTTTGCGTTGGTCTTGCCGACGTCAAGAACCGCCACGCCGCCGTTCATGCCCGAACTCCAGCTTGCAGGCGCCTCGTCGACGGACGCGGTCGAGGGCTGCACAGGCGGCCGGGCGCCGCGCCGCCCGGCGGAACCCCGGGGGCTTCGCCCCCGGGGACTCGCGGTCGGCCGGCGATCGGTCGCCAGGCGACGTCAGAAGTCGAACTTGTCGATATTGTCCTTGCTGTAGATGTAGGGCGCCCCAAGCAGGATTTCGCTGCCGTTGACGACGTTGAGCTTGCCGAGCTTGCCGGCGTCGACCGACGCATCGCCGGCCTTCAGCTTGCCGTCGACGACCGCCCGCATCACGTACATCGCCGCGTAACCGAGATCGATCGGGTTCCACAGCACCACCGACTTCACGCAGCCGGAGTGAACGTAAGGCTTCATCGCGTTCGGCGTGGCCAGCCCGACCTCCGCGACCTTGCCGCACAGGCCGGCCTTGGTCACCGCTTCGGCGCCGGCAGGCGTCGCGACCGAGGTCATGCCGAACAGGCCCTTGATCTTGTCGCCGTACTTGTTGAGGAGGGTGGTCGCCTGGTTGAACGACAGGACGTTGTCTTCCTGCGCCTCGACCGTCTCGAGCCACTTCATCTTCGGATGGCACTTCGCCCCATAGGCCTGCATCTCGGCGATCCAGCGCGCCTGGTTCGGCGTGGTGAAGGTCGAGGTGACGATGCCGAAGGCCGCGTCCTCGCCGGCTTCCTTGGCCATCGAGTCCATCATCGCCTTGGCGATGCCGTTGAACTCCGCCTGGTTGACGAACCATTCGCGCGCGTCCGGGGTGGAGTTGGCGTCGTAGCCGACGACATGGATGCCCTTCGACAGCGCCTTCTTCAGCACCGGCGCGATCGCCACCGGATCGTTGGCGGCGAACAGGATGCCGTCGACGCCGCTGGTGATGTAGTTGTCGATGAACTTGATCTGTTCGTCGATCTTCGCTTCGGTCGGGCCGTCGGTCTTCACCTTGACGTTGCCGAGATCCTTGGCGGCGTCGGCGATGCCCTTCGAGGTCGCGTTGAAGTAGCCGATGCCGATCAGCTTCGGCACGTCGACCACCGAGATCTCCTTGCCGGCCTTGTCGGGCGCGTTGACGGCCTTGCCGCCGTCATAGGGCTTGGCCGCCGGCGCCGCAGGGGCGGAGGCGTCGCACGCCAACGGCGAGGTCGGCAGATCGTCGGCGCCGTCCCAGCCGGCGGCGCTCGCGCCGGTGTTCATCGCGAGGGCGAGAGCCGCCGCCGCTGCGGTCGTCAACAGGTAGCTTCGCATGCGCATTCCTCCCACTTGTTCCATTTCACGCCGCCTGTGTGGCGGCTTCAGTCCCCGAACGCCCGCTTATACGCGGCGACGTTGGAGGGAGCTCGCTATCAGCACCGAGGCGATGAGCACGACGCCGATCACCATGATCGTCGCGTCGCCTTTCACGCCGGTCAGCGCCAGGCCGTTCTTCAGCAACTGAATCATCACGGCCCCGATCACGGTGCCCCAGATCGTCCCGGAGCCGCCGAATATGCTGGTGCCGCCGAGCACCACCGCGGCGATGGCGTCGAGTTCGTAGCCCATGCCCATGTCGGATCGGGTCGTCGTGACGCGCGACACCAGCACGAGGGCCGAGAGGCTGGCCATCAACCCCGACAGCGTATAGGCGGCGAGCTTCACCCGCTCGACCGGCAGCGCCGAAAATCGCGCCGCCGTCTCGTTGGAGCCGATCGCGTAGAGCGTGCGGCCGAACGTGGTTCGGTCGAGCGCGACGCCGAAGACGATGATGGCGAGGAACAGGACCAGCAGTTGGGTCGGCACGCCGAACACGTCGCCTTGCCCGAGGAAATAGAACCAGTCGGGATAGCCGCGCACCGAATGCGCCTGGCTGATTCCCTCGGCGAGGCCGCGAAAGAGCGTCAGCGTCGCGATCGTCGTGATGATCGGCGGGACTTTGATGCGGGTGATGACGAGCCCGTTGGCGAGGCCCGCCGCCGCGCCGACGACGAGCGTGAAGACAATCGCCAGCGGCAACGGGAAGCCGAGGTTCTTCCAGGAATAGCCGAGTACGATCGCGCACAGACCGACGATCGCGCCGACCGAGACGTCGATGCCGCCGGTGACGATGACGAAGGTCATCGGCAGGGCGATCAGGCCGATCTCGGTCATCAGCCTGCCCTGGTTGAGCAGGTTGTCGATGGTGAGAAAGCGATCGTTGAACAGGCCGAGCCCGAACAGCGCGACGACCAGCATCGCCGCCAGGATCGTTTCGTGGCGGAGGAAGATGCGCGCGCGCGAAGCGCGGTTCGAGCTCGCGACGGCGGTCATCGAATGGCTCCCGCGAGGCGGCGGCGGCGGCGTTCGATGTCCGCGATGACCGTCGCCAAGATCAGCGCGCCCTGCAAGGCGTGCGTCCAGAACGGCGAGATATTGATGAAGACGAGCGCGCTGGTGATCTCGGCGATCAGGATCGCCGCCAGCGTCGACCCCACCACCGTGCCGACGCCGCCGAGAATGCTGACGCCGCCGACCACGGAAGCCGTGATGATGGTGAATTCCAGCCCGGACGGCGTCGTCGACTGGATGACGCGCAATTGCGTGGCGAACAGCAGCGCCGCGACGCCGGCGAAGAACCCGTGCAGCACGAAGACGAGCACCAGGGTGCGTCGCGGCGAAACGCCGGAGAGCCGCGCCGCTTCCGGGTTGCCGCCGGTCGCATAGATGGCGCGGCCGAGCGGCCACCAGCGCATCCAGACCGCCGCGAGGATCGTCGCTACGACCATGATCGCCACCGGCATCGGGATGAAGCCGAAGATTTCGATGTCGGCGAGGTGGAAGGCGTCGGGCAGATCGGTGATCCACTTGCCGCCGGTGACGCTGATCAGGCCGCCCCTGAGGATCGACAACATGCCGAGCGTGACGACGATCGCCGGAATGCCGACATAAGCGACGATCGCGCCCTGCAGGCCCATCACCAACATGCCGAACACCAGCGGCGCCAGCCAGGTGACGGCGATCGGCGCGCCGGCGACGGCGAGCGAGCCCGACACGGTCGCCAGCACGCCGATCAGCGCGCCGACGGAGATGTCGATATTGCCGGTGATGATGACCATCGACATGCCGATGGCGGCGACCGCGATATAGGCGTTGCCGAGCAGAATGTCGGCGAGGTTGTTGGCGGAGAGAAAGCGCGGATTGACCAGGCCGACGACGAGGGCGAGGCCGACGATGGCGACGGCGAGCAGCATTTCCTGGGAGGAGAGACGCCGCCAGAAAGGCGCGCGCGCCGAACTGGCGCCGGAAAGGGCGATCGTGCTCATGCCGCCTGCTCCGTCGCGCCGAGGTCGCCCATCATCGCCGCGCCTACCGCCTGGGAGGTCGCAGCGGCGCGATCGAACTCGGCGACTACGCGCCCCTCGCGCATGACCAGAACGCGGTCGCTCATGCCTAGAACCTCGGGCAGTTCGCTTGAAATCATCAGGATGGCGACGCCGGCGCGCGCCAGTTCGCCCATGAACCGGTGGATTTCCGCTTTGGCGCCGACGTCGATGCCGCGCGTCGGCTCGTCGAGGATCAGCAGCTTCGGCTGGTTGGCGAGCCATTTGCCGAGCACGATCTTCTGCTGGTTGCCGCCCGACAGGCGGCCAGCGAGCTCGTCGAGCGACCGTGTCTTGACGCCGAACCGCCCGACCGCCTGTTCGGCGAGCCGCAGTTCGGCGCCGCGATCGATGAACCCGCTGTGCGAGAGGCTGGTCAGCGCCGCCAGCGACAGGTTGTGCAACACGCTCATCGGGCGAACCAGGCCTTGCGAGCCGCGGTCTTCGGGGACGTAGGCGATGCCGCGGGCGCGCGCGTCGGCCGGCGAACGAATCGTGACCGCCTCGCCCATCAGGCGGATTTCGCCGGATTCGGCGGGCCAGACGCCGAACAGCGTCTGCGCCAGCTCGCTGCGCCCGGAGCCGACGAGGCCGGCCAGACCGACGATCTCCCCGGCGCGCACGGTGACGCTGATCGACTTGGTCAGCGGCCGACGCACCAGATCGCGGGTTTCGAGCACCGGCTCGCCGATCGGCGCCTCGGTCTTGGGAAACATGTTGTCGATGCGGCGGCCGACCATCATTTGCACCAGCTCGCCGGAATTGGTCTCGCGGGTCAGGCGTGTGCCGACGTAGGCCCCGTCGCGCAGCACCGTCACGCGATCGGCGATGGCAAACGTCTCGTCGAGACGATGGCTGATGTAGATGATCGCCACGCCCCGCGCCTTGAGGCGGCGAACGATGTCGAACAGCCGCGTCACGTCGGCCTCGGTCAGCGCCGCGGTCGGCTCGTCCATGATCACGACGCGCGCGTCGTGCGACAGCGCGCGCAGGATTTCGACCCGCTGGCGGTTGCCGACTGAAAGCGCGCCGACCGTCTCGTCGGCCGCGAGGTCGTCGATGTCGAGCGAAGCGAGCAGCTCTTGCGCCTTGGCGCGCATCGTGCGCCAGTCTATCCAGCCTCCCCTGGCGCGCGGCGCATGACCGAGGAAGATGTTCTCGGCGACCGACAGTTCGGGGAACAGCAGCAGTTCCTGATAGATCGTGGCGATGCCGGCCCGGCGCGCGTCGTCCGGCGTGGCCAGGCGCGTCTCCCGGCCTTCGACCAGGATCGAGCCGGAGTCGGGGCCAAAGACCCCCGACATGATCTTGATCAGCGTCGATTTGCCGGCGCCGTTTTCGCCGATCAGCGCGTGCGCTTCGCCGGCGCGCACGTCGAACGAGACGGCCGACAGCGCCCGCACGCCGGGAAAGGTCTTTTCAATCGCGCGCACTTCGATTAGCGGCGTCGGCGCGTCCTGTGTGGCGCTCATGCGGCCTCCGTGGCGACGGCGTCGGCGTCGACGACAATCGTCTCGACGCCCGCCTCGCGCAGCATGGCGAGCGCCTCGGGCGGCGCTGCGCTATCGGTGATTAGCGCGCCGATCCGCGACAGCGGACACACCACCAGGCTGCCGCGCGGCGCGAACTTGGAGCCGTCCGCCAGGACGACCAGCTTGTCGGCTCGGGCGAGCAGTTTCCTCTCGGCGCGCGCGATCAGCGGGTCGCCCTCGATGACGCCGTGCGGGCTGATCGCCAGCGCGCTCATGAACATCAGCCGCGCCCAATAGTGCTGGATCGCGTCGTCGTCGAACGGCGCGACGATCAGCTTCTGGACGCGATAGACCTCTCCGCCGGGCAACGCGACGCGGTTCTCCGTCTCATGGATGAGCAGTTCCGCCAGCGGATAGGAGTTGGTCAGGACCTTCAGCCGCCGGCCGCGCAGGAATTGCGCCATCTGAAAGGTCGTCGTGCCTCCGTTGATGATGACGGCGTCGCCGTCCGCGCACAGCTCGACCGCCTGGCGGGCGATCGCCCGCTTGGCCTCGACATTGGTCGTCTGGCTATCGACGAACGGGCGCGTAGCCAGCGTCTCCTGCGAACTGGGCTCCGCGCCCACCGCCTCGACCGCGTGGATGCCGCCGTGGATTCGCATGGCGAGCCCGGCCTGGGCCAAGCGGCTCGCGTCGCGGCGGGCGGACGCGGCGGAAACGCCGGTCGCGGCCATGACGTCGGCAATTGACAGAAAACCGCGCTCTGCCAACAGGCTGCGCAGAACTTCAGTGCGCTGTCGCTCGCGCATGACCGCTGGCCGTTTCCTCCGGGGCGCGATTTGTCGGGGCCCCGCTTGATCGTCGCTCCTTCGCACGCCCGGTGATTGCTGTCAAACGGTCTTGATCGAAATCGATCATTTCGCAGTGGAAACGAAATCCGATTGACTGAAACCAATCACATTGCTATCAGAAATGAGCGAAGCTGATGACTGTCCGCGCGACGATCATCCAAGCTTTACGGAGGAACGACCCATGAGCGGCGACGCTTCGCGCGTCCACGTCCCTCTGCCCGATCTTTGGGACGACGCCCGCGCCGCCGGGCTCGATGGGCCGGGACTGCTGCTCTATCGCCCCAATCTTCTCGGCGCCGACTATTTCCTCACCGCGCGCGCCGCCTTTCGCCTGATGAAGGCGCAGGGGATCGGAAGCTCGATCATCTTCATCGCGTCGAAGAGCGGCCTCGCGGCGTCGCCCGGCGCCGCGGCCTATTGCCGCGTCAAGGCGATGGAGCTGCATCTGGCGCGCTGCCTGGCGCTCGAAGGAGCGGCGTTCGGCATCCGCGTCAACAGCGTCAATCCCGACGCGGTGCTGCGCGGCTCGAAAATCTGGCAAGGCGAGTGGCGCGATCAGCGCGCGCAGTCGAACAAGGTCATGGTCGACGAACTCGAGGAGGTCTATCGCCAGCGTTCATTGCTCAAACTGTCGGTCTATCCGGAAGACATTGCGGAGGCGGCCTATTTCCTCGCCTCCGACGCGGCGTCGAAGTCGACCGGCAACATCATCAACGTCGACGCCGGCAACGCGGTGTCCTTCGCCCGCTAGAGGGGCGGAAGCGATGGGCGCCCTGGGGAAAAAATCATGTCCGCCATTTCCGCCGACTTCATCGCCGATCAGAACCGGCCGCTGCTCGCCGCCCATCGCGAGGATTTCGACGCGCTCGCGCGCCGGCTCGCGCGGCGCAAGCTCGACGTCGAGAGACTGGTCGTCGACGCGATGGCCTTCGCGGTCGCGGTTCCGAGCTGGGGCGTGGGGACTGGCGGCACGCGCTTCGCGCGCTTTCCCGGCGTCGGCGAGCCGCGACACGTCTTCGACAAGCTCGCCGATTGCGGCGTGATCCATCGCATGACGCGCCTGACGCCGACCGTCTCGCCGCATTTCCCGTGGGACAAGGTGAAGGACTATGCCGAGCTGCGCGAGGCGGCCAAGAGCCACGGACTCGCGTTCGACGCGGTCAATTCCAATACCTTCCAGGACCAGCCGGGTCAGGCGCTGTCCTACAAGTTCGGCTCGCTCAGCCACACCGACAGGGCGGTGCGCGAGCAGGCGGTCGCCCACAATATCGAATGCATCGAGATCGGCCGTGCGCTCGGCTCCAAGGCGATCACGGTGTGGATCGGCGACGGCTCGAACTTCGCCGGCCAGTCGAGCCTCGCGCGCGCGTTCGACCGCTACCTCGACTCGGCCGCGGCGATCTATCGCGCGTTGCCCGACGATTGGCGCATGCTGCTCGAACACAAATTGTTCGAGCCGGCGTTCTATTCGACGGTGATTTCCGATTGGGGTTCGAGCTGCCTGGCCGCCCAGCAACTCGGGCCGAAGGCGGCGTGCCTCGTCGATCTCGGCCATCACGCGCCGACCGTCAACATCGAGCAGATCGTCGCGCGCCTCGCGCGCTTCGGCAAGCTCGGCGGCTTCCACTTCAACGACAGCAAATACGGCGACGACGACCTCGACGCCGCCTCGGTCTCGCCGTTCCGGCTCTATCTGGTGTTCCACGAGCTCGCCGAGGCGGGGCGGGCGCTGGGGGCGGCCTTCAAGCCGGCCTACATGATCGACCAGTCGCACAACGTCACCGATCCGATCGAGAGCCTGATGCAGTCGGCGATCGAAATCGCGCGCGCGCGCGCGCAGGCCCAGCTCGTCGACGCCGAGGCGCTCGCCGCGGCCCAGGAGGCGAACGACGCGCTGACCGCGCATCGGCTGTTGAAGGCCGGCTTCCTCACCGATGTCGCGCCGTTGATCGCCGAGGCGCGGCTCAGGGGCGGCGGGGCGCTCGATCCGATCGCCGCCTACCGCGCCAGCGGCTATCGCGCCGCCGTGGCGCGCCAGCGGCCGGCCGTCGCCGCCGGTTCGGCGGGAATCGTGTAAGGAGACTGCCATGAACGATCTCGAAGCGCTGGCGCGCGTCTCCGCCAAACTCGGAAGCAACCGCCTGCTGGTCCAGGCGGCCGGCGGCAACACCTCGGTCAAGGCCGACGGGGTCCTGTGGGTGAAGGCGTCGGGGCGCTGGCTCGCCAAGGCGCTCGACGAGCCGGTGTTCGTCGCGGTCGATATGCCGCGGCTGATGCGCGCGCTGGCCGCAAACGACCCGGCCTGCGAGACCTGCGACGCCTTCGTGCGCGACGATCTGTCCGCGCCCGGATTGCGTCCGTCGGTCGAAACGACGCTGCACGCCGGCCTGCCGCAACGCTTTGTCCTCCATGTCCATTGCGTCGAGACGATCTCGCACGCGATCCTGGTCGACGCCCCGACGCGGCTCACGGCGCGACTGGAAGGCCTCAACTGGCGCTGGGCGCCCTATATTCGTCCCGGCCTGCCGCTGTTCCGCACGATCACCCCCGGCGCCGACATCTATATCCTGCAGAACCACGGCCTGGTCGTCGCCGCCGACACGCTGGAGGCGGCGGTCGGCCTGATCGAGACTGTGGGGCGACGGCTCGCGCGTCCGATTCATGCGGCGCCGAACGGCGACCAGCGCCGGGTCGAACGCGCCGGCTATCATTTCGCCGACGGGCCGGCGCTTGCGCCGCATGCGGTGCGTCTCGCCGCGGCGGGGACGTACTACCCTGACCACCTGGTGTTCCTCGGCAGCGGCGCGGCGACAATCGACAACGCCGTCGGCTCGCCGCCGGTCATCCTCGCCCCCGGCTTCCCGCCGCTGGCGCGGGACGATCTGACGCCAGCGCCGCTCGCGATGGCCGGATGCCTCGCCGACGTCGCGGCGCGGCTCGCGGCGGACGATCGGCCACGCTACTTCACCGCGCGGGAAGAATACGACCTCACCCATTGGGACGCCGAGATATACCGTCAGTCTCTGCCCGCATCGGAATGAGCCGCGCGCTCGGCGTCGACATCGGCACGTCGGGCGTGCGGGCGGCGATCGTCGACGAGGCGAAGTCCGTCGTCGCCTACGCGGCCGAGCCCTTCGCGCCAAACAAGGCTCGCGATCCTTCGGCGTGGGTCGCCGCGACCGAAGCGGCGCTTGCGCGGCTCGATCTCTCCGGCGTCGGGGCGATCGCGATCGACGGTACGTCCGGCACGCTGGTCGCGCTCGACGCGCGCGGCGATCCGCTCGCCGAAGGCTCGATGTACAACGACGAGGCCACGCCTGAGGATCGCGCCGAAGCGGCGCGCGCAGCGCCGGGCCATGCTGCGCCGACCTCGCCGCTCGCGCGTTCGCTTGGGCTCAAGCGCGGCCTCGCGCCGGCGAAGATCCTCCATCAGGCCGATTTCGTCGCCTTTCGCCTGTTCGGCGAAACCTTCAGCGACGAGAACAACGCGCTGAAGACAGGCTACGATCCAGTCGCGCGCCGCTGGCCGGATTTCGTCGCCGCGCTCGGCCTCGGCGGCCTGCTGCCCAACGTCCTGCCCGCCGGCGCGGTCGCGGCGCGGCGCGACGGCCGCCGCATCGTCGCCGGCACGACCGACGGCTGCGCTGCGTTCCTTGCCGCCGGCGCCGAGGAGATCGGCGACGGCGTGACCTCGCTCGGCAGCACGATCGTGCTCAAGCTGCTGCTCGACAAGCCGATCGACGATCCCGCGACCGGAGTCTACAGCCATCGCATCGGCGAGCTGTGGCTCGCCGGCGGCTCGTCGAACAGCGGCGGCGCGGCGCTCGCCCAATATTTCCAACCCGCCGAGCTCGAGGCGCTGTCGGCGCGCATCGATCCGTCGTGTCCAAGTGGGCTCGACTATTATCCGCTGCCGAGGAAGGGCGAACGCTTTCCCGTCAGCGACGCGGAACGGGCGCCGCGGCTCGCGCCGCGTCCGCCAGACGACGCCCTGTTTCTGCAAGGCATGCTCGAAGCGATGGCCGGCATCGAATCGGAAGGCTACGCCAAGCTGACGCAGCTCTCCGGGCGCACGCTGCGCAGTCTGCGCGCGGTCGGCGGCGGCGCACGCAATCCCGCCTGGACGCGCCTGCGCGCCCTGCGCATCGCCGCGCCGTTCCTGTCGGCGCTGAGCGAACACGCCGCGGTCGGCGCCGCCTTGCTGGCGCTGAGGGCCTCGGCGTGAGGCTGCGCGACCTGATCCCTTCGTTCGACGGCTTCGTCATCGACCAGTATGGCGCGCTGCATGACGGCGCGAAGCCCTATCCAGGGGCGATCGAAGCGCTGGCGGCGATCCGCGGCGCGGGAAAACGCGCCGTGCTGGTGACCAATTCCGGCAAATCCGCCGCGGCCAACCAGGAGCGGCTCGCGGGGCTCGGCTTCGCGCGCGACCTCTATGACGCCATTGTTTCGTCGGGCGAGGCGGCGCGCGCCGGAATGGCGGACGGCGCGTTCGGCCCCGCCTTCGCCGCCGGCGCGAAGGTCCATGTCGTCGGCCGGACCGGCGACGATTACGCGCTCGAACGCTTTCCGACCGTTCCGGCCGATCTCGCCGACGCCGCCGCACTGCTGATCCTCGGCAGCGACGCGCCGCGGGTTTCGCTCGACGATTACGCCGAGCGGCTGAGGCCGGCCGCCCGGCGCGGGCTGCCGGCGCTATGCGCCAATCCCGATCTGCGGATGCTGACCCCGTCGGGCCAACAGCCTGCGCCTGGAGCGATCGCCGAAGTCTACGAGAGGCTCGGCGGCCGGGTGGTCTATGTCGGCAAACCGTATCCCTTCATCTATGCGCTGGCCGTGCGCGCGCTCGCCGGCGTGACGCCGCGCAAGATTCTCGCCGTCGGCGACAGCCCGCTGCACGACGTCGAGGGCGCGGCCAAGGCGGGGTTCACGACCGCGTTGGTCAAGACCGGCCTCAGCGCCGGCCTCGTCGACGCCGAGCTGCGCCGTCAGGGGCCGGTCGCGCCGGACTATGTCTTGGAAGGGCTGTGAGAGGCGCCTCTCGCCCCGCCGCAAAATTCAGGAAGCGTTAACCAGTTGGGGGCCAGCATGACCTTGCGGCGCCGCGCTTCCGCGCGCGGCGGCGCCGGCGCGCGCCAATCGGGCGACGAGGCGACACTTTGGCCACCACCACCACCTCGACCTATCTGTCGATCGAGAACAACCTGGCGCGCTACCAGAAGATGGTCGCCAGCGAACCAACCGTGAAGACGGCGACCGACTATTACGCCGCCAACATCGGCAAAGTGACTTCGATCAAAGACCTGGTCGGCAATTATCGTCTGCTGTCCTATGCGCTCACCGCCTACGGACTCAGCGACCAGGCCAATAACAAGGCGCTGGTGACCAAGGTGCTGCAAGGCGGCTACACCAGCTCGAAAGCGCTCGCCAACACGCTGAGCAATCCAAACTGGAAGAACTTCGCCAAGGCCTTCAGCTATCTGTCCAGCGGCACGACCGCGACCTCGGAAACGATCTCGGCGGCGGCCTCGACGACGGAATCCGACTATACCGAGCAGCAACTCGAGAACCAGGAAGGCAAGCAGGACGTCGGCGTCCAGCTTGCACTCTATTTCAAGCGTGTCGCGCCGACGATCACCTCGGCGTACAGCGTGCTCGGCGACGAGAACCTGCTCGAAGCGTTCCAGACCATCTTCGGCATAACGCTCAACACCAACGGAAATATCGACAACAATGCGTCGATCGTTTCGAGGTTGATGCCGATGTCGGATCTGACGAATTCGAAGAAGCTCGATCAGCTCGTCGAGCGCTTCTGCGCCCAGTACACGGTTCTTTACAGTTCCGGCGGCACGGACGCCTCGTCGCCGTTGGAGGTATACAACAGCGGCACGACGGCGACATCATCCTCCCTCGACGCCGCGACCTCGATCATGAGCAGCATCGTCAGCGGCAATAGCAGTTACGGCGGCTCATCGACCACCCAATCGCTTTCGAGCGTGCTGTTGAACAGTCTGCAGAGCTTGTCGCTCGGCGGCTGAGCGGGGCAAGTCTCACGCAAGGGTCCCGCGTTTAGCTTGGCCGACTCCGGCGCGGAACAGGCCGCGGCGGCGCGGACGCTTTCGACGTGAGACAAGGATCCCAGGCGGTCGTCCCCCCTTCCGCGAGCTCGCGCGCGGCCGCGCCCGACGAAGGCGATGGCCTCGATTCGCTTTATGCGCGCGGCGTCGCGCTGTGGAGCAGCGGTCGCCGCCGCGAGGCGATCGCCGCCCTCGATGCGGCGCTCAAGCGCAATCCCGATTTCCCCGACGCGCTGTGCATGGGCGGATACATCCTCGCCGAGTCGGGCAAGCGCGAGGCGGCGCTCGCGTTCTATCGCCGCGCGCTCGGCTTCAACGTCGATCTCCCGGCCGCCTGGTCGAATATCGGCAAGTTGATGTTCGAGGACGAGCGCTACCTCGAGGCGCTCGACGCCTTCGACGCCGCGCTCGGCCTGCGGCCGAAGGACGCCGACCTGTGGAACAGCCGCGCCGGCGCATTGCGCAAGCTCGGCCGGCTCGAGCCGTCTGCCGCGGCGGCGCGCGAGGCGCTGAGGCTGAAGCCGCGATTCGCCGAGGCTGCTCTCAACCTCGGAACGGCGCTGTTGAAGCTCGATCGGGCCGAAGAGGCGCTCGCCGCCTACGAGGCCGCAAGCGAGGCGCAGTCCGGCTATGGCGCGGCGCTCAACGGCCAGGGGCTGGCGCTGCGCGCGCTCGCCCGACTCGACGAAGCCGTCGCCGCGTTCAACGATGCGATTCGCCTCGGCAACCGCGAGGCGATCGGCAATGCGGGGTGCCTCGCGCTGTCGCTCGGCGACTTCGAGCGCGGCTGGGAGGGCTACGAGGCGCGCTGGCTCGAAGGCAAGTCGCTCGCCGAGGCGCTCGGCGCGCGCTTTCCCAAGTGGCGCGGCCCCGGCCGGGCGGGCGAGCGCGTGCTGGTGATGAACGACCACGGCCTCGGCGACACCATCCAGTTCAGCCGCTATCTGCCGCTGATGGTCGCTGCGGGCGTCGAGCCGACCTTCCTCTGCCCGCCGCGCCTGCATCGCCTGCTGTCGTCGCTCGCCGGCGTTCGGTTCGTCGCCGACCGGCCTGACGGCGAGAGCTTCGACGGGCAGATCGCGATCAGCAGCCTGCCGCACGCCTTTGCGACTCGGATCGACAGCGTGCCGGCGACGGTCCCCTATCTGGCCGCCGAACCCGAACGCGTGAAGACTTGGTCGGCGCGGATCGGCGCCGACGGCTTCAAGATCGGAATCGTCTGGCAGGGCAACTCCAATCCCGATGTCGACGTGGCGCGCTCCGCCCCACTCGCCGCCTTTGCGCCACTCGCCGCGGTTCCCGGCGTACGGCTGATCTCGCTGCAGAAGGGCGACGGCGTCGAGCAGCTCGCGACATTGCCTTCGAGCATGCGAATCGAGACCCTCGGCGACGATTTCGACGCCGGCCCCGACGCCTTCGTCGACGCGGCGGCGGCGATGTCCTCGCTCGACCTCGTCGTCGCCTGCGACACCTCGGTCGCTCATCTCGCCGGTGCGCTGGCCAAGCCGACCTGGGTCGCGTTGAAATGGGACGCCGAATGGCGCTGGCTGCGCGGTCGTGAGGATTCGCTGTGGTATCCGACGATGCGCCTGTTCCGCCAGGCGCGGCGCGGCGTTTGGAGCGATGTCTTCGCCGCAATGGCGAGCGAACTCAGCGCGCTCGCCCAACCGAGCGGCGCCGGGGGTGCAATCGACATTCCCGGCGCGGTCGGCGAACTGATCGACAAGATCGCGATCCTGAGGATCAAGGAGCGGCGCATCGACGATTCAAACAAGGTCGTCAACGTGCGTCGCGAGCTCGCGCTGCTCACGGCCAAGCTCGGCGAGACGGGAATTGACTGCGACGACCTGTCGCCGTTGGAGGCCGAACTCGCCGCGGTCAACGAAAAGTTGTGGGATGTCGAAGACGAGATCCGCCTGTGCGAGAAGGCGGGCGACTTCGGCGAGCGGTTCGTCGCGCTGGCGCGCGCCGTCTACTTCACCAACGACCGTCGTGCGGCGCTCAAACGCGAGATCAATCGGCTCTGCAATTCGGCGATCGTCGAGGAAAAGCATTACGCATGACCAATGCCTTCGCTGCTTGACGGCGGCCGGGCGCGGTCGGACGAGCCAAGAAACTGCGCCGCGCGGCGCATCGTCGCGGTCGAACGGAAAGCTTCGCACGACATGTCCAACGAAGCGACGTCTCTGTGCCGGATGGCGAACGATCTCCATCGGCAGGGCAGGCATTCGGAAGCGCTGGCGGCTTACGACCGCGCGATCGAACTGAATCCCTGCTATCCGGCGGCGCTGAACAATCGCGGCGTCGTCTTGCTGGCTGTCGGCCAAGCCGCGAAGGCGCTGGAGAGCTTCGAAAGAGCCGTCAGCCTGCAGCCTGATTTCGCCGAAGCGCTGTACAATCGCGCCAATGCGTTGAGAGGACTGAAGCGGATTCCCGAAGCGCTCGCGGATTACGACCGCGCGATCGCGGTTCGGCCGAATTACGCCATGGCCTTCAACAATCGGGGCGCCACGCTCCAGGAACTGGAGCGTCCATTGGAGGCGCTCGAGAGCTACGACAGGGCTTTGGCGCTGTCGCCCTCCTACGCGGACGCGTGGGAGAACAAGGCGATCTTGCAGAGCGAATTCGGGGAGGTCGAGGGCGCCCGCCGAGCCCTCGAAACGCTGATAAGGGCCGAGCCGCGTCGCGCCCGAGCCCACTTTCAACTCGTGCGGATGAAGCGAATGACCCGCGAGGATCCGCAGCTCCCTGTCCTGGAAGCGCTGGCGCGAGAGCGAAACGCGATGGGGGAGAAGGAAGCCGTCGACATAAGCTTCGCGCTCGGCAAGGCTTACGACGACATCGGCGAATACGAGCTGGCCTTCGCGCATTTCGCCGAAGGCAACGCGCTGAAGCGTGCGGGGATCGTCTACAACGAAGTCGGCACGCTTGCGCACTTGCGGAGGATTGCGTCGGCGTTCACGCCCGACGCCGTCGACGCCCTCCGCGGCCTCGGCGACGCGACCGCCGCGCCGATCTTCATTTTCGGCATGCCGCGATCGGGGTCGACGCTGATCGAACAGATCCTCTCCTGCCACCCGGATATCTCGGCGCGCGGCGAGGTCGACGCTTTCGAGAGGGCGGCGGCGGACGTGGCCAATGCGGATGGCCGCAGCTTGTCCCTGCCGGAAATGTTCTCGCTTTTGCCGGCGGAACAGTTGTCGGCGATCGGACGGCGTTATCTGGAGAAAATGAGGGTCGAAGGCGAAGGCGCGAAACGCACCACGGACAAGAAGCCGAGCAACTTTCTCTACGCCGGCCTGATCCATCTGGCGCTGCCCGGCGCGCGCCTGATCCACACGCGTCGGAACGCGATCGACACGTGTTGGTCGTGTTTCTCCCAACGTTTCGCCGATGTCGGCATGCCCAGCGCCTACGATCTTGGCGAACTCGGCCGTTTCTATTGCGCCTATGACACGCTCATGGAGCACTGGCGGCGCGCGCTGCCCGAGGGCGCGATACTGACGGTCGATTACGAGGACGTCGTGGCCGATCTCGAAGGGCAGACGCGGCGGATTCTCGCCCATTGCGGCCTCGCATGGAACGACGGCTGCCTCGAATTCCACAAGTCTCGTCGGCATGTGCGCACCGCGAGCGCCGGACAAGTCAATCAACCGCTTTACAAGAGCGCCGTCGGCCACGGGAGAAACTACGAACGCTTCCTCGCGCCGCTCATGAACGAGCTCGCCGCGCTGTCGCGGCCGGACCTCGCGGGACAGGCGCTGGTCGCCGCGGAATGAGGGTCGCCTTGACTTCCGCAAATCGCGCGGTCCGTCGTCGCGGCCGGCGAACGGCGCAAAGCTGATCGAGGGCTTAGAAGCGCCGTCGCGCGCTCAGTCGCGCACCGCGTAAAAGCGGCCCCTGAGCGCCGCGCGTTCGCTCGGCTTCAGCGCCGTCGCGCCGTAACCGTTGAAGCGCACGCCGAGCGTCGCGCCGCGCCGCCACACGGTCGCAACCGACTCGACCACGCCGCTCTCGTCGTCGTGGACCTGGAACTGCGGCGGCAGACCGACGTTGCGCGCCAGCGTCAGCCTCAACCCGGTCGCCGAACGATCGTAGATCAGGCAATCGCAGAGGAAGGCGTTGGCCGAATCGAGGATCTTGGCCGAGCGCATCCGGGTGCGCCGTCGTCCCGCCAGACGCAATTCGCGCCCTGCGGCCTTTGGGCGCGGCGTCTCGGAGCGCGGCGTCTCGCGAAGCGAGTCGAGGACGACGTAGGCGACCTGGCCGCGCCGCGCCAACACGCGCGCCAAAGCGCGGTCGTCGCGGGGAAAGGGACTGCGCACGCCTTCGAGGAGATCGTTCATGACGCGGTTCGCCGGCCGGTTCGCTCAAGGCGACGAGACTAGCGCGTCGCGCCTTGCCAATCTGTTGCCGGCGCAGATCGACGCTGACGGAGAGGAAACTCGATTAAGAGGTTATTAACCAAGCTCTACGTAAGTTTCCTCTTGGGAATTGGGGGAACAAATCCGGCGATTCGCGGCCGCCGCAAAAAGCAACGACCTCGCCCGGCGCCGTTCGCGTCGGAGAGGCGCAAAGCGACGGCGCCGCGCGTTTCCACCTCATGTCTCGCCGCCATGGCCGGGCGAAGCCTTTCGCCCGAACGCCGGCGCGCGCGTCCCGCGTTGCGTAGGTCCAGCGTGTAGGCTGATCGATCTAACGGGGCAAATGCATGTATATCATTGTCGACGAGCGCAACCTCGTTGCGGGGGGTTATGCGTCGGGTTTCGACCGCGAAGGCGTATCGACGGCTGGCATCGATCCCGTCGAATTCAAGGAGTGGATCGGCAAAGTCAGCGACCTCGATATGTGCGCGGTCGAGGCCTTCCTGATCGGCGATTGCACCAATCGCGAAACCTTCCCCCGACTCATCCGCGAACGCACCGCCGCTCCCGTCCTCTGTCTCAACGACCGGCAGTCGCTCGACGAGACGCTGGAATTGTTCGCCGCCGGCGTCGACGACGTGCTGCGCAAGCCGGTGCATGTGCGCGAGATCCTTGCTCGCGTCGGCGCAATCAATCGCCGCGCGCTCGGCGAACAGGGCCACGTGACGATCGGCGAATTGCGCGTCTATCTCGACGGCCGCGAGCCGGAAGTGAAGGACGTGCCGCTGCCGCTGCCGCGGCGCGAGTGCCGCATCCTCGAATATCTCGTGCGCAATCGCGGCCGCCGCGTCACCAAGACGCAGATCTTCAACGCCGTCTACGGCCTGTTCGACGAGAACGTCGACGAGAACGTGGTCGAGAGCCATATCAGCAAGCTGCGCAAGAAGCTCAAGCATCGGCTGGGCTACGACCCGATCGATTCGAAGCGCTACCTCGGCTACTGCATCGAGCGCCGCTGAGCCGGCGTCCGGTTCGCCTCATACTCCGCCCAAGCAAACGCCCGCCACGCGACAGCGTGGCGGGCGTGTCTTTTGCAATTCGCCGGGCGCGCCGCCGCCCTCCGCAGGAGCAGGATCGAAGGGCTGACGGGGCGGACGGTCGGTCGAAGTTCGATCCGACCGAAGCTGTTGACGGCGCCTTGCGCTCGGAGATTGGCCGAGCGCGTTGCGGCTCGGCCGGAGCGCGCCTGCGGCGCGCGTTTCTCTTCAGCGGCGCCGGCAATGCGATCGCCGGCGCCGTCGCTTGTTCTCGATTCAGCCGTTGAACAGCTTGAGGATGAGCTGCGAGTTCTGGTTGGCGATCGACAGCGACTGAATGCCGAGCTGTTCCTGGGTCTGCAGCGCCTGCAGCCGGGTCGAGGCGGTGTTCATGTCGGCGTCGACCAGGGCGCTGACGCCGGTCGAGTAGTTGGTGGTCAGCGCGCTGTTGAAGGTCGAGGCCGCGGTCATCGCGTCCTGGGTCGTGCCGATCTGCGCCGCATAGGACGTCAGGCTGTTGAGCACCGAGGAGACGCCCGCGAGCAAGTTTTGCGCCTCATTGGCGGCGTTGGTCGAGCTG
>Ga0182030_10002981_pt1 | contig 36116 bp, 29 predicted proteins | sample 812S3MmetaG_FD_121299 | JGI IMG/M metagenome (GOLD analysis project Ga0182030, IMG submission 121299) | Permafrost microbial communities from Stordalen Mire, Sweden - 812S3M metaG (Illumina Assembly) | ecosystem: Environmental > Terrestrial > Soil > Wetlands > Permafrost | place: Sweden...
GCGCTGTTTGGCCGTAGACCGGGAGGGAGAAGGTCGAGAGGTACATGCCGTTCCGATAGGTATCGTTCAACGACATCATGAGGGTGTAGCCCGGTACGAGGACATGCTCGTAATTGAGGGTCGCTACGGCATTGACTTTTGAGCTTCCGGGAAGCTGTTGACCGGCGGTTCCCGAGATGGCCCCCGGCACGATGACCCCGGCCCCATTATTTGCCGCGTAGGAGTAGTTTTCGGTGAGCTTGGCGTCTGTATAGGAGCCGCCCACGGTGATGCTCAGACCCGGCAGGAACAATCGGCTATTGAGATCGAATTCAAATCCTTTGGATTGAGCTCGGTTAGCGTTCCAGACGGCGAGTCCCCCGTCGGGCGTGGTTCCTCCGATCTGAGGCTTATCCCATTGGATATCGAACACATCGAACGCATATCGGACACCGTCGGCAAAGTGGCCCTTCAACCCCACTTCATAATTGTTCGTGGAATCGGGCGTGTAGCTCAAGAGCTGTGGGTTGTCCTTGAATATGCCGCTCGTCGGCAGCGCATTGGCGCCGCCTCTGCGGAAACCTTGTGACCAGAGCGCATACGCGTAGTGGCCGTCCGCATATTCGTAGGAGGGATTGACCTTCCAGATATTTTTGGATGCGGGCGCGCTGTGGGGCACGGGCAGCAGCAGGATGTCGAAGGTATAGAGCAGGTACGATTGCTCATCCGTAAAGCTTTGCTCGAAGTGCCGCCCGCCGAAGGTGATCTGACCGCGGGGCATGAAGTGCCAGGTCAGTTCCGCGAACTCCGATTTGTCCTCGAATGTCTGAATATCTACCTGAGCGAAGTGAACATCGCCGGGACCGCTCACGAGAAGACAGTTGGGAAAGCTGGCGCCAGCGTAGTACGGTGCCGTACATCCCTGGGCCACGGCGTACTCAGGCGATCCCGGATTGGAGAAGTTCCAGGAGCCCTCGCTCACTTGATGCTCGTAGTACAATCCGACCACGTAATCGAACGGCTTGTCGGGGCCGGGCGTCGAGACGAGACGGAACTCCTGTGTGAACGTGTGCGCCGAATCGCCAAAGAGAGAAGGGTTCACGAATCGCGGGTTGATCGGATTTCCAGCATAGTACCCGGGAATCCCGGGGTCTGTGGCCTTAAGCCCCACGATGCCATACGTCTGATCCAACATGGTCGAGCCAGTGGTGGTGAAGTAGGAACTGGTGGAAGACAGTGTAGCGAATCCGGCATCGTAGCTCAGGTCAAGGCTCGTGAGATTCGTCGTTCGTGTGAACGGCTGGTTGACCGGGACGAAGTCCTGATAGTTGCCGCCACCCGGAAAGGTCACTCTCGGATCGATCGGATACGGACCGCCCGGAAACGCCGAGTTCGTGGTCGGCCCACCGTCTCCATTGACCTTCGACTGAATGAAGGCAAGCTCTGCGCTCAATGGGTCGACGGGCTTCCACAGGACGCTTGCGCGCCCGGTATAGGTTTCCGTGTAATTCCAGTCGTTCTTGCCCGTGAAGACGCCGGGGCTATTCGCGGGATCCGCCGGATTGGCGAGCGTTGGAATACCGCTCAGGGGCGAGCCCGGACGCTCCAGGATCCCATAGACATTAATGAATCCCGGTTCATAGGCGTACCTGCCACTCGCACGAAATGCCAGCGTGTCGCCGATGGGAACGTTCAGCATGCCCTTAACCGTATAGCTCTCACCGCTCGAGTGCGCGACCGTCCCACCCCCGACCTCGAAGTTGCCTGAGAAGGTATTCAGTTGGGGTGCGTTGGGGATAATTCGTAGTGCCCCGCCGAGCGCGCCCGCGCCGTACAGCGTACCCTGCGGACCTCTGAGTACTTCGACGCGCTGCACGTCGTCCAGCTGAAAATATCCATCGATCGGCGAGTTGCCGATATAGACGCCGACGGGGCTCTGCTCGAAGGTGCGAAACCCCAGGTATCCGATGGGCGCCGCGGTGACGCTGATACCGCGAATGATCGGTGTTGTCGCGGCGGTGTCGCGCGCGCCAAGATTGAACATACTGAGACCCGGCACCTGGCTCGTGAGAGAGGCAATGTCCGTAACACCTGCCTCGGAAAGCTGCTCGCCGCCGATCGCCGTGATGCTATAAGGAACTTCTTCGAGTGTCTGCGCACGCCGGGTCGCCGTGACGACCACTTCTTGAAGGGTACTATTGGATGACTGCGCTGCTGGTGTACCCGCGGCCTGATCTTGGGGGTGCGCTGGATGCGAAAAGCCGTACAGGGCGAGGAAGACGGCTGCGCTCAGAGGAGTTGCCGCCGGCGGTCGCGTGCTACAGAGCGTCAGGCGTTTTGTTCGCGAAGCAGAACCCTTTCTCATCAGCGCATCCCCATAGTCGTTGTAATGCAGAACCTTGCAGAGCAGGATGATGTCCGTCGGCCGGTCGATTCGAATATAGACTTGCGACTTTAGCGACACCTTCGCGCGGCCTGGGCAATTGCTAGGATTTTCATCGCTTTTTGCTTCTATCCCTGGAGTAATGCCCGCGGTAGGGCTACATGTGACCCTGGCGGAAAGCAAACGGCGGCAACCATCAAGTGCGGATGTCATGAAGCATCGTTCTCACAACTCAGCTGTTGTGTTGGTCATCGGGGCGGTACTCACCGTCGTCGGCGCAAGCATCTATAACGTTTTGCCGCTCCTCGCCACGGGCGCCGTCGACATCCTGGGCTTCTCGGACGCTCAAGTCGGTGTGATGTCGGTGGCCATCACCGTCGGGTCGGGTATCAGCGCGCTTCTGTCTGGGTTGTGGGTACGCTCCGTGCCCTGGCCACGCTCCGCCCTCATCGGGCTCGGCGGGGTGCTCGTGACCAATGCACTGGCGATGCTCGTCCATGGCTACTGGACCATCGTGTTCATGCAAGGGGCAGCAGGGTTCTTCGCAACGGCGGTCATTTGCCTGGGTTTGACGATCCTGTCGGATCGCGAAGAATCAGCGCGGGGTTTCGGCGTGTCGAACGCGATGCAGGTCGTCTATCAAATCTGCGCCATTTTGGCGGGCCCCGCGTTGTTGCGCATGGGGGGTCTCAACGGGGTTCTGGTGATGCTGGCCGGCCTTAGCGGTTTGACGATGTTTCTCGCGCCACTATTGCCGGCTCACGGCAGGACAGTCGAGACTCAAGGCGTGTCGAAGGGGCTTCTGAAACCGGCGACACTCCTCTCCCTCTTGGGCTTTGGCATTTATTTCGTCAATGCGGGGGCGTACTGGACCTACGTCGAACTCATGGGTCAAGCGCAGGGGATGACGCCGGACGTGGTGGCCAACTGTGTGGCGGCGGGCGTATCTGCGGGGATATTGGGTGGCGCGCTTGCGTGGGCGCTTGGCGATCGTAGGGGAAGAGTTTGGCCGCTTTGCATCTCCTGCGCGATGACGGTCGCAGCGGCGCTGTTGCTGAACGGCACCTTCGGTGTCACTGCATTTTTGCTAGCGGGGCTGTTGTACTTTTTCGCATGGAATTACTCCGTCGCCTATCAGCTTGCGATCGTCAATGCGGTCGATACCACGGGACGCGGCGTTGCCATGACCCAAGCCTTTGCTTTTTTTGGTTCCGCAGGCGGTGCGGGCGCCGCGGCGATTTTCGTGAGGCCGGGCAACTATCACGCGGTGATATGGCTAGTCGTTCTCGCGGTTTGCGTAAGCACGGCCTTGTTCGCACTCTCATTCGTATTGCACAGCGCTGCGGACTCGAGACGCGGACTCGCCGAGGCGTTGCCGTAACCCTTCAATGGCAGAGCCGGAGATACTCACGTGCAAAGAGTTCCAGAGAAAATCGCCATCGTGACGGGGGGAGCCGTTGGAATAGGCGCGGCGATTGTGCGGCGCCTCGCGTCCGAGGGGTCGAAAGTCACGATCACAGATATTCAAGAGGACGCCGGGCGGGCGTTGGCACGGGAATTAGGTTGTGATTTTGTGAAACAAGACGTAACTGACGAGAAACAATGGCAAGCGGTCGTGAGTCAAGTGGAAAAGCGGCATGGCGCCTTGCACATATTGGTGAATAACGCCGGTATAGAGGGTGCCATCGAACTGGGGAGCCCCGAGGTCACGAGCCTTGCCGATTGGCAATCGGTCCACCGGGTCAATGTGGAGGGGGTGTTCCTGGCGTGTCGCGCGGCCATCCCCGCGTTGCGGCGAGCCGGTGGCGGCTCCATCATCAATGTGTCCTCGACCGCAGGTCTCGTCGCGACGCCGGATTTCAGTGCCTATGGAGCCAGCAAGGCGGCGGTGCGCCATCTCACGACTTCCGTAGCACTTCATTGCGCCAGGGACGGCTCGCGCATCCGCTGTAACTCCGTACACCCGGGTGTCGTGCTGACGCCGATGTTGCATCGGATTGTCGAGAGCATCGGCAAGCAACGGGGGGTGGCGGCTGAAGAGGTCCTGCGAGAATTCAAAGCCGAGATTCCTCAGGGCGAGTTTCAGGAGCTGGGTGACATTGCTCATGCGGTGCTGTTTCTCGCATCCGATGAAGCCAAGCACGTCACCGGGCTCGCAATGATCGTTGACGGTGGCGGCACACTGGCCTTTGGAGCCGGCGGGACGCGGTGAGAGCCCCTGGCCGAGGGTCGTCGGCGCAATCCGAGTCAGAATTCGTCTTGAGTGCGGCTCGGCGAAACATCCGTAAGCAGTGGTCGTGCGATGGGGATTGGCCCGAGACCAGCGATTCGATCGCCAGGGCATCGAGCATGAGAGAAAGTGCATGCGCTGTCGTCGGATCGGTATGCCGGGCGAGCGCGTCCACCACCACCTTACCCCAAGCGACACTGAGTCTGCGAAGCGCAGGACGGCGCATGGCGGCAAGATAAAGCTCTATTTGGACAATGCTGCGATTGCGCTCCTTGTTGCTGAAGACTTCCACCAGCTGTGTCGTGAGTTCCCGAGGCAGATCGGGCGCAGAGGGCAGACTCTCACTCCATCGGCGCCAAAACTCTCTGTTGCGCGACGCCGCCAATTCAATGGCAACGGCGAGCAAGTCCTCCAACGAGGAGAAGTGATAAGTCATCGAGCCGAGCGGTACGCCGGCAGCGGCGGCAACCTTGCGGTGCGTCAGCCCCTCGACACCACTCGTCGTTACCACGTTCACAGCAGCTTCGGCGATACGCATTCGCCGATCCGGATCGAAGCGACGCGGGGGCGTCGCGATTTCAGATTCCCGGGGCACCTCAATCCTGCCGATAGCTCGCCGGCCTCGATGAACGTGTGGTCTCGGGGAAATGGCGATGGATCTGCTCGGTATACCAAGCATAAAAGCCAGCTTGCCCGGTCTGGTGGTGTCTGTTCAGAGGTCCGGGGACATACGCGCTCATCTGCATGCCTTTCTGCACATTCTCGCAGAGCACGCGATCTTGCTGCATGGTCACGTCCCAGAATTCGCGGAGTCGCTCGACTTGGTAATCTTTGCCCTCTAAGGCGTCGCCGGCAACGAACCAGTATTGCTTTAAGTCTGTGCACGCGGGGCCCACCGGCTTGGGCGAAAAGATCCAGCCATGATCGCGTGACAGTATCATCACCATTCCGGGCTCCCAGAGCAGGCCGTAGGCGCTGGGATTATCGACGGCATCGCGTCGCGGGAACGGCACCGCGCAGACCTTTTCTCCGTTCAACGTGTGCGAACACTCAACTTTTGTCTGAATGACCTCAAGGCCCGCCGCCCGCGACTTCAAGGCATCTGCGAAGGTTTCAATGGACGAGGGGTTCTTCCAGTCGCGCACCGCCATCAATTCAGGATGATTCATGGCGCAGTGATAGCATTCGAGATTGTTTTCGACGACTATTTTCCAGTTGGCCATAATCCGGTGCGTTTTGACGGACGCGAGCTTCGCGTCGCCGAAGCGATATCCGTCGAAGCCCGCGGCGCGGAAATAGCTCGCGATCGGTGCTGGCGGGTTGTCCGCCAAGCAGACGAAGATAAGTCCGAGCCAAACATCGACGTGAACCGGGTGGAGCCCCCACGGAGCGCGATCGAAATCGTCAGGCATATGCGGCGCCGCCAGCACTGCCCCATCGGAGAGTGAATAGCTCCAACCATGGTAGGGGCACACGATGCGCTTGCCTACCTTTCCCGCGGCATCAGAACAAAGCCGGGCACCGCGATGGGAGCAAACATTATGATAGGCCCGCACGCGGTTCTCGCCATCCTTGCAGATGAGAACCTCATCGGCGTCGAGCGAATAGGTCAGATATTGGCCCGGCTCGCGGAGCTCGCCCAGGTGACCCGCCAGCAGCCACCTTGGCCGAAACACCGCCGCGAGATCGCGCGCGAACCACGCACCGTCCAAGAACGACTCTTTGGGTGGACCCGTGTCTTCGTCAGCGGATGGCCGCAACGGCATTGCTAACTCAGCCATAAATCTCCTGATTGATCGATACGTACATTTGTACACATCAAGGTTAGCATAGTGACGGAATGCGTGCATGGTGAGCCCCACCCACATCCGCGGTTCTGCGATGAAATTCCCAGGAATACCCTCGCGCCGCGCGAGGGCCTTTTTTAAGGCTTCACACGCCTCACGTCGATGGGCCGTACCCCGAAGTGACGACGAAAGGCGGTGGCGAACGAAGTCGAATGACTGTAACCGACCGCCGGACTCACCTTGTCGACGGACCAGTGCTGATCCCGCAGAAGCGCTAAGGCATGCTGCATTCGGCATCGCACGCTAAATTGGGAAATCGTCTCGCCGTAGACGGACTTGAAGCCGTGGGTGAGAGCGGTTTCGCCCATGCCGACGGATCGCGCCAGTTTTCGAAGCGTGGGTGCGGGCGCGAGCTCCCTCATCAGCAGGGCGCGCGCATTTTGTAGAGACTTAAGCTCGCGCTCGTTGTATTCCTCGTGGGGCAAGGCGGGCAGGGAGCTGAAGCCGCTCACGGCAGCGCACAGAAGCTCCAGCGTCAGCGCCTCCGTGTAGACCAGGGCAAGCGCTCCCTGGTAGGGATTGTTGATGAGCTTGGTTGCAATGTCGAACATGGGAGCCGTTAGCGGGAGTTGGCAGTAGTTGAGCGCTCCGCTCGGATTGGAGACGCATGCTTGGAGCTGCGAGGGCATCTCGGAGATTGATGTGACGAACTGTTCAACCAGAAAGCTAGGTCGTACGCTGATCACAACCATCTTCTCGTGTGCGCTCGGCGCGGTCCACTCGGGGACATCGATCCCAGGCGACTGCGCCCACACCAGCAGCGAGGGCCGGTTGAAGCGCAGGGGCTTGGCGCCGCTGACGCCCAACGTCAAATCGCCGGTGACCTTGAAATTGAATTGGATGAGGCCGTCACCAGGTACGAGTTCGAACCGTGGATTTTTGTAGACGAAGTTCCAGACGACGACGTAGAAATCACCCCGAATACGGGTGAATTCCCAATAGCCGTCGCCCTCCTCGGGGGTTAGGGTCACGCGCGCCCCGAGCAGCCCCCGAGTTGGATGTCGCACGATCCGCTCGACTTGGGGTGCCGCCTCGAGATTCGCGAATACGGCTCCGAGGCTTTGGCCCGGACCCGCCATGATGGTGCGCCACAGGCCCTCGTTTGCGGAATTGGGTTGCGGCGCCGTAGTGCTTTTTTGGCTCCCCGACTTCATCAGTCCCGGTTTCTACACTTGTCGTTGCAACACCATTGCAGGAGCTTGGCCATGCCGGGAGGGATTGTAATAGACCTCTTGATGGCGGCATAGGTGTTTGGGACCTTAAGTCAAGAGAGTTGGAATTCCTAGTAAGTTAGCCGGAAGAGCAAAGGTTCTCTTCGGACGCGGCGACTATTGTCTAGGCTGATACGGGGAAGGGTAATCGCCGGGTCATGAAAACTCACGCGCAGGTGGTCATCGTCGGCGGAGGTATCGTCGGGTGCAGTGTGCTCTATCACCTTACCAAGCTGGGCTGCAGGGATGTGGTTTTGTGCGAACGGAAGGAATTGACCGCCGGATCGAGTTGGCATGCGGCGGGGCAGATTCACGCACTCAATAGCGATCCCGCAGTCGCACGACTGCAAGGATATACGATCGGGCTCTATCGAGAGATCCAGGAGATATCGAGCCAGGACGTCGGGCTGCACTTGACCGGCGGACTGCTCATTGCAGAGACGCAGGATCGCTGGGATTTTCTGCGCGCGGATTGTGCGCGTCAGCGGATGCTCGGTGCCGCCACGGAATTGGTATCACCCGCGCAGGTTCGCGAATTATGCCCCATTATCGATACTTCGAACCTGCGGGGCGCAATCTATGATCCAAGAGAAGGCCACGTGGATCCTTCGGGCGCCACTCATGCCTACGCTAAAGCGGCGCGGCTGAACGGTGCGGAGGTGTATCGCCACACCCGCGTGGTCGAGATCGTACCGAGCGGGAAAAGTACCTGGCGCGTCGTTACGGAACAAGGAACGATCGAGTGCGAGCATGTCGTGAACGCTGCAGGATTGTGGGCGCGGGAGGTCGGACAGCTGGTCGGTGTGGGGCTTCCGCTCATACCGATCGAGCATCACTACCTCATTACCGAGGAGATCGCTGAGCTCAAAGCAATGGCGAAGGAGGTGCCCGGCATACTCGACCTCGATGGCGAGATTTATCTGCGTCAGGAGGGCAAGGGCATGTTGCTCGGCGTCTATGAGAAGGACGCGACGCCCTGGGCACTCGCTGGAACTTCGTGGGATTACGGCGAGACGGATCTTCTTCCGCCCAAGCTTGATCGCCTCGCGGACACTCTCGAAAGGGGATTTCAGCGCTTTCCATCGCTCGCGAACGCGGGCATTCGCCGCATCGTCAACGGTCCATTCACGTTTACTCCGGATGGTAATCCGCTGGTGGGACCCGTTCCCGGTCTGCGGAACTACTGGGCGGCGTGTGGCGTCATGGCTGGCTTCTCACAGGGCGGCGGAGTGGGACTTGCCCTGTCGCAGTGGATTGTCCACGGTGAACCGGAAGGTGATGTCTTTGCGATGGATGTGGCTCGGTTTGGACCGTACGCCACCAAGAAGTACACGGTGGACAAGGCACGCGAGTTCTATAGTCGTCGATTCCAGATTGCCTATCCGAACGAATACTGGCCCGCGGGACGACCCGCGAAGACTTCCGCAGTGCATGAGACCTTGAAAGCGGCAGGCGCGGTGTTCGGCGTGAGTTACGGCCTCGAGTATCCTCGATACTTTGCGCGACCGGATGATCCGCCCACTGAAGCACCGACCTTACGCCGTTCGAACGCCTTTCAAGCGGTGAGGGAGGAATGCCTCGCCGCTCGCAGCACCCTCGGAGTCCTCGACATCTCCTCGTTCTCGAAATACGAGGTCACGGGCGCGAAGGCCGCGACGGCTCTGGACACGTTACTGGCGGGGAAGCTGCCTGCCGTCGGACGCATTCGTCTCACGCCGATGCTCGCGCGCTCGGGTCGGCTCATGGGAGACCTGACTACGATGCGACTCGAGGAGGATCGCTTCCATATCGGGGGATCCGGCTACCTGCAGACCTGGCACATGCGTTGGTTCGTCGAACATTTGGCGCAAGGCGGGGTACAGATACGTAACGTGACCGACCTATACGGTGGGCTGGCGTTGATTGGGCCGCGCTCTCGAGAGGTACTAGGGCGCATCGCGCACACTGAAGTGTCAGACGCGATCCTACCCTTCATGGCCGCCACCTCTATGGATATCGCTTTCTGTCCCGCCATTGTCGGGCGACTGTCGGTGACCGGGGAACTCGGCTATGAGATCTACGTGCCGACACTGCATTTAGGTGCATTGTTGGATGCAGTAAGGGAGGCATCGGGGGAGGTCGGCGCACGGCATATCGGCATGTACGCGTTGAACTCATTGCGACTGGAGAAGGGTTTCGGGATCTGGTCGCGCGAGTTCTCACCGGACTACACTCCGAACATGTCGGGCCTTGGTCGATTCATCGCTTTTGACAAGTCGGAATTCATCGGACGGGAGGCCGCGTTGCGCGACCGAGCGGCTGTCCCTGAGAAACGGCTCGTGACGCTGGCGGTCGAGTCTCCGGAGGCGGACGCCGCGGGCTACGAGCCAATCTGGCTCGGTGCCGAGATGGTCGGCTTTGTCACCTCGGGCGGCTTCGGCCACTGCGCGAATACGAGCCTTGCAATGGGCTACCTGCAATCGGCTGTTTCGGAGGGGGAGACTGGCCTTACGGTGTCGATTCTGGGTGAACGACGGGGCTGTCGCGTGCTGGCTCGGCCCTCGGTCGATCCCGCAGGGACGCGTATGAGAGGATAGGTCGAGTGACAAAAGGTAAGCGACATGCGCATCTCGGGTCTTCGGGCCACGCCGGTTAACATCCCGCTTGAGGTTCCGCTGTGGTGGTCGGGGGGGCTCTACCCCGGCACCTCGAAACTTATTATCGAAGTCGAGACGGATGCCGGCCTGATCGGACTCGGGGAAGCACCCTCGAGCGACATGTATCCGGCCGTGGTTGCCCTGGGCGAGAGACTCATGGGTCTCGATCCCTTGAACATTGCGGCGTGCGAGGAGCGCTGCGTTCCGCCTTGGCAGATCGTTCAAAACACGGACGACTCCGGACCTGTACGTGCGTTCGGCTCGATCGAACTGGCGCTCTGGGATCTTCGCGGTAAGGCTTGGAATGCGCCGCTCTACCAGCTTCTGGGTGGAGCCGCGCGGCAGGACATCCCGTTCACGGAATATTTTGGCTTTCGTCACGGCCGGGAAATGACTGCAGAGGCGGTAGTTGACTACTGCCTTCGGATGCGAGAGGAGCACGGAAGCACGTATTTCGAGGGCAAGCTCAGTCTTGGCGATCCGAAGTTGGAGGTCGAGACTGTACGTCGACTGCGCGAGGCTCTGGGGCCGACCGCGGTGATTCGTCTCGATGCGAATATGCAGTATTCATTGTCCACGGCACGGCGGCTATTGGCGGAGCTCGAGCCCTTTGACATTCGTAACTACGAAGATCCCGTGGCAACCATCGAGGAGCTCCGCGCTTTGCGGCAGCACTCCGCGATTCCATTCTCGACGCATGTGCCGGATATTCGGCGAGCGGTAAGCTTTGGAGTGCCCGATGCTATCGTCATGAACTTTGCCGCATTGGGGGGCATTTGCCGCACGGTGCGGTTCATCGGCGCTTGTGAAGCGATGGGTGTCGGCTTCTGGTGCTACTCGGGCGATGCCGGCATTGCGACGGCCGCCTATTTGCACATGTCGGCTGCTATGCCTTGGATCAGTGAACCCAGTCAGTCGTTGGGCCGCTGGCAAATCGCAGATGTGATCGAAAATGGGCCATTTCGACAGAAGAACAACGTCGTGAGGGTGCCGGGCGGCCCAGGTCTCGGAGTGACCCTTGACCGCGCAACACTCGAACGGTTGCATCAAGACTTCGTGCAGAACGGGCCGCTCGATCATTTTCACGATCCGCGACATCCGGGACGCTACCGACGTCTGCCGTTGGCCTGATAATCCGTATGAACGCTAACGGCAGAATTTGCATAAACGACCGCCCCACCAGTCACCAAAGGTTGAGGAGAACCCACAATGATGCGCCTCGAGCATAAAACGGCCTTGATCACCGGCGGAGCATCCGGACTCGGCAAGGCTGCCGCGCAACGTCTCGCGGCCGAAGGAGCTCAGGTCGTGATTACCGACATTCAGACTGATCTCGCCCGCGAGACGGCCACGCAGGGCGGTTTCCTGTTCATTCAGCAGGATGTTTGTGACGAAGGCCGCTGGGTCGAGGTCGTGCGGGAGGTCGAGGGTCACTTCGGGAGGCTCGACATCCTGGTGAACAACGCGGGTATCGTCGGACCGGTCGACAAAGCAACTCCCGAGGACACGCCGCTCGAGAACTGGCGCAAGGTCTTTGCCGTCAATCTCGAAGGGGTGTTTCTTGGGTGTCGCGCCGGGATAAGCGCCATGCGCAGAAGCGGATCCGGCTCGATCATCAATATCTCCTCCATCGCGGGCCTGGTGGCAATGCCGTTCGCCACCGCCTACGGCGCGAGCAAAGCAGCGGTCCGGCATCTCACCAAGTCGGTGGCGCAGTACTGCGCTGAACAGAAACTCAATATCCGCTGCAACTCCGTGCATCCAGGTGATGTGATAACGCCGTTGCTCGAGCGCGTGGCGGCGGAGGTTGCGCGTACACGCGGTATCTCGGCCGAGCAGTTCCTCGAGAAGGAAACATCGTACTCCCCCATGGGGGACCTCACGCGCCCGGAGGATATCGCCGCGGCCGTCGCCTATTTAGCCTCATCCGATGCCCGTCATGTCACCGGAGATGCGCTCATCGTGGATGGCGGGTATGTGAACTGCGATAGCTACGGCAGGATCTAAGGACTATCGTCCGCTAGGCATCATCGGGAATCGCCGCGCCACGGCAGCGCAGGGCGCGCACCAACGGGTCGAGGTGAGATCGGTAGTGGCGCCAACGTCCGGAGGATGTGCCGTAAATGGGGCGACGTATCTGAGCCGCACTCGCCGTCAGCGAGACCGAGGCGTTTTTGTGAACTTCAATCGCGCGTGCGCTCCAAGGGAGGCCGCAGTGCTCTGCGACCGCCGCGCCTACCCGCGAGGGATCCTCCACGAGGTCTTCGTACTGCACTTGAAAAAGCGAATCTCCCAAACTGGCCTGCCAGTGGAGCATCAGACGATCGTAAGCCGCGTAGTATCGTGCGAGGTCCTCGAAGTCATAGCTGAATGGGTACGCTGCGCCAAACAACGTTCGATACATGGCGAAACAACTATCGAGCGGTGAACGTCTGACAACGAGAAGCTTTGAGTCGGGCAGTGCCCGGCGAATGGCGCCAAGGTAAAGGTAGTTCATGGGCAGCTTCTCGATGATCTTCTCGTGGGTGGCGCAGCCATACGCCATCCGCTTGTAGTTATCGGCCACCATGTCCGGGTCGGCGGCCGCGGCCCGGGCAAAGACATCTCTGCTGTCGGAAGGTGACGCGGCTAGCAGCGCCCGGGAAAAATTGTCTGTTTCACCATTCGAGCGGACACCGTCAAGGCCTGTGAGGATATGCTCAAGGAGCGTGGTGCCGGAGCGTGGCAGGCCGACAATAAAGATATACCTACTCGAAACTCCGGAATAGGGTATTTCCCGCGAGGACTCCTTCGGGAAGGCGTCGATGATTCGTTGTAGTTTTTGCTCATCGACCGCGACGTCATAAGCGAGCTGTCGCCGGCGCTCGCTCGCCGCCTCGGCAAACCAGAAAAAAGCCTCGTCATATCTTCGTAAATCGTCCAGCTCCTTAGCGAGTGCATAGCCAAGGGGCACGCGGGCCCGTGATCCAACTTCCTGACGGTCCAACTGCGACCGCAATTCTTCGATGTGGTTGGCATCGGGCGATTGAATCCGTAGCTCCGAGCGCAGCAAGTAACTGGCAAACTGTGTCGGATCGAGAGCTAGGGCCTTGTTGCAAGCGGCCTCAGCCTCCAGCAGCCGGCCGAAACTTCGTTCGCTCGAGGCCAAGTTGTACCAGAATCTTGGATCGTGGGGCGAGAGCTCGACCACGCGTCGATATAATTTATTGGAGCGTTCGTGCTGTCCCATCAACAAGGATACGTGAGCCAGTGCATCGTAGGCATCAGCCACTCCTTGCTGACAGGCGAGCGCCTGTACGACTACTTTCTCGGCATCTTTTGCGCGGCCGAGTTGAAACAGGATGGTGGCGAGCATGCCGTGAGCGGGAACACAGACACGGCTCCCCGCGACTGCCTGCTCGGCGAATGGGAGAGCATCCGCGAGGCGCCCGGCGTGCATCAAGCGGAAAGCCTCATCGAGGGCTGGGGCGCGAGCAGTCATGTTCCTCCGTGAGAGCAATGATCGAATTCTACACGTTGATCAAATCGCGGCGCAGAGTGACGCGCATCGAAAGATGACAGATGCCCGCCGTCTGTCGGGACCCGTGTGTTTCGGTGGAAATCCTAGCAATTCCGAGGGCCAAGCCAAGGTTTTCGCGAAAGCCGAACGCTACAGTGCAACAACGAGACGTAATTCCCTTAGACCGTACGCGGATAACGAGTCATCATGCCAGGGGTTTGCTGCGCGAGTTCCGGCACTCCCCGCCCATCGTTTCCGACCCGCCAATTGAGAAGGGACATCAGATGCAACTGAAGACCGAGGATTTGCTAGAGGCCTATCGCCGAATGCGGACCATTCGGGTGTTCGAGGAGAACGTCAAGTCCGAATTCGAGAGGGGAAACATTCCCGGATTTGTACACCTCTATGTGGGACAGGAAGCCTCCGCGGTCGGCGTCTGCATGAACTTGCGCGATAGCGACTACATTGGCTCAACTCACCGCGGCCATGGCCACTGCATCGCGAAGGGATGTGATGTCAAGGCGATGATGGCTGAGATCTATGCCCGTAGGACTGGTCTCTGCGGGGGAAAGGGCGGCTCCATGCATATCGCGGATTTTACGCACGGCATGCTTGGGGCGAACGCCATTGTCGGGGGAAATCCCCCGATGGTTATTGGTGCGGCGCTGAGCGCAAAGACGCTGGGGAACCAAGGTGTTGGGGTCTCTTTTACGGGAGATGGCGGATCGAATCAGGGCACGACGTTTGAGTCGATGAATATGGCCGTCGTGCTGAAGCTGCCCGCCGTGTTTATTTTTGAGAATAATGGTTTTGGTGAAAGCACGAGCTATGACTATGCGGTCGGATGCAAGGACGTCGCCTCGCGCGCGGGCGCCTTCGGGATGCCTGCAGTCAAGGTGGATGGCACGGATTTCTTCGCCGTGCACGAGACCGCGCGAAGCATGATCGAACGAGCGCGGACGGGAGAAGGGCCGAGCGCCATAGAAACCGTCGCGACCCGGTGGCACGGACACTACATGGGTGATGCTGAGACTTATCGCTCCAAGGAGGAGCGCAATCGTGTGCGGCGAAGTGACCCTTTGGTCAAATTTCAGAGCAGGGTTTTGCGTGAGGGCTGGTTGAAACAGACACAACTCGATCAAATCGATGCAGGGGTAGAAGGGCTCATCGCTGCTGCCATTGCGGAGGCATCCGCGGCACCGTTCCCCACGGAATCGGACTTGGTCACACAAGTCTACAACTCGTATCCGTAAGACTCGCGAACAGCATGGCCATCAAATCCTATCGACAAGCATTGAATGAGGCGCTTCGACACGAGATGCGTCGCGATCCGATGGTAATTCTGGCGGGCGTTGACATTGGCGATGGATACACGAGTGCCGCGGCGGATGCGCCGGGAGATGCCGAAGGGGGCGGCGTCTTGGGGGTCACCGCCGGTCTAATTCAGGAGTTTGGAGTCGCGCGGGTCATTGAGACGCCCATCTCGGAGAGCGCGATGATCGGCATGTGCGTGGGCGCCGCCTGTACGGGCCTGCGGCCGGTTGCCGATTTGATGTTTGCAGATTTTCTGGGAGTATGCTTCGACCAAATCTTCAATCAGGCGGCCAAACTGCGCTACATGTTCGGCGGTAAGGCGAAGGTTCCGCTGGTGATCAGAGCCATGGTCGGAGCGGGCCAGAATGCCGCCGCGCAGCACTCGCAAATGCTGCACTCCTTGTTTACGCATATTCCGGGCTTGAAAGTCGTGTTGCCCAGCAGTCCCTACGACGCAAAAGGGCTCTTGATCACGGCGATCCGCGACGATGACCCGGTGATTTTTTTGGAACACAAGGTTTTGTATGACGTGCAGGAAGAGGTGCCCGACGAGTCATATCGCGTTCCCTTCGGGGAGGCCAATATTGTTACCGACGGCGATGACGTCACGGTCGTCGCGTTCTCGATGATGGTTCGGACCGCTCTGGCCGCCTCGAAGGTACTCGAGAAAGAGGGCATCGGCGTCGAACTGATCGATCCGCGAACGACCTCGCCCTTGGATGAAGACGGCATCCTGGAGTCCGTCGCGAAGACGGGGCGCGTGGTAATCGTCGATGAGGGCAATCCACGTTGTGGTGTTGGGGCGGACGTGGCTGCGTTAATCGCCAGCCGAGCCTTTCATTCGCTCAAGGCGCCGATCGGCCTCGTGACCGCGCCCCACACGCCGGTACCCTTTTCGCCGCCCTTGGAAAAGGCTTACCTTCCGAGTGCCGAACGCGTCGCCGATGCTGTGCGGCGCGTGATGAGCAGCAATGCCAGGTAAGGGTAATATCCACCCCGTCGTCGTACCGAAATGGGGAATGGCCATGGAACGAGGGTTGCTGTCGGCATGGCACGTTGATGAGGGCGCCCCCTTATCCGTCGGCGATGAGCTGGTCGATATCGAGACCGAGAAAATCGCCAATTCGGTCGAGGCGACGCACTCGGGCATCTTGCGCCGTCGAATTGGGACGGTGGGAGAGGCCTACCCGTGCGGTGCGCTGATCGGTGTCATCGCTGAAGCCACCGTGGCTGAGGAGGAGATTACCGCGTTCGTGGCTGAGCACGCTGCGACATCACGCCCGGTGAGCGTTGAGGCGAGCGGGCCAACACCCCAAATGATCGATGTGAACGGCCACTCGTTGCGCTACCTGACCCAGGGAGCGGGCGGTGTGCCGGTTTTACTGATCCATGGCTTGGCGGGGGATCTAAACAATTGGTTGTTCGTACAGCCAGCCCTGTCGGGCAGGAGAGTGTGCTATGCGGTGGATTTACCGGGTCATGGCGGCTCCTCGAAGGATCTCTCAGGTATCCATAACCTAGTCGACGTAGGCGACCTGCTGCTCGCGTTCCTGGATCGACTTGCCCTCGACCGAGTGCATCTGGTGGCCCATTCGATGGGAGCGGCTGTTGCGTTGGATCTCGCCAGACGACGGGGACATCGGTTGGCGTCCTTGACACTGCTGAGTCCTGCGGGACTGGGTGTGTCGTCCAATTCGGAGTTCATAGCTGGATTGATGGCGGCGGGGAATCGCCGCGAAATGGCCGCCGTTCTTAAAATGCTCTTGGCTGACGAAGTTCAAGTCAGCCGTGACCTGGTCAACGACATGCTCAAGTACAAACGGCTGGATGGCGCTGAGGCGGCGCTACGAAAATTTTGCGAATTCTTGTCCCAGGAAAACCGCAGCACGGCTCAAGCGCTCGCGGGTGTGGCTACTCCTGTCCAGGTGATTTGGGGTGCACAGGACCGTATCTTGCGTCCCCTGACAGCCGCCGAATTGCCGAGCAATGTTCGCTTGACGGTACTCGAAAGCACGGGACACATGCCGCATCTTGAAAAGAGCTCCCGGGTGGTGGAGGCCATTGAAAATTGGGGCCCCAGCGGCTGACAGAAATGCAGGCGGGGCACTTGGAAGTCGAAGGCAAGGAGGAGATGACATATGGCCAACCGACCGCTATTCCGTAAGATCAGCCATATCGGCCTGGTTGTGAGAAGCGTTGAAGCGACGGCCAGGCGATGTTGGGAGGACTTTGGAATCGGTCCTTGGACGTTTTATACACTCAATCCCTCGAATGTCGAAGGAATGACGATTCATGGCAAGCGGGTCGATCACGCTATGCGGATTGCCTACGCCGCGATTGGCGATACGGGTTGGGAGATCATAGAACCGTTGGATGACAGGAGCGTTTATGCGGATCATCTGAGGAAACATGGTGAGGGAATTCACCATGTGATGTTCGATGTCGATAATTACGCTGACGCAAAGATGCAGATATCGCAGGCAGGGTGCCAGGAGATTGTGAGCGGCGCATTGCTCGGTCATCCGTACAGTTATTTTAATACTCAGGACTCGATCGCTTGCATTACGGAGATCTGGTCACCGCCGGCAGCAGGCGTAGAGATTCCACCCCCTGACGGCACGTATCCATAGGCTATCTCAAGCGCGAGCAAGGCCTCAGTGATGCATAGGTCCGCATATGGGTAATTGGAGCCGGCCATGAATTCAGGGACTCGCCCTATCGATGAAGCGGTGGCGCCTCTCATCGATGGTGTTTTGTCGAAGTCCGAAAGCGATGAGACCGTCGACGTCATCAATCCGTCTAACGGCGAGCGATGCCTGGTAATACCCGCAGGGACTGATGCAGACGTGAATCGTGCTGTGGACTCGGCTCGGCGAGCCTTCGATGAGGGTCGCTGGAGCGACGCGCCGCCTTCACTCAAAAAGAAAATACTGCATCGACTGGCCGATTTAGTTGAGCACGAGGCGCCGACGCTTGATGCCCTGGATGCCGGCGAGATGGGCAAGCCGGTTGGTGAGGCGCTTTTCAATGCCAAAGAAGCTGCGGCTCTCGTTCGATTCTACGCCGAGGCGGTGGACAAAAGCGCGGGGGACGTATACGCGAGTGACCGCAACAGTTTCGTTACACAACGGTGGGTGCCACGGGGACTCGTAGCAGCCATCGTGCCGTGGAACTTCCCCACCTTCAATGCGGCTCTCAAGCTGGCTCCCGCGCTTGCGGCGGGTAATTGCGTGGTGCTGAAGCCCTCGGAATTGTCCTCACGATCAGCGCTGTATTTGTGTCGCCTGGCCCTGCAGGCGGGACTTCCCCCCGGTGTTTTCAATGTCGTGCCGGGCCTCGGTGGGACTGTCGGACGCGCCTTGGGTCTGCATCCAGAGATTGACATGATGACCTTCACAGGGTCGACGAACGTGGGCAAGCTCTTGCTCCAATATGCGGGACAATCGAACATGAAAGTGGTGATGGCCGAGTGCGGCGGCAAGTCTCCGCAGATCGTCTTCGACGATGGCGTCGATCTGGATGCAGCGAGCGAATCGATTGCGCAATTCCTCCTCGTCAATCAAGGACAGATCTGCAGCGTCGGGTCGCGTCTTTTGGTGCAGCGATCGATCGAGCACACGATGATCGAGAGGATCTGTGCGCGGGTGAGGAAGGTGGTGATGGGCGATGCGCTGGACCCGACAACGACGTTCGGGCCGGTGGCTTCTGCCGGGCAATGCGCACGGGTCATGCAATACATCGAGAATGCGGTGGCAGAGGGTGCGCAGTTGGTGGCAGGCGGGCGGCGGGTCCTTGAGGAAACGGGTGGATACTTTCTTGAGCCGACGGTATTTCGTGGTGTATCGCCAATCGCGCGGATTGCACAGGAGGAGATCTTCGGGCCCGTACTGTCGGTGATCCCATTCGACGATGAAGCGGAGGCACTCAGGATTGCCAATGGCACCCTGTATGGGCTAGCGGCATACGTCTGGACGGCGGATCTTTCGAGAGGCATGCGTATGGCGAAAGGTATTCGATCTCCCGTTATCGTAAATGCCGCCGCTCCGCTGGGGGAGGGTGCGGGTCACGGGCTGCCCTGGGAGCCGGCCGGCCTGTCGGGGATTGGCACTGAAGGGGGGCTTGCGGGCATGGAAAGCTACCTTCGTCGACAACCCATTTGGATCAATCACGCTTGATGATCCGAGCGGGCGAGGCGACGATGGTGGTGCTAGTAAAATCCGGAGTGGACGTAGACGAGCTTCCAGTCGTCACGGTGAAGTGCGCCACGGTATCGCTTGTAGATGATGGTGAATATTTCCTTTATTTCGTGGCCGTCGGCATAGCAGGTGAAGGCGTGGCCGTTGGCGACGGCGTAGTCCGCGCCAAGGGGGATAATCGTGTGGATCTCGAGCGTGATCTTGGGCGGCGTGGGGCTCGCCATCATTTCTCGAACGCTCTTCAAGTAGCCGTCGTAGTCGACGAACTCGGGCTGCCAAATGGCGGACAGGGAGGGGTCGTATTGGGATACTACCGCGCTCAGGTCGGCGCGATTCCAGGCGCTCTGGAAGTCGAGTATGCGTTGGCGGATCGCGCGAGGTAAGGCTTTTGCGTGACTTGGGGGTTGCGTGTGGTCGGTGGGGGTGGGCGTGTGGTCGGTGGGGATGGTTGTGGTGTCGGCTGCGTCGCGCGTCACGCTGTGCGCGTGTTGTGCGCACTCGGCATCTGGCGCGGCAACAGCGCTGATGGACGTCGAGGCGGAGAATAGGCTGGCGGCGCCGGCGACGGCGGTGATGATTGGGTGCGCTCGGAGCATGCTTAGAGATCCTTGACGAGCCTCAGGGCGTCGTAAATGGCGGCGTGGGTGTTGCGCGCGGCGATGGCGTCGCCGATGCGAAATAGTTGGAAGCGGCCCTGGGGGTTGTTGACGATGCTCTGGGGTTGGCCGGTGAGGAGCGCGTTGTGATCCATTGCGCCAGCATTGCTCGAAGAAGGTTTGAGGGCGAAGTAGAGCTCATCAAGGGGCAGTGTGCCGTGGTTGATCACTACTTGGTCGACGTGGCGTTCCTTGGATACGGGGCCGTAGTCGCTTCCCACGGTGGCGCGTAGGTGATCGCCGTCGCGGCTTACGGCTTCTAGCCTGAACGTCACGGTGAAGATCACCTTGCGGCTCTGGAGGCTGCGCATATACGGGACCAGAGTCATGGCCATGACTTCGGGGGCGAAACTTCGGTCGGGGGTCATGATTTCGAGGGCGGCGCCACTGGCGGCGATGAACTCGGCGGCTTGTAGGCCGGCGTGATCGCCGGCGTCATCGAACAGCAGCACATTCGCGCGAGGCTTGACGTGGCCGCCGATGATGTCCCACGTGGAGACGGTGAGCTCATTCCCCACATGGAGTATTTCAGTGTGGGGGAGACCGCCCGTGGCGATGATGACGACGTCGGGACGCTCACGAAGAACCTCATCTACGTCGGCGAGGAGGTCGAAGCGAAAGGTGACTCCGCGAGATGTGCATTGCTGCATGCGCCAATCGATGATGCCGAGCATCTCGCGGCGGCGAGGGCTCAAGGCCGTGAGGCGTATTTGGCCGCCCGGTTGGTTCGCGGCCTCGAACACGACCACTTCGTGGCCGCGCTCGGCGGCCACGCGAGCGGCTTCCAAGCCGCCGGGGCCGGCGCCGACGACGACGATTTTGCGCACGGCGCGGGCGCGCGCGATCTCGTGCGGCATGCTTTGCTCGCGCCCTGTGGCGGCGTTGTGTATGCAGTAGGCCGAGCCGCCTTGGTAGATGCGGTCCAGGCAGTAGTTGGCGCCGACACAGGGGCGAATCTGATCTTCTTGGCCCGCGATGATCTTGCGCACGATGTAGGGATCGGCCATGTGGGCGCGGGTCATGCCGACCATATCGACTTTGCCGGAGGCGACTGCGTAGCGTGCGGTCGCGACATCCTGGATTCGGCCGGCGTGAAAGGTGGGGAATTGGGTTGCGGCTCGAATTTGTCCTGCGAATTCCAGATGGGGGGCGCTCGGCATGCCTTGAATGGGGATCAAGTCGGTGAGGCCTGCATCGGTGTCGATGTGTCCGCGCACGACGTTGAGAAAATCGATGAGACCGCTCGTCTTGAGGCGCAGCGAGATTTCAAGGCCGTCCGCGGGGGTCAGGCCGCCCTGGAGCATCTCGTCGGCGGTGTAGCGCATGCCGACGATAAAGGCCGCGCCTACACGCGCGCGAATTTGGGCCAGCACCTCGAAGGTGAAGCGCAGGCGATTCTCGAGGGAGCCGCCGTAGGGGGGATCGAGTTCGTTGGTCAGGGGCGACCAGAACTGATCCATCAAATGTCCGTAAGCTTGTAACTCGATTCCATCGAGGCCGGCGGCGACCATGCGCTCGGCGGCATCGGCATACTCCTGGATGATGCGCTCGATATCCCAACCCTCGAGCGCTTTGGGGAAGGCCCGGTGAGACGCTTCACGATGGTGAGAGGGTGAGACCACGGGAAGCCAATGCGCCTTGTCCCACCGGGTGCGCCTACCGAGATGCGTGAGCTGGATCATGATGGCGGCGCCGTGCTCGTGGACGGCATCGGCCAGGTCCTTCATCCACGGGACGACCTCATCTTTGTAGACCAGAATGTTGTTGAAAACCGGGGGGCTGTCGCGCGATACGGCGGCGGAGCCGGCCGTCATGGTGAGGGCGATGCCCGCCTTGGCGCGCTCGACGTGGTAGGCGCGGTAGCGTTCCTTGGGCATGCCATCTTCAGGATAGGCCGGCTCGTGGGCCGTGGTCATGATCCTGTTGCGCAACGTCAAGTGCTTCAAGCAAAAGGGCTGCAGGAGCGGGTCTTCGGACATCGGCACCGTGCTCCGTGGTAGATCAACGTTTTCTAGAGCCGAGTCATTCTATCAAAACTGTACAGAGACGTCGATTAATTGTGCATATCAGTACATCTTCTCGAGCGGGCCGCTTTGCGCATACAATAAAATGGTAGTTTATCGGGGAGATGATTCATGGGGCAATCCAAGCGGGGCGAGAAAGCGATGCGGGGGTCGCGCGAGGGCTGGTTGGCCGCCGCCTACCAAGCTCTCATCGAGTCGGGGGTGGACGCGGTGCGGATCGCGCCGCTCTCCGAGCGCTTGAATCTGTCGCGCACCAGCTTCTACTGGTTCTTCAAGGATCGGGAGGAGTTACTGGCAGCGCTGATCGAGCAATGGCGAGGCAAGAACACCCGCAATCTCATTGCGCAGGCCGATGCTTACGCGGAGAGCATCGCCGAGGCGATTCTCAATGTGTTCGATTGCTGGCTGGATGCGGAACTGTTCGATTCGAAGTTCGAATTCGTGGTGCGCAGCTGGGCGCACCAATCGCCGCAAGTGACAACGGAAATAAATCACGCCGATGCCTCGCGCATCGCAGCCTTGAAGAACATGTTCATTCGTTTCGACTACGCGGCGGTGCCTGCCGACGTCAGAGCGCGAACTATCTACCTCACGCAGATCGGCTACATTTCGATGAAGGCAACCGAGGATCTGTCGACGCGAATGACCCGAATTCCGCACTACGTGGAGATCTTCACGGGCCGGGCGCCCGAGAAGCGCGAATTGGAGCGTTTTTTCTCGCGGCACGGCTATGTGGCGGGGCGTCGGCGGTCCGGGTAGACACGCATGTCCATCTGGTAGACACTAGTGTACTTAATGCTGTCTTTGTACTCCATGTAACCACATCGCGGAGACTGATCTGTCACGAAGACCGCGCTTCGCGGACGCCTCGGCGCAAGCATGGCTCACATTGGCCGTGCTGTTCGTTGCGGTGGCCTTGTCATACACGGATCGATTTATCTTAAATGTGCTGTTGATTCCGATCCGGGCGGATTTGCGATTTTCCGATGTGGGCGGGAGCTTGCTGCAGGGGGCGGCCTTTGCGCTGGTGTACGCAGTGGCGTGCATTCCCATGGGCGCGCTCGCGGATCGGGTGAATCGACGAAATTTGATTGGCGCCGGTGCGGTGATCTGGTGCGTCGGGACCGGGGCCTGTGGCCTTGCGCACAATTTCCCCGAGTTCTTTGCGGCGAGAATCGCGGTGGGGCTGGGGGAGGCGAGCTTGTTTCCAGCGGCAGTGTCGATGCTGGCGGATGACTTTCCGCCGATGCGGCGGGGCTTCGCGCTCGGCATTTTGTTCATCGGGACGAGTGTCGGGGGCGGTGCCAGTGTCGCGCTCGGCGGTCGGCTGCTGGCGGTTTTCGCGGCGCATCCGTGGATGGGAGTCGCGCCGTGGCGGGCGACGCTGCTGTGCTTGGCGCTGGGTGGACTGCTGGTGCCGGTGTTGCTGCTGACGCTGGTGCGAGAGCCAACCCGCAGCGATGAGGGTGCGGCAACTCGCGAGGCTGCTCGGTGGCGCGCCGCGGTGGAGTTCTTCCGTGGCAATCGTCGAATTCTGGTGTGTGGATTGACGGCAACTGCGGCGGTGGTGTTGACGGACTATGGCGTTGCGGCGTGGACTCCAACCTTTGCGGTGCGGCATTTTGCGCTGGCACTCCCGGCGATCAGTGAGCCTCTGGGTTTGATCATATTGGTGGCAGGTGGCTTCGGGACCTTCGCGGGAGCAGCCGCGACCGATTGGGTGGCGGCGCGATTCGGCGAGCCGGCGAGGCTGCGGGCCGCGGCGGTGGCCATTGTGGTCACGTTGCCGACGTTGTGTTTCCTGCTGGTGAATTCGCCGCAAGTAAGCTTGCTCTTGTTCGCACCCTACGTGTTCCTGATCGCCTTTGCGGGCATGGCGGGGACGGTCGGCGTGCAGGCGCTCGCCCCCCCGCGGCTGCGTGGCTCGTTGATTGGAGTGCAGGCGTTCATGCAGGTGTCGATTGGCTTGAGCCTTGGGCCGACGCTCATTGCCCTCACCACCGATCGCGTGCTCGGCGATCCGGCGCGGGTGGGAATCGCCATGTTCATCGTGGCGCTCGGTGCGCTTCTTGTGGCACTATTGTTACTGGCCTGCGTGGGCGTGAATCGACGAGGAGTGAGTATTGGACATGATGCAGTCCGATCGTGACCTCGCGGCCGGCTCTGCGCGTGTTCATGCAGACGCCTTGGTATGGGACGACCATGCCGGCTTCGCGCCGTTCCCGGATCTTGACTTGAGCTTCCTGGCGCGATGGCGGCAAGCGGGCGCGTCGTTCTTGAGCGTCAATGTGGGATTCGATACGGTGATGAGCTGGGAGCAGAGCCTGCGTTGCGCCGCTCATTATCGACGCTGGCTGGAGACTCACCGGGAGCGCTTCATTCTCGCCGAGCGAATCGACGATGTGCATCGCGCGAAGCGCGAACATAAATTGGCGGTCGCGTTCGACCTCGAGGGCGCCAATGCGATAAACGGCAACATCGACTTGATCGGCGTCTATTATCAGATCGGCGTGCGCCAGATGCTGTTCGCTTATAACAAGAACAACGCGCTGGGCGGCGGCTGCATGGATGTGGACATTGCGCTCACGGCGTTGGGGCGGGAGGCGGTCATGGAGATGAACCGGCTGGGTATGGTGATCGATTGTTCCCATGCCAGCTATCGCTCGGCCATGGAAATCATGGAGTGCTCCGGGCAGCCCGTAGTTTTCTCGCATTCGAATCCGCGGGCGCTATGGGACCATCCGCGCAACATTCGCGACGATCAAATCCGGGCGTGCGCTCGGGGCGGTGGAGTCGTTGGCATCAATGGTGTTGGGATCTTTCTCGGCGACAACGATGTCAGCGCGGCGCGGATGGCTCGGCACATCGCTTACGTGGCCGACCTCGTAGGGGTCGATCATGTGGGCATTGGCGTGGACTCGGTGCTCGATCCGGATGAGCTGCCGAAACTATTCAAGCTGTATCCGCAGGCGTGGCCGGATCCTGCCATGCAAGCGGTCGATGCCATCGCCTTCGCGCAGCCTGAGCAGCTTCCCCGGCTCACGGAGGAGCTGTTGAAGCGCGGCTTGGGCGAGGCCGATGTGATGAAGGTGTTGGGCGGGAACTTCCTGCGGGTGGCGACGCAGGTGTGGCGCTAGCGTTAGAAGCGGGAACGCAGCGTGAGGCCGATGGTTCGCGGTCGGTTGGCGAAATAGACTGGATAGGCGATGACCGGCGGGGTGATGCCGACGATCTGCAGCGAATTGGTCAAATTGTGTGCGTAGACTGAGAATTCCCAGATGCCCTTTTGCACGCCGGTGGTGAAATCGACATTATTGTAGGCCGGTCGAGTGGCATCGGGCGAGGTGTCGGCGTAGCTGGTGGGTGCGTTACCAACGTACTGCCAATTCGGACGCACGAACGCTGTCCATGTGCCGTTGAGAGGAACATCCCACTCTGCACCGAGAGTGAACTGGACTCGCGGGACATTGACGATGCGATCGCCTGGCATGCCGACGCCGGCATCCAAGAGGCCGGGGCCGAGCGACTGTATTTTGGCGTCGTTAAAGGCGAAGCTGGCGTGCGTCGACACGCTCTGAGTGATCTGGCCACTGCTCTCGAGTTCTATGCCGCGAATGCGTGCGGTCCCGATATTTGCGGTGAACACCCCGCAGGTGCTGGTCAACTGGCCCTGGAATTTGTCCCAATTCATTTGGAACGCGTCGGCGTTCAGAGAGACTCGACCGTCGAGAAATTTCGCCTTGCTGCCCACCTCGTAATTCCAGACGGTGTCCGGCTCATAGGTGGTCTTGTACAGAGAGAGGAAATTGCACGGGCCGCTGAATATTCCGGGATTCGGACCGCCGGCGCGAAATCCCTTGGCGACGGTCGCGTAAAGGTTCAGGTCGGGGGTGATTTTGAGGGTGGCGGTCCCCTTCGGATTCAAGCCGTCCGCGGTGGCCGTGGTTTTCGGCACGTCGGCGCCGCCAAAGAGCCCGCCTTGGACAATGTGTTCGGTGGTCGCCAAGCGATACTCGCGCAAGCCTGCCGTGAGGTCCAGATGATCGGTGGGGGCAAAGGTCAACTCGCCAAAGGCGGCAATCTGATGATCGTGCACGGGCGCATTGTAGTAATAGACATTCGAGGTCCCGAGCGGCAGAAAGGCATCGCTGTTGGAGTACTCGAAATTGGTCTGATTGGTGTTGTTGAGGTAGGCGCCCACGATCCAGCGCCAGGGCCCGGTGCCGGTCGAGGTCAACCGCAGTTCTTCGGTGAATTGGTGATAGGTTACCGGCACATCGAGCGGCAAGCGTGGAATGATGGATCCCAATCCTGAAACCTCCGCAAAGTACTGGCCGTATTCGGAATAGTCCCAGAGATAATTGGTGTACTTATCCATGTAGGCCGTGGAAGAGGAGAATGTCGCCCACCCTAGATCCTTTTCGATCTTGACACTGCCAATCGCAGTGTTGAACGAGCCCTCATCGGAAAATAAATGCGGACGCACAAAGAGCCCCGCGGCGGGGTAATACGAGGGTTGGCCTACCGTGCCCATGTTTTGATAAATGAATTCCGGCGACACGACCCACGAATCCGCGGGCAGCCAACGCACGGCGAGCCGGAAGGAGGACTTGTTGACGGTATTCTCGTTGCGTTTGGTGATGGGTTCGTTGGGGGTGATCGCGGCAAAATCCGTTGGCGTGGCGCGATCGATCCAACCGCCATCCTCGGTGTGAGTGGCCACTATACGCAGCGCCAACGTATCGCTCAGGGGGATATTCAACGCGCCCTTGGTGACGTAGCTCACGCCGCCGCGCTCGGTGTCGGCGAAGCCCAATTCCCAGCGATTGCTGAATTCCTTGGTATCCGGTTGAGCCGTGATGATGCGGATCGCTCCTCCCATCGAGCTTGCACCGAACAAGGTACCCTGCGGCCCGCGCAGGACTTCGATGCGGTCCAAATCAAATAGGTCGATGAGCCCGGTGCCGGCAAAAGCATCGGTGCGCGTATCGAGCGGCGTGTCGTCGATGTAAACGGAGGCCGCGGGCGCGAGTCCGTAACCCGTCGAGATGCCGCGGATGCTGATGATGGGTTCACCGCCATAGGGGTTACTGAAGGACAGGCTCGGCACCTCGCGCGACAGGCTGTCAATGCCGGTGATCCCGCGCCGGGCGAGGTCTTCTTGTGTCAAGGCCGAGATCGACATGGGGACGTCCTGCAGCCGCTCGGCACGCTTCTCTGCGGTGACCACGATTTCGTCGAGGCTGTCGATTCGCGTCGAGGAACCGGCGGCGTCCGCAGCGGAGGCCGCCGGACTCCCGAAAATAGCCACGCCGGAGAGTACCGCGATGCAGATCCCACCCAACACGCTTTGAGTTCTCAAGTGTGGCCCCTTTTTTAGTCCCATGTCGGCAGCGCGGATCGGTTGTCTTGGCAGTCCGATGCGCGTACATTCAGCATTCACCGTACAGTAATGTACATGAACAAGACATATGTGTATAGCGCGATGCGAGAGAAGCAGCGGCTAGAGGCTAAACTAGCGGTCACACACCGCCGCCCGCGGAGTCGACCGCGGCAATTGAGATGCCATTGAAAGCATTGGTTACGTATTCATGGTGCGCGTCGCTGATCATCGCGATGACCTCGCCGCCGCTGCTCGCGGAGGTGGCGGGCGACGCTGGCGCCGGCCAGCAGTACTTCTCGCCGCTGGAGAGCATCAACGCGCAAACGGTGTCCAGGCTGGGATTGGCCTGGTCCTACGACCTCGGCACACAGCGCGGGCAGGAGGCGACGCCGGTGGTGGTCGATGGAGTCATGTACACGTCGGGCTACATCGGCCTGGTCTACGCGCTCGACGCTGCAACGGGGAGGGAATTGTGGCGCTTTACGCCGACGATCGAGCCGATGTCCATGCGCCATGCGTGCTGCGACGCGGTGAATCGTGGCGTGGCGGTGGCTCGGGGCAAGGTGTATGCGGCGTCAATCGACGGCCGACTGCACGCGCTCGACGCCGCGACGGGAAAAGAAGTGTGGTCCGTCGCTACCTTCGTCGAGCCGCAGTTGAACTACTCGAGTTCCGGCGCACCCGTCATCGCACACGAGGTGGTGGTCATCGGCAACAGTGGCGGAGATATGGGACAGGGGGGCGTGCGCGGCTACGTGTCAGCGTTCGATCTGGCGAGCGGGGCGCTCAAGTGGCGGTTCTACACGGTGCCACCGGCGCCGGGGCGGCCGCTCGAGCATGCGGAATTAAAGCGCGCGGCTCGCAGTTGGGATCCGAACCGGAGCGCGGCCTATCCGGGTGGTGCCGCGGTGTGGGACGGCATGGTCTACGACCCCAAGCTGCACCTCGTGTACTTGGGCACGGGCAACGCGGCGCCTTGGGATGTGCGTAAGCTCGGGCCTCACAATGGTGATGAGCTCTACGCCTGTTCGATCGTGGCGCTCAACCCGGACACCGGCCGGATGGCGTGGTTCTACCAAACCACCCCCGGTGATCGGTGGGATTTCGATGCGACGCAGAAGCTGGTGCTGGCCGAAATCAAGATCGAGGGGCGCCCACGACAGGTCTTGATGCAGGCGAACAAGAACGGGTTTTTCTACGTCCTCGATCGCGGCACCGGAGAGCTCATCTCGGCCGAGAAATTCAGCTATGTGACATGGGCGTCGCGCGTCGACCTGAGGAGCGGTCGTCCGATCGTGACCGCGCAAGCCGATTACTACGACACGCCGAAAAATCTCTATCCGTCGGCTGCGGGCGCACACAGCTGGCAGCCGATGTCGTTTAGTCCCGCGACGCGGCTCGTGTACATCCCAGTGATCGACATGTCGAATGTCTGGGTGAATATGGAAGCGAGCGGCGGGCGGATTCGCTACATCAACGGCTCCTTCACGATTGTGCCGCTGTTCCCCGATGACACCTACGATGCAGCGGCGTTCAAGCCGTTGTTCGGGGTGGTGCCGGAGCTCAAGACCCTTCGACGCGAGCGCCAGGGTGAGCCGGTGCGGGAGCTGATCCGGGCCTGGAATCCGGTGACGAAGGCGGTGGTGTGGCAACATGAGACCTCGTCCGGACGGCGGGGCTATGACGGCGGCATTCTCAGCACGGACGGTAACTTGGTCTTTCAGGGACGAGGCGACGGCAAGCTCGTGGTGTATGCGGCCGACACCGGCGCAACGTTAAAAACTATGCCGACCGGGAGCCACATCATGGCCGCGCCGATGAGCTATGAGACCAATGGAATTCAATATGTCGCCGTGCAGACCGGGTATGGAGGCGCCGGCATGACGATGGCACCCGTTCCGCCGTCCAGCGCGGCGTTCAAATACGACAACGAGAATCGACTGCTCGTGTTCAAACTGGGTGGGGGTGAGGTGCCTTTGCCCGAGACTAGGGTGGGGGAGCCATTTCCGCCGCCGCCGGCGCCGGGGCGGACGGTCGCGGCGACGCTGATTCAGCATGGTGAGGATCTTTACACAGAGCAGTGTGCGCGTTGTCACGTATTTGGTCTTAGTGTGACGCCGGATTTGCGCAAGTTGACGCCCGCGCTGCATGAGGCGTTCAACTCAATTGTGCTAGGGGGCGTGTTTTCCTCACAGGGCATGGAGACGTTCGGGGATTTGTTGAGCGTTGCCGATGTGGAGGCCATTCACGCGTACTTGATTGACCAGCAGAGTCAGGGGTACGCGGCGCAATCGCGCGAATGAGTTTCGGTGGCCATAGGAGGCTTGAATGCTTTCGGTAGGTGCGCCGCCACAACTTCAGCGAGTGATTGGCTGATGATGCCTGTCTGCTGGAGGCCCAATGGCGCGGCGGGTTGCATACCTGGCATCGGACCGCCCCCGCTCATGATCCTTGCGTAGCTGCTCGAAGCGCACGTCTAGCTGCGATTAAGTTTCGGCGCGTACTTTGATGGTGTCGCCGCGCGGTTTACGATCACGTTCAGCTCACAAGACGCCTTGACGTATGGGGGGTTAGAGCATTAGCTGTGATGAGGGGTCGAGTTGCAGCTGCAACTCCTCCAGCTGTACACGCACGATGGCAACGCGCCGTGCCACCTCACGGTCTGTGATCTCGCCGTGATGCTCCTCGATCTCATCAAGGAGCGTGATTACCGCGTTCGCTATTTCATCCATGTTTCGTTCTCCCTATGTGAACATGCCGGCCCGAGTACCAAAATACGCCGTGGCACGTTCTGTAAACTGCGATGACCATCTCAGAATCGCGCATCGTCAGGGCGGCGCGTCGGCTACTGGACCCTGGAGCCATGCGTCGCGGTCCTCGCGGGTGAGAATCGCGGCATTGTGGGGCATCAGCTGCCGTACTCGAACAGGCGACCGAAAGCACGCATTCCGGTGGCGACGAGATCCAAGCCCACTGCCGCGGCGGTGGTTCCCTGCCGGCTTGCACCGGTCAGTAAATGGGTGCCGAGAGGCGCTTCAGCGGTTTGATCCCCGTGGGGGAGTCGAATTTGCTGCAGTGCGTCTGCTAATTTCTGGCGACGAATTTCCGCGTCGGTCCACATATGAAGGGCCTTCTCGACTGCGTCCGGGTCCAAGAACGAGATGGGCGCGTGGCAATACTGACACTGCGTGGAATTTTCCAGGTCGATAGGCGCTCCGCACTGAGAGCAGCGTATCTCTCGAACCTGCGAGCGGACTCTCTGAATTTCCACCGGGGTTAGGCTCCGGACAAATTGCTTCTCGCGCAGGAACTGAAAGAACGGGGTGAATCGTCCATCGCCCCGCAGGCAACGAAAATAGGAAAACCTGCCGGATTTGGCAAGGTCGAAGCTCAGTTCTAGTGCATCATCGCAGCGGGGACAAGTTAGCTCGGTTGCGACCGGCTGAGCGGCGGCGCGATTGGATGAGATTTCTTTGAACAGTTCTATAACAGCCGCTGGCGCGAGCTGCACGCTCGCCAAGTGGTCGAACCAGATTCCGGCGCAGGTAAAGCAGATCTCCACCCGCTCGGTGCCACTATAGTTTTGTTGGAGAGTCTGGGTCTGCATCGGTTGTCGACAATTCGGGCAGTGGATCGTCGGAATGGCGTCGATGTTAGACATGGGCCGGACGGTGGAAGTGTTAGGAAAACGAAGAATAGACCAAGCCCTTGCGATGCGCACGTTTTACGCGCGCGGGATTTGGTCGTGCGGCCCACTTGCCGCCCGCGCCGCGGGCACCTTATCCAGTAGTCCCGCAATGCCGACGCTGTATATCGATTGCTTTCCCGGATGGGCAGGGACAACGTGAGAGCGGGATGCGAGAATGCTCACATGTGCGGTCGCTATGTATCCCCGGACGAGGCCTCGATCGAGCGCGAATTCAATCTCGTGCATGAGGAATGGCGATTCCCGTCCTCGTTCAATGTGGCACTGACCCAGTAGGTGCCGATTCAGTGTTGGGGATCAGCGGGGCCGCGGGGTTGGATGAGGTGCCCGATCTAATCGTGGTGTTCGGTTTTCTCGTCATGGCCGAGCCCTGCGTCGAGGCCTGCGCTGCCCGCTCCGCCCAAACCCCCACCGCTGCTCTGTTTCGCGCCATTCTTTTCTCCTTCTTTGCCGCTCTTCGAGGGGGCCGTACGCGCGGGCCCCTGTTTGGGAATCAACAGGTGCGAGGGGATGGGCTGTAGATCCAAAACTCCGCGAATGAAGTCACGCAAGGAGACGACAAGCGCCGCGGTTTCCACCGGGCGACCGGCGACCAGGTCAGCGGCGGCGGTTGCCGCCAATTGGACTTGCTCCTCGGTGCCGAGAAGGATGATGTCGGACAATGCGCCTTCGACTGCATCGCGTATGCGTCGCGAGCGATCGGAGGTCGACGTCTCCGCGCCGCGTTTCAAGTTCCTTAAGTGGGCAGGATCCACGGCGAGATCGCCGGTAAAGGAACCGCCCAGTGTCTTATAGGCGGCAATCAACGTGCGCAAGCGCTCGTTGATCTGGCGGTTTTCTCGTTCGCGGCGTTGCTGCAGGGTCTGCATCGCGAGCAGCCGGATGCCGACGCCGATGAGTGTAATCACGCTGAGGCCGAGCAGGGTCGACAGCAGCGCTGACAGGGAAGTGAAGTCTAGATTTCGCACGTGGACTCAGTTTACCGAAGAGAACGATTATCCCGCGAGTTGGGTTCAATGCGCTATTTTGGCTAAGACTGACGACGCGCCGGCGAGGCGTGGCCGGCAAGGCGCGGTTGCCCACGCCGGTGATCAACCCACAACTGAGAGGTTCTTGCTGAGATGAATCAGTCTATCGGTCTCATGGCCTTGGTGATCCATGACTACGATGAAGCGATCAGGTTCTATGCGGACACGATCGGATTCCGGGTTGTGGAAGATACCTACATTGCCGCGCAGAATAAGCGCTGGGTCGTGGTAGCGCCGGCCGGGACCGGTGGGACTCAGCTGTTGCTGGCGAAGGCGGCTGGCGGGGAGCAGCTTGCGTGTGTCGGCAATCAGACTGGGGGACGGGTGTTCCTATTTCTGTATACGGATGATTTGGAACGCGACTACCGGACGTTGAAGGGGAGGGGTGTGGAGTTTGTAAGGGAGCCCAAGGTGGAGAGTTACGGAACCGTTGCGGTGTTCAAGGACCTGGGATTTGCAGGAGCCGCACTCAGCGTCGGAAGGGACAAAGGCGGACCGTTGAACGTGGATGAGGAGGGAGATATTCCGTACCACGAGCTGCCCGATGTGCGTGACGGGCTGACGCGCGAGGAGCGGATCCTCCTGTACGTGCTGTCCGAGACTCAAAAAGAGCGCGGGGGTCGGAACGTGCCGACGGCGATGTTGTGGGGACGGGTTTGCGAGCATTTCTATATCAGCCCGGAGGATTTGTCGGAGATGTTGGCGCGATTGGGGGCGCGACGGTGAGGTCGATTCGGAGGGGAGGGGTAGGCGGACGCCGCGCTGTTGCGCCCGGATTGTTCGGCGAGGGCAGTGTGCTGGACCGGAATAAGTCGCGCGGCACGGAGCCCGCCGCGGGTTATTCTACTCGCCGAATGAGCGGGGATAGCAGGGCGGCGATCGGTACGCGTGTTCGTCGTCATATTCGTGCGGAGCTCTACGATGACTCTGGCGACGCCGCGCAGGGCGTTGCTATCTACATGCTGTCGGATCCTCGTTCCATTCGAGATGTGCGCTATGTAGGGCAGACGCGATCGCCGGCGCGGCGATTTTCGCAGCATCTAAACGCGGCGCGGCTTTGGCTTTCGGATGAGGTGCCGTGGTGGGTCAGGTCGCCGAAGCTGCGGCCGCTGTATACGTGGATTCGGGAGCTTTACGCGGACGAGGGGCGGTTGCCGGTGATGGTGGTTAGTGCGTGGACGGGATCGGTTGCGGAAGCGCGGGTGTTGGAGCGGGCGCGGATCATGGAGTGCTTGGAGAGCCGGTTGGATATTCTAAATGTGGAGCGGGAGGTTTTGGGGCGGCAGGGGCAGTTGATTTGAGAAAACTTATGGAGGCGCGACGTGCACGAAGGGGTGGCTATGCGCACTGCGAGTAACCGCGCGGCGGGCAACCGCAAATCCCCCGTCGGTTTCATCGAATCGATGGAGTGCTTGGCGTCCCCGAAGGGGCGCCCTGGACCTATGAGATCAAGCTCGATGGGTATCGACTTGAGGCCGTAAAGGACAAGGGCAAAATCAGCCTCTATTCCGGTCGACGAAACATTCTCAATCGCAAGTTTGGCTACATCGCCCAGAGCTCCAGAACTTCAAATCGGCCGAGCACCAGATCCGCTATTACGCGTTCGACGTGCTGATGCAAGGGCAAATCATTGACGGAGCGCTCCCTCGCCGAGCGGCGGCAGATCCTCGGGAAGATCTTGCCTCGTAACGATCACATCAGCCTCTCGACGGTGGATACTTCGGCATCGCGAATGCTCAAGTTCGTGAGGCAACACGGCGTCGAGGACATTGTTGCCAAGCGGGCTGATAGCCTATATGAGCCGGGCGAGCGCTCCGGGGCGTGGAGCAAATACCGGGTCAATCTTGGTCAGGAGTTCGTCGTAGGGGGCTATACGCCAGACAATCCATCCTTTCGATGCCCTGATCGTGGGCTTCTACCGCGGCAAAGAGTTCGTGTTCGCCGCTCGAGTACAGGCGGGATTCGTGCCGGCTACGGGGCGCGACGTGTTCGCGAAGATCAAAAGTTTGAGGATCTCGAAGCGCCCGTTCGTCAATCTGCCGGAGACCGCGCCAGGCCGGTGGGGGCAGGGGTTAACCGCCGAGAAAATGAAGTCGTGCATCTGGGTGAAGCCAGCGGTCGTCGTGCGGATCGATTTCGCGGAATGGATCGGCGCCGATAAGTTGAGGCACACCAAGTTCTTTGCAATTCGCGATGACAAAGATCCGCGGAAGGTCGTCAAGGAGACTTAGCGAGGCGGACGGTCGGTGGGCGACCTCGGGGCGGAGTCGCGACGATGGTACGCTGTTTCGGTGGAGGTCCCACGTTACGGCCTATAGAAAATTCGGGGCCGGGGAGGCCTTCAGGCGCTGTCTTCCTCGTCAGCGTCATCGTCTTCGGGATGCGGCAGATCGTCTTCTTCGTCGTATTCCATTTCCTCAGGAAGCTCCGTGGTATCGTCAGTCTCGCACACTGGTGCCTCGTTTTCATCCTCCGTCTCATCGTAAGCATCGTCGTCCTCGGTCAAAGGAATCTCATTGATCGGTGGAATCTCGGATGTCATTTCGCGGCACTCACGTGGTTTGGGATTCGCAGAATATAGGCGCTTGAGGGGCGGAGCTCTATCGGCGTGGTCCGACAAGAGCAAGGCCATATCGGTTCCCTGCATGCGCTGAGTTACTTGGGTACGCAAAGGCAAGGCAGACGATCGCCGGGCGGCCCCGGGGTAGGGGGCCCCGGGGCACGCGTGCGGGGGTCTCGAACGGTTACGGATTGAGCGGGGCCTTACCTACCAGCGTGATGGTGATCGGAGGACCGGGAACAGCAGGAGTCACTTCGACGTAACCGCACTGTCCGGGTTTCCATCCCGCTGGTCCAAAGGATCCGTGCATATAGAGATAGCCATCGAGTTGATCGACGACCATGGTTTCCACTTGTTCGACTTCCTTATACTTGCAAGGGTCTCCGTTAAATCCTGACGACACAAAGGTCAGAGTAACGACCGTTCCGGAACTGAACCCGGTAGAATACGCGGCGAATGAATACGCAGTAAAGCCATCAAGATTGGGGACGACAGTGGGTCCGGCCCCAGTGTTGTTGATGACCTGCCAAGGGGCCCCGCTCGTGGTTTGGAATGTACTTTGCGGTGCTGCGGGGAAGGTGTACACATCGAGCTGCCCCGGCGCGAAGCCGGGCGTGATCGCTTGTGCGGCGGCCGTGTTAGAACAAAGCGTGGTGAATGTCCAAGTAAGCAGACAGAGGGTGAGGGTAACAAAGCGCTTCATGACTAGTACTCCTAGAGGTTAAGAATTAAGGGGAATCCAGCGCCAGCGGCGAATGCCCATGGCTATTCGCTGTAGTGCTTAATTAACAAGGCACCGTGGGAAGACGAAATCCGACATCGCGGTGTACAAATGGAGTTAGAGAACACCTAGAGGGAGATGCGCGGCGGTGACGCCGGATCGCCGGACGCTCGATCCAGGGAAATAGCTCACTCGAAGAGAAAACGGCTATCGGGAACTCAAGCCGCGCAACCGCAGCTTGCAGGGATCCGCAACGATGAAACACTCGGAGTTGACCGCGAAACTTCCTCGACAATGCGGCCCTCGCGCAAGGTGAGGACCCGATCGGCGCTCGCGATCGTCTCGGGGCGATGGGCGATGATGACGCGGGTCATGTTGAGGGCCTTGATCGAGGCATTCACGGCCTGTTCGCGCTCGAGATCCAAGTGGCTCGTGGCCTCATCGAGAAAAAGGATCTTGGGGCGCTTGTAGAGGGCGCGGGCGAGGAGCACGCGTTGCTTCTGGCCGCCGGAGAGCACGGTGCCCATATCACCCACCAAGGTGTTGTAGCCCATGGGCATCGAGGCGATGTCGGTGTGGACGGCGGCGAGGCGCGCACATGCTTCGATCCACGCCTGATCGGCCGCGGGGTCGAAGAAGCTGATGTTCTCGGCGATGGAGCCGGCGAAGAGGACATCATCTTGCAGCACGGTGCCGATCATCGATCGCATCGCATCGAGTCCCAAATCCTTCAAGCGGATGCC
>Ga0182030_10002982_pt1 | contig 36112 bp, 34 predicted proteins | sample 812S3MmetaG_FD_121299 | JGI IMG/M metagenome (GOLD analysis project Ga0182030, IMG submission 121299) | Permafrost microbial communities from Stordalen Mire, Sweden - 812S3M metaG (Illumina Assembly) | ecosystem: Environmental > Terrestrial > Soil > Wetlands > Permafrost | place: Sweden...
TCAACGCTAAGGCTGGGGCGCCACAACGCGGAGTCTCTCTTCTGGCGCGTTGCGCGTGCTGCCCCGTGCTGCCCCTTTGCCCGTAACTCTATGAAAACATGGTAGCGCTAACGGGAATCGAACGCGCTAAACGCCAGTCTAGCACGGTCCAGTCCGTGCTAAGTCTATGCAAACACGTACAACTGGTATGGCGGCGACCGCGCCGAAGGCGCTACGGATTCTCGACGTGGTCTCCCGGTGGTCACCCAGCCGGTAGCCAGGGGCTTAGGACGGCGGACGTGCAGAACAAGCTGGACCTCCCCGGCATGAACTGCAATGGGTGCCACGCACCGGTATGATGTGGAGTACCAGGTCGTCCAGTTGGAGCGCCGGAAGGATCGGGTATCAGCGGAGCCGGGCGGGAATGGCATGCGGCTCCCTGGCTGCCAAGGAACAAGCGCGGGCTGCTGACTCCAAAGCTGGCGAAACTCGCTCGGTGGCAGGACGGGTGACCCCTTAGTCGATTTCGACGCCGAATCTCAGCTTGCTTTGGCGAATCGCTTCGGGGAAAGCGTGCTCGCCACTGTTGGTGCAGGCATATTGGGCTCGGAACGATCCTTGTTGAGGCAGCAGGCGAATTGGAGCGGGCACGATGTGAAGCAGTGGGAACGTGCAGCCAAGTTCTCTGATCGCCGGACGGCGGCGCCAGGCGGGCACGAATCGAAAGTAGGCGGGCTCGCTCTCGGTCGCATGCCACCTCGGGGGCTCCACGAGTCCGGTGCTTGCTAGCGCCTGATGCAGCCGTTGAACGCGCTTCCGGCGAAGCTCCACCTTGTGTAGCGCGGAATCGAATCCACGTAACGCAGCGCGGGCGGCGGCAGGGTGCATGCGGCCATTTATCGCGAATTCGTTGGCCACCAACAGCCCGAGTTCCCGCTTCTGCCGGTCCGGATGCTGCGTGTACCAGACCAACCGCTCGTACAACCAGTCGTGGTTCGTCAGCACGGCGCCGCCTTCACCTGCATCAAGCAGCTTGCCCGACGTGAAAGAAAGCACGACCGCGTCCGCCCGCGCACTTGCCGGCTTCCCATCGCGCATTGCGCCGAACGCCTGGGCCGCGTCGGCGATGTACCACAGTCCGAGGGCGTCTGCGGCCCGCCGCAGCGCTTCGGTGTTGGATGGGTAGCCGTAGACATCCACCGCCAGCAGCGCTTTCGCTCGGCGGGAACGAAGCCGATGGACGGACTCTGCGCTCAAGCCCAACGAGTCCGGCTCGATGTCGGCGAAGACCGGCCGGTTGCCCATCGCGAGCCAAGCCGCCAGCGATCCGCCGTACGTGTATGGCGTAGTGACGAACTCAGCGCCGTGGAGGTCGAGCGCCAGCGCGAGCCCCATCAGGCCCGTCGTGGCGCTCGCCACGCATAGCGCGCGACGGGCGCCGAAGCGCTCTCGCAGCGCCGCTTCGAGCGCCGTCTGCTCCGAATAACCGGCTTGTGGGTCGCGGCTAGACATCGACGTGCGGCCTCAACTCCGCCAGGCGGCGGTCCAGTTCAGTCTCGTCGACGTCGCCGGTCGTGGCGTCCACGACGCCACCGAAGTGAGCTGGGAAGGGGTAGTGAGCCGGATCGGAGCTCCACGGCAGCCACGATCGACGCGAGCAGGCCTTAAGCGCCCACAGATCGCAGTACGCCACTGCTGCTGCCGACCCATTCGAGCGCAGGTCGAGAGCCGCTGTACGCACGGCCTCCGGCGTGAGCTTGCCGCCGTCGAGCAGTGCGGCGCTTAGCGCGCCGCGGATCTGCCGCGGATTGGCGCCCTTTCGGTGAAACTCTGCCGCCGCCTCCACCATGCGCGGTTCGTTGAGGTCGATGGTTGCTCCGGCCACGCGGCGTGCCAGCGATTCGAGGATCGCCGGGTAGTCGCCGGCCAGCGGATGCAGCACCGGGAGCAGCGCGAACCGCGAGCGCATCGCCTCGCCGATCCTCCAGGGGCAGTTCGTGGTCGCGACCAGCAACGAGTGGCCGCGCCGCGTCTCGTCGCTCAACGCCGTCAGCATCGCCGCCGTCACAGCACGCGACGCGCCGGAGTCGCCGTCGAAATCCGACCGCTGCATTGGCATCGCCTCCGTGATTTCGTCGATGAAGGAAAGACTCGGCGTCCAGGCGCGCAGCGTCTCCCATTGCAGCCGCACCTGCCGCTCCGTCTGGCCCACGATGCCGCCCTTCGGCGAGTGCATTTGGTAGGCGTTGACCCCCGCCTGCGCTGCGGCGATCAGGGCCAGGTCGGTCTTGCCACCACCCGGCGGCCCGACCAGCAGCACTGAGCCTGGAATGTTTGGGTCCCCGCGCCGCAGCGCCTTGCCGAACGCCTCCATGACGTGCCGGGGAGTCGCCACGTTCACGCCTGCAAGCTCGACGTTGTTCACCCGCGAAGTGTCGAGCACCGCGAGAGTCTGCTCGCTGATCTCGGCAACGTCGCGGCCCTTCTGGTCGACCAGCCCGGCGAGCGTGACTGGCGACGACGTCTTGTGCGACGCCCGGAGCATCGCCTCCTGTCCGCGGTTGGGCGTTCGCGAGGTTAGCCGTGCCACCTCGGCGCGCGCTACCCCACGCTCGAACGACGCGTTCGGATAAAGGCGCATGGCGCAGTCCAGAAACGCCTCCTTGGCCGCGGCGTCCGGTTGCGGCAGTTCCACGCGCAACATCGCCGCCGATACCAGTGGGTCCACCAGGCCGTCCGCGCGCGCGTGGAACAGGAGAAGATTCCCGTTCTTCCGCAGCGCCAGCGATTGCGCCAGGTTGTGCGCCAGCTCGATCGCCAGCAGCTGCTCCCGTGTCTGCGTGCCGTTGGCCAGCCCGGGCGTGATGTGCTCGCTGAACTCGACTAGCGCCGCGAAACGCATTGGACTGCCGTTATGCCAGCGCAGCCCCTCCGTCGAGGTGCGGAGCAGCGAATACAGCCCGCGCAGAATGTGCGGTGCCTCCTCGCCCGGGGCCGGCGTTTCGAGCAGTCGGTGCGCCTCGAGCGCGGCCCGGATGGTGCGGCGGTCGCGCTCCTCCTGGTGCGTGTCGTCCCAGTCAAACCCGGACGCTAGGCCGTACCGAAGAAGCGCCATCCCGTGCCGCGCCCGCAGCGTTCGTCGCAGGATCTCGACTACCGGCCGAATCTCGCCGTCATCGAGGTCCAGGTCGTGGAGCGAGCGACCGACCAGCAGCAGCGCGCAATGGCCTTGCTCGTAGCGGGACAGAATACTCTCCATATCGTTCACCTCGTCTGCTTCGTAACCGCCGCATTCAGACGGCGCGCGCGTTCCGTCCGGCGGCGCTCTGCCTCGGCGCGCCGGGCCGCCGTCCTCTGCAGGAACGCTTTGGCTGCGGCCAGTTCGGCCACTCCACCCGTCCATTTCCGACGCGGTGGCGGCGAAACGATGCCTTCCTTCTCCAGGGCCGCGTCGAACCGCTCCATGACCGCTCGGCACGACCCGTCGCGGATCCCAGTCACCTCGGTCGCGAGCCTCAGCTCGCCCTTCGCGTTCTGGATCTCCGAGATCAGGCCGCGTCCCAGACCGTCGCTCCCCTCGACGCGCAAGAGCCCGCCGGGAAGACCTTGGATCTGGATTTGGCTAAAGCCCGCGGCGATCGACGCCGTCTGGCAGGCCACCGCGAGGGCCGCAGAGTCCGCGGGAACGGCGGCGGGCAGCGGGTGAGCCACCAGGAAGGGCCGGGCGCGCTCCAGGAGCGCTGGATCGATCTTTGTTACCCGCGGTCGATAACTGATGATGGACATGACTTCTCCTCCTCTCGAATAACGTCGCGAACGAAAAGCTTGCCGACCTTAGCTGACGATCCCGTCGTCGTCCGCCTGGCGGCGCCGCAGCACGCGGCGCAGATACTCGTCGCCATCCGCCGGGATCCCGTCGACCGGGATATCCGGGCCCACTGGCGGCGCCGGGTTGGGCGCCGGGACTGGCGTAGGCGAAGGCGACGGGGCCGGCCGCCGATCCGTCGCGCGTTCTGGCTCGGCTACCACCGGCTCGCCGTCATTCGAGCAGCGCAATTCGGCGCGCTCCTCCGGCGAGAAGGCGAACACGAGGGCTCCCGAGCCGGGGAAAAGCCGGGTGATCTGCGCCAGGTTCCCACTGAACTCGTTAAAGGCCCTGACCACACTGGCGTGCTGCGCCTGCACCACGCGCCGGCTGTCAGCCACCTCTGCCTCTGCGCGCCTCTCGCGTCGTTCGCTGAGGATCGCGAACACGGCCCGCACCTGCTGTCCACTGCCAGCGACAATCAGCACGTGCGGCGCAGCCGCCAGCAACATCTGCCCCACGAACAGCGCCACTCCGACGAGCCCCGGTTGCTCGCTCGACGACGTGAGCGCCAGCGCGCCCGCCAGCATCGGGACGGCGAGGGAGAGGCTGATCCCCGCAGCCGCAGTTCGCACGTACGTCTGGCGCGAGCCCAGCCCCAGGGCGGCGTTCTCCCGCGCCTCCGCGATCGCATAGGCGATGCACAGCTCGAAGGCGATCACCGCCGCCGGCAGGACGAACCGAGCGGCGTGCATCAACGGCGGGTAGTCCGCCAGCGTGTTCGAGGCGAGGAAGTCGGCCGCCGGCCCCACCATCAGCACATCGATGACGTAGGCGGCGCAGACCGCTAGCCCTAGCAGTGGCCACTTCACGTGTACCGGTGCGCTCTGCACTGGAGAACGCCGCGCGCGCAGGGCGGTGACTCGCCCGTCGGCGTCCCGCAGCCTCGCGTGCGCGTCGATCGCGCCCCCGAGGACCTCGGTCAGCGTGTGGTAGTCAGCAGCGACGCGGATGCGTAGCTGGCGTTCTTCATCCGAGCGGACGTCCATGATGGCCGGCATAATGAGTGCAACCCTCCTACCCGGAAAACGGCCCAGTCGTCGAACTTGCCGCATCCCGCTCATTGCGGGCAGGCGGCGATGAAGTGGCGAATGGCGGCCTGGATGGACTCGAAACGTCGCGGCGGCGGCTGGACGCGCGCCAGCACGCCTATCGAATCGTTCCCGTTAACCGCCAGGATCTGCGCCCCCGAGCGCCACTGAGCCGGCGCTCCGTGTGCATTGTCGTCGCCGTCGGTGACGATAATCGCAGCCGAGTACACCGGCCGGCCCCAGATCTGCGGATTTTCTGCCAGGAACGCATCCGCCCGGCGTAGGGCCCCGTGGACGTCTGTCCGGCGCGCGTTCGAAGGTGCCGCGAGCAATCGCTCCACGTCGGCGCGAAATGAATCGACCATGGGCGCATGCTCGGCTTCCCACGCGCTACGCTGCCGTTCGCGTTTCCCCTTCTCGGCAGCGAATACCGCCCGCGCGCGGTTCGCCAGAAACGGATTGGACGGCCACGTTGTTGGCGGCTGCAAGTCCACCGGATCCGCTACCGTGATCGCGAGCCGTACGAGCCCGCGGTTGCTCTGGTCGCGAATCAGGCCAATGGCAATCTCTCCTCCGCGCTGCCCGATGAGCGCCATTAGCGGTCGTAGGTCCTCATAGCGGAGCGTAGGAGTCCGAGTCCAACTTGTGCTTCCCGTCTGGTCCTGAAGCAAAACAACCCGCACGGCGGTGCTCCCTTGTGCTATCGCGGCGGCGGCGGTCAACACGGCGGCGGCGATGGATCGGATAATGGCGTTCATGCGATTTTGCCCTCCTTGCAGAAAAACGTCAGGCAAAGCAAACTTGCCAGAAACTAAGTGAGTCTGCTGCGGAAATGCGTCAGACTAGAAATGGTAAGAGACGTGGTGGACCGTCATCCTGACAGAGACTCCTTGCGGCGTTTATTGCTGGGCGAATGTGAGCGCGATGAGAGCGCCCGCCTTGCCCGGCATCTGGACGAGTGCCGCAACTGTTTGGAGATCTATCTTTCCGTGCCGGCGCCGCCGCCGATGGCCCTGGGGCGTCCTCTTCCCTCGGGCGTACTCTGGGATCCTGACGCCGCGTGTGCCGGCTCGGCTCGATTAGTGAACCGAATTTCAGAACTCCTACCTGGCGGAGGCGCGCTCGCCATTTCTGCTGACGATGAGACCTCGTTTTTGCTCGGTCTCGAAGGTGCCGCTGGCAGCCTCCGCCGCCGCGGTGTCGCGGTTCGGATAGCCGGTACTCCCAAATGTGAACCCTTTGTCGAGGCCATCGGCGAACTCGGAGTTCAAATAATCCTCCCCGGCCCAGCGGTCCCCCCGGCAGACCGGATGCAGCCACCAAGTGCGGGACAGGTGCTAGTGTTCGCGCGACCCGAATGGAAATGGAGGGAACTCGGCATCCGTCCCGACGCGATCTGCGCTTCGGTGCTCACCTTGCCGCGCGCCGAAGTCCCGCCAATCGTTGACATATTAAATGGTGGATCAAAGTTCGACCGCGCTGCGCTTCTTCTTGGTGCTCTCGACTGCGATCTGCCCGAAGTGTGGGTCGAAACGGCTCCACCAGTCTGGATTGCACCGGTGTTCGATCCCGATGCTCGACGCCGCCTGGGTTGGTGGACCCTCCGAGGTGCGTGGGACCTGCGCCAGCTTATTCTTGAGTCGCTTTACCAAAATCCCTCTGCCGGCGCTGGGATCATCTCAGAAGTCCAATCGCGTCTTGAGGATACTTGGCCGGGGTCCGCCCTGTGGCGCGCTCGTGTTGAGGCCTCGCTGCAAAAAGACTTGCACCTCCGATAACGTCGTGCTATATTTATTTCGCTGTCTACTGGGTTTCGCGTCGAGCGATCCCCTTCAAGTCTGATTCGAACCTCCGGCGGCCCTTAGGCTGCGCGGCCGGTCAAGCGACAAAAACGCTAACGAGATCACACATTGAAGGAGGTCGTATGCCCAATCGCCGCGAATCTGGACCGTTTCCGGAAACCTTCAACCAGTTCTTCCATGAGCACCTCGTGCGCCTCGCCGCACTCGCCGAGGCGAAAGGGCTCGACCGCGACCGCGCCAGCGCCGCCGCGGCACGCGCGCTCCTGGCCTGCCGCGCCGAGGTCGAGGGAGGGATCTCACCCGACGGTTTGGCGCGGCTCTACCGCGAGGACTTGGCGAGGCATATCTTCGAAGAGGTCTGCGCACAGCAATTCCAGAGACTTGCGACCGACATTGAAAGACGCTACCACCTCGATCACGATCACACCAACAACGCCGCCAATGAGGCGCTCGTGTCCTGGTGGATCGAGCTCGACCGCCATGGTCGGCTCGCCGACGCAATCCAGTACCTTCCGATGTTGTACGGACGTATCCGGGACCAGCGCGCCATCGATGAGATCCGACCAATCCAGAGGCAGCTCAACAGACACGCCGACCTCGACGCTGCTGAACACGTTCCTTCCGCGACTCCCTCTGCCGAACGTCGTGCTGCTGTCCGGGAGCCCCTGGACAGGGTCGGCGACAGTCTATTGCGGTTCTTCGCGATGTTGCGGATCTGCGAGCACGGCGGGCGTTTCGGAGATCTCCGTCGGCTCGCGCGAATGGAGGGCTGCATGACTCTCGCCGAACAGTTCCTTTTTATGCGGCATTTCTTATTTGAAAACACTGCCGAGGCGGGGCAGCCGGCCCGCCGTGCTCTCCTGGCCCGGCTCGGCTGGCCGGAGAAAGGCAGCACTCTCAAGCGACGACGTGACGAGATGAAGGAACAATGGGAGGGGGTCCGCTCGGCGGTATTTCGAGACTCGTCGCGATCGGATAATCCTGTTGCTGTGGCCTGCTGATTATCCCCTCCGGAATTCATTCCCACTTCTTCCCCCAGGCAAGTTTCCCTTCCCTCCTCGTTCCCCAAGTATGAATCCTGAACAGGAAAGGCCGTCTGCTGTCGACATTGGGCTCAATGTCCCTGGCCTTGTCGAATTCGTCCGCACCCTACTCGATCGCTATCCGGAGCTCGACACAGCGGGTGCCATGCGGCTGGCCGGAATCGAACCTCCGCTTTCGGCAGGCCGGGAGGAACCGAGATGACGGGGTTGCCCCGGGTTGCAGTCGTTAGCGATTCGCGCTGCTTCGTCGCGACTGCTTCGTTCCGTCTAGCTGCTCTACAGGTCGAACGCATTGTGCCCGAGGCCCTCTCCAGCCGTTTGGCGGCCCGCCACGAGGGCGGCATACGGCTCGCTGCGCTCGTCGCTCGCATGCCGGTTGCAACCACGGTTGAACTGCATTGGATCGGTTCTCCGTCCCTCGACCCGGCGCGCCCCGGTACCGTCAATATTCGTGTCGACCTGCACGCGCGCGCAGGCGGGCGCACCGCCGCCGTCGAAGCCTGCCTAGCCAACAGCTTCGCTTTCTTCCGCCAAGCGGAGATCTTCTGGCCGTTTGCCGAGTTCGAGCCGTGGGCCGGTCCGGCCGCCCCGTTTGCTCCGGCATCCTGTATACGTATCGGGCGCCGTCACGAGTGGATCCACCTCGAGCGCCCCTTCGAGGTGCCGCGACACGATTTCGGTTTCGCCCCCACCGACGCTCGTCCCGGCTCTTCCACTGCGGATTCGCCGGTTGTGCGCCACACTTTCCCCTGGGTCCCGTCCTGGGACGATGCTTCCCCACTCGCCGCCGCCATGCTCGCGTCTTCTGTTCCCCTGTGGGTCAGCATTAGGGTAGCGCCCGTAGGCGCGCCCGCGTGCGCCGCTGCCCGTATCGAAACCGATCTCGCCAGTTGTGAGCGCTTCCTTATCTCCGGCGGTGCAGCATTCCTCCAGCAGCAAACCGCCGCTCTCCGCGATGCCATCCTCGACCGCGCCTGTCTGCTCCGGGAACCGGCCCTCCGCGTCGGCGTTCTGCTGCGCGCTCCCGGCCCTACTCCGCTCGCCGTTGCCGTCCTCGCGGGGCAGACCTTCACCGGCGAGTACGCCCGCGGCTCGTGCAGAAGTCCTTTCTTGGGCGGCTTTGCCTTTCGGCGCTTCCAGCCGTGCCGCGCTGTGTGCCCCGACTCCGCACTCGAGAACGATCCCATGTCCCCAGCCGAGGCCGCTTGCGCGTTTCGCCTTCCCTTCCTGTCCGGAGAGGACGCCTGCGGCCTCCCCGCACGCCGCAATTCGAGTGTAGCCGCCCACGGCTTCCCTGCCATCGACTCTGGACGCGGCACGGTTATCGGTGTGAACATCGTCCGTGGCGCTGTTCGCCCGATCAGCATCGATTCTGAGCAGCGCCTGAAGCACGTCTTCATCCCCGGCATGACGGGCTCCGGCAAGTCCACTCTCCTCAAGAGCATGGCGCTCCAGGACATCCAACAAGGTCACGGAGTGGCCGTCATAGATCCCCACGGCGACCTCGTCGATGACCTCCTGGCCAGCCCGGACTTCCCCTCCAGGCGCTCCCGTGACATCGTCTTCATCGACCTGGCTGCCGCGTCCCGCGTCACCCCGTTCAATCTGCTCGCATGGCGCACCATCGAGGAGCGCGATGTCATTCAGGACGAGATCCTCGCCAGTATCATGCGTATCTATCGCGATCCACAGATGTTCGGGCCCATCTTTGAGCTCAACTTCCGCGGAATGCTCAAGCTGCTCATGGGCGACCGACCCCGCCCCGAGTTCATCCCGACGCTCCTCGAGTTCCCGCTCCTGTACCAGAAGGCTCCACTCCGCCGCTGGCTCCGTGAACGGATTTCCGATGCGCAGGTAGGCGATTTCATCGACGAACTCGAGGCGGTCCGCGGCGAAAATCAAATCTCCAACCTCGCCCCGTACGTCACCAGCAAACTCGGTCGTTTTCTCCAGGACCGTCGCCTCTGCCGCATGCTTGGCCACGGTGCTATGGCTGTTGATTTCGAAGACCTCCTCGACCGCGGAGGCATTCTCTGCGTCAAACTTGCCCGCGGCCAGTTCCCCGCCGCCGTCGCGGATCTCCTTACGGCCCAGATTCTCACCCGTCTCCGTGTCGCAGCGATGCGCCGTGCCGCTAGGCCCAACGCTCGCCGCCGTCCCTTTTTTCTCTATGTCGATGAGTTCGGCTCGCTTGCTCGCGATGAGAACTTCGCCATGCTCCTCTCAGAGGCGCGTAAGTACGCGCTTGGCCTCGTGCTCGCCACGCAGTATGCAGGGCAGTTGCGGGGGGATGGCCCCGGCAACAGCCTTTCTGCTGTCCTCGGGAATGTCGGGAGCATTGTCTCGCTTCGCCTCGGCACCGAGGATGCCTCCCTGCTTGCCCCCGTCTTCTATCCGGCCGTCTCGGCGCAAGATCTGCTCTGTTGTCCCAACTTCGAAGGCTACGCGCGCGTTCATCTCAACGGCGTTGCCAGCAGTGCCTTCAGCGTGCGTATGCCCGGCCCCGGAGCGCCCCCCGACCGCGAAAGAGGCACACTCCTAAGCACCGCCGCCCTGCGCCGCTGTGGAGTCGATCCTGCGGAGTGTGATGCCAACGCTGCTGATCGGCGCAGTTTTATCAAGGCGCTCCCGTGATCCGCGGCATCTTTCCAATCCGGTGACGTTATCGGGTTAGGAGGACACAAATGATGACTTGGCTCTGGTTTCTGCTCCCCGACTCGGCCACTGCACTGGTTGTAGTAGGAATCGCGCTGGCGCTCATGGTCGGACTGATTCGCCCACGGACCGCCAGTGCCTGGCTCCTCATTCTGGTCATCTCCCTCGTCACCGGGCCAATTGTCGAAGCACTCACCGACCAGATCATCGACGCCCTCCCGATCTGGTTGCTCGCCCTAGTCGTCCTCGCACTAGCCTGGGCGGCCATTCGCGCTGTCCTCACCTTCGTGCTTGGGCCCCACGCGGCCGGCCATGTGATCGGCACTATGTTCGTCGGTCTCGTGAAGTTACTGTGGTCCGTCGTCGCCCTGCCCTTCCGGGCACTCGCGTGGCTCTGCAGACGACGACGGTTGGCTGCATTCGTCGCAATTTGCTGCATCTTAGCGGCCAAGAGCACTTTCGCCGCCTCGCCCGTCGCCCGTGGGGCCGCCAGCGCCCTCGAACGCCGCATGTTTGGCCGCGGGCTCGCCGGCGCCCGCGCCTTCGACTTGGCTCGCGACGCTCGCACTCCGCTCCGCCGTCTCCCTCGCACGCGAGTCGTGCAGCGTTTTGCCTCGGCTGGCAAGGCCGCTCTCGAAAAGCGCGCCGGGATCGCTGCTGGCACGCACTTCACCGCTAACGCAGCCAAGGGCCGCCCGCTGTCCGGCAGCAGCGCCGCGCGCCGCTTCGGTCTGTTGAATCCACCCCGGGTCCGCGAGACCGTGGTCCTGCCAAAGGGGTTTCCGGTCCGCCCGAACAAGGTCGTCGGCGGTGCCGGTGGCTATGGCGAGTTGAAGTCCGGGGAGCGACTGCCCAGCCGCGCTATCCAGGGAAATGTCCACCTTCCGCCCGGGCGGTAGCGGCTTTGTTCGGTCCGCCAGATGGGCGGACCGTTTCCCCGAGACATCGCTGCCACCCGGCAAGTTTCGAAAACGCGGCGTTAACCAAGCAGAAAGGGGGCCAGATGGGAGGCTAACTCGAGAGATCGCTGCCCGATCCTGATCAACCGGCGAGCGGCACCGCCAGGCGCAGTGCCCGCTGACCCAAGATTACCGGCGGTGCGCCGGCAAGTTCCGAAACCGCGCCGATAACAATAGGAGGCAGAAAAAAAGGCGCCGGTCTAGGTGACAATCACTGCGCGGGCGCCTCTTCAAGAGGCGCCCTCCTTCGACCTGCAAAGCCACGAACAAGGTCGCTGAGACGGCGGCCCAGCAGCGCTGAAAGGGAGGGACTAGGGATGAGAAACGAATTGATCGCCGCAACTGTAACCGCAATCGTTCTGGCCGGCTCTTTGACCGCTGCCGGTCCTGACGCCCTTGCTGAAGCTGCACGCCTAGCCGGCCATGCCGAGGTCCTCGAAGACCAGTGCCGGTATCGTGACTCGGCTCTGTGGCTCGATAACGCCCTCAGCCTGCTCCGCCACTTCCAATCCGACAGTGCCGCCGAAGCCCGGGCCGCCGGCACCCTGCTCGCCCAGTTGGAAATCCGCCGTCGCGACGTCAAGGAGGCACCGGGCCTATACAGCCGCCGTGAGGCCGAAGTGAAGATGCTACTCGCGAGCCGCCGCGCCGAATCCGCCGACCAGTTGTTGCGCCGTACGGCCGCGCCAGCGTGCGAGGAGCGATTCGTCCGCCTCGAACAGGATGTCGCCGCGCGCCAGGCCCGGGCTCGGATCTTTGTTCGCGAAGGCACACAGGCCCTCCGCAACCACCGCAAGAAACAGGCGCTGAACGCGTTCGACCGCGCCGAAGCCATTGACGCTGAAGCACCAGGCCTGAACGAAGGACGCCAGGCTTCCCGCGCCCTTCGTGGCAATGGCCATCCAGTCATCAAAGCTGTCGCCATCATGGTCGCGGTCGGCGCTCTCGGCGGCGGTGGCTACTACTATTACCGCGATTACAAGCGGCGCCAAGCCGCGGCCAAAACTCAGGTCGTTGCGCCGCCGCTCGTTCTGCCACAGCGGTAGCGGCAAGTTCGCGGTATTCATCGTTATTCCACTGAGGAGAAAATCATGAAACGCGTCGCCGTCTCGCTGCTCGCCGTCTTCGCCCTGTTCGCGCAGGACGAATCCCCAAACCGCAAACCCTCACCGTTCAACGCCACTGCCCAGACTACGCGCGCCGCCCGCTCCGGGGAGGCCTCAGACCCGGGTATCGCCGACGATCCCTTCGCGGATTTGCTGAACGCCGCAATTGCCAGCGAAAAGGAATGGAAGGCTCTCGACATGAGCCTCGTCTCCCGGCTTGAGGGTGTCGGCGTCTGCTCTGGTGACCCAGCCCGTCTGATCAACGACGCCGCCGCTGGGCGGGTGCGCTCCCTCGCCGCTTGGGCGGAGTATTACCGCAAGCACCAAGAACGGTGGCGGGACATTATGCAGTCCGTCGTCAATATGGCCGCTGATCGCGGGCCCGACCGCAGCGAGATCGCCACCAGCGTACAGGTGCTCCGCCGCGAGAAAGGCGACATGGAGCGCCGCCTGCGCGACCTTGCCGCCTCCGTTGCCGGCCGCGAGACTCCCGAATCCCGCCAGACCATCGCCGACCTCGAGGGGATGATTGAGCGGCGCGCTCTCCAGATCGCCCGTACCGAAAAGACCCTCGTCCAGTTCGACGCTGCGCAGGGCTACCTCAAGGAGCGCCGCGAGGTCGCTCGCACACGCCTCCGCGAGCTCTCCGAACTGATCGCTGACCTAAGAGGGGAAAGCCTCCTCTGGGAGCACCTCTATGGCAGCATACTGCACAGTTCGGAGCTGAAGTGTGATAAGGCCATCCCGCCGGTCGGCACTCACGATGTCCGGTACGGCCTGGACAAGGACAAATAGGTGGGTTCAGCCGGATAGGAGACATGGCCATGAACACTACACGCCTAATCCTCGCAACCATCCTTGCTGCGGCAGCCGCCTCCGGGCAAGCCCTCAGCGTTGACCCTCCGTCGCAGGTAGGCACCGAGATCAAGCGCGCCGAGGCTGCCTGGAACGCCTGGCACGCCGCCGCCAATCCCAAACTCGAGCGAACCATCCTCACCAACCCCAATGCGCTCGATGATATCGGTCGCGACGAGGAGGGTGCCCGCCGGTATCTCGATGCCCGTCGCAGGATCTTCGAGAAACTCTCAATCGCTCTCGGCGCCCAAATCGCCGCGCTCCGCCGTGCCGATCCCGTTCTGAACACCGCCTCCGCTCACGCCGCAGAGAGACGTACCTTGGCCGAGCTGGTCAACTTGGAGGACCATGTTGCCGGCCTCCGTGACACCGGCCCCGAGTCCGCCCGCAGCGCCATCCTCGAAGAGGGGAGAGGCCGTCAACTCAAGACGATAGACGAGCTCAAACAGAGCGTCATCCGCCGAATTGATACGCTCGATCACCTGGCCGGCGAGGACTCCGCGGCTCGCCGTGAGCTTGATCGCCTCGTCTCCACCCTCGAATCTATGCGTCGCCAGTTCGACCAGATCGCTGAAGCAACGGAGGCAGAAAAGGCTGAATGGCAGAACTACTTCGCCGGACTTCGCGAAATCGCCGTTCGCTCTGGAGTTGCCGCTCCGACGGCTGGCGACGGCGACGACCGGCCGCCCGTGAAGAAGCCGAAGCGGAGTAAGTGATGCGAGTCCACATCATCATCGCCGCCGTCTGGCTGTTCGCCCGCCCAGCGGCGTCGCAAACTCCCGCGCTCGACGCGCTCCGCGAGTTTCGTCGCCGCCTCGACGAGAATCGCGAGACCGCCTCGCTCGCCGCGCGATTCGTCCGGCCGGCACACGTTCCCGAGCGCCGCACCCGGACCGTTCCATCGGGCGACGAGAAGCCGACCACTCGTCTCGACGCGGACCCACTGGAGGTGGTCCACGCGGCTGCCTGCCGCAACGGCATTCCGCCAGATCTTGCTGCCGCGCTTATCGAGCAGGAAAGCGGGTTCCAGAACGAAGTCAGCGGGTCTAGAGGAGAGATCGGTGCCGCTCAGATCCTTCCATCGACCGCGGCTGGCTACGATCTGGATATTGACCGCCTCAGGACCGATTTCGCATACAACATCGAGTCGAGCATGAGGATTCTGCGCGATTTGGCGGAGCGGTTTCCAGGAGATTGGCGAAATACTCTGCGGGCATATAACGGGGGCGCTGGGTTTCCCACCTCAAGCGCGCAAGTGCAAAGCCAAACGGCTGCCTATGCTGACGCCGTCGAAGCCAGGAGGAACAGGTATGATTCACGATGCCATTAATCGACTCGGCGGGTTTGCCCTGAGCATCATCTTGCACCTGATCGGCCTAGCAGCCCTGGTCGTGCCCCTGCTAGTGCCCACCGCCGCCGCACCGGGAGCCGATAAAGCCCCCGTTTCGGTCTTCGTGGCCCGTGCGGGCGGCCACGCCGTCCCCCCCGGGCCCATCCCGTGCGGCGTCAAGCCATGCGGTCGGAAAGGGCCGGACGGAGCCGATCCGTTCTCCGAGGCGCCCCAGCTCGATTTCCTTGATGACGTAGGTCACGAACTGTTGGCGGCCCTCCGACGCGCCGGTGGAGCGGTTGCCGTCGTTTCGCAGGCCAACCGCTGGCGGGCGCTGGCGCTCTACCGCGTTTCAGACGGAGTGAACGTCGGTGCGGGGCTGGACATCCATGCCTATCCTCTCAGGCTCATCGTTCACGATCCCTCCGCGTACCCCCAGATCGTGGATTGGATCAGCAATCTGGATGTGGCAGAACAGCCGCTGAGGATCGTCGCGCTCTTCCCGGCTGACGCTCAGGCAAAGCTATATGCTGCCGTCGAAGCTGAATCCACTCGTCGCCGCCTGTCGAACGGCCGCCTTCGCGCGACCGTGGCCGTATCGGCATCGAGCTCCTTCGGCATCGAGATTCGCTCCGTCGAACTCCTGCCGCGCGACTCGGGTCCGACCGGATGACATCGACCCCGAAATGTGTCCGATAGTACGCCGATGGGTGAAACGTGGTAAAGTGTCGCCGAGAATAAGAGACTAAACGAGGCTAACTTTCATGTCGCAATCATTCTCCGTTCTCCAATGGCCTGAATTGGAACAAGTCCTCTTCGGCTTCTGTCTTGAAATCCGGCAAACCGGGGCGGCCTTTCGAAAAAACAAACAGGCTGAGGATCAGGAAGTCCTCAACCGGATCTCGGCCCTTATGTGGCAGAAGGCCGCGCCCGACTCGTGGGACGCAGCCGTCGCGGATGCGTTCGTGTCGCTCCTCCTCACCGTCCTCCAGCAGCAATTGGGACGCGTTGATCAGAACGATTCAGCTATTGTCGCCAAAATCCGTCGCCAGATCGACATCGCCTGCAGCCTAGTCGCAAGTCTGCCCCAAGTCGCGAACATAACACGCCTCAGAGTATCTGGCCTTTGGACGCGCTCCCGCCTCCTGACCGGCCTTCCCGCGGAAGACCCCGCCGAGTGGATAGTCGGTCTCGTTGAGGCCATGAGCGTCCTCGGACTGGACGGCGAGGCCGTGCGGAACCAGTCTAAGGCACAGTATGTTATGCGCGCTTCCAACCTGCTCCAGGCCGGGTTGCTGCCCGAGCCAGCCGTCAATATAACGCGGGAGTGGTGCGCCGAGCTGATCGCGTTGCCCGAGTTCCGCGGGTTTCTGAAAGCCGCGGCCAACACGCTGAGTGTCGGGATTCCCAAAACGGATGAACAAGCCGGACCCGGCGTCCAGGGGCCGATCACGGCGATGCCACAGACTTTTGCGCCAGGGATGCTCCGGGTTCCAGAAGCTCTTTCCGACGAAGCCGCTTCCGAACTCCGCAATACGATCTTGTTTCAGTTATATGCCCAGAGTGGCGTTCCCAACTCGACCCTCTCTGAGCAGACGAAGAAGCAGGTGAACGAGCTCTTACCCGACACTCCAGCCGAAAGGATGAACACGACCTTCTATTACGCTGGCGTCAATCTGTGGAAAGGGTACTGGACTACCGGTGACGCCCAGATCCTCGAAATCGTCCGCTCTATCGGCCAGTATCTCTGTGCCGCGTATGCGGCCCAGACCCCACCTCACGATCGCGATAAGTCCAACGCCGTTCAACTATGGATAGCAGCACAGCTTCCAGAATTCCTCCTGACCTGCGAAATCAAGCAGCTCGTCGAGGCGGTGAATCAACTCTGCCGGCACATCAAGACACGAGTCAACGATCTCGCCATTAAGGAGACGATCATCGAGGCCTTCGCCGGTTACTGTCGGCGTTTGCAGACCGAGGGACAAGGGGAGGATAAGGTCGACCTTCTCAAAGAGTACGGCCCCGATCTCCGCCAGATCCATGGCGAATACGATAGCCGGACCGGGGAAATGGCTGCGAAGCCATGGATCACCAAATCGCGTGAAGACGAGCAGGCCGCTTGGGACTTTCTTTTTCCGTCGGAGCCCACCCCGCCGCCACCACCGCCGGCTAAGGTCAATAACTCCCCCGTTGGGCCAGTAATTGAATTGCCGCCACCGCCTTCCAACAAGATCCTCGATGACCCCAACTTCCGCAATGTTGTGCGTGGCGGCGATCACCACGAGATTTTCGAGTTCGTTACGCGAAATCTCGCCGATATTGAGGACCTGCTACGCCGACGCCTCAATGTCAAACTCACGCCGTTAAACGTAATGGAGCCGGAGGGGACGATCCGGGAAGGCTACGGAACCCAGGGGCGGCAGGAAAACGGGCAGTTCCGGCAAGGCTGCGAGGCCCTCGACCGCGGAGATTTTTCTGCTGCCAGTAAGATGTTCAAGCGTGTTGCTGACAGCATGGACGGTTTTGCTAGGCAGATAGCCAACAGCTACCAAGCCTACGCCGAGGTCAGGAAGGGCGACACCCTCGAAGGACGCCGGCTCCTGAACATGGTTTGCGACAGCCGCTTCACGTTCCCCTCGGCATACTGGAATCGCGCCTGCTGCCTGTCCTCGAGTGACACCCCGCAGCAACTCGATACAATCGCGAAAGGCTTGGAGATTGCTCCGCACCCGAGGCTGCTCGATGCCGCGATCTACCTCGGCGTCTTCCTCCACGACGAGCGACTTCGTGTTTGGCTCCCGTGCGAGCCCAAGGCTGAAGCTCTTCTGCTCTTCTATCACATCGTCTTCGAGGATTCCGCGGGCAGCGAACGCGAGCGTCACTTGATGCAGCTTGCCGCCTATTTACGCAACGGCGAGCCGTCCGGCCCCGACCCGACTCGGCTGAACCTACAGCGCAACACCATCTGGAGCTATTTCACCACTCTCTCCGACGCCCAGCAACCGGAGGTCATCGAGTTCTGGCTCCGCTGCCGCGAACTTTGCTGTTCCCGCAGGTTCGATTTTTGGGAGCTCAAGACGGACTACTATGAGAAGAACAACCGTTTGAACGATGCCGCTGCCGCCTTCAAGGAAGAGGTCACTCATCGCCTGAACTTGCTCCGAAGCAAGCTCAAGCAGCCCAAGGAAGGCCGGGACAACGACATCCGGTTCGTCGCGCGGTTGATCCGAGATCGTTCACAGCGCTGGTTAACACAGTGCATGTCCGCGGCCCTTCGGCCCACCGGACTCAGCATCTATAATACGCTCAAGACCTTTGATGACTGGTATGAGAAGACCCGGGAAGCCGGGGGCCTGCCTCCATGTCAGCTCCTGACCACCAACCGACGTCTGAGGGACTTCTATCGGCCAGAAGACGAAATTGAGCCGTCCCCACCGCCGGGCGAGGGGGCAACTGTACAGAGGCCCAGGAATCCCAAACCTGAGCCGCCCCGTCCAAAGCCGAATCTCTCCGAAATTCTGACGCAGGTAGGTGTCGCGTGCCAGAAGGATCTGCACGAAGCCAGCGGTCTGGTTATGGTCCGTCCGGCAATCGACAATCTTGTTAGAGCGCTCAAAGATGGAGGCGCAACCGGATCTGCGACCGCCTTGCAAAGCCTCGCCGCCGAATGGGAACGCTACGCCCAACACTTAACTGAACAGGACAAGCGCGCAGCCCTCGATCGCGCCAATGCCGGCTTCGCCGATCTAAAATCCAAGCTCAACAAGGAATTGACGCAGCAGGATTTCGTTCTCGCCACGCCGCTACTGAACGCACTGCGGCGCGTTAACGAGCGGCTGGTTCGAGACCTCCAGCTCCTTCCGGAGATCGTGATCGAACCCGTTCAAGGCGGTGTTGCTCTGCTTGATCTCGATGCGCCAAGAACCGCGTTTGCCGTCCGCGTCCGCTCCCTTGCAGCCGAGCGCGGCAGCAGTGTCCGCCTAGTCGGTGCGCACGCCATCCTCGACGACGGCACGGAATTGCGCCTCAGGGACGACCTCTCGCTTTTCCCCACTCACATAGCGCCAGGCGACAGCGCCATCTTAACCTTCTCGGTGGACAATCCCGCCACGATGCGTGAAGGTGGAAAAGTGCGTATCGAGCTCGTCTACAACTGCCTCGGAACCGATATCCATCCTCCTGCCGCGGAGTTGACCCTCGCCCACCAGCCGTGTCCGGATTTGCCCGAGCGCAGCCCATATATCAGCATGCGAATGATCGAGCCCGACGAGATCGCGGAACACTTCTTCGGCCGCGATGTAGAGCAGCGCGAGATCCTCGCTTCCGTATCCAACGGTCAGGAGAGGATCCGGTACGTCGAGGGGATCCGGCGCTCCGGAAAATCCTCGCTGCTGAACAGCATCATCTATCGCATCGGGCAGGACAATATTCCCCTCGTACCCGTCTACTGGAACATCGGCGAGGCGGCAGGCATGGGTGATCCTGGCATCGCACTGCATAACTTATTCGTGACGATCTGCCGAGACCCCGAAGTTTCCGGCGCAGGTGTTACGCCTCCCGATCAGCAACGCTGCACCTCCAATGCAAGTGAAGCGTATGCCGAATTTGAGACCGCTCTTGCCACGCGTCTGCCGGAGAAGCGCGTCTTGGCAATGGTGGATGATTTCCAGGAGCTGATCAAAGCCGCTGCCGCGAAACGCGAAAAGAATGACCCGGCCTTTGCCCAAGGAGTAATGGCCTTCCTGAATCTCATTCGCGCCAGGGCGACGACAAAAGCCCGCCTCCTGTGGCTCTTCTCCGGACAAAACGCCGCCCGACGGTATCGCGATAAGGACATGCTTCCCGGATGTCTGCTCTGGGCTAGCTGGCGCGCGCTGCCGATCGACTTCCTCGATACCGAGGCCGTTCGGGCCGTCGTGACAGAGCCGCTCAAACGCACGGGAATCGTCGTGCCCACAGAGACCATTGCTCGAATCCATTTCCTTACCAGCGGCCACCCCGAAGCTATCCAGCAAATAGCTGAGATCATGCTCAACCAAGCGCGCGACGAACGACGGTGGGTCCTCACGCCAGCGGATGCTGACACCGCCGGGCAGCAACTTGCGAAAGAGAACGATGACACGTTCGCCGATACGTGGTTCCCCACCACAGAGCTTAGCGACGAGCAACAGGCTCTCGTTGCCTCGCTAGTCAACGCGGTTCCCGTCGGCGGTCGCATCGAGCTCTTCAAACTGGCCGCAAACAACCAGGTGACCGAGGATCTGAGGAACGCCCAAGATGATCTGATCGCACGTAAGATTTTCAGCGTCAAGGAGGACGGCGCTATCGGCGTTCGCGCCCCAGTGCTCGATTTTTGGCTGCACCGGCACTGGATTCAACGCGTGCGTGCCTCCGGTGCCTTCAATGGCAGCGCCGCCATATTCATCGACGTGGCCAACCTAACCCTGGGGACTGGAGCTGCCGCCCTGACGGACCTCGAAACCAGCCTAGGTGAGGGAGGACGTCCGGGACGTTTCTCTCTATCTACCGTTCTCGATCAAATCGAAAGCCACGTTAAGCAGCTCACGCCTGCGCCCGTTGCTACCCGCTGGGCATCCAATTACCCCCGGGGCTGCCCTGCCATCCTGGTTTGCGATAGTAAAGAGTACTTCAACGTCAATGTGCCAGACGATCTACATCGCAAAGGCTCGGACGATATCACCCTGATGCTCAAAGTCAAGGAAGTCCAGCATCTCTATCGCTGGGTGAATCATTTCATCCTGGTTACCGGTGACAAGGACTACCGTGAGTTGATCCGGGAGCTACTGCAAAATGGCCACTTTGCCCACGTCATTAGCCGCGCGAGCTCACTCGGGCGCCCGGACACCAAGTACTCCTATGATCGCCTCGCGCAAGAATTCCCGAAGCGCTTCGACGTAGTCAAACTGGAGGACCTGTTGGCGAGAAACGCTGCGGCGGCATCACGGTAGCCATGCAATCGTGGCCTGCAGGGCCGGAGTAAACAGCGCCGAGATTAGGCCTTCTCTGCCCAACTTTCTAGGTCGTACAGTCGAAGTTTCTGGGCGAGTTCCAGAACCTTGGTGGTATCGTCTCTAACCCTTGCGGCCGCAATTTGCTCAAGGATTCGGTGCCTCTTCAGGATCTTTTCGAAAGCCTCCATAGCGGGGTCGAGTCTCCGCTGCTCGATGGAGGCTTCAACTGCATACCGTAGGTGCTTCTTCTCGTTGAACTGCTCACTAATCGTGGCCGCCAAGAGAATGGCGACCTCTCCGAGACGCGCCTGCATCTCGGCTGGCAAGTTTCGGCGGTACGCTTCGAGAGCGTCATCATGGCGGTGCTCGCAATCTTTACAGCTTCGGAAATGTCGCCAGACAAGCAACTCGAAGGACTGCCCGACCACCGTGAGACTCTCATCGTCAAGGCCAATCAGCAAGCCGTGAATGAGGTTGTCAATCGTTTCACTATTGCCGCGATCCTGGACCCGGTGCGATTCGTCCATGGGCGCTAAAGTATCGTCGCGAACCGTCCGTTGACGGCTGTTCGGCTGCCTTCGATGCTCACAAATCCGTTGATGACGATCTGGAATGGGAGATCCTCAACCGGAACGATCTTGGCAAGACTCGGCCGCTCTTCCGTTGGGAGTGAGCTCAAATAGGCGAGATAATCGGACATTGGGATCTTCAATCGGACAGCCGCGACCGGCACCGTGTCAGAAGGGAAAAGATCGCCGCGCTCCGTGGACAGGGCAGGGCCGCCTTCCGACACAACACGGGACAACTCTCCCAGGACGTTCCGGGCGATTCTGATCTGCATGTCCATCAGGCTCCCTTGGTCCACCGCGAATGCAGGATGCCGCCGATTTGACGATCCAGACTGCCAGCTCTGTTATAGCATTCTGCCGCGCAACGCGGAAGAGCCTGGGTGCGCGCACCTCGGACTTTCGCCTACTTGGCCTCAAGTTTTGATGGGAATGCTCGTCAGTGCGGGATGGCCGTGGCACTCAGGCGAATTGTCGCGTCCCATTGGTCCGGTGTTAGCACTTTCCACTACGCAAAGATGATCTGAGGCCCGGGGCGGACCGGAGGCGTGTCCAGCCCGCAGGGGCGGTGTGAGTTATTATCGGTCCTGCCCTTGGATGGCACACGACCGCTCGTCCGTGCGGCCGCGGTTGTAAGGGGCACACACTGGCCAACTGTTGCGCGAACGGGGCCGACCCGTGGTACTACTGCGCATTGACTCCAGCCAAAAGGGCCGTGTGTGCGGAACCATCGCGGAACCGGTAGCCGCGGGTGCGTGGCGCGCGATGCCCGAATCGAGCCTTAAGTGGCCCCGCCCCGGTGCGGTCGCCTACGAATTCTCGATGCGCACCATCCTGGCGCACGCAGGCGATCTTCCGGACGCAGCTCCAGCGATGGACCGGAGCGCTGCCAGTTGCGCGCCCCGCGGCTGCCCTAGCCCGTAGCCAGGCCAGAGACGGTGCGGAGTTGAATAGAGCGTGTCTTCAGCAAACTCAATTAATTAACCTGGGGGCGACCGCATATGGTGACCTCGTCGGGAGAACTCCTCCGGCTAGTGATTCTTTGCGACCCGCCTTGTACTCGCTAAGCCTATTGGCTTTCAAGTACACACGAGGCAGCCGCACCTCCTCTGGGAATGCGCGCGGCCTTTGTTTTGATGATCTTACGAGCAGTGCTGTCCGGTCATCCCCGCCGGCAGCTTGTCGGCATGGAATGTTCTCCCCACCACCCGCCGCTAAAATCGGCTTTCATTCGCTCGCCCTGCCCAAAGTGCCCTGTGCAGAATTTGAAAGTGAAAGGTCGAAAAGCCGAGTTATTGCATCGCACGAAAATCGGCGAACTCGCGCAGGAAGGAACCTTCGTGATCGGCCCCGGCGAGTACCGGCTCGGCATCGGCATGGCGTAATACGCGGCGCCGAGAGCCGGACTTACCGATATGGGTCTCATCGCTATGCAGTGTGGAGACATCCGAAAACAAGTTTCTCGACCCGGAGGGGGACGCCATCACGCGGCGGGAAATCCCAACTGCACACTCGCCGAAAGTCAGCAAGGGCTACTGGGACTCGGTAGTCCGCCGCCTCAAACTACTGGAGGACGACCAGGTTTTGAGATTGGTATTTCCCCCAGACACCCAGGTCGAGAGCCTCAGATCGTCGATCCATTGGGCGGGAACCCGCGCCGGCCGGAAGCTGGGCGTGGCGACGCGGGGATCGTGCGTTTACGTGTGGGACCTCGACACCCCTCGCGAACCCAAGCGCTATCGTCCTCCCCGCAAAGCGATCACGTGCGCGGCTTGCGGCAGGTTGATCGACCGGCCCCGATTCAAACAACTCGTCCATGCCGGGATAGGAAACAAGAAAAGCGATTGCCAGAAGGCTCTGCGCTACGCGAAACGGCACGGGGGTTCGGCAAGCGAAGTGTGGTCACGCATGCGCTCGCCGATCTGACGATTCCAACCCCACTGCGCAAATAGAAAACCAGCCACAGGAGTCAAGATTGCTAGGTGCAAAGGGAACCGGCGCCGAACTCAACAGAGCAGTCTGCGAGTTACGGAAGCGACTGCAATGGTCGCAGGAGCAGTTGGGACAGGCCATCGGCACGTACGGCAAGAGACGGACATCCGACCACATGACCATCAGTCGATGGGAGCGCGGGTTGCGCGCGCCGTCTCCGGCCAAACTCGTAATGCTCGCAAGAGTCGCGACCAAGCACAGACATTCGGATCTGGCGGCGATCTTCCGTGCGCCACTGAAGCGTGTGGCAACGATATGATTCGGATTTCCCGGTGGGTATTTCCCACGGGCGTGGGCTTGCAAGAGAGACGATCCGGTCGCGGTGAAGTATGAGCCTCCGCAAAAGGGCATCGAGGAATAGAGCAGCGCTCCCGCCGTGCCCATTGTGCGGCACCACGCTCACCGTCGCGCCAGCGATGTGGGGGCCGGTCCATCTCTGGTGCTCGGAATGCCAACTGCCATTCGCAAAGGAACGCGTGCTGAAGTTGGCACGCGCCGAACGCCCCTTTGCGGTGGGTGACCGCGTCCTGGTGCATGGACCGCCGGGCGAGGTCATCGGAGACGTGCTGGAGGCGGCCACGCCATACGAGATGCCAGACCTGGGCCAAGGGGCGCGGGCCCATGAGGCACACCAGATCATGCACGAATGGCGGATCGACTTCATGCTTTTCATCGCGCACAAACACGATGACAACGAGGTGATGTTCGTGGCTCTCCGGCATCCGGGCGGGTGGCGCGATCTCCGGGGCCAGGACCTTCGGATCGCGAAAGTGAGGAAGGACCAATGACAACCGGGCATGCGCACCCATGCCTATCGGTTCACATCGTGACGTTGCGGATGTCACATGCCAGCGCCGGATGCGTGGAACCGAAAAATCCCTTTATATATAAGGGACCGCTTTTCGTCGTGTCACAACGAATAACGAAACGCCATGCGATCGCGCGAGGCATGTGGAATGCCAAACGTGGGCCCAATAAACGGACAGAGGGCCGCCAAGGTGTGACCGCCCGCAAGTCGATGTGGCGACGTGCGTTGGTACATGTGGACACATCGGACGGATGTTTTGACCGTTCTTTGTGACACTGCGAGAACCACTCTCTAATATATAAAGGGATTTTTCTGTTCCACGTGCCCGGCATCCGCGGCCATGGCGACCGCGCGTACTGATAACGACCGCGATGTGTCCGTTTGCAGGTCGATGTAATTACGTCGGCTGGTACGCACGGACCCATCGGACAGATGTTTTGACCGTTCTTTGTGACACGACGAAAACCGCTTCTAAAGGGAGTCTTTCGTTCCACGCGTCCGGGTACCTTCGGTGGGACGATCATAGGTGCCCACGATCTTCCTTTTCAGCCCTCAATGGAGTTGGCCACAGGAATGGCGCGTGCCGCGCGCCATGGCCGCCAGGAACGCGCCGACGGCAGCCAACCGAGCATTGTGTCCACCCAACGGATGCGGTGCGCCACGGGTGGAGGGATCTACGCTCCGCAGAATGCCCGCCGATTCCCAAAAACGAAGTTCCCGGTTCGCGTTTCAAACATAGACACCACTTAATCGCCTCATTTCAATCGCAATAAAGTCCTTGACACACCGGGGGTGAGATCGCTTATTGTGGCCCCAGAACGCGCAACCTTTTCTGCTTCCCTTTGCGGGCATACCCGCAACTCCAAACCAGGACCTCACACCACCCGTGCGTAAAAACATTCGAATCGACAACCCGCTCTCCGGCTCGGGATTCACGTCAAGGAATCGCGCCAAGCGCTTCGTGGCGCATGGCCTGGCCGAATGGGTAGAGTTCGGCATCTCAATCCACTTTGTTCGCGATCCCAGGGATCACCGCGAATGCTCCGCGCGTAAGCACGTAGACGCAACTCGCTACTGGTATGACCGAGCGGCCAATACCGGCATGGCGCAGGTCGCGGACTTGGCGAACCTGCCCATGATTGCACCTGCCGTATTCATGGGGATCGGGCGGCGCAAAGGCGCCAGCAGGCACACGTTCCTGGCGACGCAGGGGCTCTGATTCCGACCCATGTGCCCCGAATGCCCGAGCAACAACCTCCTGATCAAGCCTTACGATTACGGCACCTGCCGGGAAACCGGCTACCACGATGCGGGCGAGCGCTTCGAGTGCCGCGACTGCGGTGCAACGGGCGACACCGGCGAACTCGCGTCGAACCCAGCGCGGCCAGCGAAACGCGGGACCTGACTCCCAGCCGCCGGCCGCGGCTTAAACCATTGCGCAATCTCCTTAGTCAGCAGAGTTTTACGAGGTGGCCACACGAGGTGGCCACCCCTAACCCAAGCCAACTTACTGCCGGCATCTTGTGAAATTCACAAGATAGACTCGCACGTTCACCCGCAACGGTCACTCCCCGCATGAGCAAACCGACGATCACGCCCACGATGGCGCGGCGCATCGAGATCTGGCCGACGGAACGGCTGGTGCCGTACCAACGCAACGCGCGGACGCACTCGCCAGAGCAGATTGCCCAGATCGCCGGCTCAATCGTGGAATTTGGTTTTGTGAATCCGATCCTCGTGGACTCCAGCGCGGGGGTCGTAGCCGGGCATGGGCGTCTCCTGGCGGCGCGCAAGTTGGGTCTCGCGGAGGTTCCGGTGGTGGTGCTGGATCACCTGAGCGAGACCCAACGGCGGGCTTACATCCTGGCCGACAACCGATTGGCGTTGAACGCCGGGTGGGATGACGCGCTGCTGGCCGCGGAGTTGCGGGACCTGAAGGGGGATGGCCTCGATCTTTCGCTGGCGGGCTTCTCCGATGACGAACTCGAGGCGCTGCTGGCCGACGCCGACGAACCCGAGCCGGCAGCCGACGTCGATGAAGCTGTACCGGAAGCACCGGTCGAGCCGGTCACTCGGCCTGGCGACGTGTGGTTGATCGGAGACCACCGGCTCATCTGCGGCGACTGCCGGGAGTTGGCCGCCGTCCAAAAGCTCCTCAATGGCGTGCGAGCGAACGTTTGCGTCACGTCGCCGCCCTACGCTACCCAGCGTGAGTACGATTCTGCCAGCGGATTCAAGCCGATCCCTCCGGACCAGTACGCAGACTGGTATCGGGACGTGGCGGCGAATGTGGCTGCGATCCTCGCGGATGATGGCTCCTATTTCCTGAACATCAAAGAGCACGCCGACAACGGCGAGCGCGATCTGTATGTGAAGGATCTGGTCATCGCTCATCGGCGCCAGTGGGGATGGCGGTTCGTGGACGAACTCTGCTGGAGGAAGACGGACAATGGCGTGCCTGGCGGTTGGGGGAACCGGTTTAAGAACGCCTGGGAACCGGTCTTCCATTTTTGCCGCCAGCAGAAAATCAAGTTCCGGCCCGAGGCAGTCGGCCACGAGTCGGAAGACTGCTTTGATTACTCCCCCAATAATCCAAAGTCCACCTCCGGAAGTGGCTTACTGGGTACCGGGCCGCGCGGCGCGGCGGCCGATGGCGGGAAGAACCAGGGAGCGTGGGGACGAACGCGGTCCAGCCTTTCCTCCGATTCGGAAGGCCGGCACACTGGCATCGCGCGCCCGAGCAACGTGATCGAAGTGAAGAGCGAGTCCTCCCAGGGATCGCACTCCGCTCCGTTCCCGCGCGCGCTGGTCGAATTCTTTCTGAAGGCATTTTCCGATCCCGGTGACGTGGTCTTCGACCCGTTCATGGGAAGTGGAACGACCATGGCGGCCGCCCATGTGCTTGGCCGTAAGGGGTACGGCTGCGAGATCTCCCCGGCCTATTGTGACGTGATCCTTCGCCGGGTGATTCACCTTACCGGCGAGACGCCCGTCCTCGCGGAGACTGGCGAGACGTTCGCGGCGGTCGCCGCAGTGCGCGGCGTGCCGGTCGATGAGGCTCTGAACCCCAAGCTACAAGACTCGCGGGCGATCAAGCATCACGGCCCGAATCCACATTATGGCCCACGGCGGAAGGCATCTTAAGCCATTCGCAGCGGGAGCACCCCATAAACCTTGACCACTCGTTAACGCGGCCCGGCCTTCCGGGCTGCACAACCCAAAACGCACCATGAACCGAAAGGAATTTCCCGTATGGAAGGTAATCCGAACCTCTCTCCGTGCGTCACCCACCAGCCGAGTTTGCTGGGCGGCGCGGAAAACATCAAGCTTCTCTTTGACGAGGAGCTGGACAACCGGCGTGAAAGCCTGGCGCGGCAGCGCGCCTGGGAAGCGATCTCCCTGGACCTTGCGCAGACGGCCAGCCGGCGCGCGCAGAATGCGGCCACCATCGATCACGCCATCAATGCCGGTATCGTGCTGTCCAGTCAGGTGGGCACGACCGAGAGCCAACAGACCGTCTCTCCGGCCGGCACGGCAGCCAGCGAAACGACCAAGGGCGCCGTCGCCGCGGCCGGAGCGGGCGAAGCGGTAAGCGCCGAGGCTGTCACCGCCAACGTCGCGAACCTGTTCACGTCGCTGACGCCAGTCATTGCGAGCGCTCTGGCTGCCGCCATCTCGCAGACGGTAGCGGCTCTGGTGCCGGTGGTGGTGACCGCTTCGGGCGGGGCATCCACTCCTTCCCAGACGCAGCCCAAGCCGGCGTAAACTCCCCATACGGGAGAGCTCTGTGGGGCGGTTGCGGCGCCTTCCGGCACTGCCCCGCCTTCATAGGGCTTTCTCGGGTGACATTCCGTTTCAGAAATCCCCCCAACCCAAACAACGCATGCCGAACCTGCAGGTAGTGACGTGGCTGGTCGAGAAGCTGATTCCCTTCGCCCGGAACGCGCGCACGCATAGTGACGAACAGGTCGCCCAGATCGCGGCGTCGATCGCCGAATTTGGCTGGACGAACCCTATTCTCGCCGGTGCCGATGGGATCGTTATCGCCGGCCACGCCCGCCTGCTGGCCGCCCGCAAGCTGGGCCTGACCGAAGTCCCGGTCATCGTCCTGGATCATCTGACCGATACGCAGCGGCGTGCGCTCGTGCTGGCCGATAACCGCCTGGCGATGAACGCCGGATGGGATGAGGAGATGCTTCAGGTCGAACTGGAGTCGCTCAAGGAAGACGACTTCAACCTCGATCTCATTGGCTTCTCCGATGAGGAGTTGGAAGACTTGCTGCGCGATCCGGAGGAAACTCGCGACGGGCTGACCGACGAGGATGCCGTTCCCGAGACGCAGGAGAAAGTCATCACGGCCCCAGGCGATGTCTGGCTCCTGGGCCAGCACCGATTGCTCTGTGGCGATTCGACGCAGATGGAATCCGTAGAGAAGGTCCTGGCCGGCGGCTTGGCCGATATAGTCTTCACGGATCCTCCGTACAACGTGAACTACGGCGCGACGATGAAGGACAAGCTCCGCGGCAAGACGCATCGCAAGATTGCCAACGACAATCTGGGCGATGGCTTTGAGCAGTTCCTCCGGGATGCATGCACAAACATGCTGGCGGTTACCAAGGGTGCGATCTACATTTGCATGTCGTCGTCGGAGTTGCATACGCTGCAACACGTGTTCACCGAGGTGGGCGGCCATTGGTCCACGTTCGTCATCTGGGCCAAGCACCATTTCTCGATGGGCCGTTCCGATTACCAGCGCCAATACGAGCCGATCTTGTATGGGTGGAAGGAAGGCACGGATCACTTCTGGTGCGGTGCGCGGGATCAGGGCGATGTCTGGTTTATCAAGAAGCCGTCGGCCAACGATCTGCATCCGACGATGAAGCCGGTGGAGTTAGTGGAGCGGGCGCTACGCAACTCCAGCAAGAGCCGGGATACTGTGCTCGATCCGTTCGGCGGATCGGGAACCACCTTGATTGCTTGCGAGAAGGCCGGGCGTCAGGCACGCCTGATCGAACTGGACCCGAAGTATTGCGACGTGATCATCGGGCGATGGCAGGATTGGACTGGTGGGCAGGCGCGACACGCGGAGTCGGGGCGTGCATTCAACGACCTGACGAATCACCAGCCGCAGAACTAAGAAGCCGCCAGCGCGAGGCTGGCGGCGTGGGACGGGGATGGCTACCACTCGATCTTATTCTCGGTCCCCTCGATTGTGTGTTCTCGGAGGAGCCGGTAGTCGCCGCCCAGCCCCTGGGCCCAGATTGCGTACCGGGCGGGGCAAGCCACGTCCTCGCATCCCATCGCGATCTCCTTGAGACGGTGGGCGAAGTTGCTGGCGGCGATCTCGCGCGCCTCGTCGATGGATACGACTACGGCGACCGGCTCGTAGCGGCCATCGTCCGTTTCCGCGATAAGCATCGCGAGTCCCAATTCCGTGTTCGGCTTAATCGCTATCGCGAATCCGGGGGTTGGCGTCTCCGTCGTTTTCTTGTTCTTGGCTCGTGCCATCTGCTGATCTCCTTGCATGACGATTCATCGCTTCGGTACGCCCTGGAAGCAAGCGAATAATCGTCGTTGGCCGCAAAAACGCCGCCCGTTTCCAGGCGGCGTTTTGGAGGCCGGCGTGCATTACTCGGCGATCCGATAGCAGCGGTCACCCGCCTCGTTTTTGTTGGACTCGACCGTCAGGCCCATCTTCTTGCTGAGCGTTCCGCTGATGAAGCCCCGGATGCTGTGCAATTGCCAGTCGGTCGCCTTGGCAATCTCGGCCAGCGTCGCGCCGCCGTTGCGGCGCAGCAGTTCGATCACGATGGCCTTCTTGCTGCCTTCGCGCGCCGTGGGCGCGCCGTCCTCGGCCTTGGCCGCCTTCCTCGACTTCTTGGCCTTCGGTGCAACGTCGGCCACCTGGGGCGCGGCGGGGGCCTCCAGCTTTTGAATGGCCTTCCAGATCCGGGCTACGGCGCTCTTGCGGTCCGTGAATTTCTTTACCGGCTTCAGGTCGGCGCCGAATCCGGCGACTCCGGCGAAGCTGTTCCATATCTGGATCAGCCGGTCGCTGGCCCAGTTGGCGGCGAGCTTGGCGAGTTCCTTCTCGCTGGCGAATTGCTCTTGGCCTTCCGGAATCTGCTCGGCGGCGGGGAAGGCTGTGATGGCGTTGTCGTTGTCGATGGCAAAAAGTCGCATGGTGGTTTCCTCTCTACTGTTCGTTTACGGGGCGGCGCAGGCGGGCAGCCCCCCGGACGCGAATCTCGCGTCCGGTTGCCAGGTTGGTTCCGTACCAGCCGCCGTGCGGCGACTCGCGGGTGATGCGCACCTTGGCCAGCACTCCGCTGACCTTGACGATGTAGTCGATCCGATCTGTACGTCCTGCTTCTTCATGGCACCTCGATTCATCCCTCAGGTCGCGTGGAACCTCAAGCGGAATGTTCGAGACCCGCGCAGAAAAATGCGCGGCCCGAACGGAAGGCGAATGCACGGGCCTTCCGAGATCTGATCGCTCTAACGACTGGAAAGCTTTAGCCATGGGCATCTCGATTCGCGCTTATGCCCGGATGCGCGGTTGCGCCAAATCCGCGGTTGAGAAGGCGATCAAAACCAAACGGATTACGCCCCTGCCGGACGGCACCATCGATCCGGAACGGGCCGACCAGGAGTGGGCGAAGAACACCTTCGCCGGGCACACGCTCAACCGGGAGCAGGCCGCGCCGGCGCCGCGTAGTAGCTCCGCGCTGCCGCCGGAACCCGGTCCGTCTGGAGATCCGGTCGCAGCCTACCTCCGCGCGCGGGCAGTCAACGAGACATTCAAAGCGAAGGTCTCGCAGATGGAATACGAGGAGCGGGCCGGCAAGCTGATCCCGGCAGCGCGCGCCTCCGAGTACGCCGCAAGTTTCTCCGCGATCGTCAAAGACGGCCTGATGGCCATGCCCGATCGGCTCTCGCCGATGCTGGCGGCCGTGGCTGATGAGAGGGCGATCCATCGCATGCTGGTGGCGGAAGTTTCGGCTCTGCTGCGGAAGGTGAGCAAGGCTGTCGCGGACGCGGGTCTCTAAACATGCAGCCGTTCTCCATACATGAAGTGGGCGCCGCGGCGATGCTGCCGCCGCGCGAGATCACGGTTTCGCAATGGGCCGACGAGAACCGGGTGCTTACCGGCGGCGCGGCGGCTGAGCGGGGCCAGTGGCGCTCGCGGCCGTACCAGCGTGAGCCCATGGACGTCCTCAGCCCGTCGCATCCCTGCCGCCAGGCGGTGTTGCTATCTGGGTCGCAGCTCCTTAAGACCGAGGTGCTGTTGAACTTTCTCGGATTCATCGCGGACGTCGATCCGGGGCCGGTGCTGGTGGTGGAGCCTCGCACCGAGGATGCCAAAGCGCTCTCGAAGGACCGCGTAGCGCCGATGTTCCGCAGCACGCCGGCACTGCGCGGGAAAATCTCGCCAGTCAAGTCGCGCGACTCAAATAACACTACGCTGCACAAGGTCTTTGCCAATGGCGCCGGCCACATCACGTTAACTGGCGCGATCTCGCCCTCCGGTTTGGCGATGCGGCCGATCCGATATGCGCTGCTCGATGAGGTGGACCGGTATCCGGCCAGCGCCGGCAGCGAGGGCGATCCGGTATCGTTGGCGGTCCAGCGCACGGCCGAGTTTGCCCACAACAAAAAGATCGTCATGGCATCCACGCCGACGATCAAGGGCATCAGCCGGATCGAACTTGCGTGGGGGGAAAGCGACCAGCGCGATTACTTCGTGCCCTGCCCCAAGTGCGGCGACTTCCAGATGCTCGTGTTCGGCGACGGGACCGGGCCCGGCCTGGTGTGGCCCGAGGGGAAACCCGAGGAGGCCATGTACCGTTGTGCCGGGTGCCAGGAGTTGATTCCCCACCACCAGAAGGCCTGGATGGTGGAGCGCGGCGAGTACCGGGCGCAGAAGCCGTCCTCGCCGATTCCGGGGTTCCGGCTGTCGCAGTTGATCTCGCCGAAGAAATCCTGGGGCGACATCGCTTCGGAGTTTCTGGCAGCGAAAAAATCTCCGGAGACGCTCAAGGCGTTCAAGAACACGGTCCTGGCCGAACTGTGGGAAGACACCCACGAAGTGCCTACCGACGCGCACGCTCTGTGGAACCGCTGTGAACCTTTCGAAGCCGAGGCGCCGGATGGGGTCGCACTGGTCACTGCCGGAGTGGACGTGCAGGCCGACCGGCTGGAGATGGAAATCGTGGGCTGGGGCCGGGACGAGGAGTCCTGGTCGATCGCGTACCACGTGATCCCTGGCGATGTGATGCGCACCGAGGTGTGGGATCACTTGGAGGGATTGCTGCTCAGCGAGTACTTGCACGCCTCCGGGCTGCCGATGCGGATTGTGGCGACGTGCATCGACTGCGGGTTCAAGGATGCCACCGTGCTGCACTTCACGCGCGACCGCTACAACCGGCGTGTCTATGCCACCAAGGGGCGCGCGGGCGAGTCGCCGATCTGGCCGCGCAAGCCGAGCCGGAAGAACCAGACGCCGTTCTTCATGATCGGAGTGGATGCGGCGAAGACGGCGATCTACGACCGGCTGAAGCTCCGGGACGTGGGGCCGGGCTATTGCCACTTCCCGATCGGGCGAGACCTCGAGTACTTCGAGCAGTTGACCGCCGAGAGGAAGTTCACCCGGTACCACAACGGGTTTCCGAAGCAGGAATGGCGGAAACCGGCTAACGCCCGCAACGAGGGGTTGGACGCGCGGGTCCTCGCGTATGCGGCGCTGCACGCGCTGTACGCGAGCGGTTTAAAACTGTCGGTTCATTGTGACCGGTTCGCACGGATGGTACAGGCGCGGCGGGGGGAGACGCCCACAATTCCGGCCGTGACGAAGCCGGCCAACAACGCGCAGCCCGCGCCGCCTCCCGCCGAGCGCGGGGAAGACCCATGGATACCGCGCCGCAACTGGTTTGGAAGGAATTGATATGGCCCTGACCGTTCAGCAGTTGCAATCGAACCTGGACGCGGTCACCCAGGCCATCGGAGGCCCCACGCTCAAAGTCCGCTTCCCGGATGGGCGCGAGGTAACTTACCGCTCGACGGATGAGCTTCTGAAGGCAAAGGCCGCCATCGAAGAGGATATCCGGAAGACCAGCGGGCAGACCGGGAGCCGAGTCCGGTTCGCGCAGCACGAGCGCGGCGACGGTCCCACCGGCCCGACGTTGGACGACCGCTGGTAACGGAATGAATCTTCTCGATAAGGCCATCAGCATCGTGGCGCCGCGCGTTGCGTTGCAGCGTGTGCGCAGTCGCGTTGCGCTCGAATTGACCACGGGTTATCTGGAGCGGCACGCGCAGCGGTTCCGGTACGAAGGCGCCACGGCCGGACGCCGCGCCCACGGCTGGTATGCCGCCTCGACCGACGCCAACGTCGAGTTGATGGGGTCGCTCATCTGGCTCCGCAACCGCAGTCGAGATCTCATCCGCAACAATCCTTATGCGGCACGCGCGATAGAGGAACTGGCGGGCAACGTAGTTGGGACTGGCATCGTACCGAAAGCGAAGACTGGCAACACCGCCATCGACAAGATCATCGACGCCGAGTGGCCGTTCTTCGCCGACGGCTGCGACACCCCGCAGCGCCTCGATTTCTATGGCATGCAGACGCTGACCGTCCGCACCATGGCGGAATCGGGAGAGGCGATTGTCCGTTTCCGGCCGCGTCCTGCGGACGCCGGCCTGCGTATTCCGCTTCAGCTTCAAATGCTCGAGGCCGATTTCCTCGATCAGGCCCGCACGATGGGGCTGGTCAACGGGCATGTGATGGAGGGCGTGCAGTTCGACGAGATGGGACGTCGTGTCGCCTACTGGCTGTTCAGCTATCACCCCGGCGGCGTGCTGATCCTGAATCCGCGCGGCGGCATTGTGAGCCAGCCCGTGCCGGCCGACCAGATCATGCACGTCTACCGCGTGCTCCGGCCTGGCCAGGTTCGCGGCGTGCCGTGGCTTGCGCCGGTGATGATGGCGCTCCGGGATCTCGACGATTACTGCGACGCGGAGCGCGTGCGTAAGAAGGTGGAAGCCTGTGTTACAGCGTTCGTTCAGCAACCGGAAGGCGTCGACGGTGATCCGCTCGGCATCGCCGGAACCGATCCATCGAGCGGGCTCCCGGTCGAAAGCTTCCAGCCCGGCATGGTCGAGTATCTGAAGCCTGGCCAGGACATCAAGTTCAACAATCCGCCGCCGGCGGGCGGGTACCGCGAATACAAGATGACCGAGTTGCAGGGGATCATGGCGGGCATCGGCCTGCCCTACGAGTTGGGCACGGGCGACATGTCGCAGGTGAATTACTCTTCCTGGCGCGGCGGGATGCTCGGCTTCCGCAACACGGTGGAGGCCTTTCGTTGGCTCACCCTGATCCCGTTATTCGCGATGCCCGTGTGGCGGCGGTTCATTGACACGCTGATTCTGCAAGGCAAGATTTCGAAATCCGCAGCCAACGACCCGAAGATCGGATTGCGCAGTGTGCAGTGGACCGCGCCGCGATTCGAATCGGTCGACCCGGTGAAGGATGCGGAGGGCGTATTAAAAGATGTCCGCATGGGCCGCAAGACCTGGTTCGAGGCCGTGCTGGAGAACGGTTACGACCCTCCCACCCAGCTTCAGCAGATTGCACTGTTCAACAAGCTGGTGGACAAATTCGAAATCATCCTGGACTCGGACCCGCGCAACACCACGCTGCGCGGCCAGGAGCAGCCGGCGGCAACGGAGGAGCGGACCCCGAGCAGCAAAGCGGCTCCCACCAAATCCAAGAGCCAAGGTTTCACGGGGCTCTCGGAAGAGGATCTGGGCATGGTCAAGGATCTGCTCGTCGCTGGCATGTCGCGCGCTGGCAGCGGTTTCGAATCGGCCCCACGGTTCTACCGCGGCTAAAGACTCAACACAAGGAAGGGAGTTTATGAAAGGGAACCCACAGGTAATCGCTGGACTTCAGGAGGCCGCCAACATGGAGGGCTCCATGATGCTTCAGTATCTTCTCGACCAGCGTGACGTGAAGCGCCTGGGCCTGGATCTGGCCGACGGCCTCAAGCAGCTCAAGGAGCAGTGCGAGGACCACATGAAATGCCTGGTGAGCCGCGTGCTGTTCCTCGAGGGCGCACCGACGATTGAGTTGAAGCCCGCCGCGACCCACGATAGCGTCACCGAGATTCTGAACGATGCCTTTGCCGCCGAGCAGGCTGCCATCGCGCGGTTCACGGATCTCTGCAGGCAGTGCTACGACGCCGGCGATATGTCGAACTTCCACTTCTACCAGCACCTGGTGAAGTGGCACCGCGAGGGCGACGACAAATTCAAGGGCCACGTGGCGTGGCTGCAGAAGCAACTCTACCAGTTGAAAAAGCTGGGAGAAAACGACTACATCGCCGTCAGCGCGGTGAAGGATTAGAAGGCACGATGCCACTTCTAAGAACCGAAATATCCCCTGCGGGCACCGGCGCGCCTCCCGCGCAGTACGACGCCGAGATCTTCGCCGCCGATGCGCAAGTGCTGCCGAGCACGGCCAACTCCAAGGACGGCACCATCGACGTGGTCTGGTACAGCGGTGCCGCCGTCCCGAGGGTTGACCGCGCGACCGGCGAACCCTACATGCTCCAACTCGACATGCAGGGCTGCCGCTTCGACCGGCTGAACAACGGCGCGCCGGTGTTCGACACCCATTTCACCGGCGATGATTTCAAGTCTCTGATGGCGGGCAAGGTCGGCACGCGGGCCCAGTTGGGCGTGGTGCGCCGCGCCTGGCCGAATGGCGATAAGGGCATGGCCACGCTGCAGTTCGATCTGGGCGATCCGGATGGCGCCGAGATGTTCCGCAAAGCCAGCACTGGCATCCTGCAAAACCTCAGCTTCGGAACCTTCGTGTACAAACGCGAAAAGGTGGACGCGCAGACCGAGGGAATGCCGGAGGGTAAACCGCCCTACCTGAACGACAAGGAAATCGGCATGTTCAAGGCCACCGACTGGGAGCCGTTCGAGATTTCACCCTGCACGGTGCCGGCCGATTTCAATACGTGCTTTCTGAGCGCACAACCGAACGATTCAGTACGGGCAATCAGCCCACAAAAGGAGAAACCTGCAATGGAACAGACGACCACGCAGGACACGGGCGCGGATGCCCGTACTGTGAACGA
>Ga0182030_10002983_pt1 | contig 36111 bp, 30 predicted proteins | sample 812S3MmetaG_FD_121299 | JGI IMG/M metagenome (GOLD analysis project Ga0182030, IMG submission 121299) | Permafrost microbial communities from Stordalen Mire, Sweden - 812S3M metaG (Illumina Assembly) | ecosystem: Environmental > Terrestrial > Soil > Wetlands > Permafrost | place: Sweden...
AGCGAATCAACCAGAAGTTACCAAGTACATGACGCCTTTCCAGAAGAACGATCAGAACACGCGGATACAAGGGGAATTTCCAACGATGACACCCGACGAGGAACGGGCTTTGAAGGATCTGCTGGAAGCAGCGAATCAACCAGAAGTTACCAAGTACATGACGCCTTTCCAGAAGAACAATCAGAACACGTCGATACGAGGGGAATTTCCGATGGTAACGCAGCCGGATTTCGGCCAGGTCAACCCTTTGACGCCAGATTTGTTCCCAAACAATCCCGCGCCCATCCAGCAGGACCACCCACGAAGCCTATCTCCACATCACTTCGTTGTTGGGGTTGACAACAACCAGATCGATGCCGTTGTCTCTGATCATACCGGCGAACACGACTACCTCCAACAATGTGGTGGCGCATCTGGGGGAGATCTACTTCCCAGCGGTACTTTCGAGTGGTTTTTCGAAGGCTCATCCTGATCCTCCTCTATCTCCCTGGTACGCACTCTCGACACGCGCTCGGTAACGCCGTCGGCAGGACTATCGCATTGGAAGGCTCCATTGTGCCAAATGACCGTCGTAAATACCGCCCGACGATTGCGAACATATGCTTGATCACTACCGTGTAATGTTTCCAGTGCAGAGAGGCATCAGAAGAGCTACCTTCGAACAGAACAAAAATGGCGCCAGGCCGCTTGACATGATGTCACTCGAAAACCATGGGGGCCCCGGTAGACGTTTGTGTTGAGCCACGAGCGGATCGTGTGATCGCACGTCTTGGACTTCCGCCATTGCGATCAGCTTCACAACTACCAGGGCATCCTTCCAGACCATCGCTAATCCTCTCGCTTTTCGAACCATGGCTCTCTGGGCGAACCACAGCCGTAGCCATGGTGGAACTCAGACTGGGCTTGGGGTTAGACCACTGCGGAGGATGCAGTTGATTAGATACATCGACCTCAGCAAACGCTTGTCCGCTGCTTGAAACAATTTCGAACCAACATATGGGAATGGGGCACAATCCGCGTTGACGAAATCACTCGGGAACGCAAATACATGATGAACAAGCTTTCTTGCACCTCGAATGAAACATACCAGCTCTACTCCAAGAACTCAAGTCTTCATTCTAAACAGCAAAAATATGCAAGATGCGTTCCCGCAGCCATCTGACCTCAAACTTGAATTGCCAGCCATATAAATAATGGATCCTGTTTTCCAATCAATCGAGGAGACTCCATGCGCGTCATAGTATTGGATTTTCGGATTGCCATCTTCTACCAAGGGGATTGCCACGGCCGAGGTCTTAGGAGGTATCTTAAAGGAACCTCCGGTGAGGACGAATGTCTCGGGAACCCAGTACAATTCGAATTTTTGGGGCTCGAAGACTGCTGCGGTGGAGGAATCGCTTTCAATCTGTTGGCTACACATCAGCTCAGCGCTATCAAAGGCATGTTTTAACCTACCATCTCCGAGTAACTTCTCCCCAATTCTTTCTGCACATCTTCGCAATTGCTTGTGGACTTGAGTCTGGTGACGGGTTTTTCCTCGGCAGAAATTGTTTGCTCGCGGCAATCGGTTGCGGCCTTCTCAACCAAGCGCAGAAAACCAGATGTTGGCTGCCAAATCTCGAGAAGCTTCTCTCTGCTAGAAGACATAGCGGAGATTCATACCCTTTCAACGGATTGAAGGCTGAGACAACGGAGTTCGAATGCTTTGATTGAGATAGCAATTGACATGATTCTCCAACGTGGCAAGCGCGCAGACGAGGGATTGTTTCTTTAAGCGGATTTCGAGGTTTCACGTGACTTGTCAAGTGGGGTTGGTGGGATATGCGTTACTTGACGTATAGAAAGAGGAGAAAAAGGCGGAAAACGAAGTCTTCGTGTAAGCCCTTTTTCTCTAATATCTCGTTTTAAGCTAATACAGAGCAGATAAGAACTGTGAAGAAGCCCCGTTTCCTCCAAACTCACCATATGTGGGCCAATTTAGAGGTTAGTCAGTGACTGAAGCGGGAGATCATCGTAGAGAAAGAGGGCAAGAACGTAGAAGAGAAATGGAGTGGGAAACGCGCATCTGGTTGGTTCACTTCTCTGCCTTTCGGCTTTTGCTGACATTATAATAGGGTTGTTGAGGTATTGTAGGTGTTGCAGGTCTGTTCAGGCCACCTTCGCTTTTGGCAAAAATGTTCCTTTTCATAAAACCATCCTGGGAGAGTGCGGCGCATACGATCTTTGGGTATGCCTTCTCATCTATATATTGAAATCTAATTGCGATTATGATATTGTGTATTTCGAAGAATGGAGATCCCTCTGTAGAATTGAGATTTTGAGCAATAATACTCTCTTCATTGATGACATATTATCCTATACAAGTTAATTACGTTGGTTCTAAAATTTAAGAAAGTTTTGAAGTACCGTACAGAAGATTCTATAGTCTAGCAGTAGTCTTCCTGACAAATTTGATTCTATAAGATACTCAGAGGTACCAATTTCGTAGGAATCCACCATGAGCAACCCATCTTCCTGCTAAAGAAGCTCTACCTAGGGTGTGAAACGCCACTTGTTCCCACAATGCTAGACTACAAGAATTGGCCATGCATATAAGCAAGGGGTCTATATGTAAGAACTAGGAAAGAAACTGCCGCGTCCCGTACGTAAGTGGTGAAATGTGAAGGACAAGGATTTTGTGATAGGGACCAGCTTGGTTTCTTTTTGCTGTCGCTCTTTTCATCACACTAGAACTAACAGGGTAGCGTTTATCCAAGCTGTACATGCTCGCACATGCAGGATAGTCCCAGTGATCTGAATGTGGCAAGGGCTACTAAGGAAGGGGAGGTCCTGGCGGGATGCCATAACTTTTATTGGACCGATCTTCTTGAGCTCAATGCACACCCACCCTTCTAAAGGAAGGCCAACTACAGACCTTCGGAAACTAGATCTGCTTACTACAATTACTATAGTATCTTTGTTATCCTATATACTTTGTACAGATTTCAATAAATATAATAGGATTAAGTAAGCTAATTGTATATTTAGTATTTGCTTTACATTTTTGATACTATAGTATTTGTCTTTTCTATTTATAATAAAATATAGTATATATATACAAAGATTAGACAGCTAATATCTTAAAAATATGACTTAAGTTAGTTTAAATTCTAGAAGTGTTTAAGGCAAAAGCCAATTTTGCTAGCGACTATACAATATTACAAAGTCTTCAAAACTTATATTAAAAAACTTTTCGTTAGGTATTTGTACTTTATATATAAGTAGTTCTAGGCCTAGAAGCATAGGAATTTGTAAATACTTGATTGATAATAGAAGGGAAATCAATCAAAACTATTAAGAAGATATATCGGAAAATTACTCTTTTACTATTCTTTACTTAATGTGGTAAGGGTGGGGGGAAAAAGAAGCGTGAGATTTTATAAAAGAGCAGATTAGATTTTCCAAAATACGCAGTTCTTTCTTGCTTTATTTTCAACTAATCTATTTATTTACTATAATAAACTGCTTTAAGGTAATGGATAAAGATTATCTTATGTAATTATACTATTATTCTAGTAAGAATACAAATTACTATAATTCCAGCAATTAAATATGTCCAAATTTTTGAAAAAGTTTCTCTTATAGTATGTATGATCATTTTTCAATAGTGCTACGCGGATATGAGCCAAGAATATCAGTCTGTAATTAACAGCTCTGGCGATTCTATATATGTTGACAGTGGAGGCTCAAAACCGGGTGAATTACGCCGGAACAGGACGTAGGCCTTTTCAAGCATCACCAAAATCAAGTTCCGAAAGTGTGGTACTGATTTGGATTGGATGTATAGTACGGCGGTGATGATTTTGAAATTATCTCCCAAGGGCTAATTCCTCGTCGTTGGACACTTGAGCCAGTTCAAGTCCTTCTCGAGTTTCTATCAGGAGTTTCTCTTCTGGGAGATCACCCCGTATTACAGCCGAGTAAAGGGGCATTGCAGCGTTTAGTCTCCGAAGAATCTCATCTCCAGCCTGGCTGAGTCTCGCGCGAATGGTGTCGAAGAGCAAATTGCGCTTAGTCTCCGACATTGTTTCCAATACATATGTTGATACTGGGATGGCGCAAAGTGCAACGCAAGGGTCTCGCAAATCCTCAAATATCTCGGTCAACATAATCCAAAATGAACCTTTTCGTGCTTGTCGGAGCGCATTCTTCCACTCCTTGTCGCTTTTGATCCCGAAAGTTGACTTCGTATTTGCCTTGGTCTTCTGAGACCACCGCTTGTCCGGGCCCCCTTTTTGTTCGTGAAAACGAGAAGCAAATTCATAGTGTAAATAACGCTGTTTCAAATCGGACTTTTCGTTTTTGATATTTTGCCAGAGTTCGCTTGATGATAGATTCTTGATCTCATGGGAAGCTCTGGATTGCCGTTCTTGTAGCACCGCATTCCTTAACATTCTGACCATTGCTTCTACCTCTGCAAATTCGGACCCAATTTCAGCCGGGCTCTGCTTTCTAGTGGAAGTTTTTCGAACCCTGCTCCCTCGGTGCGAGCTCTCTTCGGATTCATCCTCATCGCTTGACGAATCTTCTTCTAGGTTAGGTCTGTCTCTTGCATTCCGATCCTCTACGAAAAGCCCAAGGGATTGAGAGTCTTTTGATGTAACTGCATCTTTATTTCTGTTGTCAGGAATAAATGGCGAGTACGCCCTTAATGCCTCCTCCTCTCGGAGTTTGAAGGAATCAAATTGACTCCTGGTAGGATCAAGATTTGACGCTAACAGCTCTGCTAGAACCCTCTGTCTGAAATTTATCATGACGACATTGCTATCGGCCTGAGAAAGGTTCGGTCTACCCTCCAACATCACCCGGATCCCCATGAGAACGAACAGGCCACAGTCGATGTGATTCTGCTGTATCGGATTGGGGCCCGCCTGCTCTTGCCGGGGGTTTGTAAAATACTTTGCAATCCAGGATGTCAAAATGCGTGGGGCTACGCCCTCAAGACTATCATGATAGGTCCAGGAGACAATCTGGCCCTTCCTCGGCGAGCTCAATACGCAGAAGCTCCAATGATGATCCTCATATACTGGAATGAAGATTCTATATGGATCAGTCCCATTAATTCTCTCAAACCGTGTCCACAACCACCTTCGCTCACTTTCCAAGAATTCGGTCCCCTCGATGATTGTCTGCGGAGATTGGCAAGTCTTCCGTAAGAGCTCGAAATACGCATTCAAGATCTCATCATTGAGCTCTTCCCCTGGCTTTAGACGCCAGAGATCTCTACCCAAAGTTTCGCGATGTAGCTTTTGTCTTACCAAAGGAGTCTCTGGCCTGGCGTTTTCAAGTCTACGAGTTGCATCATGCAGCCAGTAAGACGGAATTTCCGATAGCATTGCCAAACCAGTCCCTAACCTGACCGCCGAAGAACCAAGAGTCTTGAGATTTTGGATTATCCTAGCCGTAACGTCTTCGTTGTTCGGTAGACTCTTGGGTTTGGGTTTCGGGCCTGGCATAAAGAGTGGCTCCCCATCTACTCGCACACTGAGGATCTTGCATTTTATACTCTCTTTTTGGAGTATTCGGGAAAGACCTGCGTCTTCAATCTCAGAAAACCCTCTTTCTATTGCTTCTTCTGGTGTTCTTGCGATGAGAACAGCTTGTTGTCTCTGGGCGTCGTTCGAAAATTTCGGACAGTTTCGTAGCCACCAAGATGAAGCATATATAGCGACTTTATCACAATCTCCTAATACGATAAAGTTGAAAGCCTGAGCTAGTTCAGCGCGAGGAGGTTTAAGATTGATCCAGGCCGTAAATCCGCCACTTTGCTTGACTTTGCGACACATGTCACTTGCGAAACTGTTTGCCGCTGGTACCTTCAGTGATGTGCCCACCACAAATACAGCATCAGGGATACTTTGGAGGTCATCTGCCTGAACTGTACTGATAGCGTCTGCGTCCGGGTAGTCATAATCATGGTACAACCATATCCGAGGTCGTAATTCACCTATGCGTTCGAGCCCGGCTCTCTTCCGCCGTGGGTTGTGTCTTTCGGCCCCGGCATCGTTTGAGCCTTCGCATAGGGCACAGCTTGGCGTGTTGAATGGCGTTTTGTCTGAGTAGGTGATTGGAAATAATTGTGGATCGAACGCTGATAAGTGTTCAGGCCTTACTTGACATTGCACAGTTCCCAGATTCCCGTGCATTTGAATAGTTTTCGGCCAAGGCGGTCCGGCCAGAGGGATGTCAGTCTTCAGAACTGGAAATTGAGTGTCTAACCCGTCTATATTTTGCGTGTACAGTCTCTGTAGACGAATTTCTTCCGCAATAGTGGCGATTAGCTTGTGAAATTGTGTCGGCCCAGCATCCTTGATAGACTTATACATCTCGCATAGAACTTTGTTGAGCTGCGCTGTATCCTTATTGGATCGGTACATGTTCAAATTGAATAGAGACTGGCGACCTGGTATATCATCGAAAGTTGGAACTATAATTATTTAGCTAGTTGAAAGGAACTAAGAGAAACCTACTGTTTGCCGGCGATGAGGCAGAGATCCCTGCCCCTACTATGAAAATTATATTCCTTTTCTTCAAAGCAGCAATCAATGGTTCCAACTGTCGGTGGGCTTCAAGATCATCAAGTCTCTGAATGCTGATTGTTTTGGAATTTTCTTCTGGTGCCTTGTTTGTAGCCATCTCATTTGAGTGGCTCTTTGTGGTTGCCTTCTTTGCTTGAGTCTGGGGCCATTCATACCCATAAAGCAGCTTATGCCGACGATGAACCAATTGCATTATATCAGTTTGAAGCGATGTATGGCCAGTTTTTGCCCGCCTCGTTGCTTCTGCCCAACCATTCTGACTAAGTCGCTCGCATGTCTTGCAATAGCAGTCGCAGTTATTTTTTCCAAAGTAGCTTGGTCCATAATTGGCTGTGATCTCTTCGCCAATGCTGATATCTCTTTTAGCAAGTACCTTCATCCCTAATGACCCAGCAGTATCTAATCGTGCATTAGCATTGCAATCATGGTTCAGAAAACGTGCAGGTCCAAGCATCAATTCTGTCTGACCTGTATGCCGACTTGTTTTGATAAGACTAAAGTTTTTTTCAGTTTTGTCCAATTCAGTCTCTTCTTCATCTGTCAGAGTTACACGAGTTCCAGATAGATAGCGGATCTCTATATTCTCCTTTATGTGTGTCTTTGCAAGTATCGTTGCTTCATGGATGCCTTTATTACTATATTGATATGTAGTAGATACTTCAAAAGGGCAGCTTGGTTTGTAAATTTCGAAGTACTTTCGCAAATGTGTACAGAAAAGTTTTGAACTTTTGGCAGAGTCTAAACTCTCTAAATAACCCTTGATTACAGGCAAATCGATAAACTGTGATATTGCTTGAGAGGTATCTTTCCCTTGAATCACATATTCTCGCAGTATTGAAAATGTATTATCCTATAATACTTGTAATATTGGGAAGTTGCTATTTTTCTTTCGAATAGTTGTCCAATAAGATACCTAAGTGTGATTAGTGTTCTCCTCTTGGCAGGAATCTCTGAATAGTACTTTATCTATAAGTAGATATGTTATTATATCATCAAATTCACCAAAAAGAGAAGAGGTAATTCGTTTGACATCTTGCACTATTGGAGGTTTGTCAAGTTTGATTGAGGTTGCCATGAAATGGTGATCAGAATATGCTAACTAAGAGAATATTGAGTTCTTATAAGTAGTCTGAAATTTATTGTTCTGTGTTTTTCTATCAGAAGCACTCGTTATGTACTTGTTTCACATAACACATTTTGGACGCCTCCAGAATATGCATAACTTCTATATATCAAGAGAATGTATATCCTCTCAAGGGGATTTGTTATGCTGACTCAAATAAGATATTGATTTTTGTCGCATGATTACATTATCAGGGTCCTGTCTATTTGATAGAGATAAAATAGAGTCTGAAAACTCCAAATGTGTTGTTCTAATTCTTCGTAGCTTCCCCCACCCCCCTCTCAAAAAAATAACGTCAACAAATCCTTTTTGTCACCGAGTCTTCTTAGAATTTACTATTCTAAAGGTTGATAATCTAGTTCTATTGGCTTTATACTTTGGGTTCGAGACTTCTTCGAGAGTAATCTCAGCTTATTCCAAAGCTTATCTCGAAGGTTAGCTGATGCGGAGACTGGAGACTATTAGCTTGTTATTTACTAGGAGCTAGTAAAATTTATCTGTTATTAATATTCTCCCTGGTATTTTGGTATAGACTGGTTCGTGCAGCGACTTATAGTGGTTTTTTTCTCTTCCTTTGTCAAGCTCACTTCTGAGCGCATCGCGGCCTATTTTTCTTTCCTGCTGCCTCTTGGCTTCCATTCTTTCCACAGCACTGGCTTCCTGCTTGGTTCTCTTCTCAAACTTTTCAATTTCGGACGTGAGGGCTTGCCCAACGTGAAGAGAATAGGGGACTATTTGGGCCCGGCGACCGGATTGAAGATAGTCTGCAATGACAGTACTAGTAGAATATATGAAGATTTCAAGTGCCTAAACTGAATTAGAAATTGTACAAGAGAAATAAGAAGGTAAAGCCTACAGATTTGGTCCCAAGATTTCTGTCTTGTAGCAGAACTAGGTTCAGTTGTGGATAAACAGTTTTCCATAGCTCTAGTCACGTCATATTAATAAAATAGCTACAACTAGTTGTCTGACTCACCTTCGTCTTGAACTTCCCAGACCAAACAGATCCGCCTAGCTCTAACCTCTCGAGAAATAGTGCCCATGACAAGTCGCTCCAAGAGCGGCAAATTTGCCACAATGCCATATCCACTTGATATCATGAAAATGTATTCATAGTCATCCACAGGCACTGGAACTCCGTGCGGTCCCGTGAATAGTGCTATACTATTGCTGTTTTGTGCTCTCTTAAGTCTTCTTGTCCAACCTCGACGCGGTTGAATGATAAGCTCCAACGAGCTTTGATTTTGACCTGTCCATAAGGCAACGACGAAGGGGTGACTCTGCGTGCAGGACCGAAAGCCAAATGAAAGGATTGTAATATTGATATACTGACCTGGCTTAATACTTAATGGTCTTTTCGGCAGTATTTTGACTTGTATAGGGCTATTATTGCCTTGAAACCAATCTATCTCTCCAATTTTCGGAGGCGAAAGTGTCAAAATTCCGTTATGCAAAATTAACAGGAACCCTTTCAATATAGAAGTCGATAATAAAATTCCAACTGTAACATAAAGATATAAGCGGGGGAAGATGGTGGAAGGAATATGGAGGAAGACGGTGATTGCAAATAAAGCTGCTAGTATTTGGTGAAAGCGGATAAAGAACTTATAAAATCGCTTCTGGAATGGTCTCCATAATAATAGCAAAAGTATACCAAGGGACGATGCAGCCTTAAAAAGTTTTAGCAAAAGAGAACTAGAATTCCTTAATAGCTACATACCAAGACTGCAGAAAGGTTCCGAGAATCTTGCAAAGAAAATCCTCCAGCAAGTTGAGTAAGGGCATGAAATAGAACGAGGACAGAGGACATGAGACCTGCACAACGATGCAGAAATCGAACAGTATATAATGATATACCTAAGATATCTGCCAAGAAGCTGATATATATGGCCATGAATAGAGGGCTCATATTCACAAGCAATAGGGTACCAGCCCAGGCACCAGCGTTTTTAATGCTTGTTGTATGAAAGAAGATGCAAAACATATTGCCTATAATATAGAGAAGCTGCAATACACCATCTAAATATATCAAGGGTCCAATAAATCTATGGCATCTGAGCAAATATAAGTGAGCCAAGTCTCTGAATCTCCTGAGTGTATAGAAATTGGATCCAATTTGCAAGCTTTGTAAACATTGAAAAATCTTAGTAAAAAGGACAATAAAGACTAGGATAAGCAAAAGAACTGTGATCACAAGGGAATACACCTTAACGATATCCATGTCTGTTTGTGAAAGTTAGGGGATAAAAAGTAATTTATTTATATATTTTTTCTAGGTCTTGTCTAAAAGTGGCGCCATTTGTTAAAAAATACACTGTTATTATTTGCAGTATTCTACTATTAATTTCCTAACAACCAAAACTTAATATCCAGATACAAATTCAAATTTAGAAACTGAACCAGAAAAAAACAAGAAGAAAAAATGATGACAAGATTAACATAATATCCAAGTACATTCTGTTACAGTTTCCTTAAAAGTAAAAGAAAGAAAAAAAAGAACGAATTGTCATAAGCTGAAATTATATAGATGAAGATTTTTTGAGTGTCCAGAATTTGTCAAATGCCACATCCAATTTTGCTCTCTGATCCTCTGTCAATAGGACATTTGGATCTAAATCTTTATCTTCATACCAATTTTTAATATATTTATCTCTTGCCTGTTTTCGGGGTGATTTGGTGCCCTTTTTCTTTTCTTCTTTCGCTTTTTTCTTCTCCTCTTCTGCTTTTTTCTTCTTCTCTTCTGCCTTTTTCTTCTTCTCTTCTGCTTTTTTCTTTTCTTCTTCTGCTTTTTTCTTCTCCTCTTCTGTTTGTTCCTTTCCCCCTTCAGGCTTAATCTTAATGTCTTCTAATTTGATATAAGGCCTGAAATAAGACAAATGGCTTTCCTCCACTACATCATATTTTCCACCGTTCTTCCTGAAAGCTGTTTCTTGTTGTAAAGCCAGGTTATGGATTTTTTCATCAGCTGAATTCCCCCAGATACTACGGAATGTAGATCTGCTTTCCCAACTAGTCTTATAAGATACAAGACTCTTCCGTACATGGTCGTATTCTCTCATAGGCTTATTCCATGTCATGAAGACTTGTATTGGATAATCTCTCACATTCTGATCTGCTAACTGCCTTGTCAATTTTTCCTGCTTTGATAGTGGCGGAATTTTCCTGGCGAATTCTTCTGGCTCTTCTCCTTTATAATCTAGTGGAACATCTAGTGCAACCATTGTAGGAATTCCATCTGCTTTGCTTCATTTCTTTTCAGTTTCTGGATTGTATTTACTACCACGTCTCCACAACATTAAATTTGGACTATTGCTTGGTATTTCAACATCTTTTCTCATTCTTGCAATAGAATGTAATTTGCCCAGTTAAAAATCGATGACGATAGCAAATCTTGGAATTCCAGATCTGTAGCAAGCAACCCGTTGGCTTTTGCTTAGTCTGCTTAGTAAACCAAGCTGTTGGAAAGAATCCGTTAATCCATTAATATCTGCAATTTTTTTTGTCTTCTGCATTTCTTCCATAACCGCATCGATATCAAAGGGCTCTTCACCTTGTTCGTTGCTTTCTATTTCTACATCCTCATCAGACAATTTCTCAACTTCTTCTTCTTCTTGTCTAATTTTGCTTTCTTCACTGTCCCAGTCAGTCATTTCTTGGTCGATTGACTAAAGATCTCGCTCCAGCTGAGAAATCTGAGCTTTGACTTCTTCAGAATCTTGCTTGTCTTTGTTATTGTCCTGGATCTTCTTCTTCTTAGCCATCAATACAGCTTTTCTATCTTTACCCTCTTGCTTTTTCTTCTCAATTCCATCCTTCTTAATTTTGACAGCTGCTTTGGCTTCATCTTTCTTTGCATTTCTCTTCCTGTTGTTTGGCTTTTTCCCTGTTGAACCGGCCATTTTGAAGTAGAAAAATTTTCAGATCAAGAATCTGTTGGATATAGTTTGTTTGTAGTAAATTAAATGCGACCATGACGAATCAAAATTATATAGGATTTTGAATAAGCCAATTTAGGCCAGCTAAACAGTCAATTGTCTATGATGCGCCACTTCTTGACATATATAAGAGCAGACAACAATGCAGGTGGAAACCCACTCATCCTCCAATTTCACAAAATGGCCATAAATAATTCACTCGTAATGTTCATCTTCTCAATAGCCTGCTGTTTTGCACAATCTGGTATTGCTATGAGCTGTGCCAGCCTGCAGGCAGAAGCAACACTAGAGATTCAATATGGTGGTCAAAATGGTTCTGGAGTCATCATGGCAACAAGCTATCCTACCTCTTGTACCGTTTCTGACTTGTTATCCTTAAATAAAAATACCCAGGATTCAAGCGCCATTATCCAAACTACCAGCCTCACATCAATCTCTATGAGCAGTTCAAACTTAATCCCATCTATGATCTCAGATATTTCTTCTCATACCCCACCAGTATTTGGAACTGGGGGAACACAGGTAATCAATGCTACTACTGCTGGTCAATACCAATTTGCATCAGTTACTGGATCTGCGTGGACGGCGACTGGCACCACTGGGTACAGTACTCCGACACCTTATGCCAGCATTAATATTGGATTTGGCACTCATCCCGGAGTGTGCTGGTCACATTTGTTCCTTGAGACAGGGATAATTTGGATAATACCAGGTATTCTTTAAATTGTTTGTATAGCAGAGTAGATAACTTCAAGTCATCGATATTAAGACAGAAATAGAGATTTAGTCCTTAGCTCCATTAGACCTAGTTTTCCTGTATTTCCCAACTTTAATATTAAAATAAAGGGCTAACGTCCATCCCTGTGTAGCGGAAAACCCTATGTGCCGGAACGACTTTATGGTTTGGGGGTCTTAAATCTCTACCACATAAATATATAAAGCTATAATTAGTTTTCTCCTGTTCTTTGGCTATTTCTTTATAAAGATTCAGTTTGGAGTAAGAAAATACTATGGTTGTGGTTATATTATGGATTGTCCCGTCGGCGGCGTTGAAAGTCTTTCTACTGTTCCCCTCTGCTCTATTACAACCGTTGGCCTGTCTCTAAATTTCGGGACCCTAGAATGAGGCTTCTATTAATAAAGAATATAGCTCTGAGTTTTGAAGACATAGAGCACAAGGAAACCTAGTGCCGGATTTATCCGGACAAAGTGGGAGGAGGTATATAATACGCCAAGCATCTTAATAAGCGAAGAAAGTGCTTACATAATATTGCATTTACAGATATGCTAAATAATCGTATTATATTGGATATTATACTAAACTTACATAAAGTGTGGCGTTAAAGCCCACGTGAGATGTGGCGTTATTCTAGAAGTTTCTATGGGCAGCCACGTACGTGTTCGCTCCTGCACACGAAGCCACTGAGTCGTTCCAATCCCCATCCCATCTCCATGTAAGGTACGGAGGTAATGCTTCATGAGCGACCGCGCCAGTAAAGCCCTGGCAGAGGCCTCCCTGCCAGGAGAGCCTCGATAGGCTCCAAGATTGTGGGCGATGAGGACGGTGTGGTCGTTTGGGAAGCTGACATGTCCATCATACATTAGAAAGCGCTCGTTACTAGTATCAAAGGTTTGGAACTTGCCAGAATACAGGAGGGCGGCCGATGGGAACATCCTGTGACTCCATGATGAAATCGTCGAGAATGTGAGGATGGGTGAGGAGATAGAGTTCAAAGGCTGAGGTAAGAGGAAACGAGGCTACGTCCCTGTGAAGCGAAAATCCCGCCGACCGAAACGGGACCCCTGTCGGCGAACCAAAATAATTAATTTATCAACACAGAGTATCTAATTATAGTGTATCAATCTGATCTGCGACTTCTATGGCTTCATATCTATGATGCGGCTTTATTGTATCTTGCGATAGGGTTAATCGGTTGCCACCGCGATCCCTCTTCAGCTATCCTCTGCAGCTTCCCCTTCTCCCTCAAGACCTTCTCGCTGTTGTAAATAGACCAAAAGGACCGTATCAACTACCTGCACTACACTGCCGCCCTGCTTCCTCTCCTGCTCCGAACCTTTGCTTTCATGACCGCCGCTCTAGGGCTCGTAAAGGGATTGGACGAATTTGGTTATCCACAGTTATTAGGCTTGATGTTCGAGAAGCAATCAGTACCAAAGAATGTGCTGACTTCCATTCTAGTTGAATAACAACATTGAAGTAATATCGAGGCGTCTCGAGTTGGATATCATGAAATAGAACATCGAGAGTAAAGCTGGATGGATCCACTTGCCTAGTCCTCCTGGCAGTCCTGAGTTTGACCTCGTTTCCGGAAACAGACACTGCCTTGATTGACAGTGCAAAATCGCTTTCCTTGAAGATGGGCACATCAACCTGAGACGTTAGAACAGGTAAAAGTTTGCAATGGAGATACAGGGAGAAAGTCCTGGTCTCCGAATACATCCAACAACCTTTTAAGCAAGAGAGCCCGCTCCAAACTCCAAGAATATCTGGGTAATAGTCCAACCCAAAATATCGCACCCCAAAATATCGTTCGCGGTCGAAAATTTGGTCCAAACCTGTTATAGGGTCGTCTTCGTGCCCCACTAGGGACTTAGCTAACTCTAAGGTAGTTCCTTCCGGGTTCAATCCTCGAAACCTGCACTGTGCTTTCCACCACGCGAGTTTCTTGACGCCACCCCGTAGCTTGGCCTTCTGGACTAGCGATTTGATATCTTCCTCATAATAATGGCCTTCAATGGGGAATTGGTCTCTTCTGTACGTGATAGGTGCATTCTTTTTCGATGTTGTGTTTGTTATTGCTCCGGTCCCGTTCATCTCTAAGTCGGTTTCTGTAGAGATCTTATTGCTTTTCCTCTTGTCGAACTTGTGCCGGTAAGCCTTGAGAGAAAGAAACAGGGCAACAGATTTGAGGATCCTGATAATATTAGACGCGTTTTAAATATCAAAGCTAGTAAAGAGGCATACAGATCTGATTGTTCAGGCCATCTTGGCCAATGGCATCCATCGGTATTTGGCCATAACTCTTCACCCTTCTGGCAACAAAATATGACGGCAAGATTGTAAGCCTCCTCATAACACCCACCCGAGCAGTACACTGGCGTTTCTACATCTTTTAATGCGTCTTTTAATTTTGGTCGGCCGGGGTGCTTCCAACCAAACCCAAGTGAGTCTGATAGCTGTTCGTTATTGTTCGACAAAACTTCTTGAACGGTTGGTATGTATATAGGCTGGGCCACTGATTGAGTTCCTACCCTTTGTGACCTGCCCATATTAGAGCGCTAGAATATAGCCGGTATTTGCCTTTTCGATCCCCGTGCTAAACGCAATCAGCATGTCTATGCTGGACCAATGGGGACAGTGTCGAGAGCCGCACTCGAGGGATGCAAGATGGGCAGATCGTGCTTCTTTGATATAGAGACACAGTGATGTCGTAAAAGGCAAATGCTCGTACTCGATGAAAAACGAAGTTATTGCAGAACTGCTAAAGGATGCTTCGACTATACAACCGAATCTACCAAATGTAAATCTGCGAAGTTGTTGCGACTAGTGTTGTTGGTTGAGCATGCTCATTTGCGTAACTGGTTATGTTCATGGTTGGGCGACGCTGGTTGAGGCTAGCACGTGATGATGGCAAAGCGCTTAACCGTATTTAGGTTAGTTCCCAGGAAGAAGCAGTTTTAGGCAGCTTGAATTGGATGTCTAACAAATCATGATGTAGGGCTTTATATAATCTAATTTCTTCGTAACTTATGATAGATGATATCTATGAGAAGAAAGGTAAGGAAAGAAACAGAATTGATCTATAAATTCGTGACAGTTTTGCTTATTTCTTAGATGAAGATTTTTTTTTTGACAAATTCTATAATTTCTATTGAACTTTATTAAAAAGAGATTATATACATTTTTGAGAGTGAAAGAAAACAAAAGGTTGATGATGTGATAGGAGAGAAGGATTGTAATGTTCTTTTGATATTTGCTTTTTGAAGCTCTTTAGACTTCGAGACAATGAATGTGAGTATAGTATTTGAGGCTGTAGATGATAGTAACGTTTGATGATAAAGGCAATTACCCTTTCCTCTATGTTCTGCTTATTATATGGAATTATTTTCTAATATTATGCGATTGGTATATTAATTTGGATGAGATTTCGATATAGACGGTAACGACAGTAGAGACCCCTAGTAGGGCTCTGATGGAATATACCACCAGCCGACTAGGTTGGGATATGGATAGTGAGTGTCGTATTAAATTCGATAAGAACAAATAGTAATGACTGTGTAGTTGAGAGTAGGCGGTGGCTTATTGCTCTAACCTAGGTTTTATTCTCCAGCTGCATTCTTCTGCGATTGATGTGATTGGTCTTCTCTTGAAATTGGCAATCCAGCCATTCTCATTTCTAGCCGCTGTCGTAAACCACTTCCCTCTCGATGTTGCAAACACATGTTGTATTGGTTGACATTCTGGCAGATGTTCCCATTTCAGACTAACAATCTTTGGTTCGATATTGAAAGAACCGTTGATCAGTCCGACGATATGTTGAGAACATATAGCTCGGATTTGATAAGTTTCATCTCTCCAGTATAGATAGGCTGATAATGGCTTGCTAGAGGATTCTTGGAATATTAGGCGGTCTGGCTGAGTAAGAATCATACACCAATAATCGAATGTGCAGTCGTATATATTTAAGACAAGCTTTTTTTTCGTAAAATATATTTCGTCCTGCAAATATTCGTGTGGTTGAAGAGACTTCAAAAGCATAGCATGCTCGGCTGAGGCTCCATTTTTGCCCAAATTTCCATCGCGTGAAGCCATACCTAATACAAGAGTTAAGTATTTGAAATTCCATCCAGATTCATTTTCTCTCTTTGGCGTGTTATACAGGTCGTATCCAACCAAGACGGGGTTTAACTGTCTCTCGACCATCGAGTTGAGCCATGTTTCATCGCGGAAGATTGTACTCCAAATCTGATAGTGTCTTTCTTCAGGGGTCAAAGTCCATGCTTTCATATCAGATACCAAATGTTTGGAAGATCGTGGGAGGAAGGATTTGATATTTAGCCATAACTCAGTTGGGAGTTGCATTAAAATCTCGGAGGCCCAATGATTGAAAAGAAAAAAGATAAGAAAAACAAAACAGGGAAACTAATTTATAGATTTACTCATAGTTTTGTGGATAAGCCAGGTCGTTACTGTGTTATAAGCTAATATTTGGCTGAGTCCAGAAGCTGAAAAGTGCCATTTGATGCCAATTATTACCGTTGGCTATAACTTGAACATATCTATAAATCGTTAGGTCTGTCTGATAATAGAATTATGCTCATCTAACTAAATTATGGGGCTCTACATTGATAAACCTCTTGCTATTAAAAATGCTCTTAGTCATCATCAACTTCGTCAGATTGATACTCAAGCTCAATTAGAGTTGATTCAAGCTACGAGAGCTTTTGATGAGTTGGACTTAATAAAGAGTGCTGGATTATTCCTTGAAAGTTGGCGTATCTTGCAAGCTGAATATGAGAGTAATCTCTATCAGTTAATTGACATTGTTATGCCAAGACTTAAACAACTCAGATAAAGAAAATGCATAGCCCGAGAAAATAATGAAAGGATATTTTTGAGTCTTGTCGCCCTCCAAAACCTTGCCAGAGCCTGTTTACACAACAATGAAAATTACAGAGACGAAGATGGCAGATACAAATTGAAGCTCACTGCCCTCCAAACTGGCTGGAAAGGTAACACTACCACTGAGGTTATAGATGTTGAATTTGAGAGCCCAGGTGGACTCAAGACTGTTAATTTCAAAGTAGGTAACTTAGTAGGCATATATTTCTACTCAAGGAGCCACTAGGTCGTTTATTAGAAGGTGTACATACATTTCGAGAAGCAGCAGTGATTATTGCTAGCTTTTGCTCTTTTCAACTGGCCTGTACTTCCAATCCTCTAAAGAAATATGAAACTGATTGTGAATTTATTAAGAATAGTCTAAGGATTAGAATTCGATTGGACAAGTATTCACTAGCAGCACTAAAAGCCAAAAAGTATGAACAAGAAAGTCGACAATCCACTAAAGACAAAGGATCAAAGCTTGGCACCACCAGAAATCCTACTGAATAAAAGAGATAAGGATAAACTTATAGAGGACTCCGAATATCTTCAAATACAAGGGCACGAAACTCTAAGAAAGAGTTTTCAATCAATACAAAAAAAGAAAAAGAATGATTCTAAAGATAATAATTAAAAATTATTTATATATTGTAAAGTATAGAGATCTACAAAAAAACATTTACAATATAATAGAAAATAATACAATATTAAAGCAATAATAATAATAAGTATATATTTTCAAGCTTACTTTGTAAAGTATTTATTTCAAAAAATAAAGGATTGATATTACTAAAGCAATGCTAAATACAGCAAAAGAAACAAGAGATTACAGCTAGGCTGAAGAAGAGTTTAGTAATGCAAAAGAAGCTATCTTATTTCTATTAAGACTTGGTTATAAAATAGATCAAAACACAATTTATAAATCTCTCTTTTCTGTCTTATAATTGTATTCAATAAGATTTGGAACTACCAACTTTTATTAAGGGACTAAGATCAGAACGATATTTAAGAGCTTGTAAATAGGTTGAAATTATTAAATAAATAGGTTTATCCCTGCTAGAGATCACTATAATAATACTTTTAGCAATAGCATTAATATATACTATTCACATTATTTGCAATTATTAACAAAAACTAATAGAAGTATATGATAAGTATAAGAGAAATACCTAATTAGAATTCAATAAATTACTGTAGTCTATCTAGAGTTATAGAGATAATAATAAAAAAAGAGTTTAAAGTAATACTATAGATTTATCTTAAAATAATCTATAATAGTAACTCTAAGAGATGTTTCTACAAATCAAAATTCTCTGTAGATCAAAGTATAATCTCTATTATTCTAATAAAAATTATTATTAAGTTAATACAAAACAATTTTTCTATATTTCTAGGAGCTCTATTTGATCTACTGCTTCTTTGATTTTATTTATACAAAGTAGCTTTATTTTATTCTATATACTAATTAATTAACTATAATTTGAATTTATTCTATTTTTGACTAGTTTTTTTAATTTCTTTTTTTTATACTATTGAAATATATCTCAACAGGATTTTTATAAATATATATTGTATTATTAATTATTACTTTGAATATTTTTTATTATGTAATTATAAATATTAGAGTCTCTTTAAAATTTGAAGTATTTAAAGAATATAGTTTTAAATTTTAAAGATACTTGAAGAAGAAATTAGTATACAGTATCCGGGCTCCAATTCCGGACGCTTATGGCTGTGCACCCTATACCGTTGTACTCCAAAGTACCAATATCATTGTGGAGCGGAGCCAATTCTGGAAAGGAATAGAAAAATTGAGTGTAAGTTAAACTACGATATAGTAAAAGGCAAATTGTAGATTACTAATTTTATAGTTAATACTTTTAAGCAGACTTTCAGTCACTTGTGACTGTATATCTCTGTCTAGCTGTATTCCAAGGTACCTATATTGCAAAAGAAGCAGAGCTAATTCTTGCTGAACACCTCTGTCAACCTTAAAGCCTTACATAATTGATAATGCTTGTTGGCACTCGACGATCCTCGTCAAAACGTCTAGGTTCGATCATAGAGGAGGAAATAAGATTAGATAGCCTAGCTTGATCTATATTAAATAATCGCTTCTTTTTCTTTGCTCTTTTACAGTATATATTATAGAAAATCAGTTAATACTATACCTCTACCAAATACAATAAGCCTCCGTCCCATACATTGGTGATCCATCCTCACTAATGCTGGGGTCGCATCCTACCAAAATACCTCCACAAACACCAACAGGGTTATTTAGCGTATACGGCTGCGGACAGACCACGCACTTAAGTGTCGAAGCCGTTACACATGACAATCCCGGACTCGGCCCACCATCATATGTACAATCAGTTTTCCCATCGACGTCAAATCCTCCCAATTTAGGGATGGCGCTAGGCACTAGTAAAGTTGAAGCAACACTAGTTATAAGAGCACTTTCAGGTGTGCAGCCCGGGTAGGAATATGAAGTAGTTGTTTGGAGCACGTTGTCGATAGGGTAGATTTCCCACTGGTTCCCGCAGCTTTCTTCATTTCTGGGACAAATGGTATAGGCTGCTATCACTATACCTGTTGAAGGTAATGGAGGCGTCTGCTGCATCGTTGTGGGCAATGGCTGCTTCGTTGCTGTGGCGGGTGTGGTCACGATAGTTGTGGGGGTAATAGCTGGAGAACTACTAGTAATATTCGTCAAATACAAAGTCATGAAATTGGAAGTGGTAATGCAATCGGAACTATATGCATAGGTAAACAGGCCGTCCTCTACAACCCCGGACGGAGCTGTAAATGACCAGTGTGGGCCACCACTTCCATAGTTCACCACCAATTGGGATTGGGATCCAAGTGATGTCACGGTCGCGCAGGAATCCGGGACGCAGGACCAAGACCAGGGAAATTCGGTCACAGGTACTTCGGCACTGTTTAAATTCGACATGGCGGAGGTAGGTAGAGTGATAGAAGGTTCGGCTGTTGGTGTGCACATTAATGACCCGCTGTATAAGAGGTAGCCTGTAAATTCGGGAAGGAGCTCTTCCAATTCTAAGATCAGATCATTGGAAGCGGTGCTGCTTTGTGCGGCAGATGTTTTGCTGGTCGAGAAGCGGAAGTTAGCGCGAAAGTCTACTATGCAACTTGTTTCGGTGATGGTGATGATGCTGCTACGAGCTGCAACGTAGGTGGTGGGCAACAAGCAGAGTAGAACAACGTGTAAGAGCATGGTGCTTAGATATTCTTAGTACTAGTGAGTTAAGTCGAAGAGGGAGTTAAGGCTGTGGGAGTCAAGGCTGTGAAGCATTCAGTTGAGGCGCTATGATCGCTGACACGCGCTAACTCTGGCGGGGAGAAAGAGGAAGGAAGGTTTGATGGGGCAGGATAGTTGGGTGAACCGCCAATTCTGCCCTTGCTCCGCTAGCAGCGGTACCTTGGAGGACAACCGGCCGGGGGTGCGCAACCACAAGTGTCCGCAAGTGAAGTCTACTTAAAAGAGTTAACTAAAAAATTAGTAATACGCAATTCGCCTTTTACTATATTAAGATAAGCTTAAACTAATTGCATCCATCTGTATTCAACAGACGTATCATATACAAATTGTTTATCATATCATTATATCTAAGATCAATAGAAAATGAACCTCCCAAAAAGGAAAAAGCCTCAAAAAAGGAACTGAATTGGAGCTCTCAAAAACTTCCAGGCACAATCATTTCTGGTTCTTTCAATAGATAAAATTTCGTCCAACTAAAATGTTTAAAGCTAACATTCAAATTTAGAGTTGATATTTTGATCATTACTACAAACAACTTAGCTTTCCAGCTAAATAAAGCTCTTGAAATTCGTAAGCAGTTTCCTATAGAAAAGTCAAAGGACATCAGATGCTGTACTCTCTTCCAAGATATGATTGTCATAGGTGATTGGAAAGGCAATATACAACTTTACCATCTAGGTGCTTATGATATTGCGCAAAAAGATTCTCTATACAAGGTGGTGGACCCTAACGAAGATCAAGTTACGGCTTTTTCTATGAACAAAGATTTTATTTTAGCAGGCACTATCGAAGGATTTATTCGAATCTGGGACTATAGAGGAAATTTGAAATGGGAGTACAATACTCATGTAGGCATCGAATCCCTCAGTATCAATCTAACCACTATCATGGCTGTTTCTTCACATATCTTCATTTGGAAGCATCATTCAGGAGAGATTGCTCAAGGATATGAAAAGTATGAAACCCCCCAAGTCATGCCAACAGAAACAGAACCCAAAGAAAAATTGAGAAGAAGAACATTGGTATGGGGCTGTCTGGACTCTTTCTCATCACACGAACAAAGTAATAGTGGCTTTTTGGGTTACCTTTTCGACAACGGCTCCGCAGCCAGGGATCTGATCTACTCTACAGAGTTGGAGTTGCAATACCGACCTGTGGTTCGACAAAACTGTCATGGTCTCTGTCGAAAGTATTAAAGTCGCCAACCATGATTGGTGGATCGATGATTGCGAGAAGTGGGAAACAAACATTTGTATACGAGATTTTCGAAGTAGTCGATTCCTGCAAAAGATTCCTATTGGGAAAATTCCACATATGGTTTGGTCTTACCAGAATACTTTATTTAAAGTTCAAGAAGACCTTATAGAAAGAGCATCTTATCAAATCAACGAAGGTGGTCTTAAGGAAAAAGAAGAGGAAGGAGAAGAGGTTTCTTTCGAAAGTTTCAACTTGAATTTTGAGGGACCATAGTATAGAAGTTTATCTAGATTTTATAAATTTGTCTATTAATTCTCTTAAATTTTTTTTTTTTACATCTTATTATAGATCAGCATTATACTATATTTGCTTTGTTTTTGTAAGAGTATCGAAAAGACGGTTTGTATTTCATATCTAAGAGTAGTGGTACAGTATTAACTGGCCCAGACAGTGACAAAAGAGCGAGGGTGTTCAGCTAAAAGTGGCCGAGATAGTCTGTGCTCAAAATTACCTATTTTTTACGCGAAATAGAACGCAGCCGATTTCACAAGTGACTATATAGACCAAGTAATTAGAAAGATTGAAATCCTTAGTAGGCTTGTGACCTTTTGCTGCTGTTTTTAGATTAGCTTATCCAGGTCTAAAGAATAAAAAATCCAGAAACTGCGACAATGCATTTTTGAGAACCGCACCCCTCTTCAAACTAGACTGCTATCTAGAAGTCGCTTTTGAAAGAGGCATAGTTCTAGAGTAGCAATATAAGAGAGTGTAATAAATGTTACTATGTTTTATATCTGGCTGAAAATGACAACAATATTTTGATATACGCAGCTATTTTAGCACTTCATCTTTTTACAACTTTTTCCGACCAAGAACATTGAAGAAAACTTGCATAATAAGATTTTCTCATTCTAGTGCAGAAATGTATCACAACAAATCAAAATCTCAGCCAAAAGGCCGCTCTAATCATGGATCTTTTCAACTGGATCATATCTCGGCTGTTCCTCGTGTTCAAGGCGAGACTGCTCGATCTTATTTTCTCCGAATTATAGATGTCATAAACACAAAAGCCGACAGCCTTTCAACAGAGCTGGTGTGCAAAGATATTCTTCTCGCTTTGTTCGACACTGCAGCTACTCTTCTAGAACAAGGTGCTGTTCAGGAGGCAGAAAACCTGGTCAGATCAAACGATTTCCGGGTGATACTGAGGATCGGAACAACAAGCAAACGATCCGAAGCAATTTATGGACCGTTAATGGCTGGTATTGCTTCTATGAGTCAGACTAGAGAGAGTATCATCGGTGCTCCAACTGCTTGTGGGGGAAATGAATACCAAACGCTCATGGAAAAGGTTGAAATTACCAACCACCTTATATCGCTGTGCTGTCGCGCAGAAGTAAAAACTACACCATATTGCACAATAGAGAGTAAGATTAGGTTTGCAGTAGCTAGCAGACTGAACATTCGAGAAAGAGCCCACTTAATAAACCTCTTTCCCAATTGCCATTGGTGGTTTCCCATTGACAAATGGGAGTTGAAATTGCCTACCAACTATTTTAACGAAGGACTAATATCACCATTAGACCTAGATCAAAATTTGGAAAGGAACTTTCTCACAACAAATGCTAGCAATATGCAGTTGCCCAAGTCTCACATTTCTGAAATCGATTCTCCAGAACAGCAATGGAATTCCACAAATGACCACGACTCCACACAAAGACTTAGCGCGATAAAGACATGGGAAAGAGATGTACTAGAGCCAGTTGAAAAACAAGTATTTCAACCTCTAGTAGTTCCTAGTATCAACTATAATAATATAAGAACAATATAGAAAGCTCCTTCTCCCAGTACCTTTCCAAAATTAAAGATAGCTGAAAAACTTACCACAATCTCTGAAGAGGAGTACTTATCGAGATATGTATAAAATATTTATCCCCTATTTACATAGAATTTACTAGTTTTGAGAATTGGACTTTATAAAATAATAATAATTGCCTACCTTGAAAGTAGAGACGCAACTTAAATAGAATAAAATCAATACAAATGCATTATATAAATATTGAAGTTTATTTAGATAGTTGAAAAGAAATTATAACGTCTATCCCTGTATACAAAAACAACTTTATAATATAACTACAAAACTAAAACCAATTTTCTATATAGTGGCAAGGCTTTAGAGCTTAAATAAGATCTCTTTATAAATATTAAGAATAGTAGAAGCTTATTAATAAGAACTATAATAAAAGAAAGTCTAATATACTATAAAACAAGACTACTTAAAAATCGTATATAAGAACGACAATACAAACCTCATTTTCTAGTAAAAAATTTTTAGGATATTTAGAAATAGTTACAAAACATAACTTATAAAAAAATATGGAAGATATATACATATTTTAAGATACTTAAAGTCAAAGTACCTATCATTTTTTTCGGCACAGTGGGTTTTTTGCCGCGCAGAAATAGACATTAGAACTAATATGTCTCTTCAAATAAAGCAACTAAGGCTTGCAGCCGTTCTACCGATTACAATTTCTTGTGGAAGGGTTCCATAGATAGTGTTAAAGATCTGAAGATACATTAAGATCTATATACGAAACTGCAACTGTCTTTATTTAAAAAAATATTCTAGATCAAACGAATCTCCGATTGCTTTAGTTCCCAAATGCGTGGTTAGTAATACAGTAACAGCTTTCCGTTTAAGTATCTCCTTGGTAAGACCCCTCTTTTCGAGCAAGGGGTGCTTTTGAGGGTCAGTTCAAGAACAAATAAATGAATTAGTAAGAGATGTCTTACTTCTTTCACTTCTGTAAAGGATGATGTTGCTTGTATTAGTCGAAGAAAGTGGTTTGCTTTACCATCAACAGGCCATCTAGCTATATCATGAACCCCGATATTTCCATCATACTTCTCCTCACGATTCATGAGCGCCATTGTGATGTAGCCCAGGGCTTTTATATCTTTCAAGGGCGATTGGCGTAGGGCAAGTTTAGTGCAAGATTCTTGTCCTGCTGCAACAGACATGTTAGATCATATTTTGTCAAAGCACTGGTTTGGTAATACCTATTTTGATAGATCCTCCAGTTCCAAGAAGAATGTTTCTGCATTTTAGTGCACCATGTTGCAAGCCAAGGGTTGCGAGATAATTCATACCATCAACAATCTGTGGTTAGATCAGTACTCGGCATAATAGAATTTTCAGAACATACTTGTCTAAGGATTACCCCTAGTTCCTGTTCCGTTGGATAGTAGATGAGGGAGAAATGAGAGAGCGTGACTAGTAACGCATCCCCTGCAGTTATCTCATGTTCCAGTACCAGGTAGAGAGCCCCCTTGTAAGTGAAATAATCAAGAAGTTGAACAAAGCTTTCGTCCTTGATCTTCTGGAGCATGTCAAGCTTCTGGGTTGTATTTTCGCCCTTAAGTTGTCTTACAGCAACACACTTTTGATCTTCTACTTGAGTAGCAACCACAATCCTATCATCGAGTACCATAGAGTGGTGAAAAAGGAGGTGTTTCCGGGGATCTGTCTCCTTCCGATCCTTGCTAAATAAAGTGGTTCCGGCCTGGATTAATTTTGGCAGGTGCAATTCTCGAAACCCTGTCGAGGGCTCCGATGGCGATGAAGATTCTCGAGGAGCAAGCCTTCGTGTCTTGGGCCGTTCATGATCCAAGCCATCAAGGTTTCTCTTTCTCCGTTCCTTCGCCTGATCTGTGAGAGGATCTTTGGAGTCTGCAGTCAAAAGTTTTGATAGTGTTGGGCCAAATAGTGTACCTCTTCTATTTAAATCCATATTTTGCATACATTATGCTTGGATACAATTCATTTATAGAACTCTGGGTGGGTCCAAAAGGAGCTTTTTGGCAGTTTTTGGCAGCCTCGGAAAGTGGGCGGTAAGGTGAGCAGAAGGTGTAAAAGACTCCAGGTACATCAGGAAAGCGCCAACATTCAAAGTAGAAAATGCAGGCAGTAGGAGACCTAAGAACTGCCTCCAAGGGGGCCGTCGTGGTGAGATTTGAGTATCTGCAGTGGAATATTTACCAGAAAATTACGAAGAAAAAAGAGCCCAACGCTAAAAATGTGGAGCGGCTCAAATCGATATTTCAAAAGTCTGGGTGTGATCGCTTTACAAAAGATCACCATATAATTGCTATTTTTGATCACCAAGATATCGAGTTCGCTTTAAAGGACGCGCGAGAACGAACGAAGTGGGATGGGAAAGATTTGCCTAGCATCGATGCCGTCAGAAATTCACGTGATGGATACCCCGAACTTCGATTCCCCAATGGGCTTGAATGCCTTCAGGGTCGCGATAGAATCCAAGCTGGAAAAGAGTGGCTCACCGCAATCGATAAATGGTGGGTAGTGGACTTGTACCCATCCGATAGCAACTTGATCTTCAAAACGTTACTCGTTGAACAGTATCTCAACGAGGAGAAGACTTCTGATGGCGAAATATATCGAAGAATTCGAGAGTATGATATCCTTTCTGGTAGTGGAGGCGGAGAAATTCCTTCTACCACATATAAAATTCTTGAGAGAGGATGGTGGTCTCGTCTACCCGTTAGTCGGCAGCAGAAGTTGAAGAGCCTGTTCACTTTGGGGATCTCCAAGGACGCAAGTCACCCCAATATTGCGGCAGCCTTTGATAATCTGCGGAAGATCACTGGTCTCTGCGATGCAGGAATGATGATTAGCACTCTGCATAAAGTACTGGCGACGCACTGCGATGAGGTGAGTATCAGAGGAAGCACTCGCGATCTCTCGTTGACTTAATCAGGAAATAGCGTCGTATCTCAAGAATATACGGGGTGCATGGGTCGGATTTGTCGGGTCAGATGAGGATCGATTAAGCAGGATAGACATCCGCACAGTCAAAGGCATGGAGGCCAGGGCGCCCGGAAGGTCAACGAAAGATAGTGAGGGTCTGTGCGGTCTGGTTCTGGGGTGCAACCTTTTCGGTGACTTCAACCCTGACGAGCGACAGGAAATCTGGTGCAAAATTCAAGCATTCAAGGGCATTGTGCTATCTCTCTTCACGTTCTTCCAAGATATCCACCTCCTCCAAGATTGCGCTCATGGTATGAAGCAACTTCTGAGACTGCCCCCAGGTCAAACGATATTTGGCGGCTTGAAGGAATGCTTCGAAATTGACAGAGATAGCCAGTGGATAGAATATGCTGAAAATAAATTCACCAGAGAAAAAGGGACTGCAGAAGAGTGCTTCAAGCTAGGAATTCTAGGACTGTGGACGTTTGCTCTCCGTCACAACCGACATCTTTGTAAACCTGATGTGCTTCAAAGGCTTGCTATGCTAGCAGATAAATTGGGGTTCAGCTCTCCAGAGATTAATACCCTCAAGGAAGGTTCGCCTGTGGCTAAAGGTACTGAGAAACCACCACCCCTCATTGTTACAACTGGCCCAGGCGAGCAACAGAAGCAGAGATACGGTCGTATAACAGCCAGGCGGCGGAAATCATTTGACAAAGACAAGGACTGTATATTCTTATATAATCTTTGTGAAGATGACAACAGCGTTGGTGAAGGAATTACCTCATTTTTTGTTCTCAAATCATGGTTCAAAGCATTTTTTGATCCTCCCTCTTTAATCCGACCAAAGGTGTTTGTAGAAGATGATTATTCAATCCAACCAACATCCCAAGAGGATGTTATGATTGTTGACATGGAAAGCACAACCGAAAAGGGGGCCGACTACGACATGGGAGAGGGTGATGGCATGGTGCTCCCAACCCAACAGGACATGAGCCAGCGTGCAGCAGAGGAAAATGAGAGACTTGAGCAAGAAATCTCCCAACAGACAGGTAAATTATCATCTGCACATATATGCAACAAGTTGCTTACCGTCACAGACCCAACAGGAGTTCTAACACCAAGAGAGGTCGTTAGTATAACCTTCAAGTGGGGTGATTTGTCCGGGTTTCAAAGAAGTGTTATCCCAAATATTCAAAAAGATCCTATAAAGATTGAAGTACTATTTGGCGACCCAAACCATGAGATCGAGCAAAGAGTTGAGACTTTCTCACAAGCTGGCTATGTTGCCTGCACTGCACTTGGGAAGCCGATACTTGCTAGCGATTGCTACAAGACAGCAGTAGAATCCGAACAGAGATATACTCTGACTTTGGTACCAAAAGATGATACAGAAGACCCCGATGTTGAGGAATTTTTGCAAGAGTACATGGAGTTGGAACAAAGCAATGCAAACAATGCTTTGATCTTTGGAGAGGCTACAATAACAATCTATTATAAAGAGATCATATTAACCAAAGAGGATGACTGGTCCAAGCCAGTAATAGAACTCACAGTTAAACCTATATCTTTCTCAGAAGTACCGGAAGGAGATCCTGATGGAGTTGTTCTTCAAACAGTCGATGGACTTTATTATGAACGGCAAATGAAGCCTTTTTCTAGGATGCTAAAACATCTAAGTAGGGAAGACTGCTACCAATCAGCGATTGAAGATGAAGATAACACACTGTTCTTTGTTATGACCAAACAAGAGGATTCAAACGCCAAAACCCATACTCTGCCCCAACCTCAACTTGAATTGGAAAAACTTGCCCCAGAGCAGGTAAATGTTGGCCTGCCTAGCCATCCTAACCCAATTTCTCAAGTCAATTTCAATTTTGCAATGAACGAGTCAGAGATGGAACGAAGCCTCCAACTGAGTTCTGATCAATTGATTCCGAGACAGCTGGACACTATTCCTAATCTGCCTATCGTTGCAGAGGCCAATCATCTTCAAGACCGGTGGATTGACAGTGATGATGATATGTTTGATACAACGGGACCCTTGGATAAGAGAACAAAGATTGATGTCTTCAAAGGGAAAGGCAAGCAGAAAGTTCAGGAAGAGGAGGTGAGAATAAGAAAAACAAATCAACCGAAATTACATAGACAGATTCAAAGTGTAGCAGAAATGGAAAAGGACAAACCTAGTAAAGATAGGGAAGAGGTTGTGTCGCACGACGAAGCCTACAATTTTGACGATATTGAATAGGTGAAACCTTTAAAATTGACAAATGTGTTCACAAGAAAGGCCTACAACGACTAAACTATTTATTGAAGTAAATTATGAAGATGACAAAATTGCTGTTAAAAAGACTAATATTATTAGAAATATTAAATAGAAGGTACTAGGATACACACAGGCGGGATCATCTCTGAATTGGCGCACATCTGGAAGGATTGAATACCCGCAGCTCTGGACTGTTAGAAGCCATATTGACCTTTGATATTCACGAGCGTTTTGTGCAGCAAAAATGATTTTGCTGGCGAAGATGACGGCTGCTGCTACCGCGAGAGATTGAAGGAGAGCGTTGGTGAAATGTGTTATGTCCAGTTTTGGTGTGCTCTTGCAATGAACTACAAATATAACTTTAGCTGGATTAAGGTCTTAATAGTATATACCCAAAGAAGAAAGTCGCAAGATGGAAAATCAGTAAGGAAAAACCCCTGGTCGGAGGTCGATCTCGTGGACTTCTGCTACGTGATTCTTGAACAGTATAACATTGTCGAGAACCAAGCCTTGGGCCTTGCAGACAGGGTGGCGGCAGATGATCCGCTGCCCTGCTGGTACCTTGCTCAAGTGAACATTCTCGACGTGGTCCCACATGTGCGAAACGCGGTTAAAGGTGCGTGTTTGTTGCTTATATGAAAGCCGTTCGTTTCCGATGCAAAAGATACATTGGGTCTTCTCGCAGACGAGGGGAAACTCATCAGCGGGAACGGGGGGGTTTTCCTCGAGGGGATTTTGGGAGTCTGGAGGCAACCGCGGCTGGCGAGTTTGGAGTTCTTGTCGTGAGGCCAGTGCAACCAAGAGGGTGATCGCGGCCACCTTCCGGGTGACGATCTCCTGTGGGGTCAAGTCTCTCGAGAAATCGCAGAGGACCTCCTCTAGTTGGGTCCGCTCTTTGAGCTGATGTTGGACCTTAGGCCTATCGCCCTGCTCCTCGATCGTGGATGGGTTGAGCTGCATCTTCATCATCTCATTGTATGCCTGGAGCTCGCAGTCCTTGCTGTAAGCGTCATGGAGTGCATCCCCAAGGTTTCTCTGCTCACTCTTTAGCCGATTCTTGAGCTTGTTGTGCTCCTGCTTCTCCTTCTCTGGTGACCGCTTGATGAGCTTATATTTCGCCTTGAGCCGTTTGCGGTTCATGTGGACTTCTTGCCGGAGGCGCGCAATCGTAGGGTCCGCATCCGTGAGCTGCCTTACTAATTCTGATGGCGCTTTGGCAGGACTGTCCAGCCGGCGCCTAACGCTCATATGGGTAAACACCCGCGTCAGACCGTCCTCGGAGACCTCGCTCTCGAGGTAGGCGTCTTGCACATTGAATCGGACGCGTTCATTCAGATACGCGCCGTTGAACGTCCCACAAAAGGGTTGCTGGCGCGCGACCTGATCACGCACAGCATCGGGGGCCGCACCTATATATCGCCCCATTAGCCGCAAGAAATGCCCCGAGAGGGGAGAGGATACATACCATCAACCGCATTGAGCGTGGCCCGGCGAAAACAATACGAGATCAAGGCCAGCAAGCCTAGGGCGATCCCAAGTCGTTTGAGATAGAAGTTATACTTAGAGTAGGCGAAGGGTTCCGTCTCCGATTTCACCCACACATTCTGCACCTCCACAGATCGTCGGAAGACGGGACGCTTAAGCCATTGCGGTTTCCAGCGCACGGGTATGGCCGGCCGGCCCATGCGCCGCAGGTCCGTCCCGAAAAATTTCTCAGGGTTATCCCAGCCATCAGCCAGTATCGCGTCATCCCGGATAGCGCGAGCCACAATGTGGGAGATTGGACAGAGGATCGGGAGATCATTCTCGCGGAACAAGAAGACCGTCCTGTGAGAAGGTAAAGGTGAGCCGAGCAGCGACGAACCTAGGAGGAGGAAGAAGGGAAGGGGTAACATACGGTTTAGGCTTATTATCGGCTCCTTTATGGTGCCGGAGGAAGACCTCCATGGCAAGGCGATCCCTCCCCCCCGGCTTGGGATTCTGCACGATCCAGAGCGTGATATCCTCATAGCAAAGTACTTTCCACTTTCGGATCTCTTCTTCGACGTCGTCTAATGCCGGAGCGCCTTCCCTTCTCTGGAACGGGCTGCTGCCATCCTCGACCTCCACGGGGTAGCAGTCCGCCCTATCCTCGGTCATGGTGACATCGCTCTTGTCGCTACTGTACCCGCTATCCGTGTAACTGCTACCGGCTACCGTACGGTCGGGAACGGTCTCATCTTCGGCGCTCCCTTCATTATCACTGTCAAAGATTTCTTCGTTATCGTAAAAGACATCGTCCTTCTCAGCCCAGTTTTCATCATCATCACTGTCAAAGATATCCTCGTCGTAACTCTTATAGAGCGCCTCATCATCGTCGTCGAAAAGGTCGTCGACCGCTTCGCCGGCACCACCGAGCTCGGATCCGGGATTCGGCCTTTCAGCGGTTTGACCACAGCCCTGGAGCTCTTCCGCTTCCCCCAGAGGATCTTTGCAAGCGTCACCCTTCGACGCATCGACAAACTCGGCCGGTCGACCGCCCGTGTAGGCCTGGAAAAGCGTGATGGCGGCGGTGTCCAGGCGATCATCCTCGGTCGGGAAGACGCTTTTATCGCGGGTCCAGTGGTGAGCTAATAGGAGGAGGAGCTCGTCTACTCCCGCGACGGGTTTGGGCTTAGGCATGATATCCAATTCGTAATCGACCGCGAGTGGTCCATTGATGAACTGTGCCATGCGAGGTCAGCGACATGATAAGAACGCAAGGAATAGAAGCAGGGAGTCGAGAGTCACCTTGACGACCTCGTAAGAGTCATTTGCGTTTACGTGGGCGCCGTTAGCTCGTCGATAAAGCATCTTCAGATCTCGCCAATACTGATTAATCGTCTTCCTCTTTGTTCTGCTTCCCTTCTTGAGCTTCGGTACAACATAAGTCTCACAAATCCAGCGTAAAAATCCTATCATCTTCCCCTTGGTAAAATGCCGTGCAAGAAGAGCCCTCCTCCAATATTTCACCTTTTTTTCCGCGCAATACCTGTCTTCTCATTAGCCCCATTCAGTCATAGTCCTCGAATATCTCAGTCTGCCAAACATACCTGATGAATTTCCTTCTGGTGAAATATATGTTGGCTTTTGTATTATCTGCGTCTAACGGCTGGAGAAACGACTTCCTATCGTATTCCTTTTCCATCCGTCGGTAATCCTTTCCATCAAGTACCTTTCTATTCTTCAATACCCGAAAGGTATCTTTCTGTTGTTTAAGAACATTTTGAAAGATTGGAGGAACTTGAACTGCAGTCATAATACGTGTCGAGGTTCTAAGGAGATAGAGATAGAAACAGCCTGTCCATAAACTAGATTTATCTGATTTAATGTCAACAAAAGAAGGTACACTTGGGACAAGATTAGAAAAACTATGGAAGTTGCAAGACAGGGGTTGAAGGAATATTGGTGTTTACTAACGAATGCAAAGGATTGCAGAATAGTATTGCTAGTGCTACTTTAATTCCTTGTCTGCTTTGAGTGTAGGGTAGCGACTTTTGAGAAAGCAGAGATATCTATTACGTTGCTGATGTGGCCTAGCAATACAATAGTCGATCGAGTGTATAAGTCGACGATCGTGTGAAGAGTCGAGTCGTAAAGGGGTAGAGATAAAGAGGGTATAAAACTTCAATAGTACTTTGTAGAAAAGGGAATTGAAGCTAATGTCGAAGGTATGAAGACGTTGGACTTGTTGAGAGTTTAAGAGAAAGTGAAGAAGGGGGGCGAAGGAGGAATAAGTAGAATCGAGTTGGAGTATAGTGGAGGGCGTTAAGGAGACAGCGAAATTCGAGGGTCTGTGCGTGAGAATTTGAAGTCCTTGAGAGAGAGAAAGAATGTAAGAAAACGTGGAAAAGAGGGAATATATGGTAGTTGCTGAAGGTGCCTGGTGGGTAGAAACTGCGAGAACTTATGACGAACAAGGTCTGTTATGACCGAATGGGAGTCGTTTCTGGCTTTTAACTGGGATAATTAGGATGATTGAGGATGACCAGTAATTTTCTTGGGAGGGGATGTGGTTGTTACGCCAAGCGAACTAAGGCATGTGCGCTGTAGATGGAGTTTAGTAAGCGGTTGAGACAGCGTAAAACAGCGACCCAAATCTACCGAATTCTACAGTTCAAACCTCTGTAGTCAGACTTAATTTATAATAATCCGCAATACAAACCGTAATCATGACCCCTCCCCCATCCATTACACCATTGCACCATTACACCAATTCTTACCTGCAGCTTCTCTCCATGTGATATCCCGCCAAGGACCATCCGGGGGGTGGGGGGGGAAGCGGTAAGAAGCATTCCACAAATCAAACATTTCATCTCATCTTCTTTGCGTTCAGCCTTCTAGGATATCCATTGGACGAGAGTACGATTTGATCAACGTGATGTGTAATTGGCCAGCCTTATCATGCGATGCAAGGCAGAATCCCTAACGGGAACCCAGGCACCGGAGCTGAAAATTGTCCCCCAACGGCCGGGATAATACAAACGGACATGCCTGGGGCGCAATTACCCTTGCGCAGAGCTGGTCGTTCGGCTTAAGAACCCCTGAAGAAATGGCTCAATTCATTGATTTTCTCGGTGAGCGAATCAAAAGTAGGAATTAGGTCACATTAAGGACAAGGCTGCACCAAATCAACCAATATGATGCTGAGGTGAGAAGCTGATGTTTGATTTCTCCCCTCCATGACAGCTGCCCCATGTCGATGAGGGCGAACGATGTGAGAGGCTCTGGGCGTACCTGCGCTGATAAAGTAACCCTCCTTCAGATGGGCTGCGTAGGTGGCACTTGGTATAAGGACTTCCAGCCTCTCCCACCCCTTTGATTTCTCCTCGTTCGAGCTTTTCCAGTGTGTCTTATTGTACCACTATTTATTATCATTAATTTTATATCTTCTCATATCTTCTCATTCTTCTCAATCATGTATCTCGGTGATTATGTCTCCGCCGGTTTGGCAGCAGCCTCATCCTTCACCCAAACCTTCCTCGGGGATCAGTCACCTGTTCAAACTGAGGTCAAGGAAATCGATTATTACCAACGAAATCTCAACACGGTCAAATCAATCTACAACCTCACCATCTGGCCCAGTACGTCCCCTCTCCGTCTCATAGACCCCATCTAACAACTCCCAGACAACCTCCCCATCATAACCCACGGTGGTTCCGCCGTCCCCGCCGGTCTCTTCTCGCCAAACGCCACGGGCCGAGTGTCTCCCCTAGGGAATTTCACCGGATTTGAAGACAGCATCGAATACTTCTTCGCTCTAGCCCTCGTCCCCTCACCACCCGCCTACTCCGTCTTCAGCAACGCCACCGTCGTCTCCTTCTCGTCCGGTTGCCCCGAAATCGCCGCCTCAGTCGCCTACCTCGAAACCCGCGTCGACAACGCCAACCTCTCCAACAACGGCCAATACCTCAGCACTCTCAAACAAGTAGCATTCTGGCGATTTGACGAGCAAGGCGCGGTGCTAGATTATGATGCCTGGATCCCGAATCTTGCGGATTGGAATTTTTTGGCGGAGGGCAAGCAGAATTTTTCGAATCCGTTGGTGCAGATGGGGACGATTGAGGGGCTTTGTCCGGTTATTCAGCAGAGGTGTGCGGGGAAGGATCAGCAGTATTCCGAGTATGTGCCCTCCCCATTCCCCTCCCCGATTATTTCACCCAATGACTAACACGTGACAGCGTAAATGACTGCATTACCACGCTCTCTACCAAAAACTTCGGTGATTACGACGAGGTATGGGCTGACAGCGTCGTCTGCCGTACTATCCACATCATCCTCGCGCTCGTGAGACCAGATGTTCATTGCCCGCATGTGGGCCCGACGGGTGGCATGAAATGCGTGAATGAGCCGTATAATGAGGGGTATTTCGATGATGCGGATTTGTTTGGACGGCCCGAGGGTCATAATTTTATTTGTCCGGAGAAGAAACATTGTCACTGGTGAGAGAGAATTTTGGGATATGGAGACGGGAAAGAGAATAGATGGGAGAAAGGCAGGAGTTTGGGAGGGGTTGCTGCGTGGGTGTTGGGGTGTATGCTAGGTTTGGTTTGAATTCACGTCTTTGTCTCCAACTCCCTTCCCCATGTCTGACATCAACTGCGATGTAACGTCCTTGCTTCTTATCTCGTTCTCATGCGAGAAAGAAACTGAAATGCGAAAGCATAAGTTTTTCAAGTATATCGAAACCTGTCATCTGGCTTCCATGCTAGGGCCTCAATGCTATGGGGTATGCAGTGGATATATCCGATGCTTTCCCCCTTTGGCCATTCTGCAAATTCCTGTCATACACAAATATCGTCTATGCAAGTATTTCTATCCTCTAGCTCCTACGACAGGAGTAAAGAATCATAAGGTCCCCCTTGATCCCTCTCTATTGCTTCCGACAAATCCCAATAATGATGTGGATTCCAATGGGATTCCGCCCCGGTCGTACTAACAGCTTTCCTCGACGATAAAGTCATCATGGAATGGGCGAGAGGGCCGCTCGCCAGGTACTTATTAGCGGCTAATGTGCCATAGACCAATATTCTTAGGGTTAGATATGACCTGGCTAGCCTGGATCCTCGTCCTCGGGACTAGCCTCAACGCCCTCATGAAAACTCACCCCAGTTCCTGGAACGCCTACGCTCTACGCGCGATTCCTGCCATCGGTGGCCGATTTTTGCTCTAACTCCCCATTTATGCTGTGCAGTCTACGATTGTTGATGAGGATTTCGGGATCGCGACGATGAGTGTGACGTTATTTAGGAGTATTGGTCAGGCGTTTGGGGTTTCGATTGAGGGGTCGGTTTTTCGGAATCATTTTGATGGGTTCTTGGGGGATGCTGTTGCGAGGGGGAAGGTCCCGAGAGGTTTCTTGGTGAGCGGTGTGCATGCTGCGGGGTTTATTAAGGGGTCCCCGGAAAGTGTACAGATTGCGTATAGGAACATTTATGTGGATTCGGTGAGGACGGGTTGGTATGTTATGATGGGGATTGCGGGGTTGTGGTTTTTGGTTAGTTTGTGGGTGAGGGACCAGAACTTAGATAAGTGGAATAATGGGAAGCAGAAGTTTAGGGTTCAGGAGAGGACGGAGGACGAGAAGGTGGAAGTGTAGGTTGGGATAATAAAGTATGAGAGAATTGAGATAAGGAAGATATAATTAAAATATAGACTTGTTTATATCTTATTGTCTATATCTCAGCGGTGATAAAAGGCTGGCATTAGGTTGGCTGAACAAACACATTTTAGAAAGGATCTAGCTCGCGTTTCGTCGATCTCATGGCTTGGTTTTTTTTTTTTTTTTTTTTTTAAACGACCGAAATTCAAAAT
>Ga0182030_10002984_pt1 | contig 36103 bp, 28 predicted proteins | sample 812S3MmetaG_FD_121299 | JGI IMG/M metagenome (GOLD analysis project Ga0182030, IMG submission 121299) | Permafrost microbial communities from Stordalen Mire, Sweden - 812S3M metaG (Illumina Assembly) | ecosystem: Environmental > Terrestrial > Soil > Wetlands > Permafrost | place: Sweden...
GGGTCGAGCAGCCCGAGCGCCGCCAGCGGTATCGCGGCGAGGTTGTACAGGAAGGCCCACGCCAGGTTGCCCCTGATCGTCCTGAGCGTGCGGCGCGCCAGCGCTATCGCCGAGGCGGCGACGCGCAGGTCATCGCGCGCGATGATCAGGTCGGCCGCGTTCATCGCGACGTCCGTGCCCGAGCCGACCGCCAGGCCGAGGTCGGCGGCGGCTAGCGCCGGGGCGTCGTTGACGCCGTCGCCGACCATCGCCACGCAGCGCCCCTGCTGTTGCAGGCGGCGGATCAGCTCGACCTTCTCGCTGGGCAGCGCGCCCGCCACGACATCCTCGATGCCGACCGCTGCCGCGACCGCGCGCGCGGTGGTCTCGTTGTCGCCGGTCACCAGGATGCAGTGCAGCCCGAGGGCGCGCAGCTGCCGTGCGGCCTCGGGCGCAGAGGACCTGATGGCGTCGGCGAGGGCCACCGCCGCGATAACCGAGTCGTCCCTGCGTACGAACACGACCGTGCGCCCGAGGCTCTCCCACTCGCGCGCGCGTCTGGCCAGCGCCGCCGGCAGCGGATCCCCGGCCGCCTCGCCCGCGCCCAGCCGGCCGATATAGACGTCGTGCCCCTCGACCTCGCCGCGAGCGCCCAGGCCGGCGATCGCCGCGAAGCAGGCGACGTGCGGAAGCGTGCCGGCGCGCTCCCGGGCCACGCCGGCGATGGCGCGCCCGACAGGATGCTCGGAGGCATGCTCCACCGCGCCGGCGAGACGCAGGGCCTCGGTCTCGTTGAAGCGGTCCACCGTCTCCACAGCGGCCACCGTCATGCGGCCCTGCGTGAGCGTTCCGGTCTTGTCCAGCAGCACGGTGTCGACGTGGCGCGAGGTCTCCAGGGCCGTATAACCCTTGAAGAAGATCCCCAGCCGTGCTCCCGTCCAGGAGGCCACGAGCAGAGCTGCGGGCGTGGCGAGTCCCAGCGCGCACGGGCACGCGATGATCAGGACGCACAGGCTCGCGCTGAAGGCCGTGTCCGAGGGGCCGCCTGTGAGCAGCCAGACGACGAGCGTGCCCAGCGAGGTGAGCATCACCGCGGGTACGAATACCGCACAGACACGGTCGGCTAGCCGCTGCACCGCGGCCTTCTCGTTCTGCGCGTGCTCGACCAGGCGCAGCATCTGCCCGAGCTGGCTCTCGCCGCCGACCTTCGTCGCCCGGACCACGATGCGGCCCGTCAGCGACACCGTCCCGCCCAGCACCTCGGCGCCGGGGGTCACATCGACCGGCTCGGGCTCGCCGGTCATCACGCTCTGGTCGAGCGCGGACTCTCCCTCGAGCACCAGGCCGTCGCTGGCCACCGTCTCGCCCGGACGCACGATAAAGCGCTGGCCGACCGACAGCCCGCTGCTGGGCACCCGCCGCTCGGCCCCGTCCTCGCCCAGCAGCGTGACCTCACGCGCGGCAACAGCCGCCAGGGCGCGCAGCGCGTTGCCGCTACGGCGCTTCGACCACGCCTCGAAATAGCGCCCGGCGAGCAGGAAGGTGGTGACGCCCGCGGGCACGTCCAGGTAGATGCCCCCGGCCGAATGCCCGCCTAGGCCGAGCGTGAGCGAGCCGCGGGTGCCCGCCAGGAAGAACATCGAGTAGAGCGACCATGCCGTCGCCGCGACGATTCCAAGTGAGACGAGCGTGTCCATTGTGGTCGTGGCGTGCCGCGCGCCCCGCACCGCCGCTTCATAGAAAGGCCAGGCCGCCCAGGTGACAACGGGCGCGGCGAGAGCGACCATCAGCCACTGCCAGCCCGCGAAACGCGCGCCGGGATAGGCCGAGAAGCCAATCGACGCGTCGCATAGCGGCATGAACAGCGCACCCGCGACGAGCAGGCGGCGCTTGAGCGAGGCGACGCGCCCGTCGAGCTCCTCCATGGCCGCATCGGTCGTCTGTGCGCCGCTGTCGAGCAGCTCAGCGGTGTAACCCGCCGCGCCGACCTGCTCGATCAGCCGCTCCACGGGCACGCTCGGCGGCAGCCGCACGCTGGCACGCTCGGTGGCGTAGTTGACGCTCGCCACGACCCCGTCGAGGCTGTTGAGCGTGCGCTCCACGCGAGCCGCACACGCACCGCAGGTCATCCCACCGATCGCAAGCGACAGCTCAGCCTGGCCACGCTCTGCGACGGCTGAGCTCACTGCGCCCACCCGCCGGGCGGCCACGCGAGCAGCACGGTCGCAGGCTCGGCTGTTGGCGTTCCTCTAGCCCGCATCCCCGTCAAGAATACGCCCCGCAGGGCGCGGAGCCCCGCACAGGCCCGCACGCGCTCTTACCCGATTCTCGGCGTTCTGTGAGCTTTGCGGTGCATGCTGGATCACAGCACCCATCCACCCTCGAAACGAAAGCTGGAACCCAGTGCACATACGCAAGCTAGCCGGAGCGGCGATAGTCGCCGGCGCACTCGCCTCAGCGGGTGCGGCTGCGGGCATCAGCGGGGCGGCTGCCTCGACGGGTACGACCGCAACCTCCACCACGACCCAGTCGGGCACCGGCACGACCGCGACGCCGGCCACCCCGTCCACGACCACCCCCTCCACAACCACCCCCTCCACAACCACCCCCTCCACAGCCAAAGGCCAATCCACAACCCCCAAAGGGCCCTGCCCGAACATGGGTTCCAGCAAAAGCGGCAGCTCGAGCGGCACGGGCTCCAACAGCGGCAGCGCCTTCGCGGGCCCCGGCGCGGGCTCCGGGCCCGCGCCGAGCGCGAGCTAGGCACCGCGCCTGACCGAAAACGCAGCCGGCGGCTGGGAGCTGATGCCGCCGGCTGTGTCGCGGTCGCCCGCCTGCTGGGCGCGCCGGAGGGCGTGCGCGTTCAACCCGGCGGGCTTAGGATGGCGCCGTGACGGCGCCAAACCGCCCGCTTCTACCGCTGCTGACCGATCGCCTGCGCCTGCGTCCCCTGCGCGAGGCTGATTTCGAGCAGCTGTGCGTGCTCTATGAAGACCCTCGTGTTGAGCAGTTCATCGGCCCGCACTCGCGGGTTGAGGTGCAGGAGGAGCTGCGATTCGACATCGCCCATCAGGCGCGCCACGGCTGGGCGCTGTGGGCGACCGAGCAGCTCGCCGGCGAGCGCCTGCTCGGCGTGTGCGGGCTGCGCCCGCTGCAGATGCGCGGCCCCGAGGTGGAGCTCGGTTACGACCTGCATCCCGACTACTGGGGCCGGGGCTACGCCAGCGAGGCGGCCCGAGCCGCGGTGGCGCTCGGCCTCGGGCCGCTGGGGATCGACCGCGTGATCGCCGTCGTCAAAGAACACCATTCGGCATCGCGGCGCGTGCTCGAGAAGGCCGGATTGCGGCACGTCGGGCGACGGCGCGCATACGACGAAGACCTGCTGCTCTACGAGGTGAGGCGAGCGCCCGAGGCGCTCGGCGAGGCTAATGCGATGAGGCGGCGATCATCTCCGTGAGCGCCTGGCTGCGCTCCTCGCGGCTGAGTGCGTCGACGAACACCACCGCCATCGCTATCCCGAACACCATGAACTCGATGACGCACATCGCCGCACCACCGACGCGCTGGTCGTTGATGGCCGAGAGCCCGTAGCCCCGCGGCAGGCTTGCGTAGAGGGGGTACATCGTGGTGCTCAGGAACGCAAGGGGCACGCAGATCGCGGCGCTGGCGATTCGCGTGAAGGCGATGTAGCCCAGGCGCGCGAAACCGGGCTCGCGGCGCTCGGTGGGCATCGGCGTGATGATCAGCCACCACATCGCAAAGCCCGTGTAGAACAGCGTGAGGTGCTCGAAGTTGTGCAGGAGCTGGTGCCGGGTGGTGTAGTCGAACACCGCTGGGATCGACCAGAATATGAGGGTGGCGGCCCACAACGGCAGCGCCACCCATGGTTTGGTGGCCACGCCCCAGATGCGCCCGAGGACCCCATGCGGTGCCACCCGCTTCAGCAGCGGGGCTGGAATGCCCAGCGGCAGTACGGGCGCGCGCAGGCCGAGGATGATCAGCGGCGGCGCGATGTCCGCGAGCAGTGTGTGCTGGAGCATGTGAACCGAGAGCAGCCAGTGGACGGCGATCGTGTTCAGGGGCGAGCCAAGGGCCAGCAGCAGGATGCCCAGGCCGGAGAAGTAGAACGCCCAGTGCCCCGGACCGACCGGTTTGCCGGTGACGCGGCGCACGCGACGCATCATCGAGATGTACCAGGCCGCCGCGGCCACCAGACCGACCCACAGGAGCGGGACGACGCTCCAGCTGCCCCAGCTGGGAGCGCTCATCGCCCGTGAGCCACCCTGATGGCGGTCCCGGCGCTGCGCACCCGGACGGGCTCTGCGGCGCCGCAGCAGCGCTCAGCGGCGAACGGAGCCGGGGGGTGCGATTTGCCTTGGTCGAGCACGGCCACTGGACCGTACCATGCGGCCCTCCCGTAGGGCGTGCCAGCGGACTCCGGGGCGGCCGGGCGGCGGCGCGCGAGTTGCCGGGCGCGGCTCACAGGGCGCCGGTTCGGCGCGCGCGCAACGTGGCCCGGCAGAATCACTGCGTGGCGGAGCTCGCGTACTCGGCCTGTACCTGCGCTTCGGTGAGCTCGCTCGTGAACAGCGCCGCGTCGCTGATGCTGCCGGAGAACGCGCCACTGGTCGCGTTCGGATAGCCCGGCGGGGCGATACCGCCGAGTTGCCACGAGCCGAGGTAGGGCTGGGCGGTCGTCGTTTCGGCAGAGGCGACCAGCGCGCCGTCGAGGTAGAGGTGCATCCCGTCGGCGCCCTGGGTGGCGACGAGGAAGTGCCACTTGCCGTCGTTGTAGGCGCCCGGGCTCTCAACGGCGTCCGGCACTTCGTTCCAGACGCCGAACTCCAGCTGCCCGGTGCTCGTCATGTAGAGCATGCGGTCCTGTGCGCCCGTCCCCACGTAGCTTGCGAGGGCCCCGCCGCTCGTGGTGGTCGTCTTGAACCACAGCTCCTCGGAGTACTGGTTGGGGGTGTGCTGGGGCTGCGTGGAGAGCACCTGTCCGCCGCTCAGCGTGATCCCCAGTCCGGTCGCGCTCTCGACGGGGCTTGCGGTGCGGTAGCTGATCCCGGTTGGGCTGAAGGTGCCGGTGTCGCCGTTGCCAGAGAGGTCGGCGGAGCCTGCGGAGCCGGCCGAGTCGGCGAGCGGCCAGTAGAGCGCCGGCCCGTCGGCGAGGATCCGTGTGACGTAGGCGCTCGCCGGTGGCGGGGCGGGCGGGGTTGTGATGTCGATCGTGGCCGATACGCTCGGCGTGCCGTTCGCCGCCATCGCGAACAGCATGTAGGGACCCGGTAGCGTGATGCCGGGGTCCGAGGGGATGGCCAGCTGGTAGGTGTCGCCCGAGGAGGACACGATCTTCAGGGGAACGCGTCGCTGATCGTTGTCGACCGAGTGGGTGGACTCGCCGTAGCGGAGCAGGTCAAAGCTCGAAACGGGTGCGCCGGTGCTCACCGAGATCGTCTGTCCCGTCAGCGCGGCGGCCGGGGCCGAGGAGATCGTGGGGCGGGTGCGCAGCGTGCCGTTGGTGTTGAACAGGTAGGGCGGATAGAAGATCTGCCCATCGGGGTGGTTCGTCGCACATTCGCCGCAGAGACCGCCGCCGCCGGAGAAGACGGTGCCGTCGGGCAGCAGCACCGCAACCGAGTGATAGTTGCGCGGCTCGGCCTCCTCGGCCATCACTTTCCACTTACCGGTCGCGGGGTTCCACAGCTCCGGGTACAGATCAGAGGTTTCATCGGAGAACGGCACCGCGTAGCTCTCGCCGCCCACCGTGAAGACCTGGCCGTTGGGGAGCACGACGCTGTTGGCGAATGAGCGCGAGTAGGTCATCGCTGCGGTCGGCGCAACGGTCGGGTTGTTTCCGGTGATGTTGACGATGTTGGCCACGTTGGTGGCGTCTGATTCCTGGTAGTCGGGCGCGCCACCGACGGTGAGGATTTTGTGGACGGCGTACAGCACCGCATTGCCGTTCATCTCATCGCTGCTCGATCCCCGAGGGCCCGCCGCCGTGATCGTGCCGGCGCCTGTGGTGGTGATCCAGTGCATCTCCTTGGAGGGGCCCGCCTGGAAGACGCGTCCGCCGGAGGTGGCGATGAACCAGCCGTGGTTGTCGGCCCGGTAGACGCCCTGCGCGTCTTCGGTGTAGATCGGGTTGGCGGGCACTCCCGTCAGCTCCCGCCAGTTCGCGCTCGGCGACCACACCTCGCCGAGCTTGCCTCCCCTGCCGCCCGACCAGGAGCCGCCAAGCGTGAACACCTCCCCATCCGACAGGGTGGTCTGTCCCTGGTAGCCGCGGCCGATGTTCATTTCCGGACCAGCCCGCCACGTGTTGGTCACGGGGCTGTAGATGCTCGTGTCGGTGTTGCCGATCCCGCCGGTCACTATGACTTCACCGTTCGGGAGGATCGACACGCCAGGGCAGAACATGTCGTGTGCCGTGTTGCTGACGGTCGAGGCGCTGACTTCGCCCGTCGCGAGGTTGAGCATCGCGGTCTGCGTGTACTGGTCTTCATCGGATTCGACGAAGCTGAGCTCCTGGTCGGCCGACCACACGAGGAGCCTGTCACCCGGGATCAGCGCGGCCGCCACCGGGACCATCGGAAAGCCGATCGTGGGGCCCCATTCCCCGATCACCGATGGGCGGGTCGCGCTCGCCGCGGCGCTCGCCGCGCTCGCCATCATTGCGCCGGGCGCGCGCGCCGGATGGTTGCGCAGAGCACCGGCGAGCACGAGCCGCGAAACGGCGAGGGCGTGGGCTCCGGGCGAGGAGAGCGACAACATCGTGACTCTGACGGCACGGATGTCCCTGGGAACCCATCCGACTCGCTTGACGTTCGCGTTGGCCTGCCATCTGCCGTAGGCAACGGGCCGCCCGAAATGCCTGCCGTCGCTCGAGACGGTTATCGCGAACCGGCCGATGACGCCGCTGTGACCGTGTGGCACGTAGGTCAGGCCCGAGACGACCGTCGCTCGCAGGAAGGTGACGGTCAACGACTGGGGCAGATGCACGCGCCGTCCAAGACGCGCGCTCTGCCAGAACGACGCGCCGCGCGAGCTGAGCACCGCGCTCGCCGAGGCCCCAGCCGCCGTGCTCGACGCGCTGACCCTCCAGCCGTCGGGCACCAGCACCGTCGCGTAGGGGACGAACGCGGCCTTCGTGGGCATCTCCATGTGTGACATCGCTTGCGAGACCGAGGAGGAGCCACGCATCATCGCGGAGGCCACTCCGCCCGAGGCGGGAATGGCGGCTGCCGCAGCAGCCAGCAGCACCCGCCGAGCGACACGGTGGTGTCGAGTCAAGCCCTCGGCCATGAGGATGACAAGATTCCTTTCTTCGGATTTACGACGTGGCGCGAAATCCTACTCGCGCCACCGGCAGCGTGTGAACGTGCCGCAGGCCTCCGGCGCGTTACACGTGCGCGAGGGCCCGCTCGACGCGCCCGAGCAGCGTGGGGCCCGTGAAGGGCTTCTCGATCATCTCGACCGTTCCCATCTCCATCGCCTCCCCGATCACGGGCTGGGCGAAACCGGACATGAAGAGAACTCGTACCGTCGGCTTGCGCTGACGCAGGCGGCGCGCGAGCTCGGGACCGAGCATCTCGGGCATGACCACATCGCTCAGCAGGAGGTCGACCGGCTCGCCATCGGCCGCGACCGCAGCCAGCGCCGCGGGGCCGTCGGCCGTGGCGAGCACGCGGTAGCCGGCTCCCTCGAGGATTCTGCGAGTCACCGAGCGAAGGGCGTCCTCGTCCTCCACCAGCAGGATCGTGGCCTCCCACGAGATGCCGCTCGCCGGTCGGCGTCGCTCTAGGGCCGAGGACGGCGCGTCAACCGCCGGGAACAGCGCGACGAACGTGGTGCCCACGCCGGGCTCGGAGTAGAAGTGCGCGTGGCCGGCGCTCTGGGTGATGATCCCGTAGACGGTCGCCAGGCCGAGCCCCGTGCCTTCGCCGACGGGCTTGGTGGTGAAGAACGGGTCGAACGCGTGCTCGACGACCTCTCCGGCCATCCCGATACCGGTGTCGGATACGCGCAGGCGCACGTATTGCCCGGGAAGCAGGTCGAGTTGCGCCGCCGCATAGTCGGCGTCGACGTCCACGTTGGCGGTGTCGACCGTCAACGTGCCGCCCTGGGGCATGGCATCGCGGCCGTTGACCGCGAGGTTCACCAGCGCATGCCCCAGCTGGGAGGAGTCGGCTCGGATCGTGTGCAGGTCCGGGGCGAGGGAGGTGTGCAGCCGGACGTGCTCGCCGAGGGTGCGGCGCAGCAGCTCGTGGACTTCGGCGATCGAGTCATTGAGGTCCATGGGCGCCGGCGCGTGGACGTCCTGGCGCGAGAAGGACAGCAGCTGATGGGTCAGTCGTGCCGCTCGCGTTGCGGCCTGCTCGATCTCGCCCAGGTCCTCCAGCGCGGGCGTCCAGCGCTCCTCGGTGCTCAGGCGCTGCTCAGCCTCCAGCTCGGCGGTGACGAGGGCGCCGTAGTTGATGATGATGGCGAGCAGGTTGTTGAACTCGTGGGCGATCCCGCCGGCCAGCTGCCCGACGCTCTCCAGGCGCTCGGCGCGGCGTATGCGTCCGTGTAGCCGCTCGCGCTCGGCTGAGGCCTCGCGCAGGTTGTGCTCGGCCTGATCCTCCTGGCGGCTCGTGATGTCGCGGTCGATCCCCATCGAGCCCGTGACATTTCCCTGACCGTCGTACCTGACCGCCCAGCGGCTCTCGACCGTCAGCTCGCTCCCGTTCTTGGCGTGGACGATCAGATTGCCCTGCCAGCGGCCCGTGTCGGCGAGGATCTGCAGGATGTCGGTGACCGGCATCGGGAAGTGGGTTCCCAGGAGCTCGGCCGGCCGGCGCCCGAGCGCCTCGTCGGCGCTGAAGCCGTAGGCCACTTCAGCAGCCCTGTTCCATGAGCAGATGCTGCGATCGCCGTCGAGCCCGATGACTGCGTCGGGCAGCATGTTCAGGAGGTCCTCGCCGTCGGGCCCGATACCCGCTGCAACCGAACGCACGCTCTCGTCCAGGGGCTTCGGCGGCATGTGGCTCCTCGCTTCGCTTGTGGTTGGGCGCCGTCGTGGCTGGCGCGCCCGCGGCACGCCGGCTCCCCTCGTGTCTGGTTCATCGACGCCTCAGGGCGGCGCTGGCTACCTCATTGCGGGGATTCGCCGCTGCGCCTTAGCGCCTGGAGCGCGGCCTCCAGGCGCTCCGCTGCGGCCAGGGAGCGAGCGTGACCGCGTCGCCCCCTCGGAGCAAGCGGCCTACAGCGGATCGGGGATGCCGCTGCGTCCGGCGAGCGCCGATGGAGGATCCAGCGCCGCCCACCCCGTGCACCGCGAAACGGCTCCCCGGCCGTTCCCGAGCCACCTCGATGCACCCAAGAGAACAGGAGCGTCCATCAGTGAGCACGCAGGTCACGCACGGCCCACATCCCCGTCCCGATCGCCGGCGACGGGCTTCTGATCGGGCGCTTGAGGACGGTCTGCGCGCCAGCGAGGAGCGCGTGCGCGGCCTGCTGGAGTGCGCCCCGGACGCGATCGTGGTGGCAGACGAATACGGCACGATCTTGCTGGTGAACGCGCGTGTGAAGGCGCTTTTCGGCTATGAGCCCGACGAGCTCGTCGGGCAGGGCGTGGAGCTGCTCGTGCCTGAGCGCTCGCGGGTCGCGCATCGCGGGCATCGTGGCTCCTTCCGGGAGCACAACGGCGAGCTGCCGATGCGCTCGGGACGCGAACTGATCGCACGCCGGCGCGACGGCACCGAATTCCCCGTCGAGATCAGCTTGAGCTCGATGCAGACGCCGGAGGGGGGCACCGTGTCGGCCGCGATCCGTGACATCTCCGAGCGCAAGCGTGTGGAGGAGGCGGCTGCCGCCGCCTCGCACGCTAAGTCGGAGTTCGTGGCCAACATGAGCCACGAGATCCGCACGCCGCTCAACGGCGTGCTCGGCATGACCGAGATGCTGCTCGACACCGCTCTGACACCGGGCCAGCGGGAGTACGTGGAAGTGATTCGCCGCTCAGGGGACGTCCTGCTCGCGCTCGTCGAGGACGTGCTGGACTTCTCCAAGCTGGAGGCGGGCAAACTGCAGCTGGATCGCTACGACTTCGATCCTCGCACCGTCCTCGCCGACGCCGTGGAGATGGTTGCAGTTGCAGCCGCGGCCAAAGGCCTCGAGCTGAGCACCTCGATCGCCGCCGGCGTCCCCGCAACGGTGCGCAGCGACGGCAACCGCGTGCGCCAGGTGCTTTCCAACCTGCTCTCCAACGCTGTCAAGTTCACCGCGACGGGCGAGGTCCTCGTCAGCCTCACAGCGCCCCCCGGCCCCGCCGGTCAGCTGCGCTTTGAGGTCACCGATACCGGTGCCGGGATGGACCCCGGCGTGCTGGCGAGTGTGTTCGACTCATTCGTCCAGGCCGACACCTCGACGACCCGCCAGTACGGCGGCACCGGGCTCGGGCTTGCGATCTGTCGCGAGCTCGTCGAGCTGCTCGGAGGCGAGATCCAGGCATCGAGCGTCGCCGGCGTGGGGAGCACGTTCGCGTTCACGATCACCGTCGAGCCCGCGCTCGCGGGCGAGACGAGCCCGGCTGCGCCGGTGGCGCGCTGCGGACATGGGCAGCTCTCCCCGCCGGTTGCTGCGCCGCCGCGTCAGGGCGAAGCCCGCCAGGAGCACGGCCCCGGCGAGCAGCGGCGGGTGTTGGTCGCGGAGGACAACGAGCTGAATCAGATCGTCGCCGCGGGCCACCTGCGCCATCTTGACTTCGAGGTGGATGTGGCGCGCAACGGTCGCGAGGCCGTGGACCTGAGCATGACAGCGCCCTACGCGGCCATCTTCATGGACTGCCAGATGCCGCAGCTGGACGGTTACAGCGCCACGCGAGAGATCCGCCTGCACGAGCGCGTCGGTGCGCGCGTGCCGATCATCGCGATGACCGCCCACACCCTCATCGGAGACCGTGAGAAGTGCCTGCAGGCGGGGATGGATGAGTTCCTGGGCAAGCCGCTCAGCAGGGACGAGCTCGCGGAGGTGATCACGCGGATCCTCCCAGGCCAGACCGCCACTGCGGCGTCAGAGGCCTCTCGATCGCGCGAAGGCGTCGCCGGGGCCAAGCCGCTGGACGGACGGGCTCTGGGCGAGGTGTTCTCTTCGGACGAGTGCCTAAGGACCGAGATGCTTGAGCTTTTCCGCGCTCAGGCACAGGGTGAAGCATCGGCTCTGGCGCGCGCGATCGACGCGCGGGACGCCGCTGGCATCCGTGAACTGGCCCACCGCCTCGAGGGCGCATCGGTGACCGTTGGCGCTCGGGGTATCGCCGCCGTGTGCGGCCGCATCCAGAGGGCCATGCGGGACTCCAACTTCGCAAACCTGCACACCGAGCGCGAGGAGCTGCTGCGCGTCGTACGGCTGACCGACGCCGAACTGGAGAGTCAGGTCTCGAGCTCGCGCACAGCTCAGTCCTGGACCCAATGCGCGTTCTGATCGCCGATGACGATCCCGTCTCGCTGCTGGTCCTCGATGCGGCCGTGCGGCGGCTCGGACACGAGTGCGCGCTGGCGAGCGACGGCCTCGAAGCGTGGCGGATGGTCGTTGCGAGCCAGCCCGACGTCCTGATCACCGACTGGCAGATGCCCCTCATGGACGGCACCCAGCTGGTGGGGCGGGTGCGCGAGGCGTGCGTGACCGCCTACACCTACGTGATGGTCCTCAGCGCCGAGGTCGGCGGCGAGGCGGCGCGCGCCTCGATGAGTGCGGGCGCCGACGATCTGCTGCGCAAGCCCCTGCGCGCGGCGGAGTTGGACCGCAAGCTGATTGCAGCGCAGCGCCTGGTCGGGCTGCATCAGCACCTGCGCAACGACGCCCGCGTGGATCCGCTGACGGGGATCGGCAACCGGTTGCGCCTGAACGAGGACCTGCAGGCGCTGCACGCGCGCGCCACCAGGCACGGCCAGCACTACGCGGTGGCGATCGCCGACATCGACCGCTTCAAGAGCCTGAACGACATCTCGGGGCATCTGGCGGGCGACGAGATACTGCGCGACGTAGCGGGGGCACTGCTCGCCACGATGCGCCGCGGCGACGGCATCTATCGCTACGGAGGAGAGGAGTTCGTCGCGCTGTTCCCCGAACAGGCACTGCAGGGAGCGGCGCTCGCGGCCGGGCGCCTGCAGGGCGCGGTGACGGGGCGCGCGCTCGCCCATCCCGCGGGGGGGATGCTGAGCGTGAGCGTCGGCGTGGCCGCTCGGGGCGACGCGGAGAGCGATCCCGAGGCGGTGCTTGCGCGGGCCGACAGGGCGCTCTACGTCGCCAAGGCGAGGGGCGGTAGCCGGACGGCGAGCGCCGCGGAGCCGATCGTTGCGGCGGTTCGCCCGCACCTGAGCCCGGCGGCGTCCTCGGGCGTCTCCTGGAGTTGGCATCCGCGGGAGCGGCCCGTGCTGGAACTGCTCCCAGGCGCGACCGGGGAGGGCGAGCGATGAGCCGCCGCCACTACGCACCAGGTTCCCCGCAAGTCCAATTTCGGGAATCATTCGAACCATCGACAAAGCGACCGTCCGAGGTGACTATGCCCGCAGCCGGCTTCATCACGCACGACGCGCTGATCGCGCTCCTGGATGCATCACCCGACGGGATCCTGCTCGTGGCGGCGGACGGGTGCGTCAGATTCAGCAACATCGCGGCCCAGCAGCTATTCGGTCACAGCCGCGAAGAGATGCTCGATGCGGCCGTCGAGTCGCTGATCCCGGCCCGATACCGAGCCCATCATGTCGCCGATCGCACGGACTACGCGAGCCAGGCACGCGCGCGGCCGATGGGGCTCGGCCTGCGCCTGCAGGGCCTGCGCAAGGACGGTTCGGAGCTGCCGATCGAGATCAGCCTGGCGCCCATGGACGCCGACGGCGAGCGGCTGACGGTCGCGATCGTGCGCGACGCAACCGAGCAGCGCGCGCTCGAGGAGAAACGCCTGCGTTACGCCCGCTCGCAGGCCGTCGAGGAGATCGTCGGCGGACTCGAGGCGATCGTGTGGGAGTCCACCCGGCCCGACCGCGAGTCGCTGACCTACCTGGGCGGGCGCGAGGCCGCGTTCCTGGGCTACCCGCGGGAGCAGTGGCTCTCGGAGGGCTTCTGGCTCTCGGTCGTTCACGCCGAGGACCGCGTGGCGGCGCTCGCCTTCGCCGAGACCGCGCTCGAGCGCGACACGTTCGAGCTGGAGTACCGCTTGATCGCATCCGACGGGGACATCCATCAGGTGCGCGACATCGTGTCGGTGACGCGCGACGATGGGGGCGAAATCGAGCGGCTGCGCGGTGTGATCGTCGATGTGACCGAGCGCCACGAACTCGAGCACCGGCTCTCCCATGCCCAGAAGATGGAGGCGGTCGGCCAGCTGGCAGGGGGAATCGCGCACGACTTCAACAACCTCCTGACGATCGTCTCGGGCTACGCGCGGCGCCTGCGGGGCCGCCGCGATCTCGACGGCGCGCATTCCGATCTCGATCAGATCATCACGGCCGCGGACAGGGCCGCCGATCTCACCCGCCAGCTGCTCGCCTTCGCCCGACGCGGGCACGGAGAGGCTGCGCTGCTGGATCCGGGGAAGGCGATCCGCCTGCTCGAGCCGATGCTTCGCAGGCTGATCGATGCGGACATCGTCTTTGACTTCCAGCTGGACAAGCACGTGCCGCGTGTGCTGATCGATCAGACCCAGCTGGAGCAGATCCTGATGAACCTGATCATCAACGCCAGCGATTCGATGCGCGGAGGCGGGACGATGACGATCGCGACACGCACACGCGGAGTCTCCGACCAGGAGGGCGCCCGGCACGGCGCGCGCAGCGGCGACTACGTCGAGCTGTTGGTCTCGGACACCGGCACCGGGATGGACCCGGATGTGCGCGAGCGGATCTTCGAGCCGTTCTTCACGACCAAGAAGGACAAGGGCACCGGAATGGGCCTGGCGACGGTCTACGGGATCATCGACCAGGCCGGTGGCTGGGTGGAGGTGGACTCCGAGCGGGGACGCGGCACCAGCTTCCGGATCGTCCTTCCCGCCGCCGCTGCGCCGGAGCCCGACGCCGAGCTGGACGGGACGCCCGGCGGGCCGACGCTGCTGCTCGTCGAGGATGAGCCGGCTCTGCGCCAGCTGGTGGTGATGATGCTCTCCGAAGATGGCTACAACGTTCTGCAGGCCGGGAACGGCCTCGATGCGATCGCGGTCGCCGAACAGCATCGGGGCCGGATCGATCTGCTGATCACCGACGTGGTCATGCCGCGCCTGTCCGGGCCCGAACTCGCCCAGCGCCTGCAGGGTCTGCGCCCCGGCCTGGAAGTCCTCTACATGTCCGGCTACAACGACAATCGCCTCGTCAGCCGCGGGGTGGCCGAGGCGAAGGCGCGCCTGCTGGTCAAGCCGTTCACCGGCGAGCAGCTGCTCGCCGCGGTCAAGGACATGGCGAGCGCAGCGACCGGCTAGGGACCCTCCGCTAGGCGGCGCGGTCCTCGGCGTCGTGTGGCTCCGCGCCGTCGCTGCGGGGCTCCAGCACGAAGCTCTCGACGGCTATGTCGGGGTCGATGTGGTTGTCATTGAGGAACGCGATGACCCTGCGCCCTGAGAGCCGCTCGATCGCAGCGATGATGTCCGATCTCATCGCTTCCTGGTAGGCCTTGCGGATGGCGAGCACGAGATCGACCTTGCCGTCGGCGAGCAGCCTGCGTTCGCCGTTGGTCAGCGTGTCGCGCAGGACGACGCTGATGAGTTCCTCGGTGATGTGAGTTCTCGCGCGCGTCGGGCCGCGCCCCGTGTACTCGCTGTGCAGCCGCACGACGGCGTTGGAGATCTCCGAGGCGACGCTGCCCGTGCTCGTAGGAGCCTCATGAGTATCAGGCAAGGTCTTGGCCTTCTCGCCTCCCTCCCTGACCTGGACCCCGCGAAGGCTGGAAGGAGACGGATCGGATCCGTCCGCGAGGTCCGCGTCTTGCACAGTCCCGCCGCCGGCGATCCCGGGCAAACCCACGTACGAGTCCAGCCTACCGAGCTTCGACTACTCCGCCGGCCCCACGGCCGCGACCGCCTTCTCCGGACCGCTGCATCCGCAGGCCAGGCAGGGCTCCGAGGCTTCACGGGACGTAGCGGGAAGCGGTAGTGTCGGTCGCGTTCATGCACGACGGCGCACAGCTCTTGCTGTGGGGCGGGTGGCGCCGGCTTGAGCTTGCGCCGGGCGGTTCGGCGTGCCGTTGGCTGGGACCTCGGGCGCGTGGAGTCGTGTCCGGATTGCCTGGAGTGCTCGCGCGAAAGCCCCTGTGTCGCCGCGGAGAATAAACGCCGTGTTCGCCGCGACGAGCAGGGCCTGAAGTTCGAAGGCGAGCTGCGCCGAGTCGGTGTCGGGATCCAGATCGCCGCACTGCATCGCTTCGCGGCTGAGGCGCTGCAGCAGCGCCAGCCATTCGAGCTGCTGAGCCACGATCGCGTCGTGTACGGGTCCCCGTGTGGTCCCGACGCCAACGGCGGCGGCTGAGAAGAAGCAGCCTCCGGGAAACACGCGGCGTTCGATATGGGAGAGATATGTGCCGCAGATCGCGAGAAGCCGCTCGATCCCTCTCGGTGAGCGCAGCGCCGGGCGCATGACCTCCTCGACGAAGGTGTGTCGGGCGGCCTCGATCGTCGCGAGCTGGAGGTCGCGCTTGGATCCGAAATGCGCGTAGAGGCCGCTCTTGCTCATCCCGGTCGCGTTGGCGAGCTGCCCGATCGACAGGCCCTCCAGGCCCACTTCGGTCGCCAGCCCGGCCGCCTGATCCAAGATCACCGCCCGCGTGCGCTCGCCCTTGCTCAGCTCGTCGTGCATCGCCCTCTAAGCATAAAGGAACGATCGTGCTAATCTGCCCCGGCGAATAGAACGACCGTGCGCTTATGCGCGGAGACCACCCGGGAGGGGAAGTGCTGGAGGACACCGACTATCTGGTCGTGGGAGCGGGAGCGAGTGGGTTGGCGTTCGCTGACTCTCTCGTGGCAACCGCGGATGCCGTCGAGGTCACGATCGTCGATACACGACCCGCCCCCGGTGGTCATTGGCTGAACGCGTATCCGTTCGTGCGCCTGCACACCCCGTCCTCCTATTACGGGGTGAACTCGCTGCCGCTGGGCCAAGACGGGATCGATCTCGTTGGCGAGAACGCCGGCTTTTATGAGCGTGCGTCGGGCCAGGAGGTGCGAGAGCACTTCGCGGCGGCTGCGGAACGGCTCGCTGAAACGGGCCGAGTTCGGCTGCTCGCAGGGCACGAGCATCTCGGCCGAGGCAGCGCCGGAGAGCGGATTCGACACCTGGGGAGCGGCGAGGTGACCACGCTGAAGGTACGACGCAAGGTCGTGGACGCTCGTTATCTCGAGGGATCGATCCCTGCCACTCACGCCCCGTCCTTCGGCGTCGCGACGGGCGCTCGGTGTGTGCCTGTCAACGACCTGCCGGCCGTCGCAGACCGCGCGAGCAGCTATGCGGTGATCGGTTCGGGGAAGACCGCCGCCGACGCGTGCATGTGGCTCTTGGAGAACGGCACCGAGCCCGACCGTATTCGCTGGGTGCGCCCGCGTGAGGCCTGGTTCTATGACCGACGGCACTTCCAGCCTCTCGCGCAGGTCGGGGGGATCATGGAGGGGCTGGCCCTCGACGCGGAAGCCGGGGCCGCGGCGATGAGCGTCGAGCACCTCCTCGAACGGCTGGAGGGATGCGGACGCCTCCTGCGCCTCGATCCGTCCCGCCCCGCGGCGATGTATCGCGGCACGATGCTGAGCCTGCCCGAGATGGAGGCACTCAGACAGATTCAAGACGTGGTGCGCCTTGGACACGTGCGGCGCATCGAGCCGGACAGGATCGTCCTCGCGGATGGGGAGCTCGAGACCGCTAAACCCACACTTCATGTCAACTGCACCGCCTTCGGCCTGAGCGACGCACCCGCCACGCCGGTCTTCCAGCCCGGCCGCATCGTCCTCCAACAGGTCCGGCACCTCTCACCGTCCTTCAACGCGGCCCTCATCGGCTTCGTTGAGGCCAGTCGTGACGAGGACGAGGACAAGAACCGCCTGTGTCCGCCGAACCCATACCCACACAGTTTCGAGGACTGGCCCCGGATGACCGCCAGCACCTGGAGAGCCGAGGGGCGCTGGCTGCGTGAGCCCGACTTGTCCGGGTGGATCGCAGGCAGCCGCCTGAACCTGCTCGGCGCGCTCCCCGACCACGCCGCTGAGCAGTCGGTTCAGGGCGCCCTGACGCGGTATCTCACCAACGTCGGCGCCGCGACGACACAACTCGAAGCTCTCAGCCTGTCGGGTAAGCCCGATCGTCACACCACAATCCCCTAAGAGAGGAGTTCACATGCCGCTTATCAACGTCAAACTCATCGAGGACGTGTTCACACCCGAGCAGAAGGGAGAGATGGTCGAGAAGCTCACAGACGCGATGGTCTCAATCGAGGGTGAGAACCTGCGCGGCGTGACGTGGGTGGTCATCGAGGAGGTGCAAAGCGGGGACTGGGCCATCGGCGGCACCGCTCTGAGGACCGAGGACGTCAAGGCGATGGCCGCCGCCGTCTGACCCACCCGTCCCCCGAGGCCGATGCGCGTGGGCGGCCCACCCGGTAGGAGCGTCCGGGTCGTCCACGCGATGCAAGTGCCCGGATGCCTGCTCTTTGTCCATTGCGCTAGCGCGACCGAACGCCGTGCGCGCGCCTGCATTCGCGCAAGGCGCAAGCAGCTACGGGTCGGGGGAGCCACCCTCCGGTGCGTGGCCGAGGTCGGCGAGGGCACGGTCGCGGTCCCAATAGAGCACAAGCTGCGTCACCTTTCCGTTGGAGACGCGGAACAGGCTTGCCCGGAGCTGGTCCACATCCACGCCGCTGGCTTTTCCGCGGCCGATCATGCGGCTCAGGACGAGCACAGACCCGTCATCTAGCTCGCGGTATTCCTCTGCCTCAAAGCGGAGGTGCTCCCAAAGCTCGAGGAAGGCCTCGACGCCGGGAGTTGCGGAAAGCCCTGTTCTGGTACTTGGCTCGGGACCGTCGGGAATCTCGAACACCATGACTGGATCTGCCCACTCCGGCGTCGTACTGAATTCACCGCGTTCCCATTCAGCGAACACCGAGCGCACGAGGTCCAGGTTCTCCTGCGACATCGCCTACCCCCGCTCCTGCGCGAGGCGTTCGGCGGCAGCACGGGCCTCGTCGATCTCGGTGTAACCCGTTATCCGCACGATCTCACCCTGTACCCACTCGAACACCTGCAGATGCCTGGCTTGCACACGGGCATTGCTGCCACTCGGGCGCCCCTGCGGATTGCTGTCGCAGCCTCGAAGGTGCCAATCCCCGTAAGCGATGCATCCCAGACCACAACGGGAGCGTAGAACGTCACGGCCCCATCCCAGTCACGACGACCGCCAGCCTCGACCGCCTGCCGCCGGCGCTCCACCAGGTCGGGGGTCGTGGACTCGTCGGGCATCAGGCAGGCAGTATCCCCCGCGCCCGTGACCGCCGCAGATTGCTACCGCCGTTGTACGAGCGAGAAGGGGAGCGTAGACTCTGCGCGAGGTTGCAGCAGTGGGCGCCCTCGTCATCTTCACTAACAATGTGCCGAGACTCGCACGGTTCTATGAGTCCGTGCTCGCTGCGGAGCAGACGCTCGAACCCTCAGGCGACATCCGGGTGCGCAACGAGCATGACGAGGTGCTGGTCCACGCTGCCCGCGTCGGGAGCGTATCCAGCGACTCTGCGATGGGCAGCTCCTCGACGCGCGCCAACGCGGCGTTGAAGCCGGTGTTCGAGGTGGCGTCGCTCGCGGACGCGCTGGCTCAGGTCGAGCACGCCGGTGGCTCCGTTACGGACTTTACGTTTCGGATCGACGGCAGTACCCGGCACGACATCGTCGACCCTGACGGCAACGTGGTCCAGCTCCGCGACTGAGCAAGGCAGAGCTGGTCGGGACCAGCTCCCTGGCTACCACGCCGGGTGTCCGCCTCGCAACAAGGGGATGCTCTACCCGGCCCGCGGCAGTAGCGCGAGCGGCACTGCGACGCGCTCGCTTGAGGCGACGCCAGCAGCGAGCGTCTTCCCCATGATCGAACGGGGGCGACTCGCGGTTCCTTCTGGCGTAGTCTTCGACGAGTGAACGGCGACGCGGGTGCGAGCGGGGATGGCGGTGATCGGCGAGCGGTGCGCGGCAGCGGCCAAAGGCCTTCAATCGCGATCGTCGGGGGTGGCTTCGGAGGCGTGGGCGCGGCGGTGCTGCTCACCCGCGCCGGCTACCCCGACGTCACCATCTTCGAGCGCGGCGAGCGGGTCGGCGGTGTGTGGACCCACAACACCTACCCGGGCGCCGCCTGCGACGTGCCCTCGCACCTGTATGAGTTCTCCTTTGAACCGAACCCACACTGGTCGCGGCGCTACGCGCCGCAGGCCGAGATCCAGCAGTACATCGAAGCGGTCGCCCGTCGCCACGGTGTGCTCGAGCGCGCGAGGACCGGCACCGAGGTCACATCGGCACAGTGGGACGAGGAGCGCGCGAAGTGGCAGTTGCAGACGAGCGCCGGATCGTTCGAGGCCGACATCCTGGTCGCGGCGTGCGGCCAACTGTCGATCCCGAAAGCGCCCACGATCAGCGGCCTTGACAGCTTCGCTGGCCCCGTATTCCACACCGCTGAGTGGAACCATGATGTCGACCTCGCAGGCAGGCACGTCGCTGTCATCGGCACCGGGTGCAGCGCAATTCAGGCGGTCCCGGCGATCCAGCCGATAGCAGCGCAGATCGACGTATACCAGCGTTCGCCGGGCTGGACGATGCCCAAGATGGACTTCGAATATTCGAAGCGCGCCAGGCGCCTGTTCGAACGTCTCCCTGCATTGCAGCGCCTGGATCGGCTGGCGACGTTTGTATTCATGGACATCGGTGCTGCGGCGATGACAAGCCAGCGTTGGCTCCTGGTTCCGTTCCGCGCCGCCGGCCGCCGGCAGATCCGCAAGGCGATAAGCGACAACGATCTCAGAGCCAGGGTCACGCCGACCGACGAGATCGGCTGCAAGCGGATCATGCTCACGGACGAGTGGTATCCGACCCTCGAAAGACCGAACGTCGAGCTGATCACCGACCGCATCGAACACATCACTCCCACCGGCATCGAGTCCGCGGAGGGCACCGAGCGACGGGCCGACGTGATCGTGCTCGCCACCGGCTTTGAGAGTCACGCGTTCGTAGCGCCGATGGAGGTCATCGGCGCCGGCGGGCGGAGCCTCGCCGAGGAGTGGGACCCTGTCGCGCGCGCCTACCTCGGCCTGAGCGTACCGGGCTTCCCGAACATGTTCCTGCTCTACGGACCAAACACGAACGGCGGTACCGGTTCGGTCATCTACGTCATCGAGGCGGGGGTCGCGCACGTGATCGCGGCACTCGACGCGCTCCAGCGCACGAATGCAGACCGCATTGAGGTCCGGCGCGAGCGCGCAGACGCCTTCGACCGCGAGCTCCGTGCGGCCCTCGCGGGCACGGTCTGGCACACGGGCTGCACGAGCTGGTATGTGGATGAGAACGGCAACGACCCCAGCCAGTGGCCGTGGATGTGGAGCACCTACCGACGCAGGACCCAGCAGCTGGAGCCCAGTGCATACGAGCTCAACAGGTGCGTCCTTGAGCGTGCACCGCGCTCCTGACACTGGCGCCGGCAGCTGCCGGTCGTGCTGAGCGATAGCCCGAGTCGCTAATCGTCGGAAGCTTGAGCGGCCTGCTGGAGACCAACTTTGAGTCCGCCGTCCCGGAACTACCCGGAACGCGCGTCTACGTCGGACTGGACGAGTTCCACCAGGCCTGGCTGGACTGCGATGGGAGGCCTACCTCTACACCCACAGCCGCCCAAGCGGCGCTCAGCTCGGATGGGTAGACGGTGTCGCAGGGCGATGCGCCAGACGCCTGGCCCTCAAGACGCCGATCAAGGTTCTCCGATACCGGTGAGGCTGTCGCATAAACCCAAACTGAGGCAGCGCTGCGCCCGGCTCACTCCGCGCTGGCTTGGCTGCTGGAAGCGGCCGTCCGGGATAATCGACGCACGATGTCCGAGGAGTCCACGACCCCCGACCTGGTGCAGCTCACGCGTGACTGGCTCGAGGCCGGGACCAGCGGCGACCTTGATCGGACACTGAGCTTCCTGGGCCCCGAACCGGTCTGGGATATGTCCCCGATGGGAATGGGGGTGTTCGAGGGCCTTGTGGCCGTGCGCGGCTTCTACCTCGACTGGATGGGTGCGTATGAGGACTACCGGATCGAAGCCGAGGAGATTCACGACCTCGGCAACGGAGTGACTTTCGCCATCGTCGTCCAAGAGGGTCGACCGATGGGAAGCCTCGGAACGGTCCAGCTGCGCTATGGATCCTGCGCACAGTGGGTGAACGGCAAGGCTGTCCGCGTCTGGAATTACACGGACATCGACGAGGCTCGTGCGGCCGCCGAACGCCTCGTACACGAGCGGGGGTAGGTGGTGTCGCAGGAGAACGTGGAGATCGCCGGGAGCTCGTCGGCACGGAACCCTACGTTGGCCGCGACGGGCTCATCGAGTGGCTTCACACGTGGACTGAGGATTTCGACGAGTGGAGCATCGCGCCGGAGGAAACCATGGATGCCGGAGGCGCCCGTGTCGTCTCAGTGGTACGCCAGTCTGCGGTGGGTAAGGGCAGCGGCGCGACCGTCGAGCTCGTCGTCGGCATTGTCTACACGCTCAAGGCTGGGCAGATTGTCGATCAATGCATCTACCTGACCCCCACGGATGCCTTCGACGCCGTGGCTCGGAACTGTGCACGGCGGCCTTCAGGGGAGCTCTGCCGAGGTGACGCTGGCTGCGGCCAGACGCTGCGTTCAGCGGAATCTGTGGCTATCACTTCGATGCCAGAGGAGGGACTCGAACCCCCGACACGCGGATTATGATTCCGCTGCTCTAACCGACTGAGCTACTCTGGCGCGGCACTCTCGCGCGCTGCGCCAAGCGGCCCGGTTTCAGCACAGGCGCCACCCGAAGCATTACGCGGTTGCCCGCCACAGTCTACGCGCGGCGCCCGCGAATATCGGCGCCCAGCGCCGGCCAGCTAGCCTGCGAGCCGTGGAGGACCCGATCCTGCTGGCCGTTCCCAACGTTTCGGAGGGACGCGATCGCCAGGCGCTTGCACAGATCGCCTCGGCGTTCGCGGACTCTGCGCCCGCGTCCGGCACGGCGGCGGTGCGGCTGCTGGACGTGCACAGCGACGCCGACCACCATCGCTCGGTGTTCACGATCGCCGGGGCGCCGCGGGCGCTCGGCGATGCGCTGCTGCGCGGCGCGCGCGCGACGGTCGAGAGCGTCGACGTGGTCTCACGCGCCGACGCGGCACGTGAGGAGCGCGGGCAGCACCCGCACGTGGGCTCGGTGGACGTGGTGCCGATCGTGTACGTGCGCGAGGCGGACCGGGGCGCGGCGTGCGCGTTGGCGCTGCTGGTCGCCGACCGCATCGGGCAGGAGCTCGACGTGCCCGTGTTCCTCTACGGAGAGCTGACAGGGGAGACCGACGGCGAGGCAAGGACGCGCGCGCAGCTGCGCCGCGGGGGGGTGAGCGGCTTGGCGCGCCGGCTCGCGGCGGCCGGTGGCGGCGAGCCTCAGGCAGCCGCGGATCCCGGCGAGGGCCCGCTGACACCGGACTTCGGTCCGCACGAGCTGCACGCGCGCGCGGGTGCGACGCTGGTGTGCGCGCGAGCGCCGCTCGTTGCGTTCAATCTCCAGCTGGCAGATCCGGCGACGCTGGTGACGGCGCGCGAGGTGGCCGCTCTGGTGCGCGAGGGCGGCCCGATGGGGCTGCCCGGTGTGCGCGCCATCGGCGTGATGCTCGGCGGCGCGCGCGCCCAGGTCTCGATGAACGTGGAGCGGCCGCTGCAGGTGCCGCTCGCAGAGGTGCTCGGCGCCGTGTCGCGGCTGGCGCCGGTGCACAGTGCGGAGCTCGTTGGGCTCGCTCCCGCGGCCGCCATGGCCGGCTTCCCGGCAGACGTGCCCATGCCGGGGTTCGATCCCCAACGCCACGTCATCGAGAACGCACTAGGCTGCTAGCCATGGCTCAGACCAAGCGCAAACGTCAGACCAAGCACCGCGGCAACGCTGCCGGCTTCGTCGAGTCGCGCGGGCGCACCGGGCGCAAGCCGACGGCGGAGGAGAAGAGCGGCAGCCCGACGGGCGCGCCGAAGCCCAAGTCCAAGGACCGGCGCGATCTGCCCCCCACCTGGCGCGGAGCGTTCTGGCGCGCCCTGTTCGCCGCGTTCATGATGGTCGCGCTGCTGCTGCTGTTCAAAATCAGCAAGCCCGGCGCGGCGGCTGCGCTGTTCCCGATCGTCCTGCTCATGTACGTACCCGTCAGCTACTACAGCGACCAGTGGATGTGGAAGCGCCGCCAGCGCAAGGCGAAGCAGGGCGGTGGACCGAAGGCAACGGCGCGATGAGCACACCGGACGTCAGGGCCTTCACGGTTGGCCCCGTCCAGGAGAACTGCTACATCGTGCGCGCGTCGCCCGACGCCGTGGAGGCCGTGATCGTGGACCCGGGAGATGAGCCCGAGCGGCTGCTCGCCGTGGCGCACGCCCTTGGCGTTCAGATCAAGGCGATCCTGCTGACGCACTGCCACTTCGATCACATCGGCGCGGTCGCCCCGGTGGCGGCGGCGACGGGTGCGCCGGTCTACTGCCCCGTGATCGAGCGGCCGCTGCTGGAGGATGTGATGCGCTGGGTGCCGCCGGGGTTTGGCCCGTTCGAGAGCTATGAGCCCGAGCACACGGTGGCCGGCGGGGAGCGCCTGAGTCTCGCGGGCATGGACTTCGACGTGCTGTTCACACCTGGACACAGCCCCGGGCACGTCACCTATGCGCTGCCCGGCGCGCTGCTGTCCGGCGACGTGCTGTTCCAGGGGTCGGTTGGCCGTGTGGACCTGCCCGGTGGCGACTGGGGCACGCTGGAGAGCTCCATCGCGAGCCTGGTGCAGGCATATGCGCCCGAGACGTTCGTCTATCCGGGCCACATGGGCGTCACGACGCTTGGCCGCGAGCTCGAGACCAACCCCTTCCTCGCCGAGCTGCGCGCCCGTATCAACAGCTCAAAGACAGCGGTGGACTCGCCGGCAGCGAGACGTTGAGCGAGCCCAGGCTCAAAGCGCCGCGCGGCACCTTCGATGTGCTCGGCGAGCAGTCCGCCGTGCGATCGGCCCTCGAGTCCAGGGCACGCGCGATCCTGGAGGGCGCGGGCTATGAGCGGATCGAGACGCCGGTGTTCGAGGCGACGGAGCTGTTCGCACGCGGCGTGGGTGAGTCCACGGACATCGTGCGCAAGGAGATGTTCACCTTCGAGGATCCAGGCGGGCGCTCGCTGACGCTCCGCCCCGAGGGCACCGCGCCGGTGTGCAGGGCGTATGTGGAGCACGGCATGCACAAGCGCCGCCAGCCGGTGAAGCTGTGGTACCTCTCGAGCTTCTTCCGCCACGAGCGCGCGCAGGCCGGCCGCTACCGGGAGTTCTGGCAGGTCGGCGCGGAGGCGCTCGGCTCGGAGGATCCCGCGGTGGACGCGGAGTCGATAACGCTCCTCGCCGCGCTCCTCGCCGAGATGGGCACGCGCGAGCTGCGCCTGCGCCTGTCCAGCCTCGGCACGCCCGCCAGCAGGGCCGACTACCGCGAGCGCTTGAAGGCCTATCTGCGCGAGCACGAGCAGAGCCTGTCGCCGGATGTGCGCTCGCGCATCGACGCCAACCCGCTGCGCGCCTTCGACGCGGAGGACCCGGGCACACGCGGCGTCATGCAGGGCGCACCCAGGCTGCTGGAGCACCTCGACCGCTCCGACCTGGAGCATTTCGCGGAGGTGCGCGCGCTGCTGGACCTGGCGAGCGTTCCCTACGAGATCGACGACACGCTCGTGCGTGGCCTGGACTACTACTCAAGGACGGTCTTCGAGTTCACCTCCGATGCGCTGGGCGCGCAGAGCGGCGTGGGGGGAGGGGGCCGCTACGACGGCCTCGTCGAGCAGCTCGGCGGCCCGCCCACGCCGGGGATCGGCTGGGCCGCGGGGGTCGAGCGCATCCTGCTCGCGGGAACGCCGCCGCCCGCGCCCGCTCCGGTGCTCGAGCTGTTCGTCGCGATGCACAGCACAGGGCGCGAGCTGCGCCAGGCCGCCTTCGGCCTGCTGGCCGAGGCGCGCTCGGCGGGGCTGACCGCGCAGATGGAGCTCGGCGGCCGTTCGCTGAAGGGCCAGCTCAACCTCGCCAACGCGCTCGGTGCGCGCTTCGTGGCGATCGTGGGAGACGGCGTGAGCACGCTGAAGGACATGCAGGGCACCGAGCAGCAGGAGATCCCCACGAGCACCGTCGTGCACGCGGTGCTGCGCGGCCATCACACCCTGTGAGCTCCCGCGCAGCGCCCGCGCGCCCGTTCTGAGCCCCCTCTCGCCGCAGTGCACAGTGCTCAGGAACGCCCGCGTTTCTGGGAGAAACCGTCCATGGGCAAAATTCGCGTTCAACTTCTCCGCTGCAGATGCCGAAACAAGGGCGATGGCTCAGATCTCCCGACCTTTCCAGATCGCCTTCGTCGCAGTGGCGCTGCTCGCGGGCGTTTGGCTGTTCGCGCTGCACGGGCGCTCGAGCACCAGCAGCGAACCCGGCGCGTCGGCTCCCGCGGCCAGCGCTTCGGCTCCCGCCACCAGCGCTTCGACGTCCTCCTCCTCCAGCTCCGCCACCGCGCAGGCTGAGGAAAAAGCCGCCGGAACCTCCACTCCCGTCTACAAAGGCGCCGCCCCCGGCGTCTCGGGCCTCTCACGCGCGATCGCCAAGGCCCACGAAGCCGTCGCCAACTCCCAGACCGGCGCCAAGCAGGTCGAAGGCGAGTCCGCAACGGCCACTCCCCCCGCGGGCGCCACAACCTCCTACCCGCAGGGCAAAAGCTCCGGCACGAGCGCCGCCTCGGCGGGCAGCGCAGCCTCGGCGGCAGCCCCCGCTCACGCGACGCACACCGTCGCCGCTCCCGTGCACCGCGCCGCGGCAACCAAGACCCATCACGCCGCCGCACCGACGCGCTCCTCAACGACGGCCCCGACCAAGACCTCGCCCTCCACGGCCAAGACAACCGTAACGCCGGCCGCCGCGTCGGGCTCGGCGAGCACGGGCGTCGCCAACCAGAAGGCTGTGGAAGCGCAGCTGAAGGCCGGCAAGGTCGTGCTCATCCTCTTCTGGGACCCGAGCGGCGCCGACGACGTGGCCGTGCACCGGCAGGTGCAGAGCGTCGCACGCTCCGAGCGCAGCCGGGTTGCCTTCCACGAAGCCGGGGCCGGAGCTGTCGCCAGCTTCGGCACGATCACCCGCGGCGTACCCGTTTACGGCACGCCCACGCTGCTGGTGGTCGGCAAGGGCGGGCAGACAACGGTGCTCACCGGTCTGACCGACGCCTTCGCGATCGAACAGGTAATCGCCGAAACCAGCCACTCCTAGCCGTAAACTCGCTCGGGTGAACCCCGGCGAGGAGCAGCTAAGGAGTCATCTGGAACACCCCGTGGGACGGGGTTGCATGCCCGCGGGCGCCAGCACCGGCGCAGCCGGGGGCGCGGCCTGCGGCGACCTGGTCAGGATCTCGCTGGCCCTCGACCGCGGCGCTACGGACGGCGTCATCGCCCAGGTGGGCTTCGACGCCAGCGGCTGCGGCGCCGCCGTGGCTGCCGGCAGCGCCGCCGTCGCGCTGGTGACGGGCGCGCCGCTGCTAAGCGCCGCGCGCGTCGGGGCGAGGGAGATCTCCCTTGAGCTGGGCGGGCTGAGCGCCGCCAAGCAGCACGCGGCCGAGCTTGCCGCGGACGCGCTTCACCGGGCTCTGGGGGCTGCGTTGCGAGAGCAGGCGGGCCTCGCGCGCGCCGGGGGCCGCACGCTGGTGGCGATGAGCGGCGGCGTGGACAGCGCGGTCGCGGCGCTGCTGGCGGGTGAGCGGGGGCGTGAGGCGATCGGCGTCACGCTCGAGCTGTGGTCGGACCCGCAGAACGACGGCGAGGCGAGCTGCTGCTCGGCGCAGGCCGTCAGGAGTGCGAGGGAGCTGGCGCACGGCCTGGGCATGGCGCACTTCTCGGTCGACCTGCGCGAGGAGTTCCGCGCGGGCGTCGTCGAGCACTGGCTCGCCGGTCACGCGCGCGGGCAGACGCCCAACCCGTGCGTGCGCTGCAACGGCAGCGTGCGCCTGGACGCGATGCTCGAGCTGGCCGACCGCATCGGCGCGGCGACGCTCACAACCGGCCACTACGCGAGGGTGGCGCTTGACGGATCCGCTCCGTTGCTGCGCACCGCTGCCGACGAGGCCAAGGACCAGAGCTATGTGCTGGCAGCCCTGCAGCCGGCCTCGCTCGCACGCCTGCGATTTCCGCTGGGGGACATGCACAAGGCCCAGGTGCGCGAGCTGGCGCGCGGCGCGGGACTGGCGGTGGCGGGCAGAAAGGACTCGCAGGACCTGTGCTTCCTGGCGGGCACCCGCCAGCGGGACTTCCTGCAGCGCCACGGCGGGCTCGGGCACAGGCCCGGGGCGATCCTCGACGGGGACGGGGCGGTGCTGGGAGAGCACACGGGCGCGCACTCCTTCACGACCGGCCAGCGTCACGGCCTGGGTATCTCCGGCGCAGCGCCGCTGTATGTGCTGGGCACCGACACGCTGGCGAACACCGTCACCGTCGGCCCCCGCGCGGAGCTGATGTCCCCTGCGGTGAGCGCGCGCGATGTCACGCTGCACCGCGAGGGCTCGCTGGTGGACGGTGTGCGCGTGCGCGCGCACGGGCGGCGCCACGCCTGCGCGATCTCGCGCGAGCTCACAGCGGGCCGCCACGAGCATGTGGAGATCGTGCTGGCCGAGCCCGCCGAGCGGACCGCCCCGGGTCAGGTCGCGTGCCTCTACAGCGGTGAGCTGCTCGTCGGCGTGGGCACCATCGCAGCCTAGCCGCGCGGGCGCGGCCTAAGATCCGCAGGCGATGAGCACCGACGAGATACGCGAGCGCTACCTGAGCTTCTTTGAGGAGCGCGGGCACAGGCGCATCCCCTCGGCCTCGCTGGTGCCCTCCGACAACGACCCCTCGGCGCTGCTCACCGTCGCGGGCATGCACCCGCTGAAGCCCTACTTCCTTGGCCGCGAACAGCCCCCGGCGAAGCGGCTCACCAGCTGCCAGAAGGTGTTTCGCACGGTCGACATCGACAACGTCGGCAACACGCCGCGCCATCTCACCTTCTTTGAGATGCTCGGCAACTTCTCATTCGGCGACTACTTCAAGCGCGAGGCCATCGCGATGGCCTGGGAGCTCTCGCGAGAGGTGTTCGGCTTCTCAGAGCAGGACATCTGGGTGACCGTGTTCGAAGGCGACGACGGCTTGGGACTCGGGCCCGACGAGGAGGCCATCGGGTACTGGCTCGAGCTGGGCGTGGCGCGCGAGCGCATCGTGCAATGTCCGCGCGCGGAGAACTTCTGGCAGGCCGGCCCGGCGGGCCCGTGCGGCCCGTGCTCGGAGCTGTATGTGGATAGAGGGCTCGCCCACGGCTCGCCGGAGGATCTGCCCGGTGGGGAGAACGACCGTTTCCTGGAGTACTGGAACCTGGTGTTCATGCAGTACGACCAGCAGCCCGCCCTTGACGGTGAGGGCTCGGTGCTTGAGCCGCTGCCGGCGAGGAACATCGACACGGGGCTCGGGCTGAACAGGATGGCGGCGATCCTGCAGGGCAAGGAGTCGGTGTTCGAAACGGATGACTTCCTGCCGCTCATCGGCCTCGGGGAGGAGCTGTCCGGGCGCCGCTACGGGCAGGAGTTCGCGACCGACCGCGCGCTGCGCATCCTCGCCGATCACTCCCGTGCGATGACCTTCCTCACCGCCGACGGCGTCGTGCCCTCCAACGAGGACCGTGGCTATGTGCTGCGCCGCGTGATGCGCCGCGCCATCCAGCAGGGGCTCGCGCTGGACCTGCCGCCCGGCTTCCTGGTGCGCTACGCCGCGCGTGTGCGCGAGGTGATGGGGCACATCTACCCGGAGCTGATCGACCGTGCCGAGGCGATCGACATGTGGCTCTCCTCCGAGGAGGAGGGCTTCGGGCGCACGCTCGCGCAGGGCATGCAGATCCTGCAGGAGCAGATCGCCGCCGCGCGCTCGCAGGGCGTGACATCCGTCGCCGCCGAGAAGGTCTTCCGCCTGCACGACACCTACGGCTTCCCCTATGAGATGACCAGCGAGCTGCTCGCCGAGGCGGGCCTGCAGATCGAGGGCGAGTTCGAGCAGCTGATGGACGAGCAGCGCGCGCGCAGCCGCAGCGGCAGGGCGGGACTCAAGGCCGGCGTGAACGTCGAGCTCAAGGTCGGGGTCACAGTGGCTTCGGCCGCGGTTGGGTCAGAGGCTGTGTCTGCGTTTGCGAACGACAGCGGGTTTAAGACCCGTTTTACCGGTTACGAAACGGAGGTGCAGCATGCAAGCATCGGCGCTGCGCAGCCAATTGACGGCAACTTCTGGCTGCTCAAACTCTCCGAGTCGCCCTTCTACGCGCCCGGAGGCGGACAGGTTCAGGACCAGGGGATGATCGTGTGCGAGGACGGGGACTGCCGCGCGCGCGTGGCCGCGGTATTCAGACTCGGCGAGGACCAGGTGCTCGCAGCCGAGTTCGAGAGCGGCTCGCCCGCGGTCGGCGAGCCGGTGATCGCGCAGGTCGATCATCTGGCACGCCACGCCACCGAGGCCAACCACACGGCCACCCACCTGCTTCAGGCCGCGCTGCGGGAGCGTCTTGGCAGCCACGTGCACCAGGCCGGCTCCTACGTCGGACCGGACAAGCTGCGCTTCGACTTCAGCCACGGCCAGGGCCTCAGCGCCGAGGAGCTCGCCGAGGTGGAGGACCGCGTCAACGAATGGATCTCGCGCAATGACCCCGTGCGGCCCATTACCACCACGCTTGATGAGGCCAAGCGGCTCGGCGCGATGGCGCTGTTCGGGGAAAAGTACGGCGAGGTGGTGCGGATGGTGGAGGTGGGGGAGGGCGAGTACTCGCGGGAGCTGTGCGGAGGCACCCACGTGCGCTCCACCGCGGAGATCGGCCCGTTCCGCATCCTGCACGAGACCTCGAGCTCGGCCAACGTCAGGCGCATCGAGGCGGTCACCGGACCCGAGGCCGTTGAGCTGCTGCGCCGCCACGACCGGCTCCTGGGCGAGCTCAGCGGGCAGCTGCGCGTTCGCCCCGAGGATGCGCCGGCGGCGCTTGAGAAGCTCGCGCAGGAGCGCCGCAGGCTCGAGCGCGAGCTGCGATCCGGCGCCGGCGCGGCAGCGTCGGGCGCGCAGGACGTCGAGGCGCTGGCCGCATCGGCGAGCCAGGTGCAGGGGGTGCCGGTGCTGGCGGCGGCCGTCGAGGTGCCCGACGCAAAGGCGCTGCTCGAGCTCACCGACCGCGTGAAGGGCCGCCTGGCCGGCGCGGCCATCCTGCTCGGCACGGCCGCGGACGGCCGCGTGCACCTGCTCGCCAGCGTGGCGCCGGAGCTCGTGGCGCGCGGTGTCAGGGCCGGTGCGGTCGTGAGCGCCGCAGCCGCGGTGGTCGGCGGAGGGGGAGGAGGTCGCGACACGATGGCCCAGGCGGGCGGACGCGACCCCTCAAAGCTCGGCGAGGCCATCGAGGTGGGCCGCAGCGCGATCGAGGCGGCGCTGGCGAGCGCGAGTTGAGGGTGCTCGCCCTCGACTACGGCAGCGCGCGCTGCGGATGCGCGCTCAGCGACCCCACCGGCACGATCGTCACGCCGGTGGAGGTGGTGGAGCGCCCCGCGACCAAGCGCGGCCTGACGAGCATCCTCGAGCTCGTGCGCCGGCGGGAGGTCGAGCGCGTCGTGGTGGGGCTGCCGCTGTCGCTGCGCGGGCAGGACACCGAGCAGACACGCGAGACGAGGGAGTTCGCGCACGCGCTGCAGCGGCGCCTGGGCGACGCCGTTCCGGTCGAGCTGCACGACGAGCGCTTCACCACACGCATGGCCCAGCGCATGGGCGAGTCCTCCAGCGCCGCGGAGGACTCACGCGCGGCGGCGCACATGCTCGAGAGCTGGCTGGCCGCTCAATCGCGTTAGGGTCCCGTTCTTGGCTCGAGGGGACAGATCACGTCAGGGCCGCGAACGCTCGTCACAGGAGCGCGAACGCGATCGCCAGGAGCGCGAGCGCATGCGCGCGCAGCGCAGCGCAGGAGCCGGAGCGCCACCCACCGCCGAGGGCGACGGCGTGGATCCGGGCGCCGAGCCGGCCCCGCCCGCACGGCCGGCGCCCGCTGTGCACACTCCGATCCCCGAGGCCGCTGTGCCGCCGCCTGACCCGATCGCGCCGCCTGCGCTCCACCCGCCGCCGTCGGCCTCGCCGCCGCCGCCGCTGCCCGCGCCCGCGCCCGCGCAGAGCAGCCCCGAGCTCGAGCCGGAGCCCAAGCGCGAGCCCGCGCCCGACCCGCTCGCCGGCGCCGGCGTCGCGGCCGTCACGGGCCCGCCAGGGGTGCGCAGGCGCAGGCGCTCTCCGCGCGCGCGCCTGCTGGCGGTGCTGGCGCTGCTCGTGGTGATCGGCGCGATCGTGCTCGTGCTGAGCTCAAGGGAAGGGCCCAAGCCCGTCAAGGCGCCGCCCGCTCCGGCGGTTGTCAGGGTGCTGGTGCCCGAGGGTGAGACGCGAGCCCAGATCGCCCTGATCGCGGCGCACGACGGTATCCGGGGGGACTACCGCGTGGCCTCGCGCAGCTCGCCGCTGCTGAACCCCGCGACCTACGGCGCCCCCGCGCGCACCCCCGACCTCGAAGGGTTCCTGTTTCCCGCCACGTATGACGAGTACCCCGGCGCGCCCGCCACACGGCTCGTCTCCGATCAGCTGACCGCGTTTCGCGAAGAGGTGCCCGCGAGCGTGCTCGCGCGCGCCAAGGGTTTGGGCATCACGCCCTATCAGCTGATCATCGTCGCCTCCATGGTCGAGCGCGAGGCGCTCATCCCCGGCGACCGCGCGAAGATCGCCGCGGTCATCTACAACCGCCTGCACGCCGGCATGCCGCTGGGGATCGACGCGACCATCTACTACGCGGTGGAGCTGCGCGAGAACGTCGCCACCTACACGCACGAACTGACCGAAGAACAGCTGCACATCGACTCCCCCTACAACACGCGCATCCACGTCGGACTGCCCCCGACGCCGATCTCCAACCCGGGCCTCGCCTCCCTGGAAGCCGCCGCCAGGCCCGCACACGTGTCCTACCTGTACTACGTGGCGGGCGCGGACGGCTGCGGCGAGCAGGTGTTCTCGAACACCGCCGCGGCCTTCGAAGCGGATGTCGCCGCCTACAAGCAGGCGGTGGCGCGCAACCACGGCCATGCGCCGGTGTGCAAGAAGAAGTGATGGCGCGCCTGGGCGTCCTGGGCTGGCCCGTCGCTCACAGCCGCTCGCCGGCGATGCACAACGCGGCCTTCGCCGAGCTTGGGATGGCGGGCTGGCGCTACCAGCGCCTGCCCGTGCCGCCGCGCCTGTTCGCCGAGACCGTGCGCGCGCTCGGGCCCTGCGGCGTGCTCGGGGCGAACGTCACGATCCCGCACAAGGGCGCAGCGCTGGCGATCGCCGATGAGGCGAGCGCCGGCGCGCGGGAGATCGGGGCCGCCAACACGCTCACGTTCGCGCCCGACGGGTCCATCCACGCCGAGAACACCGATGCGCCGGGGCTGCTGCACGCGCTCGGGCGCAGCCCGGCCGGGATGAGCGCGCTGGTGCTCGGTGCGGGCGGCAGCGCGCGCGCGGTCGCGTGGGCGCTTGCGCGGGCCGGCGCCCGTGAGGTGGCGGTCTGGAACCGAACGCCCGAGCGGGCGCAGGAGCTGGCACGCGACCTCGGCGTGGACGCCGTGGCGGCGCCCGTCGCGGCGGACCTGCTGGTCAACTGCACCTCGGTGGGATTGACGCGCGAGGCATGCGCCGAGCCTTCAGAGGGCCCTGCAGTAGAACGCTCGGCTACTGAGGATCGTGCGCTCAACCAACTGTCGTTGACGTTCGATCAAGTCGGAGAGTACTCGGATGTCATTGACCTCGTCTATCGCAATGGAACCACCCCGCTGCTGGCCGCCGCGAGGGCGCACGGAGCCCATACCATCGACGGACTGCAGGTGCTCGTCGCCCAGGGCGCTCTCAGCTTCGAGCTGTGGACCGGGAGGGACGCTCCGCGGGAGGTCATGCTCGCTGCCGCGCGGCAGGGCTCCTAGCACCCGCCCGCGGCGGGAGGGTCGCTGCGCATGAGCGACGCGGCGCCCCGGACAGATCCCGACCTGCACGCGATCTTCGGCATCGACGGGGACGGCGAGGCCGACATCTCGCTCGAGCGCTCCTCCGGGGGCGTCGAGCTGGACGATCTCGCCCCTGAGCTCTCCAGCGAGCTGTCGGTCGAGCCCGACCTCAGCTTCGACGAGGGCAACGGGCAGGACGGCCCCGGCGAGGAGGATGCGTGGACGGGTGTCACACGCCCCTCGCGACGGGGCTCCTCCGCACGGTTCCTGACCGACGTGATCGTCGAGATGGGCCTGGCCTCCAAGAAGCAGGTCGAGGCAGCCGTTGAGAGCTCGCGCAGCACCGGTATCACCCCCGAGCGGTCGCTGCTGGACAGCGGCGCCCTCAACGCCGACGCCCTGTCGCGCGCGCTGGCGGAGCGCTACGGCCTGGACCACCTGGACCTGGGCATCTTCCAGGTGGACATGGCGGCGGCGAACCTCGTGAGCACCAACGTCGCCAAGCGCTACCACGCCGTGCCCGTCGCCTTCGCCGACAAGCGCACGCTGCTGGTGGCGATGGCCGATCCCTCCAACGTGCTCGCCGTCGATGACATCGCGATCATGACCGGCCACGAGGTCCGCGTGGCGGTGGCGCCTCCCGATGACATCGCGGCACTGATCTCGCGACTGGACCGCCTGGAAGACGTTGTCGGCGAGTCCACCGAGCAGGTCGAGGGGGAGGAGGACGCCGGCGAGCTGCTGGCGCTGCACGAGACATCCGACGACGCCCCCGTCGTCAAGCTCGTCAACCAGATCGTGGGGCAGGCCGTCGAGCGCGGCGCATCGGACATCCACCTGGCCCCGGACGGGCGCGAGCTGAGGGTGCGCTTCCGCATCGACGGCGTGCTGCAGGACATCACCACGGTCCCGCGGCGCATGGCGCCCGGCGTGATCTCGAGGATCAAGATCATGGGCGAGCTGAACATCGCCGAGAAGCGCATGCCCCAGGACGGCCGCATCGGCCTCGTGGTGGACGGCCGCCACATCGACCTGCGTGTGGTGACCCTTCCGAGCGTCCACGGCGAGGGCGTCGTGATGAGGGTCCTGGACAAGGCCTCCGTGGTCGTCGAACTCGACAAGCTGGGCATGGCGGACCCCGAGCGCGAACGCCTGGAACACGCCTGCAGGGAGACGCACGGGGCGATCCTCGTCACCGGCCCCACCGGATCGGGGAAGTCCACAACGCTGTATGCGGCGCTGAAGATGCTCAACACGCCGGAGAAGAACATCATCACCGTGGAGGATCCGGTGGAGTACGAAATGGACGGCCTCACCCAGGTGCAGGTCTCGCCCAAGGTCGGCCTCACCTTCGCTGCGGGCCTGCGCTCGATGGTCCGCGCGGACCCGGACGTGATCATGGTGGGGGAGATCCGCGACCGCGAGACCGCGCAGATAGCCGTCGAGTCGGCGCTGACCGGCCATCTGGTGCTCTCCACGCTGCACACCAACGACGCCCCGTCGGCGATCACCAGGCTGATCGAGATGGGCGTCGAGCCGTTCCTGGTCGCCTCGGCGCTGGAGTGCGTGGTCGCGCAGCGCCTGGCGCGGATGCTGTGCTCCAGCTGCAAGCGCCGCACGATCATCCCGGCCGGCGTGCTGCTGGAAAGCGGCTACAAAGCCAGGGTGGAGCTAGAGGCCTACGAGCCGGTGGGCTGCCGGCGCTGCGGCGGCAGCGGCTACCGCGGGCGCATCGGGCTCTACGAGGTCATGAACATCACCCCCGAGGTGCAGAGCATGGCCCTCGAACGCCAGCCCGCTGAGGCGATCCGCGTGGTCGCCGTGCAGCAGGGAATGACGCGCCTGCGAGACGACGGGCTGCAGAAGGTCCGCCAGGGGCGCACCTCGATTGCCGAGGTCGCGCGCGTCATCGGCACCAACTGATCTAGAACATTCGTCCAGGCGGCTGCTCGGGGCCGCGAACGGGGCCGCCGATGGGTCGATGTGCCGCCCATGGACATCGATTTCGCAGACCTCCTGATGGAGGTCGTACACCGCAAGGCATCGGACCTGCACCTCAGCTCCGGCGCGAACCCTACGGTGCGCGTGCGTGGGCGCCTGGTGGCACTGGAGGACTATCCCAAGCTCTCCTCCACCGACACCCGGGAGATCGTCTACTCGATCCTCACCGGTGACCAGCGCCAGCGCCTTGAGACCAACTGGCAGCTGGACTTCGCCTACTCCATCCCCGGGCATGCCCGCTTCCGTGTCAACGCCTACTACCAGCGCGGGGCAATCGGTGCCGCCTTCCGTCTGATCCCCTTCGGGCTCTCCTCGATCGACGACCTTGGGCTGCCGACGATCGTCCACGAGTTCACCCGCCGCCCGCGCGGCTTCGTCCTGGTGACGGGCCCCACCGGCTCGGGCAAGTCCACCTCGCTGGCGGCGATGATCGACGAGATCAACTCCACCCGCGATGAGCACATCATGACGATCGAGGACCCCATCGAGTTCCTGCACGGCCACAAGAAGTGCATCGTCAACCAGCGCGAGCTCGGCTCCGACGCGCACAGCTTCGCCGACGCCCTGAAGGCCGCCCTGCGCCAGGACCCCGACGTGATCCTCGTCGGGGAGATGCGCGACCTCGAGACCATCTCCACGGCGCTGACCGCCGCCGAGACCGGCCACCTGGTCTTCGCCACCCTGCACACCCAGGACTCCGCCCAGACGATCGACCGCATCATCGACGTGTTCCCCGCACACCAGCAGGGCCAGGTGCGCGTGCAGCTGTCGGTCGCCCTGCAGGGCATCGTCACCCAGCAGCTGCTTCCCAACGCCGACGGCTCCGGCCGCGTGGCAGCGTGCGAGGTGCTCGTCCCCAAC